>Ga0315307_1001560_pt1 | contig 10285 bp, 9 predicted proteins | sample TDP2_MG_FD_203079 | JGI IMG/M metagenome (GOLD analysis project Ga0315307, IMG submission 203079) | Freshwater sediment microbial communities from Lake Towuti, South Sulawesi, Indonesia - TDP2 | ecosystem: Environmental > Aquatic > Freshwater > Lake > Sediment | place: Indonesia: South Sulawesi... | reverse complement strand
ACCGAGGAGGCGAGAATGGCTCAAGACGTTATTCAAGTGTTGCAGCAACAGTTGCCCATGATGGCTCCACAGGCGCAGTTTGCCCTTCCTAAACTGATTCTTTTCCTCACAGAGCAGGAATACGAACGACTCGGCATAGACTTTGACGTCAACCAAATTTATGAGTTGGAGTTGTCAGGGCAGGCCATTAAATTTAGAAAGGCACCATAACCACTACAAAAGCGAAGAAGAAACTTTCGATGTGTCTCTTTTTTATTTTCTTGTTGAGGATACGCTGACTTGGTTCCGAATGTTACTCTTCTTCTTTTTCTGGTGGGGGTTCCTTCCATTTTTCGATGAGTATTTTGTCGCCGCCTAGTTTGAAGCTGATCTTGACCATTATTGACGAAGCCCCTTTGAACGGAAACATGCTGTCTTCAGCTAAGTCCTTTGGAACGTAGATCAGGTACTTGCCGTCTTTTCTTCGGAACAGCCTTCCTCTACCGTCGCTCACCATGCGCGCTTCACCAAATTTCAATTTTAGATTGACATCTCAGTTGCATTGAAAGTATTTAACTCTTGTTTTTACTTCCAAGAAAGAAATGAATAATTGAGACGAAAAATGAAAAAAATGTAACCATGACTGACAATATCTGTTGGCTTCCTAGTGCAATAAGAACAAAGGCTTGGTTGGAATCTACTTCTCTTTGGTAGGCACGTAGTAATATTCGCCGATCTTTTTTTGATGTCGGTCCAGTTTTGAGTCTTCCTTGTTCACTCGAGGTCTCTTCGTGTTTGGGTCCCTGCGAAAAGTGATTTCCATTTCTCGTAGGAAGTTGTTCATTCCCCTGCGAAGGCTGGTAGGCGGGTTTGCCGCACCGTATATTCCTGGTTCGCCCGTGAAGATCATCAGGCGGTCGGCGATGAAGTCTTGAGCCACTACGTCGTGTTCCACCACGAGGGCTGTTACGTTTCGGTTTTCCACAACTCGTCTTATAGTCCTCGCCATCGCCAGTCGTTCTTCAACGTCTAAGTAGGCGCTGGGTTCATCGAGTAGATACAATTCAGCCTTTTGCGACAAACAAGCGGCGATGGCTACTCTTTGGAGTTCGCCACCGCTCAGCTGTGTGATGTCTCGGTCGAGCAGAAGTTCAACGTTCAGGGGCTGCAAAATTTCGCTGCGATACCAGCCGGATTCGAAGTCTTCTTTCGCTACACTCTTGAGCAGTTCGTCAACTGTGCCCTTGTATTCTGCGGAAATATACTGGGGTTTGTAACCTACCTTTGATGTGCTCTGCAAGGGCGGCGTTCCCTCGTCAGGTTTTTCAATTCCAGCTAAGAGTTTAACGAAGGTTGTCTTTCCAATGCCGTTGGGTCCCAGAATTCCTATGACTTCACCCTGCTTCGCTTCTCCAGGCGCAACTGACAACCTGAACTCGCCGAAAGACTTCTGCATGGCGCCCCAATTGAGCAGAGTTTCGCTTGCTGTCCAGCCTGCAGACGGTGGCTTCACGTGGAACATGATGGGCTCCTTTCGAAAACGGACATTTTCGTCTGGGACAAAGCCCTCTAGGTAAATGTTGATGCCAGTTCTGACTCCGTGAACGTGGGAGACAATGCCGTAGACGCCTGGACTACCGTAGAAAACGCAGATCTGATCTGAAAGGTAATCCAGTATGGCGAGGTCGTGCTCCGCCACAATGACGGTTTTGCCCTCCGCTCTCAGGCTTCTTATGGCTCTGGCTGCTTGAAGCCTTTGTTTCACGTCTAAGTAACTCGACGGCTCGTCGAAGAGGTAAACGTCTGCCTCTCGGCATATAGTTGCGGCTATGGCTACTCTCTGCAGTTCGCCTCCGCTCAAGACGTCCAGAGTGCGCTCCAAAATGCTACTCAGCTGCAGTTGTTCTACGAGGTCTTTGAACTTGCTTCTTTGGTCGACCTTATTGAGGAGTTCGCCCACCTTTCCGGAGACGGCCTGTGGAATCTTGTCCACATATTGTGGTTTGTGAATGACTGTTAGCTGCTTTTCATGGAGTTTTTGAAGGTACTCTTGGAGGGTTGAGCCTCGAAAGTGCTGGATTATCTGGGACCAGTCTGGCGGTTCTTGATACTTTCCTAGGTTCAGTTTGATGTCGCCTGAGAGAATCTTGAGGGCTGTGGTTTTTCCGATGCCGTTCTGACCGAGCAGACCAACGACAACGCCTGGAGATGGAATGGGAAGACGGAACAGCTTGAAGGTGTTGGGTCCAAACCTGTGGGTGCACTCTTCTTCGAGTTCGTCGGGCAGGTTGATTATAGACAATGCCTTAAACGGACACTTTCGCACGCAAATGCCGCAACCAACGCAGAGCGGTTCCACCACGACAGGGCGTTCGTTCTCAAAGCGTATGGCTTCAATGTTGCTTCGCACTGGAGGACAAAAACGATAACACACTCTACCGCATCGCTTAGGGTCACAGCGGTCTTCGTCTAGAACCGCAACTCGAACCATGCTTTTTCTCCGTCATCAGCCCTTGTGATGAAAAAATCAGAGTGCAAGAGGTTGGTAATAAACTTAACATCTTGCTCATTTTAGACTTGATTAATCATGTATGTTGCGCAAAATAAAATAATGGTAAAAAATTGAGGGTTTAGGGTTTCACCATTCTTCTTCTTCCCATTCTTCTTCTCCTTCTTCTCCGACGTCTTCTTCTTCCCAATCTTCTTCCATGTTTTTCACCTCCCCCCTTACCCTTAAGCACCCTAAGAGAACACATAGCTGCTTTTTTAAGCGTTTCCCTACGGCAACTGACGAAGCTTAACTGCCAATAAAGGAGTTTTCTGGCATCTTGGAGAACAATCTTTGCCTTATAAGTTGGCGCTTTCCCAAGTTTTTTCCATTACTGGTTTAGATTCCAAAATAGCCTTTGCTTGCATGTCTGCTTTGGGTTGGCGCATCATAGATGTCATGTACGCCCAGCAGAGGTTTGGTGTGTTGTGGGCGGCGCCAACTCTGCCTTGAGTGTCAACCGCAATCAAACCCATTGAGGAACTTAGCCTTACTCTATGGTTCACGAGTCTTATGGAATTCTCCGCGGCTTGTTGCGCCGACTGACCCGCACGCATAAGGTCACATGTGCCTTTAGCCAAAACCAGCCTTATAGCAACCTCGCCTATTCCTGTTGTTAAGCAGGCGCCTGCCTCGTTGTCAGCGTAGATGCCGCATCCGATTAGGGGGGAGTCGCCTATTCTTCCAGGCAGTTTTAGGGCTCGACCCCCTGTTGAGGTTGCTGCCGCTGTGTCTCCGTTCTTGTCCAAGGCAACTGCTCCTACGGTGTCGGTTTCAAACAGGTTCGGGTGTGACTGGAGAAGTTTTGTCAGTTTGGGCAGGGATTTTACTTCGCCTTTCTCCAGTTTTTGGGTGAGTTCACGCCAGTAGCGGAGTCGAAGTTTTGTCAGTGGTTCTCTCCTCTCTAAGCCATAGACGTCGGCGAGTTTTTCGGCTCCCTCAGCTACAAGGAAGACGTGGTCAGTGCTCTCCATAACTATCCGAGCTAGATGAACGGGATTTTTGATGTCTCTCAGGAGGCCAACAGCACCCGCGTTGAGTGCCCCTCCCTCCATTATAGAGGCTTCCATTTCAATGCGTTTGTCAAGGGCTAGTGTTGAGCCTAATCCTGCGTTGAAAATTTCGTTGTCTTCCATGCACATGACGGATGCTTCCACCGCATCTAGGGCGCTTCCGCCAGCCTTCAAGACCTTAAACCCAACTTTAGCGGCGTCCTTAACCCCAGCCAATCCACTCTTCCATCTTTCAGTTTGCCAAGCGCCGGCTCCACCGTGAACCACAATCACAGACTTTTGCATGTATCTTTCACTGTACCTCATGATAAAGTAGCTATATTCTTCCAAGCTTGAGATTTAAAGTGTATGTCAGCCTAACAAAATGGATAATAGGAGCTTAAACTATTCCTTATTTTGGGATGATGTGAGGCGACGGCTGGGAGCCTAAGGCTGTGACACGGCCAAAAGCCGAACTGACCTCAACCAAGCAAGTTTTGAAGTGACTAACTTAATATTCCCTTTTAACTCAGAACAGACATTTGAGACAACCATGCCAGTCTTGAAAGCAACTGCGAAAAACATTGGAGAGGCTTCAAGAGTTGTTAAGAAAGGAGGCTTGGTTGTTTATCCCACAGACACGGTCTACGGATTAGGCTGTGACCCCTTCAATGTCCGAGCGGTTGAGAGAGTTTTCAAGGTGAAGGGTGAACGGAAAGAGAAGCCCTTGCCCATACTTGCTTCTGACATCAAATTCATCGAAAAAATAGCCTACATAAATGAAAAGGCTAGAAAAATCGCAGAGAGGCATTGGCCAGGGCCACTCACCCTTATTGTTCCGAAGAAACCCGCTCTTCCCAGCATTGTCACGTGTGGCTTAGCCTCTGTCGGAGTGCGCATTCCAAACCACCCAGTTGCTCTTCAACTCATCAGTCTCTGCAACGGACTTCTCGTAGGAACCAGCGCCAACAAAACAGGAGAGAAATCGCCCAAAACCGCTCAAGAAGCAACCAAACAATTAGGCAGACTGGTTGACATTGTCCTCGACGGAGGACCAACCCCCTTAAGTCAAGAGTCAAGTATAGTAGATTTGACATCAAGGAAGCCAAAAATGCTGCGAGAAGGACCCGTCAAACTCACAGAAGTCCTGAACGCTCTCGAAAACACACAGCCAAAGCAGACAAACACTCCAGCTTTCAAACAATAAGCTTCATATTTGCATCCTAATAGAGGGCGTATCTACCCGTGCGCACACATAAATAAAATTGAATTAAACAATAAAAAGGGAAGAAATAAACATGGACAAATACGCCACGGTCTCGGTTAAACTACCCATCGACGTCTACAGAGAGCTAGCCCTCCGCATACCAGAAGGCGAAAGAAGCAACTTCTTCCGCGGCGCCATAATAGAAAAACTAGAGAAGACACCTCGCCCCGACAAGATTTTTGAACTGGAACAAAAAGTAGGCAAGCTTGAGGCTGAACTGTCTGAGGTAAAGAGATACCTGACCGAACTCGAGGTCTTAACCTTCGATAAAGGTAAAGTCAACCCTCACACGTTCTGCATCGACGAAGTCGACCACAAAATAGTCGATTACCTCCTAAACTACAAGGGAGCAACAACACCCGAACTCGCAGAACACCTAAAGACCAACAGGTGGCAAGCATTGAACAGGCTGAGAAGAATTCAGAAACGCTCCAAGAGTCAACTCGGCAAACCCGTAATCGAATACTACGCCGGAGAACGGTCAGGCAAAAAGAAAGCATGGTGGATAAACCAAGAACTCATAGAAGAAACATGATTGACCCAATTGTTCTTTCTGATTCATAATTGTTTTAAGCACAACAATGATAGACTACATCAAACAAGGTGAAGCGCCAAAATGCCCAGTCAACTAGTAAAAGCCTATTTCATGGCAATCGTAAAACGCGGAAGCGAACACGACGTGGCTGAACAACTGAGAAAGATGGAAGGCATAACAGAAGCCCTCGTCACCTATGGACTTTGGGACATAGTCGCCCGAATCGAAACCGAAAACCTGCAAAAACTCGACACGATAATCACGGAAATGCGGAAAATCACAGACATAACCCAAACAAGCACTTTGGTCGGCGCCTAGAAGCCTCAAAGCACGGGCAACGTTACATCGCTCTTATTTCTCTACGTTTATGTGTAGACAACCACATTTTTTCGAAAATCTTTGAAAAACCGCTGCAAGCTTTAATAATTCACGAAACCATTGAGTCTAAATTGACGAAAGAGAAGGGCCCGTGGCCCAGTCCGGATTAAGGCGCCGAACCGCTACAAACAGCGGTGCGCAAGCCTCCGGACGAGAACCAGACTTCGGGAAGACAGCCGGTGAACCGGGGTTCAAATCCCCGCGGGCCCGCCAAGGTGAAGAAGCTGCAATGGTTTCGGTGAACCCTTTCGCCGAATTCAGAGAATCCTGCCAAACTGCGCTGAAGAACACACTGAAAAGACTTTTTCCCAAGATTCCCGTTTCAATTCTGTTAGAGTCTCCCCCGAGTCCCGAATTCGGCGAGTTGTCGTCTTCGATTTGTTTTGAACTCGCCAAACTAACTGAGAGGAAACCGTTGGAAGTGGCTGAGCAAATCGTTGGAAACATGGACTTGTCTGATTTTCCGTTTGTGAAATCTGTTAAAGCGGCAGGTGGCGGATACGTCAATTTTTACGTAAACCTCGCTGAATTTGCCAAGTTAACGCTGGAATCTGTCCTTGCTCTCGACCAGAAATACGGCTGTGTGGAGACTAAGAACCCTCTGAAAACAATTGTAGAGCACACTAGCGCCAATCCCATTCATCCAATAAACGTTGGGCAGGCTAGGAATCCAGTGTTGGGCGACTGTCTCGCTCGCTTGCTGAAGGCTAGAGGACACAATGTTTTTCGTCATTATTACATTGACGATGTGGGTCGACAGACAGCGGTCATCGCCTACGGATACCAACAACTGGGCAAGCCTAAACCCGAAGGCAAGCCTGACCATTTTATCGGCAAAATCTACGCCGTAACAAGTTGTATCCTAGAAGTTCAACGGTTAAAGAAAGAAATCGAGAGAAAAAGAGAACTGGCAACAGGCGACGAAGAACGTCTCAAACTGCAGCGGGAATTAGACGACTGGGCGTCAGTTGCGGTTGACCTTGAAGCTGCGCATCCCCAACTCTTCAGCCAACTCTTGGAGCAGATAAGTAAAGATGAAGACCCTGAGGCGAGAGTTGCAGAATTGAACCGTGGATACGAGAGCGGCTGGGGAGAAGCCAAGCAACTCATCAGGGAGGTCAGCGAACTCTGCTTGAAGGGCTTCAGGGAAACTCTGAGCAGGGTTGGAATATTCTATGATTCATGGGACTGGGAGAGCGACTTCGTCTGGAACAGCGATGTTAAGAAGACCCTCGAAGAGTTGGAGAAGACTCCCTACGTTTTTCGTGCTGGCCAAGTGTTAGAGTTCAACGCTGAGAAAGTGGCGCAAGACTTAGACCTGAAGAAAACTTTTGGTTTACGCCAAGACTATGAAATTCCATCGTTGACTTTGATGAGAGCCGATGGCACAACATTGTACACTACGCGAGACATCCCGTACAACCTCTGGAAGTTTCAGAAGGCTGAAAGACTAATCAATGTTGTAGGCATGGAACAGACACTGCCTCAGTTGCAGTTGAAGCTCGCTCTGTGCGCCCTTGGTCACGTGGATAAAGCCAAAAATCTGGTTCATTTCGCCTACAACTTGGTCAGTCTTCCAGGGTACAAGATGTCTAGTCGGCGGGGTCGTTACATCACACTCGACGAGACCATTGATGAGGCGGTTAAACGCGCCTACGAAGAGGTTTCAAAGCGTTCTCCAAGCCTCTCTGAGGGAGAAAAGGAGAAGATTTCTAATCTTGTGGGTGTAGGCGCCGTTAAGTACGCCTTGATTGAGGTTGACCCGTCTAAGCCTGTTGTTTTCACTTGGGACCGTGTCTTAGACTTTGAGAAGAACAGTGCACCCTACATTCAGTATTCGCACGCCAGAGCTGGCAGCATACTGCGCAAGGCTGAGCGGAAACTAGAGAAACCGGACTTTGCTATGCTGAAGGAGCCAATTGAGCGTGACCTTGTCTTGATGTTGGCGCGGTTTCCAGAGGTTTTCATAGAGTCTGCAGATAATCTGCGTCCTAATGGAATCGCTGAGTTTGCCAACAATTTAGCTGACAAGTTTAACACGTTTTATAATGCTTTGCCGGTCATTAAGGCGAAGCCTCAGGAGTTGAGTGATGCGAGGCTTGGGTTGGTTGAAGCTGTGAAAATTGTGTTCAGAAATGCGTTGAGCCTGTTGGGGATTGAGGCTCCGGAAAGAATGTAGTGTGCATTGAAGTTTGCTGAGTGGAAACAAATTTTGTTTGTGTGTGTGCGCAGGGTAGACCTAGCCCCTCTGTTAGGCGCAAAATAGGCTCCAAATATGAAATGTTTCATTTGAAAGGCGTGTTGATTGGTATGGCTTAAGTGTGTCTGTTGCTTTCATGTTTTTTCTAGGAGTGATGCACTTTGACTGAGCAGAGGATTACGATGGCGCACGGTGCTGGCGGCGCTGTTATGAACGATTTGATTAAGCGTTATGTCTTGAAGTATTTGGGTGGCAGTGGTGCTGAGGTTCCTTTGGAGGCTCTGGACGACGCAGCCGTGATAAATGACGTTGTTTTGAAGTCTGACTCCCACGCGGTTAAGCCCTTGTTCTTTCCAGGCGGCGACATCGGACGATTGGCTGTGACTGGTACGGTTAATGACATAGCCGTTTTGGGCGCTGAACCCGTGGCGTTGACTTCTGGTTTTGTTTTGGAGGAAGGCTTAGCCATAGCTGATTTTGAACGTATCGTACGAAGTATGGGAAAAACCTGCAAAGAAGCTGGGGTTTACGTGATTACTGGGGACACCAAGGTTGTGGAGAAAGGCGCCCTAGAAGGCTGTGTGATCAACACTTCTGGGATTGGCAGAAGGAACCAAGCCTTGGAGCACAACATACTCGTAGTAAAGAAGTACCGTCCACAGTTTAGTAGTCGCTGGATGCTTGACTCTAATCTGCGCCCAGGAGAAAAAATCATACTTTCTGGCACGGTTGGCGACCACGGGTTGGCTGTTTTGTCGAGTCGGGAAGGCTACGGATTTGGCAGCAAAATCGTGTCTGACGTGACGCCGTTGAACAAGGTGATACTACGACTGTTAGGGGAAGTGGGCGGAATAATAGCTATGAAAGACCCAACAAGAGGTGGCTTATCCAACGCCCTAAACGAGTGGAGCCAAAAATCACAGGTAGGCATACTCGTGGTAGAGGAGAAAATACCCATAAGAGAAGACGTGCGCTCAGCATGCGAAATGCTGGGCATCGACCCCTTAGAAGTTGGAAACGAAGGAAAAATAATCATAGGAGTAGTAGCAGAGAAAGCAGAAGAAGTGCTAGCAGCGCTGAGAGAAACAAAAGAGGGAAAAAACGCACAGATAATAGGAGAAGCAACAACTCAATTCAAAGAAGTAGCATTAGAAACAGTGGTGGGCGGAAAAAGAATACTAACGCCACCAATAGGAGACCCCATACCAAGAATATGCTAGGCTTTTAATTTGCGAGCTTTGACATGAATATGTGAGGTGATTGCATGAGTGAAGAAATGGGCATTGAGAGAATAGCGGAGGAGCTGGCAAAACTTGAAGGATATTTGACTGTCTGCCGGACACCCTTCAAGAAGAAACGTGGGCATGGAGATATAGACATAATCGGTTACCATCCGCAAGATGGGAAAATTCTTCTAATAGAGTGCAAAGCTTGGGGAGCGCCTGACAGATATCCAGACTTTGATACTCCTGCAAGAACTAAAAGAATAAAGATGATGGCAAAAAAGCTCCTTGACGATTGGGCTACCTTCACAGGTAAAGAAAACAGAACTAACTACTGGGCGTTCAAACAAGAGCAGGTTAAAGAGATACGTTTAGTGATACCTGGACATTTTGAGAACAAAGAAAAGCTTCATGAGATACAGAGTAATTTATCCCTAGAACTTCCTTTCAACCCTGAAGTGAAAGTCGTCCCTATACATGAGATGATCGAAGCCCTTATTGCAAGAATCAAAATCGATAAAGACATCAGGCGCAAACGATATCCTATCTCAGCTCTGGAATTAATACGATGGTTAACTCGTTGTTACAAGTGGATGAACTTCAAAATGGTTGCGGGGGCACCAACAGTATGGCAGTAAGCCGAAACATCCTTATTTTTGGATGTCGGGCGAAAGCCAGGAATGTGTATGTATGACCAATGGCAGATTAGCGGAAGGCATTGCTTTACTCATATTTGCTATTTTGATGATATTGTACGGTATATATCAGATGGTTAAGAAAATTAGAGAGGAAAGAAAATGAAAAAACTTAAGTTTCGAGGTACAAACGATATTAACTCTAAACTAACTAAGCAGGCAAAAAGAGCGTTTTATTCTATGTTGACCATGCATGCGCCTTTCGGCGTCTGCGGCGTGCACTGCTTCATGTAGAGGCTGCATTCAGGCGGCTTAATCTTTCCAATCTTGCCAATGCGCAATTTTTTATAAGGTTTTACATCTTCTCAATATTGGCAAACTGAGGGTGTTTAATATGAAAGAATACGATTTGATAGTGATAGGTACGGGTTCTGTGATGGATGTTGTGAACGCCTTTATTGAAACAAATCCGGGTGCAAAAATTGCTGTTATAGATAGGGATGAGCCAGGTGGGATTTGTCTAACAAG
>Ga0315307_1001559_pt1 | contig 10285 bp, 10 predicted proteins | sample TDP2_MG_FD_203079 | JGI IMG/M metagenome (GOLD analysis project Ga0315307, IMG submission 203079) | Freshwater sediment microbial communities from Lake Towuti, South Sulawesi, Indonesia - TDP2 | ecosystem: Environmental > Aquatic > Freshwater > Lake > Sediment | place: Indonesia: South Sulawesi... | reverse complement strand
CGATGGGGTTTTCATGTTTTTTGGCGTGCTCAAAGTCATAATAGTGGATCCATCCAGCGACTGGCTTGAGCGCAGACACGGCGCAATCAAGATACTCATATGCCTTTTCAGGCAAAGGCATCAGAACCCGGTTTGCGGCGTTTCTCAGCCTTTCCTCAACAACCTTTTTGGCGTCTCCCAGAATGGGAACGACCCGTCCCTCAACCCTGTTGAGCCTAATGTTTTCTTGCATATACTCAATCGCAACCGGGTTAATGTCTATGGAATAGATCTTCTCGGCTTCGGAGTGCTTCGCCATAAGGATTGAGTAGCAACCCACGCCAGCGAACATGTTGACAACCACTTCATTTGGTTGAGCCTGCTTAGAGACCCGTGCCCTATCATACGACAACCTAGGCGAGAAATAGCACCTTTCCAGATCAACCTTAAAGACGCATCCATGCTCCCTATGAGTGGTCTCGGTTTTTCTCTCCCCCGCAACCCACTCAAGCTTGCGTAAACGAAGATCGCCAGAAACTGGTCCAGCCTGACATAACACTGTTTTGATATGCTTATGGGTATGCATGATAGCTTCGGCGATTGTCTGCCTTCTTTTTTGAAGGCCCTTGGGGAATCGAATAATGGCAATTTCGCCAACGATGTCGTAGGATTTGTATAAAAGCTTAAGCTCGTCTGGTTTAAGCCTGTCTGCGAGAAGTGCTTTAAGGTCTCTTCTCACTTTAAAGCCTCTCAAACAGATGTCATAACGGCCCTTACACAAACAGGTAGGTGGCGTCTCGATCAACCCCTACCCTAGATGCAGAGTACACGACACTGAACGGTCCACCTTCAAATGAACAGTTGGATATGCTATGTGGCATTTAATAAATTATGGTATGCCTAGGTTGCTTTGATAGCATTGGATATCTATCGCTAAGTATTCAAGTTGTCTAAATGAAATACAATGCGTGTACCGTTTAAAGATACTAGAAAAAGAAAACTTGTTGTCTGCTCAAGAGAAGATGGAATTCAAAAACATTATGACAAAATCGAGAGGCTGAGAAAAGGCGAAGTTATCGGTGAGCCAAGACAACGACGATTTTAGCTCGTTAAAAAGAGAAAACAACCGGAAAGCTTTTACAAACCACTGTTAACCTTTTTCTAATTATCACGTCCTAGTAAAAACCATCATCCGTTGATCTCTTGGGTGGCCCCAATCACCTATGTACTCTCAGGGATCGCCTATACATAATAGCGGAGATCCTACAGATAGCGAAGGATGGCACCCTCAAACCCAAATCAAGTATAAGGGAGATATGGGCTATGCTCAGTTCAATGATTATTTGTCCTTCTCCTTGGAATAAAGCTTCTTGAAGCCGTTATAAAAGATGGAAAGACGATCTGTAAAACTCGTAAAGGCCTAAAACGTCTTCAGAGCTACATGGAAATCAGAGGTCTGTTAAAGAAGGAAAGAGAAGGCTATGTCAAGAGTCGGACTCGCCACTTCATCGGTAAAGCTTACGGCTAAGCGGAAAAGAATCCTCGATTTTTGTTCAGTTCCTAGGGATCAATCCTAAGGTCTTAGAATACAAATTTTGGGGAAGAACCGGCTTCTGACATTTTAGGAAATGAGGGAGTTGCTAAACGATAAACTGCGTCAAGCGAGCAGAGGCTTATTCATGCAAGAGCATCTTAGCCGTGACGCCGTCCATTTCCACCGTTTTCACTTCGCCTGACCTTACATTTTCAAACGCGATTTCATAAACTGGGGTGTAAATTATAGCGCGCTCAGAGACCTCAAAAAGTTCTTCAACAACCCGTTTTATGTCTGGAGGTCTTTTTACAATCTTGGATTTAAGGATGTTTATCTCTTTGTTAGGCGCCATCTCCAACTTTCTCACCTTTTCTTCAATTTCAGCCAATATTTCCTCTGGCTTATCCTCGGAGGGAGCAGAGGGCATTTGTTCAAGGGCGACTTCCCGCCCTATCCTGTCAAGAATTAGATATGCCTTGTCTTCATAGGACAAACGTTCCTCTGCCTCAAGCTTAACCACCCTTTGAGGCTTTTTAGGGCGCTCTTCTGGAGCTTCGGGTTTGAATGTGTGGTTTAAAATAATAACTTCTCGCACTTCCTCATCAACTTCGATTGTATAGACGCGTTTCCGATAGTAATCAATGGTGTATTTCCCGTCAGCAATGATGTATGGCTCATAATACTTATCAATCGAAACACATCGTATGTCTTCAGGTTTAGGTTTTAGAAGACCAAATTTGGCAAACATTTTATTCTTCATCTTCTCTCCGGTAAGTTTTACTATAGTAGGGTCAACAAGGGTTTTGTAGACAATCGTCTTTCTTTCTACTATCTTTTCGGGCGTGGGGGGAATTTCCGTCAATAAATATCCCTCGCGTATAAGAAGCACGTTTTCAATAATTAATATTATGAATTCGTTATCAGTTTAAATAACCTCTCCTAACTAATTAGCTGTCTGGGGCGGTTAAACGTCTTTAACAAAGGAGTAAGGGATTATGGTTAGAGGTTTGGCGTAGACTCTATAACTGCTATCCACTGCTTTCAATCTTATGGTTTGAAAACTAAGATCGGTGAAAAAGTTAGGTCTCATTCTCCAGGTATATAGGATATCTAAAAATTTATTCACAAACGTAAATCACGTAACAAACCAGAAGAGGAATCAGTCCCACTTCTCCCTCAACAGCTCTCTCCTAAAATCTCTCATCCTATCTGCTGCATACTTCAAAAAACGCAACTCCTCCAATTCATCCCTCAGCCTCCTAATCTCCTCCTTTATCCTCTTCAAAAACTCCTCCTCATCCAATCCATGATCCCCCGGTTATCCTAAGAAAAGGCGATAAAGCAGTTCAAGGACGAAGATGACGACAAGGGGAAACACCAAAGCAAGCAAGGAGGGATCTTTCGCCTCTTGAGGCACTAGAGCTGGGCAGAGTTGAGTTGGGGTATAAACTTGGTAGGGGACCCCGCAAGGATCACAACCTCTTTCCTTTAGGATCACTCCACCGCAAATCAGGCATTTAACCACAATTCTCAAGCTCCAACGAAGCCAATTAGCTGATTTCGTAAGACTCGTTATACAATATTTGGATGCTCTATAAAAACTTTGTTAATTAAACCTACGAAAATGATGTCACAAGGTCAACATCAGATACAAATAGCCGGTGGAGGAATGCTTTTGACTGATGAAAGATCAAAACATGAAACATACTTACGAGAAGCGGTAAAGTGATGAAAGCCGGAATTTTGCTTATCCTATGGCTAAGACCCCTTCAAAGATCCTCTCTTCATCCACGTTCAGCTCTTTTGATAGCCAGACCTTCAATAGCTTTGCGTCTCGTGGGAACTCCCCACTGTAGGTGAGAACCCGGCCTTCTTTCAGGGCGTCGGCCTGAAAGGCCTTTTCCGCTTCCTTGAATAGGAATGAAACGGTCTCCGAGCCTGATGCTAAGACTTTGAAGTCTTCCCATTGTTTGCATCTGACGATGACTGGGGGTCCGCGGGGATATGCTGGGGGCTCACGGGGGGCGGAAATGAATTTGATGAGGTTGGATATTTCGGTTTGGATGGTTGAAAGGCGTGTCTCTATCTTTTCGATTTTGCTAGATAATTCTCCCGTTTCGCCGAATTGCTTGGTTATCTTCCCTAGTTCGTTGATTAGGCGGTCTAGGTCCTTTTCATGCTCCTTGAGAACGTTTATGATAAAGTCAAGTGCCTCGAGGGCCTCGTTCTCTGCGGGCTTCTTCGCCACGGCTCTTCCCCTCACTTCGATTATTACTTTGAGCTTTGTGTAAATAAATGTAGCGAATCGAGAAACTGTATCGATGTGAAGGCGCGCACATACTAATTAGGAATTAAAATCATGGAATCTAACGTTTTGGCTGTTCTCGGTTTTAACTAGCTGTAACTTTATTTGCGTTATTCTCTCTATTATAGACCCCCTATAGCCCCCACCAGTAGTGATGCCGTGTTGGTGTATTGTTTGGCTGGCTTTTCGTAGGGGTGTGCTTGGAGGTGGGGGTTGGTTTTCGACCTGTAGGCGCAAGCGTGGGTATAGCGACAAACTTTACATTGGCACGGCAATGTGGAATGTGCTCCTAGAGCTGTACTGTTACGCTATTTGCACTATTCGTTATGTTCTTTGTCTGACAACAAAAATTTTTTATTAAGTCGACAACGCCTACTGAGGGGGAGTTTAATACGTGCAGTGGCTGATGTCTGCCTTAATACTACCAAAATGGACAGGGTGAAGGATAACGACAATTTTGACTGGCGTTGCTTCCCTCCAGCCGGCCGCAGTTTTTCCTATGGCCATCTTGCTGCGGCTTCTCTATTCGAATAAAACCGTGAAGACGCCTATATTCGGAATTCACATTTCAAATTCATAAACTAGTTAAAAGCAAACGACCAACAAGTGTTCAAAGTGGATGGAGGGTGGAAGTTGAAAAACGCATTGTCCCCCGCGGGACGTAAACAACTCGAAAAGAGAGTGATGGAGGCCTTCGCAGACGAAGTAAAAGTGCTTTCGCAAGAGCTACAACAAATCCTAGCCGACGACCTCGTCACCGCCTTTCAGAATCGAATGACCGTCCTACTAAGAATTCAATCCAAACGGACCCATCAGCGAGGCTAAACGACAGAAAACGTAGTTTCAATCCATAAACAATTTATACTTAATCCGCGAAAAATAACAAGGAAAGGGGCCTGAACATGCGAAGATCCAAACTTGAGATGTACATCGACATCCTCAAAGTTCTATCGCGCCACGGACCCCTAAAACTCACTCACATCATGTATAAGGCCAACGTCAACTGCAGCGTCCTAAAACAATACTTAGAATTTTTAATCAAGCAAAACCTCGTGGAAGAAAGAACTGTTGGGAAAAAAAGAATCGTCTATGCCATCACCGATCGAGGCAGAACCGTACTCAAGTACTTTAGGGAACTCGTAGTCGTACTCCCAATCATTGAGGAAGCCCGTTCCCGCCTCCCTCCATCGCTTTACTAGCCGAGCACGCATCAAAGGATTCACATACGTTTCTTTAGATTTTCTATCGCTCATATTTCCTTAAAGAGTTAACTTCTCAACTTAAACCAAAGTGGAATACTAGATCCATTTATCAGATGCCCTACGCAATTGCTCGTCACCGAAAGTGACTTTCGTTGATTTTGCATTAGTTTCCTTCTTGGAATATTTCTGGTGTTGAAACACGGCTTATAAGCGATGTCGAAGGTGCAATATTCTGGATGTTGACATTGTTTGAAAAAATGGTACTCTTTGCCGTTCAAACACTTTTGCGCCTTTTCTGGTTTGCCATACTCTTTATCGTGATTTCTGGTTTGGCATGGGGAAAGGCAAAGTAGGGTGCGAGGGCATAGTTGGGCAGCATCTGTTTTGGTCATCGTTTCATCAGAAATATGGACAATTGTATCGTAAGACTTAATAGACACTTGCTCCTACATTTGTGTAGTTATGTCATACACCTTGGGAGATCTGAACCGTGACAACGTCAAGGACCATTGAGAGAAACGCCACCCAAATATTAGTGAAGATAAAGGAAGGCCTTGATCGCCTAAACGAAAAAATGGAGGTAATGATCGAACTACAAAAACACGGCGAAAAGGCAAATCAAGGCATACCTGATGTCTTAGACGTAATGACTTTGCTCTCTTTGCCTGATCACCTAAGAAAGACAGCGGTGACCATTTCTAGACTTGGTAACGCAACAGCTGAGGAAGTGGCTGAACAAACAAAACGGGCGAGGGCGGTTGAAAGCGGCTATTTGAACCAGCTGGTATTGATGGGATACTTAAAAAAGGAGAGAAGGGGACGCAAGGCCTACTTCTATGTTGAGAAAGAAATCTAAGGTGGTGGATGTGGGAAAAATCATAGCGCTCCACTCCTATAAAGGCGGAACGGGTAAGACGCTGCTCTCCATCAACTTGGCCGCAATGTATGCCAACAGGTGGGAAAGCGTCGGCTTATTAGATCTGGACTTCCGTGCCCCAAGCCTTCATGCCGCCTTCAAAACCAATAGCACTGAATACTGGTTAAACGACTATCTCAACGGCGCTTGTGAAATCAAAAAGGTTTTAATTGATCTCACCCAGGCGTATTCGGGAAAAGGAAGATTTTTGGTCGGGCTGGCAAACCCCACCACCGAAGCCATTCGAGAGATGTTGGCGAATGATCGAAAGTGGGAGATGAAGGCTTTAGGACGGCTCTTATCCCTCAAAGCGTCGCTCCTCAACGACATGCAGCTTGACTACGTCATCCTTGACACGAGCCCTGGACTCCAATACTCATCCATAAACGCCATAGTTAGCGCTGACGTTGTGCTAGTGATCACGAGCATGGATGCTTCAGACATACAGGGAACCCAACGAATGATCCATGAACTCTACGAACTCTTCAACAAGAAGACCGCTCTCATAATAAACAAGGTGCCCATCGAAATTCAATCGTCCGAAACCGAAAGAAAGAAGCTGTCTAAACAACTCATAACCGCCTATGACCTCCCCCTACTAGATATGATCCCCTGTTTCTGCGACATACTTCGAGCCGGAGGAACACAAATATTTGCAACCGAAAGACTAGACCACCCCTTAGTAAAAATTCTGGAAGGAATAGCCACAAAAATCGGACACTTCTAGCCTTTAAACGTCCTTTCATGTGATCTTTTCTTAAGCATTGTTGACGTTCATACACGCCGTGAGCACAAGAAAGGCCGAGGAAAACATCATTATTCACGGATACATATCGTCTTCTCTAAGACCAAAGCGGTTGCTACACTTGTACCCCGGTGAGAAAATCAATTATTTTAAATACCACGCAAGTATGTTTTTGATGACCCTATCAGAATAGCCATGTTCCCTCAGCATTTTTCTAACATTAATTTCATTCATGAACTTTAAGCTCTCCGTGACTTTGATTTGCAGTTATACAATTGATGTCCTTTGGGAAGCCTCATTTCCTAGCAGTTTTCTCCGCATATTTTTGTTGAAGCTTCTTCGCCTCATCAACGTACCTCCTGAGCCTCCTAAGCTCAATCTTCCTTTCAGGCAGGGTTTCAGGGGCGTATAGCAGGGGTAAGACCGCCAAGAAGAGGAAAAAGCTAGCCAACGAGAAGGCGCTAGTCTGTGGAATCTGCAATACGTACGAAGTTGAAAGCGTGCTAACTATCTCGGTAAGAAAAGAGGGGACCACGCCGATTACATAATACTTCTCTCTATTGCCCGGCTGGGACAAGTCTCCCCATAATATTAAAAGAAAGGTTACGTAGAATATCGCCCATGATACGCTTTCAGTGGTGAGAAAAAAATACCGAGGAAACAACGCGGCTGGGGCGATGCCTATTATTGCGTAAGCGATTCCCATACTAACAAAACCATAGAGCACTACCAGCTTTCGCCCAACTTGATCGCACAGCAACCCTGCAATCAAGGTGAAAAAGCTACCAATTACCGGTGCAATTAATATATACTGAAAATCCTCGAAAATATGATCTAGAATTGGTGTCTCGAAGCTATCTATAAGATTGAACATTAACCAAGCAATAAAAAAGAGAATAAAAGATCTGCTACGAAGAATCGATATGAAGGTAGTTTTTCTTTTTGTTTCTGAAATAATTCTTTCTTTGGGTTTCAAGAAGAAAAATGCAATCAATCCGGATGCTCTCCATGCAACGAAAATCAATGAGTTCACCTTCAAATCAAACATACCACATAAAATTACAAAAAGAGGGGCACTTAAGTTGGTGAATAAGAGTGTTATACCGCCGATTTTTCCTCGATTTTCAATAAGTGTACAATCTGCAAAATAAGCGAAACACGAAGGTATGCCTAACCCAAATGAAGCCCCTAAGAGAATGCTGATTACCAGAGCATGTGTCACGGTAAAACCACTAAACAGGACGGGCAATGACGACGAAACTGCACCTAAAATCATCCAGAAATAAAGAAATTTGAGTCTGCTTATTTTGCTTGACAAAATCGAGCCAACTATGCCAGATACAATGATTGCTGCATAGCAAGCCGTCAAAATAATAATATTTTGTGTATATGTAACATTAAGAATGCTCAGAAGGCTGTCTATCACTGCATTTTTACTCATATAATACCATAAGAGCGCGTTAAATATTAGAAAGGAAGCTGTGAAAAAGTCTTTTCGAGCGATACTGGTTTCCTCAGAGGGTTCTCTAAGCATTCTTTACCCTGCTTTATAATTTACAATGAATATCCAATGAATTAAGGATTAAGAATTGAAAATTTAGATACTAAATATAGGTTCTTAGATTCTGTAGATGTGTACAACAAGATTTATATGTCTATCTGTACAACAAATAAACCCGTGATTAAATTGTCCAAGACAAAGAAAATCCGCGTTAAGGTACCTGTTCGAAGGTGGAAATAGCTAGATTTCGCCACTCATCAAGAGGCAAAATTACGGACTTCGTTAGAAGTTTTAAGTATTGTTGATTACATCTAAGTAAATTTATACTTTCGCAAGCGTTTGACGCAAGTTCTTGCATCATTTTTTTAAAGCAATCTATTCCTCCTGCCTTCTCAGTGGTCGATAAGATCGCCTTCGCGTCCTTTTTTCTCATCAATTTTTTCTGAAGAATCGAAGTAAGCACAGGTTTGATTTCAAGGTTCTGCTGGGCGTAAAGTATCGGTAGGGGTAGGCTCTCCTTTTTGAATCTGTGCACAGCCTCATCAAAGTCAATCATATCTAGCAAGTCGTCCCTTAATATCATCATCATGCCCAGAAGCCTGCCGTATTCTCTTAGAGCCTCAATCTCTTCCTTTGAACCCCCGCCAAAAATGGCGCTGATATGCGTATGAGCTTCCACATCGGCCGCCTTCTTCCTCACCACATAAAGATATTCCTCCGGTGTAACGTCTATTCTCCCTCGAAAACGGAGCTCCAAAGCTTCCGCATCCCCTAGTTCAAAGAACGTTTTCTTAATAATGTCAAGGATGGCTGTTACCTTCTCAGCGGGAATCCCTTTCTCAACCGCTTCGTACAGTAGTTTAAAGCCTTTGAATAAAAGTGCGTCTCCAGCGAGCAAAGCAATATCTTTGCCAAACTTCCCAAGAACCGTGGGACGGAGCCCTTTATTTTTTGACTGGTCGATGATGTCGTCGTGTATGTCTATGGCTCCGCTTATCAAGGTCATCGGGATGGCTATGGGTGTTGTTATGTCGGGATCTCCTCCGACGGCTTCGCAAGCAAGAGAAAGTAAGGCCGGCCCAAATACATCGTGCCAATACTGGGTCATGAAGTAGGTTAAGGCCTCACGGGCTTCTTCGCACTCGATTTTCTCTTGCAAGATCTCGTTTCTCGCCGCTTCCAAAGCTTTGCTTCCTCTCTCGTTGAGGATTTTCTCTACCCGCTCCGTTATATCCTCTCTGGCACTTTTTCGTTTCTTTGGAGCACACTTCATCTTTGAGTCTCCTGGCCTTTAATGTTCAGCATTTGTAGTTGTTCTCTCAAAAAGTTGTAGTAAGATTCAACGAGTTGCACCCCCTTTGGGGTGATTTCATACACTTTTCTCACTCTCCTCCCCCGAACTTCTTCTTTGCTCTTGAGAAATCCTTTGGCCTCTAATGCGTTGAGGAGAGGGTATAGGGCTCCGTGTCTAAGCTTGATGTTAAATAACGTTTCTACTTTCTTGATGATCTTGTAACCCCACGTGGGCTCCCTCTGAATGAGTCTAAGCACGAGTATGTCTAGAAAATCTTTTGCAAACCGCTCCCCAAACTCTTTTATGTATGTTTCGGTCAACATCCCACTTTCCGTTGGTTCTTTATCTGATTTTTTCTACTCAAAGGTAAAACCTTGATTCTATTTAGGTATACACTACTTAAATGGTTTTATATGCTTAGATATGCCTTGAGTTCACATAAACCTTTATATTCACGTTTCGTGCATAAAAGGAGTAGATATGTACGAAAAAGGACATATTGTATATGGGTGCAACGTGAAAACTGTTTAACAAAACTACAGGAGGAAATTGAAAATGAGGGGACAGAAGCAGAGGAAGATTCAGACGAAACTCATGAGGGGGCTCCTCGATCTCGTAGTCCTTCAGTTTTTGAGCAGTCGTCCCATGCATGGATATCAAATCATCTCGGATATTCGAAAGAATTTTGGGGTATACTTTGGCCCCAGCACGATTTACCCACTTCTTTCCGCTCTTGAAGAAAAGGGATACATCAAAAGCCACTGGGACCTAGAGAATGATCGACCGAGAAAAGTGTATTGCATCACAAC
>Ga0315307_1001558_pt1 | contig 10292 bp, 10 predicted proteins | sample TDP2_MG_FD_203079 | JGI IMG/M metagenome (GOLD analysis project Ga0315307, IMG submission 203079) | Freshwater sediment microbial communities from Lake Towuti, South Sulawesi, Indonesia - TDP2 | ecosystem: Environmental > Aquatic > Freshwater > Lake > Sediment | place: Indonesia: South Sulawesi... | reverse complement strand
TTAGGTCCAGCCCTTGGTCCATTAGGTCTCAACGTAATGGCTGTTGTGAACAAAATAAATGAACTTACAAGAGACTATTCTGGAATGAAAGTTCCTGTGAAAGTAGCAGTGGATGTCGAGACCAAAGATTTCGAGGTCACCGTTGGGACACCTACAACGTCTGCTCTTATTGTAAGTGAACTAAGAATAGAAAAAGGCTCTGGAACGCCAAGCACACAGAAAGTTGGAAATCTTACAATGGAACAGACCCTGCGCATATCAAGGATTAAGCGTCAAGAGCTTTTGGCAAAGACTTTGAAGGCAGCTGTTAAGGAGATTTTAGGAAGCTGTGTTAGTCTGGGCGTCACCATTGAGGGCAGAGATCCTCGCGAAGTGCAAAAAGACATTGATGAAGGTAAGTATGACGAAATATTCAGTAAGAGTGAATGATAAGAGAATATTTTTATAATCGCGTTACTTTCCCTCATTGGCACGAGGCCTTTAAAATGCCCTTAGATCAAAAAACCATACTGAACGCAGTTAAAGAGGCTAGAGAAAAATCTGGAAAACGAAACTTCGACCAAACAGTAGAGCTTATCATAACCTTGCAAGAGATTGACATGAAATCTCCAGAGGGTAAAATTCAAGAAATCATAGAACTGCCATATTCTCCTGAAAACCCAAACAAGATATGCGTCATAGCCTCTGGGGAATTGGCACTTAAAGCTCGGAAGGCAAATGCAGATTACGTGATTGAGAGGGCTGATCTTGAAGGTTTGGCCGGTAAAAGGCGGGAACTGCGAAAACTTGCAAGCGATTATGATATTTTCATAGCTGAGGCTCCTTTAATGCCTCTAGTGGGCAAGATTTTAGGTCCAATCTTAGGTCCGAAAGGAAAGATGCCTGTGCCGGTTCCACCCACAGCGGACGTGGCAAGTTTGATAAAGAAACACCGTAAAACAGTTATTGTGAGAATGCGCAACCAACCCATAATCCAGTGTGCTGTCGGGACAGAAAGCATGAAAGAAGAAGAACTAGCTGAGAACATTCAGATAATTCTAAGGGTTTTAGAGGGAAAACTTAAAAGAGGAGTTAAGAACATCAAGCTTGCCTACATAAAAACGTCCATGGGCACACCTGTAAAAATTAAACCATAAGAGAGAAAGTCAATGCCATCACACCAAGTTTTACAAGAAAAGCTCAGCGAAATCGAAGGGATAACCGAACTATTACGGCAGCACAGAGCCGTTGGGATCGCCAGCTTGCAAAAGGTTCGGGCACCACAGTTGCAAGAGTTAAAGAAAAATCTGGCAGACAAAGTCTTATTGAGAGTTATAAAAAACACGCTGATAAGAATGGCCATTGAAAACTGTAAAGAAAAGACAGAGCTAAAAAAGCTCGGGGAATACTTGCAAGGATCAAACGTTTTCCTTTTCACAAATCTAAATCCGTTCAAATTAGCACTACTCCTGGAAAAAGGTAAAGTTAAAACAACGGCCAAATCTGGTGATATAGCAGCCTTCGACGTCGTAATTCCAGCTGGAAATACTGGACAACCGCCTGGCCCAATAATCAGCCAACTTAACGCCGCTGGTCTGCCTACCAGAATCGAATCTGGAAGCGTGTGGATAAGTAAGGACACATTGGTTGTTAGGAAAGGCGAAGTTATATCAGAAAGGCTCGCCAGCGTCTTGTCAAAACTTGGAATAAAAGCCGTGGAAGCTGGGCTCGCAATGAAAGCAATATATGATGAGGGTTTCGTAATAACTCAAGAGCAGCTCAAGTTAGACGTCGGTGGAACCAGAAAAAGCCTTGAAGACAGCCATTCAACAGCCATTGCTTTATCGCTGAGCATAGCCTATCCCACAAACGAAAACGTAATGATGCTTTTACGATTTGCTCATCAAAAAGCCTATGCCCTATCAATGGACGCAGCTGTACCCACTAAGGAAACAATAGTGGACCTAATTATGAAAGCGCATAGTGAGATGTTAAGTTTAAGTAGCGCAAGCACCTGTCTTCACCATTCGGAATCAACGAAACGGCATTCTGCCTCCTAGCAGACTTTTCAACCATACTCATCTCAACATATCTCCTGAAGTACTTCTTTTCTGTTCGAAAGAATCATAGGGTGAACTAAGATTTTCTGAAGTTTGGATTTATTATTCTAGTTTTGGGACACACATTCGTATAACTTGTTTGAAAATCGTTTTATGGTGATCTTTTGAATTATACTAAACCGGTGAGATGCAGAAAGTGTAGGAAACCCTTAGGTTATATAACTGTGTTGGGAAAGGCTTTATCTTTGTGGCAACCTCTTCGGAACGTAAAACTTGTTGCTATTTTGTGGAATGCTTCCAAAAGGAATAATACACGTAGACTACGGAAAATGTTTTATTATTATAAAATGTAATGCTTTAAAAGAGGGATTATATGGCTAAATGCCCTAAATGTGGAACCGAAGTCAGCACTCCAAAGAAGACTTGGAAGATGGCAGGCAGAAAAGACAAAAGTGGCAAAAGAAATGAGCTTACAATTGGACTCTTTGAACACTGTGGAAAAACTTTCAGATCAGTCTTAGGCAAGAGAAAAATCTGATTCTAATGAAGCATAAACCCCAATCTTTTTTCTACCAGTCTACAATAGAAGAACAGGTGCCAATCACAAGCAAAGTTTATATTACTAGCTCTCTTATTTGAAGCGAAAAGTTGAATCTCTGGATTGGGTTGAAAGATGCATGGCAATGGAGTTAGTAGCTTAACTCATAGGATATCCAAAAGTAGTGGAGTACTTACTATAGAGGGAAGTGTTGGCTGAAAAAAGTTAAAATAGTTGGATGAAGAGGTGAGAAGATATGGAATACATTTACGCTGCGATGCTCCTTCACAAGGCTGGGAAAGAGATAAACGAGCAAAGCCTGACCAACGTTTTGACAGCTGCTGGAATAAACGTCGACTCTGTAAGGGTCAAAGCCTTAGTAGCTTCTCTAGCCGAGGTCAATATTGAAGAAGCAATCAAATCCGCTCCGACGATGGCAGCTGCGCCTGCAGCAGTACAAGCGCCACCAGCGCCAACAACAGAGGCCAAGCCGAAAGAAGAAAAGAAGAAGAAAGCTGAAGAAGAAAAAGCCAAAGAAGAAGCAGCGCTTGAGGGTCTAGGAGCGCTGTTCGGTTAGATAAACCGAAACTTCTTTTTGATTATATCGTCTATCTACTATGCCTAACTAATTATTTTTTTCAATTTTTTCCAAGCAATTAAAGGGAGCCATCCACAGATTATCATCAGAGTCCCTGGAAACGCTTTTAATTCGTAGTTCAGCAAGAAAGCTTCGAAAATGCCGAATGAGACGCTCATGGTTAATGCTGACAAAACTGCAAAATCTCTGCCAAATTTTTTGAAAGTTTGAGTCGCCAATAATCCAGCAAAAAAGAAGTCGCCCAAACCAAGAGACATGTAGAGCGCGCCCCGCTCAGTCTGAATCAGGGGGATGGTTGGAACTGAAACAAGCATTGGAAGACCGAGACCGGAAACGTGCTTCGCCGCAGAAACCATAGAGCCAGTAACTAAAACAAGTATTACATCCATGATGGTGAGAAGCCCAGCGAAAATAACCGAGGTTTTCCATGTAAACAATGTTCCCAGATAGAGAATTATCAAAGTTGCGAATATTATCGCATAAGCGTCGAAAAGATAGGGGAACCATATAGGAGTTCTGTTGAAAAACAGGTACAAACATATAAACAATGCTGGCGGCAAAACTGCCAGATACCATCGTTCATTCATGTTCACTCTCTTTTCTTCATATGCCAATATTATGAGCGCAAAGGCGGAGAGGCAATATAGAGCTAAAGCTCCGTAGACAGCTGTGCCGTTTGTGCCAAACCCGAAAAGGCTGAGGGTTCCTGCAACAAAAGTTACTATGCTGAATGCACCGCAGAAAAGCCGTGTCTTAGTTTTTTGGAGATCCGAGAAAACATATACAAAAGTGAAAAGCACCATGGAGTAGGCGAAGAGAAAGAAAGTCATTATGGCCACTTGAGGAATAAAAACTACAAGCGAAACTGTTACGCTAATTGCTGCCACAAGAAAGGCAGCGTCCCTAACACGGAACTCTCTCTCCTCAAAATTCACCCTCAATCTCCTCTCAAGTTTATCCTGCAGAAACATGGCCACTACAGTAATTGTGAACAACGCAATGGGCATGGCAATATCGAAATACATAAACGCACATAAGTAAAACAAACATTTATTTCTTTATATTTCAAGTGTTTTCAATGTTTTTGTGTCCGAGTAATTGCTTAACGTAGAGAATGGTCCTAATATTCAATTACTGTTTTCCAGTGGCGGAAGATCTAAAGGGCTACTTGTAACAAATTTGGCTTAGAAGTAGTTGTCCGCGTCCTAGCAACAGGCCGACGACTTCTGAGCTTCGCCTTTCAAAAAAGTCAACAAGCGTATAAAAGACATCCAAAAACGTTTGGTTGAATTCTAATTAAACTAAGCTTCAAATTAGGAGACAAGAAATCTATCATTGAAAATGGGAAAAACGTGCGTGTTTTGCGGATGGCACCACATGCTACGAATGAGCATCTAAACCTTGGGAACCGAATTGCATGTTTAATATGGCCAAAGAAGCAATGAGCGCTTCTTCAGTTCGAACAGTTGCTGTTCCCTGCATCGGAATCGTATTTACAACAAAATCTGCAACGTCATTCAACTTAAGTCCTTCATCTCTAACTATTTCAGATAATCCTTTTGTGGGCGCGCCAAATTCGACGAGAATGGTATTCGCCCCTTCCAATTTTTTCGTCAACCTTTCCACAACGGCTGCTATCGGGTCACCGTATTTAGAAGTGGCAATTGTCAAGTCAAAACCTCTGCTTTTCACGATTTTTCCCAATGAATGCTTTTCCATTGTAACCATGTAACCCCAATAATCCTGGATTTCACTTCGATTTACTATTTCAACCTCAGCTTGTCCATCAACTTTAATAACTTTCACTGTAACTCTCAAGTTTAAGGCTAGTTGTTTGTTCAGAATTAATACCGGCTTTTCAACGCCAATGTCCACAAGTGTGCCTTCCCTTGTTTTGGATAAAGTGACGCCTTCACGGTATTCACCAACTTTCAAATTTTTCATTTCGCGATTTAGAGGATGATGTGGCGTTCGCAGAGGTGGGAGTATACCTGCGTAGCGCAACTGTGGTTCAAGCTTGAAAAGTCTTTTACGCAGATATTGAGGAGTCTCCATATAAGTGAGTAGAGTAACGATTAATTTCATCTCGCCTGTTTGGCTAATCTTTGGATCATCTGGATAAACTATAATTTCATCCACTCGGAAAATGGCAGCGATCCTTCCGATCAGACCGATTTTTGCGGTTTTCTCTCGCAAGTGCGGCGTATCAGAAACAACAGAGGCTGGAATGGTTATGGCTAGTTTTTTCTTGCTCAAACTTCTTGCCCCATACAGAAAACGATTGTCATCCGCATTCAGCTTAAAAGCTAAAAGGTGAATATAAAAAATGTTGTAACGTCAATGAGTGTGAAACGAGTGCCGAAAGCAATCTTGGATAACTTGGAAGAAATAAAGGAAATTGACAAGAGTGGCATGCTCTCGTTTTGCCTGAAAGCCTCAGAACAGTATCGTGAAGCCGCGAAAATATCCAGAAAACTCTCGATTGATTACGTTAAGCCGCGAACGATTGTTATTGTCGGCATGGGAGGTTCAGGGATTGGTGGAGAGCTTCTAAAAGATTGGGCAAGAGATAAGGTGGTAGTTTCAATTGAAGTCAGTAGGGAATATTCGCTGCCAAAATACGCGAACAAAAACACTCTAGCGATTATTGCAAGTTACTCGGGAGAAACTGAAGAATCTTTGAGTGCATTTCTAGATGCCATCAAGCGAAAGTGTATGGTTTTTTGTGTAAGTTCCGGAGGTACGCTCCTTCAATTTGCGGAAAAACTGAGTGTGCCCTATCTGCGTATTCCTTCGGGAATGCCTCCGCGAGCAGCCCTTCCGTACCTGTTCCTGCCTATGCTCATGATTTTGGATAAGACTGGTTTGGTTTCCAGTGTCAATTCGGAATTCTCTGAGGCCATCAAAATTTTAGAAACGGTCAGCGTTGAAAATTCTCCTGAAAATCCTGTTAAAGATAATTTTTCCAAAACGTTGGCATCAAATATCAGCGGGACAGTTCCCGTGGTTTATGGGTTCGGATTTTACCGTTCTGTTGCCCAACGTTTTAAACAACAATTTAACGAAAACAGCAAAGTTCCCTCAAAGTGGGAATCTTTCCCAGAGCTTAACCACAACGAAATTGTAAGCTGGGAAGGATCAGATAAACTAACGAAGCTTTTCTCTACAATCTTTCTCAGAGACAGAATTGAACCCGAAGAGATTCGTTACAGAATCGAAACAACAAAAGAGCTAATCTCCACGGAATCATCGAAAGTTTTCGAAGTTTGGAGCTTCGGCAAGGGCAAATTAGCTAAAATGTTGTCCACAATATGCGTCGGCGATTTTGCAAGCGTTTACTTGGCTGTTCTGCGCGGAGTGGATCCTACACCAGTTAAGACAATAACCTTATTGAAGGAGAAAATGAAGCAAGGCGGAGTTAAGGAGAAAATAATCCGTAACCTGCAAAGAATCATATTGAAATAACGTTGGCTTGGACTAAGCGTTTTTCGTGATGAAGTCTCTAAACATTTCCTCTGCAGTTTCAAGTGGCAATATTTGCGGTGGACGTTTGAAGGCGTATGCACATATTGGAACTATTGCGCCTTTGAGTTTTCTGTTCAAGGCTATTTTCAAAGCCCTTATCACGTCGAAGAGGACTGAACCAGCATTTGGCGCATCTATGGTTGAAAATTTCAAGTCTATTTGCATAGGTGTGTTGCAGAAGTAAACTCCGCGAATCCAGAAGTAGCTGTCACGTTTATTCTGCAAAAAGTCGACGTAGTCCGTTGAGCCAGCAACCACTTCAGCCTTGTACGGCAAAGCAGACGCAACCGATTGCGTTTTAATGACACGTTTAGTATCACGTGTTCTCTCCAGAGTATCTAGAGATTCTGTGCCTCCGCCAACATCAAGCTGGTAGGTTTCAATAATTCTAACACCGTTCATTGAAAGCAGTTGCAGCAGCGTCTTATGCAGTGCGGTTGAACCAACTTGGTCGATTAGATCGTCTCCTACCAATGGCAACCCAACGTCCTCGAAACGTTTTGCCCACGCAGCGTCGCTGGCGATAAAACTGGGCGTGGCATTTACAAAAGCACATCCCGCCACTAGTGATTGTTCAGCGTACAATTGAGAAGCCTTCGCCGCTCCGCTTGGGAGCAAATTAACAACGATTTCAGCTTCTGTTTCCTTCAAGATTTTTGCAACATTTGAATCAAGCGCACTGCTTGCTTGTACTATCTGTTTTGTGTATTCGCCTACTCCATCCATCAAGGGACCCTTATTGACAATAACGTTGGTTGGGGGCACATCAATAACCTTCGGGGCGTTATTCGGTTGTGCGAAAATCGCTTCAGCCAAGTCTTTTCCAACTTTTCGCCGGTCCACGTCGAAGGCCGCTACAATTTCAATGTCCCTTGGATGAAAGTTCCCCAAGTAAGGGTTGCGCAGCCCAAGATGTTCTTCTTCCTTCTCAATTTTACCATAATACTGTAAGCCTTGGACAAGGGCTGACGAGCAGTTTCCAACACCTGCTAGAGCCACTTTTATCTTAGGCAAGTTTGACACCTTATTTGAGCCTTTCTTATCTGCAATTGCCTTATAAAAGGCTACACTATCTTATGGCTGAAAAGGATATGTTTAAAATGAAAGCTTGGTTTGATGTTACAGTTTTGCGTTGCCCAAACTGCGGCCACTATTATGTAGATGCATCATGGTACGTTATAGAAATGGAATCAGACATTCAATGCGGACATTGCGAAACCGAGTTCAACAGTAAGGAAAATGCGATGGATCGTGTACTACTTGAGTTCGCGATAGATGAAAGTGGAAAAGTGCAAAGCACGAAAGTAGCTGAACGATTGGAAATAGAATAATGATTATTTTTAGCAAGCCTTTAAAGTCTTTGGAGCATTTAAGCTAAGAAAGGGTTGACTAGGCTTGGATAGCGAAGCAAAACTTGACAAGTTCACCTTAATTAATGAGTTAGCCCGCCGTCGAGGTTTTTATTGGCAATCGTATGAAATATATGGTGGTGTTGGTGGTTTTATAACTTATGGCTCATTAGGGGCGAAATTGAAACAAAATATTGAAAGCAAGCTTAGAGAAATTTTCGTAAGAAAACTAGGCATTTTAGAAACAGATTCCCCCATAATTGCGCCGAGCAAGGTCTTTGAAGCTTCTGGCCATGTGGAGCATTTCAAGGAACCCATGGTTGAATGTCTAAAGTGCCAAAAAAGATTCCGCGCAGATCAGCTACTTGAGGAACTCACTGAATTAAGTGCTTCGGAAGCCGAAAAAATGAGCATAGAAGAAATTGAAAACGTAATTGAGAAAAATGGAATTCGATGTCCAGAATGCGGTGGCGCTTTTGATATGCCAAAGCAGTTTCTAACTATGTTTAAGACTACCATAGGTCCTTATTCTGGAGCTGTTGGCTACGGAAGACCTGAAGCTGCGCAGGGCATTTTTGTGGAGTTTAATCGTTTGTACACTATGGCGCGGGAAAAGCTTCCCTTCGGCGTTCTGCAAATCGGCCACGCTTTGAGAAATGAAATTTCGCCTAGGCAAGGCCTGATAAGATTAAGGGAATTCACAATAGCAGATTTGGAATTCTTCTTCGACCCTGAGGAGCCAAACTGCTACCTGCTGGGGGATGTTGAAAATGAAACTTTGCGGCTTCTTTTGGCTGAAAACAGACTAAGAGTTACAGAAGAAATCACCGAGTTTACAGTTAAAGAAGCTTTGGAAAAGAAACTCATCAAGGCTGAGTGGCAAGCAGTTTTCATGGCCTTAGCCAAAAAGCTATTGATAGACTTAGGTGTTCCAGCTGAAAATCAACGTTTTATTGAAAAGCTCCCTTGGGAAAAAGCGCACTATTCTAGTCAAAGCTTCGATCAGGAAGTTTATGTCGACCGTTGGGGATGGGTTGAAGTTTCTGGCCACGCTTACCGGACAGATTTTGATTTGAAGAGCCACATGGAAGCCAGCGGCGTTGATATGCAGGTTTTCAAAGAATATGGGGAGCCTGTTGAAAAAGAGCAGCTTGTTATAAAACCTGTAATGGTGAACCTTGGTCCTGCGTTTAAGGGTGAAGCAGCGACTGTTGCGGAGCTTCTTTCAAAAGCTAAACCCGAAGAGGTTGCTGATTCTCTGAAGAAAAAAGGACATTACATGATTGGGAAATATAAGGTTCTGCCTGAACATGTAGATATTATCCATCAAAAAACTCTAGAACGTGGAAAAAGATTCATTCCGCACGTTGTTGAGCCCAGTTTCGGTTCTGATAGGCTTCTCTACGTAGCTCTTGAGTATGCCTATAGAGTCAAGGAAAATAGGGCGATCTTAAGTTTTCCCAGAGACATTGCACCCATACATGTTGGCGTTTATCCGCTTGTAAGCAAAGACGGTTTGGTTGAAAAAGCTTTGAAAGTGCATAAGCTACTGGTTAATGAGGGCTTCTTAGTTGATTTCGATGAAACTGGATCCATTGGCAGGCGTTACGCGCGTGCTGATGAGATTGGTATACCCTTGGGGGTAACTGTGGATTATGATACGTTGAGCGACGACACAATCACAATCCGCGACAGAGACACTTGGAGGCAAGTGAGAAGCCAAATTAGAGATTTACCTGAACTTTTGCACAGATATTTTTGGGGAAGAATCAACTTTGAAGATCTGGGGAAAATGTTGGAAGGTTGAGAGCGCGCGCGTTACATTTTTTAATGCATACATACATTTAATGTTAGAGAAATTTGACCGCTTTTGCGGGCGTGAAACGACGTGGTGCTTCCAGCAGAAACAGAAGAGCGCGTAAAACGTAGAGCGCTAAACGCTTGCCAAGAAAATTTGAGAAAAGTCTTAGACTTGGCTAGAAAGATTCCTCAACTTGTAGATTGCTTTCTGCAGAGCGACAAGGAAAGAGCAAGACAGTTTTTCAACGAAATCAGGGGCGGTGAGGATGATGTTATCAAAGCAAGGAGACTGGTTTCGCAGGAGCTTGCAGAGATTGGAGCTATTTTAACCAGCAGGGAAGACTTCTTAAGGTTTACAAATTTGACAAGTGAAATCGCAGATTTTTCTGAAGGCGTAGCTTTCCGTCTTGTTGAGATAATGGAGCATAACTGGAACGTTCCAA
>Ga0315307_1001556_pt1 | contig 10295 bp, 6 predicted proteins | sample TDP2_MG_FD_203079 | JGI IMG/M metagenome (GOLD analysis project Ga0315307, IMG submission 203079) | Freshwater sediment microbial communities from Lake Towuti, South Sulawesi, Indonesia - TDP2 | ecosystem: Environmental > Aquatic > Freshwater > Lake > Sediment | place: Indonesia: South Sulawesi... | reverse complement strand
AGTCTCATCATAGAAGTTCTCGATCCATGGCAGAACATCCGGTTTCCTAAAGTGGATCACAGCTTTTATTCTTTCTCTAGGAGTCATCATCCTCAATTTCACTTCTCAATTATCTTGGATAATTGCACTTCCTGAGAGGACGCATCCTTGACGAATCTAATTATGAAAGCTTCGCGAAGATCGCAGGCGCTGGAGATGGCTTGCCCAACCAAATCTCTACACAAGTTCCGACCGCCTAAACGCAAGTCTCTGTTTTAGTTATAAAAGAGTTTGTCACAGATGCAGATACTACTTAAAGTCCAAAATTGGCGTGAGCCAGATCAAGCTTTGAAAGTCATCCTTCGAATTCAGCTTGTCGCAATGATCCTGCCTTTCACTATCGTGCTTTTCACATTGAAATCTCCATCAAGTATAGCGATGTCAGCGTCCTTTCCTTCTTCCAAACTGCCTTTGCTGTCAGCGAAACCGATAATCTTGGCCGCATTTGTTGAAGCCATTTTGAGAGCGTCTGAAAGAGGGATATCAAGAAAATCTATCATGTTCTTCACAGCCATGTTCATGGTCAACGTGCTTCCAGCAAGCGTGCCTGAGGCCAGTCTGCATACCCCACTCTTTACTTTAACGTGCAGACCTCCAAGCTCATAGGTTCCGTCGCTCATTCCAGCCGCTCTTATCGCATCGGTTATCAGAATGATGTTATCGACACCTTTTGTCTTGAATAAAAGTTCTATAACGTTTGGATGAACATGAACTCCATCAGCGATCACGCTGACTGTCAGCTCTTCACGAGTAAGAGCTGCCCCAACGATTCCTGGCTCTCTATGGTGTAACTCCCTCATCCCATTGAAGATGTGCGTAATGTGAGTAATTCCCGCGTCAATTGCAGAGACCATGTCTGCGTAACTCGCGTTTGAGTGACCCGCAGATAACACAATGCCCATATTCTTTAGGGCAGCTATGAATTCGACACCTCTTTTGATTTCAGGCGCGAGGGTGACAATCCTCACACGATTTGCTGACTCGTCAAGTATCCGCTTGAACTCTCTAAGAGATGGTAAACGAACGTGTTTAACGTTCTGGGCGCCCCTTCTTTCCGGATTAATGTAGGGTCCTTCTAGATGGATTCCAACTACCTCAGCACCGTCTGTGCGTCGTTCAATTACTGCTCTAGCAGCTCGCACAGCTCGAATTATGCGGTCGAAAGATTCCGTCGTCGTTGTGGCAACCATTGACGTTGTTCCAAAACGCGCGTGATATGAAGCGATCTTTCTCACTGCTTCAGCTGTTCCGTCCATTACATCAGAACCGCTTCCTCCATGTACATGAGTGTCCACAAACCCCGGGACAACTGTCATACCTGATGCGTCAACTGTCTCGGCTTCAGAGAAGCTAGATATTCTTTTTCCTACTTTGGCAATTCGTCCGTTCTTAATGTAAACTCTTCCGTTATCGATTCTTGTGAAAGGTGTGAATACTGTTCCTCCTTTTATGACAAGAGGTTTCCTATGCATACTGATTCACCTAGCCACTATGTCTGGTCTGAAAGGAAATCGTCGATTCTCGCGCCGAATTCTAGAAGCGCGTCACGAGATTCTCTGTGCATAGTGAACAGCTTCGCATACTTCTCATGATTCTTCATGTTTGGATCGACTACATCGCGGACCTTTATACAGCGGTCTACAGCATCTCTGTAGCTTGTAAAGAGCCCTACACCTATTCCTCCTAGTAGCGCAGCTCCAAACGATGCATCTTCTACGGTCGTCGTCTCGGTTCTAACTCCGAAGACATCTGTGATGATCGTCCTCCAAAATGGACTTTTAGCTCCTCCGCCTGCTAAACGAACAGCTTTGAGATTCGGAGAGAACTCCTTCAGAACAAGCAAGCAATCATTCAAGGAGAGAGCCATCCCTTCTAAGACTGAACGAGCGAAATCTGCTTCTGAATGGTTGCTACTGATGCCTAAGAAGGCGCTCTTCAAATGTGAACTTCTACTAGGCGAATGCTCGCCCATAACATAAGGATGGAAGATCAACCCCTTACAACCTAGTGGCGCTTTTCTCGCCATCGCTTCCATTTCACTGTATGAGTCACGTTCTAGGGCAACTTTTCCCTTATCTTCATAGAAAGTCTTTATGAACCATTTGTGCGCTATCCCGCTGGGCGTGACTGATTCCAATATATTTCTCTCTGGCAAACAGTGATAGAATGAGAAGACGCGCCCTAGTCGGTCTCCGGTCCTACTTCTAGTTACAAGATGGAACGCACCGCAAGTGCCCAATCTAACGCTAATGTCGCCCGGCTCTACAGTTCCGGATGCAAGACAATCCGCTGCTGCATCGACACAGCCTGCAACAATAGGAGTTCCTTCTTCCAAACCCAGTTCGCTCGCGGATCGAGTTGATAAACGAGCAACCACATCAGTGGAGTTGAGTATCTCAGGTAGCTTCTCTCTATTGATCTCTACGGCGTCTAGAATCTCGTCGGACCAGCCATCTGTTCTCTTGTCGTAGAGTAGTGTTGATGAAGCCTCTGATCTGTCTGTATGCCACTCACCCGTGACTCTAAGCCTCACGTAATCTTTGGGGAAGAGAATCTTGTACGTTCTTTTCAAAATCTCTGGTTGATTGTTTTTCACCCAGAGTATCTTCGGCAATGCGAAAGTGGCGGTAATCGGGTTATTCGTCTTGCCAAATAGTTTCTCTTCCCCAATTCGCTCCTTTATCAACGGAACTTGAGGGTCGCTCCTTTGGTCCATCCATATGATCGTAGACCTCAGTATTCTTCCTTTGGAATCCAAGTAGACTGGGCTATTCAACATCCCGTCTATACATAAAGAGATTATACTCTTCGAATTGATTCGAGTTGATCTGATCAGGTGTTTGACGGCTTTCCTAAATGCGTCGTACCAATCCTCAGGGTTTTGTTCAGCCCATCTAGGCTTTGGAGTATATGTCGGGTATGCTTGCGAGACACTCCCAAATACTCTTCCATTCTCACCTATGAGGATCGCCTTGCAACTTGTTGTGCCAAGGTCTACCCCTAGCATGAGTTGACGTACCATTGCTTTCACCTAAGCGTCTGTCTTACGTAAGATATAGCCTAACTTGAATGTATTAAGGAAGATTGGCTGTAATAGGCTGCCAGAGAGCATGCTTATCTCAGTCGAGCCTGAACCAAGCCTATTTGTAATCAGGGGCTAAAAGTCTATAGTTGATGCCTTCAAAGACCAATACCCGATCGAATCTGCATGAAGGAAGATATTCTATTGAAACTGATTCAGCATAGAGAATTGAATCAAACAGCTCTTTCTCTTTGAAAGAGCGTTTAGACAAAGAGTTTTAGAAGAATTTGAAGGCTAAAGACCTTCGCGATCTTCATGCTAGAATTTCTATTTGAACCAGATGGACCTATGCTATGACGACATGGTCTATCTGGAAGTATCTTTTCGCGAGCATTCGTGTCTTGTCGATTGTTCTTCCATTCTTGCCTATGGCCATAGCTTTGTCTCTAGGCTCCACCTCAACGACGACTATCTTCTTCTCAGGCTTCTCCGTTATCCTTATCTCCTTTATTCTCGCTGGAGAGAGTGAATTCTTGATCAGCTGCTCCGGCGTCTCCGCGTTCTCGACCACTTCAATCTGACGGCCTGTCATCTTCCTGAGCATATTTATGTTCTTTCCAGCCTTTCCGATTGCCAGCCCCATCTCCCCTTCTTTCGCCACGAAGATTATCCTGTCGTTCTTGTCGTCGATTAGGCAATCCTTCGATGTAGCTCCTGTTATGCTTTCAAAGAGAGCGATATACCGCATCTCTTCGCCTGTCAGTTTTATCTTAGGCGCTAACATTCTCCGTCTCAGCCAACTTCAGTATCTCTGAATCTCCCGGCTCTCTTACTGTTACTGCAGCAACTACAAATGGTTTTTCGCAGGCTGTCGCCAGATCCAAGCTACTCCCTGAATATGTGTATACCGGAATCCGGGAAAGCCCAGCGTTGGAAAGGATCTGTTTCCGACGGTCCTCTGGGCAGTTTGAAGCTAGAATAATGAGCTTCGCCCTTCCCGCCCTCGCCGCATCAACCGCCTCTTCACACCCAAAATCGATTTTACCTGTCTTAACTACGATCTTTATCTGTTTGTTCACGTCAATCATTTGCTTCTTTTCTCCGTCTCAGGCATTGCCATGTAGACTTCGATGAGGCCTGTTCCCATCGGTATCTGTTGCCCCACTATAACATTTTCGGCGACCCCCCTCAGCGTATCTTTGGTCCCTCTCACCGCGGCATCCACGATAGTTGGTATCGTTATCTCGAAAGCAGCTTTGGCTAGAGTGCTCGCTTTTTCTCCGCTCACTCCATGTCTTCCCACTTGCAGAACATCGCCTGAAGCTGTCATCGCATCGGCTACAAGCATAATATGCCGAACATCCACATCTAGGCCTTGCTCTTCTAGAACGCCCATTGCTTCCTTCATAATGACGTTTCTAGCGGCTTCTATGCCGAGTACCGTAGCAACTTCATGGATGTTGTTTGTGATGGTCCTAGTCGGATCTACGCCAGGGGTCGCGATCGTCAATTCCAAGCTTGAGCCTTCGGTTCTTATCACCCATTCTCCCTTCTCCTCCATGACTAATGCTCTCTTTACTGCCGGAATGCCTTTGATATGCAAGACTGGAATTCTCGCGGCAAGTCTCCTGAACTGAGGAATCTCCATCTCTTTCGGTTTTATCTCTATCTTCTGTCCTTTTATCTTCACGTCGCATCCAGCAGGTTTAACTGCATTCTTGACCTCGCTCGTTCTTATCTCCCTCTCTTTCATCGCTCTGAGATTCAAGTTGGCGACGATCTTCATTCTTGTGATGTCTGACTCGATGCTTGTGACTATGTCACCCAAAGTTGTGTGAGTCAGAAGAGTTGCAACCTCTTGAGCTTTCTCTTTGCTCGCTCTATATTTCTCGCCGAGGTAGACGATCATCATTGGTGTCGAAGGTATCTTTCGTGCGTCGACTATCTCTATTAAACGTGGGAGACCTAGAGTAACGTTCTGCTCTCTTACCCCTGCGAAGTGAAATGTTCTTAAAGTCATCTGCGTTCCGGGTTCACCTATCGATTGGGCTGAAACGATCCCCGCTGCCTCACCTGGCTCGACGAGAGAACGTTTATAGTTGTCAGTGACTTGAGAGATCACTTCGTCAACAGCCTTCTTCGTAAGTTTCGCGTTGACTAAAGTCCGTTTCAGTTCGTTGACCAGCAAAGGCGTCATCTCCTTCTCAGCTTCGTTTATCTTTCTGGTTACGTACTTAGCGCTGGCCCTCGGTCCTTTCTCGACGGCTAGTCTAACTCTATCGACGAGTCTCTCAATGTTTACAGCCTTTCCGTGGTCACTCTTCGCGGTGTCTACGCCATCTTCGCCGTATCTGAATTGGATTATGCTCCCTCGAGAATCTCTCACAGTGCCGTCATATTCAACTCGCAAATGTTCAAGGGCGTTTATCAATCTTCTCTGCATATATCCGCTCTGTTGTGTTCGGACAGCTGTGTCGACGAGACCTTCTCTTCCCCCCATCGCATGGAAGAAGAACTCGATAGGTGTCAGACCGTCACGATATGATGAATAGACGAATCCTCTAGCTTCAGCCCCAACATCCCCCTGTTCGAAGAACGAAAGGGCCCTGTTCCTGAACCCGCGTAAGATTCTTTTTCCTCTAATCGACTGCTGTCCTACGCAAGCAGTCATCTGTCCGATATTTAGCATCGAACCTCTGGCGCCGGCTCTCGTCATAATAACGCCTTCATTGTCCATCTCGAAATATTCGTCAGCGTATTCTCCAGCTAGATCTCTAGCTCTTGAGAGCTCATTCATTATGTAGATCTCCAACGACTCTTCGAGAGATTGCCCCGGAAGTCTTTCCAAAGTTCTTTTTCTATAGCTTTCGATTAGAGAGTTGACTTTATCTTCAGCCTTGCCTATCGCGCTCTGTATTCTTTGTCTAACTGAGCTGGGTATGTCAAGCTCATCCATCGCGTAAGTGAATCCTCTTGAGGTCATGAATCTGTCAAGTAACTTCGTGATCGAATTCAAGAATTCTCTTCCAATCTTGGGCCCATAGTCTTTCACTATTCTGTGAAACAGGCTTTCAGACTTCTCGGCTCCTATTGAGGCCTTGTCGATCACGCCCCGTTCCAGGATGCCGTCCTTTATCACGATATAAGCGTCATACGGGCACTTCTCTTCTTCACATCCAGTGCACTCATAGACGCTGCAGATATTCGATTTTGAGACGAAATTGAACCTCTTTGGAAGGAAGAGGCTGAAGATCTGCTTTCCAGTCCAGAGCTTTGTGGGCCTCTTTACAGCTGGTTCAGGTAATGGGCCTTCATAGTTCGCTGCTATAAGAAGATGACTCACTTGATCTTTAGTCAATTGAGTTGAATTATTCGTTAAGAGGTAGGCTGCGCTTAGAGAGTCCCTTATCGCTCCAATGATAGGTCCGCCGTACCTTGGAGAGAGGATCTGGTCTTGAACTTGCATTAGAAGCCTCGCTTCAGTTCGGGCTTCTTCACCTTGAGGTACATGAAGATTCATTTCATCTCCATCGAAGTCCGCGTTGTATGGTGGGCAAACGCATGGATTCAGTCTGAAGGTTTTGTATGGTAGAACTCTGACTCGATGAGCCATTATGGACATTCTGTGGAGTGAAGGTTGCCTATTGAAGAGAACGATGTCTCCATCTCGAATGTGTCTCTCAACGATGAATCCCGGCTGAATAGCCTCTGCGAGGCTTTCTCTCTCTGCAACGAATTCGAGTCTGACTCTCCTTTGATCCGGCCTGACTATGTATAGGGCTCCAGGATATTCTTCAGGTCCGTTCTTGATTAGTTTCTTCATCTCCTGTAGGTTCCATTCGGTTACTCTCTCGGGTATGGTGAGTCTTGCAGCTATGTCGACTGGAACCCCGACCTCATTTATATCCAGATTCGGGTCTGGAGATATCACAGTTCTGGCTGAGAAGTCCACCCTCTTTCCGGAGAGGTTCCCTCTGAATCTTCCTTCCTTTCCTTTCAGTCTTTGGCAGATTGTCTTCAATGCTCTTCCTGATCTATGCCTTGCGGGAGGTAGGCCTGAGACCTCATTGTCAAAGTATGTTGTTACATGATATTGGAGAAGCTCATGAAGTTCCTGTATTATGTTGACAGGAACTCCAGATTCTAATGCTTCTCTCAATTTCTGATTGATTCTGATTATATCGACAAGCTTGTGAGTGAGATCGTCTTCGGAGCGAATGCCTGACTCTAGGGTGATCGACGGCCTAACACTGACAGGTGGGACCGGTAGAACTTGGAGGATAGCCCATTCTGGTCTAGCTGCTTGAGCGTCCATGCCCAAGATCCTCAAGTCATCGTCCGGTATCCTCTCAAGTCTTTCACGTATTGCGCTGGGGGTGAGTTTCGGAGCGCCAGCTTCAATCAGTTCATGATATGATGTGGGCTTAACGTGTTCTATTATGTACTGTCTTGTTCCGCAGTGTGGACATTCCTGAGTCTTCTTTGCATCCTTAACTATGGTCTCGAAGAATACGTCTGGAACTGTGTTAAGCCTCCTCTTCTCCTCGACCATCTTATCCTTGTAGCGTTCGGTCTTCTCAGCTGATAGGAGGATTCGACCGCAATTTCGACACGTCACTGAGAGAACTTTATGGATCAATTTTGCGAAGGAAACATGTATCACTGGTTCGGCCAATTCTATGTGTCCGAAATGCCCTGGGCACGCTGCAGCAGTATTGCCGCAAGACTTGCACTTCTGTCTGGGCTCAAGTGTCCCGAGCCTCCCATCCATAAGGCCAGAGACTATAGGAACACCATCCTCGTCATATGTGTCTGCGGTTTGAACTTCAACTACTGAAAGCTTTCTTATATCATTCGGCGATAGCAACGAGAAACCGATGTTGTTCATCACTTTGTATGTCTCTTCGCGTAGAAACGCCATGTTACGCCCGCTCCTCGACTCTCACTCTCGGCGCGATCCCAAGCGCCATCAACTCTTGTATTAGTAGCTTGAAGGCGTACGACATCGCTACTGGGGAAATAACAGCTTTCTCTCCGCAGATCCTGCACACATACTTGTTCTGTTTGATGTCATGATAAGCCAAGAGCCCACAGTTCTCGCAGACGATCGCTATGTACTTGTCGGATTCCTCTAGAAGTCTATCTCTAAGGAGTGCAGAAGCGCCGTGTCCGATCAGGCAGTCTCTCTCCATCTCTCCGAACCTCAATCCTCCACCTCGCGCTCTTCCTTCTGTAGGTTGCCTCGTCAACATCTGGACTTGGCCTCGGGCTCTAGCATGCATCTTGTCTGAAACCATGTGGTGCAGTTTCTGATAGTAGACTATACCTACGAAAATATCTGCAGCAAGCTTCTCGCCACTTATGCCATTGTACAGCACTTCCCGGCCGCTGTACTGGAACCCGAGATTTAGAAGGGCCTCCCGCAGTGAATCTGGATCCTCATTGCTGAAAGGTGTTCCATCGACCTCTTCTCCCCTTACGGCAGCCACCTTGCCCGCAATGGTCTCCACGAACTGTCCAATGGTCATCCTAGACGGTATCGCATGCGGATTTATTATGATATCAGGAACAAGTCCTTCCTCTGTAAACGGCATATCCTCCCCCTGAACGAGAAGTCCCACAACTCCTTTCTGCCCATGCCGGGATGCAAACTTGTCTCCTAGTTCCGGGACCCTTAGGTCTCTCACTTTTACCTTCACCAGTTTGCTCCCTTCGATAGATTCACTCATGAAGACGAGGTCAACCACACCGGATTCTGACGGTCTCATGCATACAGATGAATCTCTCTTCGTTGGTCCTCTAACCTCGAATTCCCTGTACTCTTCCAGGAATCTAGGCGGGCTCGTTCTACCTATCAAGACCGCATTTCCGGCGACAGGCGATTCGACGGATATTATCCCATCTTCTTCCAAGAGCCTGTAGTATCTATCTCCTCTATACCCTCTTGTGCCGGCTTCAGGCACCTCAAGTTTATCTCTCAATCCACCCAAGTACTGTCTACATTCAGCTTCGTATATCCTGAAGAAGGTTGATCTTGCCAATCCTCGATCCACTGAGGATTTGTTGAAGATTATCGCGTCTTCCATATTGTATCCTTGAAATGAGAGGACTGCTACAACGCAGTTCTGTCCGCAAGGTCTATCATTGAAGTTAACTATCTCCATAGGTTTCGTTTTGACAGTGGGACTTTGCGGATAGTGCAGTAGATGCGCTCTGGAGTCGACCCTATTGAAGAAGTTTGTTGAGAAAACTCCTAACGCTTGCTTTGCCATTGCAGATTCATAAGCGTTTCTAGGAGATTGGTTATGTTCCGCATAGGGTATGAGTGAAGCGCATATCCCCAGCGTTGCATATGAAGCGAGTTCTAGATGGCTCGTTCCTTCCGTTATCTTGGCAGGATCCAAAGCTACGAGAGCGTTCTCTTCTTCGTCGGCATCAAGATACTCTATTATACCCTCTTTGACAAGGTCTTCCCATCCAAGCTCTTCCCTCTGAATTCTCTCTATATGATCCTCCGTGAGTTTCGGTTTCTCACTCTCAACTATAACTAGCGGTCGTCTAACTCTCCCAGCATCGCTATTAACGTATAACTCAGGCTTCGCTCCTTCAATCGTTGGTGGATAGTAAACAACGTTAACCTCTGAGCTCAGTTTGGCAGCTCTTCGCAGTGTTCTAATCTCTTTTGCCAAAGCTTCAGGCTCTTTACAATATCCTGCGATTATTCCGTCAACGATTACTTTAGCGCCGTCTTGTCTGAGTTTCTTATCGGCTTCTTCAAGTTTTACAACACCCATCTTATAGAGCCTGTTGACCACTTCTTTCGGATCAACTCCTACTGATATTGTTGAGGATAGCGCTAGGTTCTTGACTAATCCGCAGTTCGAGCCCTCCGGCGTCTCGTTTGGACACAACCTCCCCCAGTGCGTCGGGTGAAGATCTCTCGCTTCGAGGTTTGGTTGGCTTCTGCTTAGCGGGGATTGCAGTCTTCTAAGATGACTTAAAGTTGAGCAGAAGTTAGTTCTATCCAGTAGCTGAGTGACTCCCACTCTTCCTCTCACCCAGTTTCCAGTTGCAATAGCATGCTGAACTCTCTCGGTTATAATTCCGGGCCTAACGGCGTTAACTATGGATAGTTCGACATGCCTTTTTACGGTAATTCGTTCAAGTTGGTATTTCAGATCTCTCGTTAGATTTCTAAACGCTATTCTGAAAAGTTCAGCGAGTAGCGACCCAG
>Ga0315307_1001554_pt1 | contig 10301 bp, 7 predicted proteins | sample TDP2_MG_FD_203079 | JGI IMG/M metagenome (GOLD analysis project Ga0315307, IMG submission 203079) | Freshwater sediment microbial communities from Lake Towuti, South Sulawesi, Indonesia - TDP2 | ecosystem: Environmental > Aquatic > Freshwater > Lake > Sediment | place: Indonesia: South Sulawesi... | reverse complement strand
TGTTCACTAATCGCTTGGACATGACATATCCGACCATGCTGTCAGTTATCAAAGTGAAAGGTATTCTGTCTCGTTTCAACTCGTAGGCGGTGAGTCTAGAACCCTGCAGTTTAGGTCGCGTCTCTGTCACAATAACTCTTATCTTTTTGCCTTCTTCACAAGCTGCTCGTATTACGCCTAAGGCTGTGCCGTAGTCCACGGTGGCTAGACTGCCTGCGTTGCAGTGTGTTAGAACAGTGTCTCCGTCTTTGATTAGTTTAGACCCGTACTCACCTATTCTCTTGTTCATCTGCACATCTTCGTCTGCTATTTTCTTCGCCTCTTGGACGACAGCCTCAACCACCTTGTTCACAATGCCACGTGTTTCGCTTGCTTTATTTAGAACTCTGTCAACCGCCCAAAACAAGTTAACACCAGTCGGTCGAGTCTTTTTCAAAAGTTCAGCTGAGCCTTTAATTTGTCTTATCAATTCTGTCCTGTTTCTGACCTTTGAATGATACGCTGTTAGAGCTAAACCGTAGGCTGCAGCTGCACCTATTAGTGGGGCTCCTCTAATTTTCATAGTTTGAATAGCTGAAGCAACTTGTTGGCATGTTCGCAATTCTAATAAGACTTCCTTGTGAGGAAGTTTTGCCTGGTCAATTGTGATGACCACGCCTTTTCGCCAATCTATTGTCCTCGTTCCACAAGCCTCCCTTAAAACCTCTTTAATACACGGAAACACCTATGAATTTTGTCTAACAAACCCAACTAAAAGCGTGGAGCACGTATGAAAAAAAGAGACTTAGCCACAATGCTTGAAAAGTCTGGTCAAAAGTATTCCGAGCTTTTGGGCATCGACTTGAAGCGTGGAGATGATAGAGAGGTTTTCAAATGGTTTTTGGCAGCTGTTCTTTTCGGTGCACCTATAACCGAAACCTCTGTGGTGAAGACATACAAGTGCTTTGAAAAGCATAGAGTGCTCACGCCAGAGAAGATTCTCAAAACGGGATGGCAAGGACTGGTTGAAATCCTCGACGAGGGAAGTTACACCAGATACGATTACAAAACAGCAGACAAACTCTTGGAGGTCATGCGCAACTTAAAAACCAAGTATGGAGGAAGCCTAAAACTCCTCCACGAGAAAGCCGCAGACTCCCTTGACCTTGAGAAACGATTGAAGGAACTTGGAAAGGGAATAGGAGACGTAACCGTCAGCATCTTTTTGCGCGAGCTTAGAAACGTCTGGACTAAAGCCGACCCAAAACCCACTCCACTAGTTATCTTAGCCGCAAAAAACTTAAGAATAATACGAAGTGAAAGCCCAGAAAAAGCAAGGAAAGAGTTGAGGGGGTTCTGGGAGAAAAACAAAGTTGAAGGAGTCTCTTTTGTAAACTTTGAAACGGCTCTTCTACGTTTGGGCAAAGACATACGTCGAAAAACAAACCGTTAACACCAGCCTATTAGAAAAAGAGGGGAGTTTGCGGGAGCAGGCAGACTTTAAATGGCTGATATCTGGATTGAAGTTTCTTTCGCAAGCAATAAAAACTGAAGCAAAAGATATAATGACGGTTGTGCTGGAGATAAATTCATGTCAAAGGGTTCTCCGAACAAGTTGGTGTATCGGATCGGATTCTGGTCAGCGGTCATCGCGACCCTGTCTGTTATAGCGTCCGATATCTTGATGATTGTCTCATGGCTTGTGTTCCCGCCAGTAGGAGGATGGCGAGGAATTGAAGCATACGCAGCTTCCTTTGAGACTGCCCACATACTATCCATGATACCAGGGTTCTTCATCGCAGTAACATTCGCCCCTCTGATGCTTAGCATACACTACTCAGCACCAGAAGACAAGAAGATACTGACCCATCTTGGACTAATCTTCACCGCCATCTACACAGCTATACAAAGCATAAACTACTACGTAGAGTTAGCTGTGATTAGTCCCAACATCTTGATTGGAGAAACAGAAGGACTGGCACTATTCATCTGGGCAAACCCCTACTCTATCTTCATAGCTCTCGAAGCACTCGGATACGGCTTTATGAGCCTTGCCACTCTTTTCGTCGCACCCATCTTCACCAAAGGAAAGCTGGAGCATTCGATCCGATGGCTCTTCATCGTAAACGGTGTCATAGGCATCGCGGGCATGATCGGCTACGCTTTGAACATCGGCTATATGGTCATTCTTGGTGGTCTCCTGGCGTGGGACATCTTGTTCCCAATTACGACAGTCCTGTTAGCCGTGTTGTTTAGGCGCATCAGGCGAACGGTGTGACAAAGGAACAAAATCTGTCAAGAAGAAGCTTCCAGAAAGTAACTCCTTATCTACTCATGTCTGCGAAGTATATAGTTCCCAGTGGAAGAAATCAGACCTTAGATGTCCCACATCGGGAGACATCGTCACTTCAGTTTACTAGAAGCCTAATTGGATCCAAATAAAGGGCTTACCCCCTCTACCTGTCTCTGCCTGTCAATTGATAGATTTCATATTTGGAGCCTATTTGGTTCATATTAGAGGGGGGTCTAGCTCTGTGCGCACACACACGTAAAGAAACAATTAAGAAGAGTGTCATTGAGTTAGGGTTAGTTTGGTCACAACCTCGACTGGGCAGTCTTTGGGCAAGTTTATCTTTTTCAGCCACTCGTCTCCAACAGCGATGAGGGAATAAACGCCTGAAACTTCAGCCTTTGCCTTGTGAACAATGTTGATGAGCGCCACCATTTCTTCGCCTGTTTTAATCATGTCGTCAACGATTAAGACGCTGTCTCGCCTCTTCAACACATCTCTAGGAATATACAGTGTCTTGGTGACGCCCGAATCTTTTAACGCAAAAGTCTCTTCAATGAATGCTGGAACTCCGATTTCTTTGTTCAACTTAGCTATCACAAGATTGACCCCCAACGAATTAGATACCATAGTGGCTAGGGGTATGCCATCTACAGCTGATGTTAAGACCTTTGTGACTCGCCTTCCCGCAAAAACAGCCAACGCATGGTGTGCCGCTTGTCTGAGGATGTTGAAGTCTCCGATGATGTCAGTGTTGTCGAAGTATCCTTCGTTGTTGAACTGTATTCTTCGTCGCAACTCAACATGCAAACCCACCATTTTTGTCAGGGTTCGCCAGAGCAGGCGGGCTCGTTCAGCGTTAGGTAAAACGTGACCCTTTGCATATCGACTTAGAACAGTTACGGGTAAGCCTGTTTTGCTCGACAAGTCTCGGTAAGTGTACTGTTTCTTAGCGGTTCTTAACAGCTCGATTGTCATCAGTCTGAGCTTTAGATTTTCGGCATGCGTGCTCATGTCACCATCTCTCTCACATTAATATACAATAATATGGCAATACTGTAATGTAGCTTATCCTATTTTATCTCAGAGGATTTATAACTTTTCATTACCAATTGTAAAGATAGTAGATGTTGTTTTATTTTTTGTAGTCTCCTTTCCGAGAAGTTCAATTGCTGTTTTTTGTTTTCACGGATCTGCGACCCACACGCTATCAAAACCCCGCGTTTCGATGAATTGCCAACGCTCTTTTGGTCTCAACTTATCGCTTGCTTTTCTAAAATGGCAACTACCTCGTCGACACGTTGAAAATATTCTGGATCTCTCAAAAATTCGGTGCGGGGGCGCGAAAGATTAACCTTCACTTCGCCGATGATTCTTCCAGGTCTAGGCGACATGACAATGACGCGGTCAGCCATGTAAACGGCTTCCTCAACGTTGTGACTGACCATGACAAATGTGTTCGTGGGGAGACTTGGGTCTCGCCAGATTTTGAGAACCAATGTACGAAGGGTTTTTGCTGTCAATTCGTCGAGAGAGGAAAAAGGTTCGTCCATCAACAACACTTCAGGTTGAAGAGCCAAAGCCCTTGCGATGCCTACTCTCTGTTTCATCCCGCCTGAGAGGTCGTGAGGATAAGTGTTTTCAAAGCCCTCTAAACCAACCATTCGCAGGTAACTCCTAGCGATTTCCTCTCTCGTCTCTTTCTTCATTCCAATAACTTCCAAAGGAACCTCAACGTTTTCTAAGGCGGTTTTCCAAGGCAACAAACCGAACAATTGAAAGATCATCGTGATTTTAGGATTCGGCGAGTTTTGAGGTTGCCCATGAAAAAGTATCTGACCAAAGTCAGGCTTTTCTAAGCCAGCAATTATTCTTAGCAGAGTGGACTTGCCGCATCCAGATGGCCCCACCATGCAAACAAACTCATCTTGACCAACTGAAAAACTCACATCTTCTAAAACGGGAATTTTGGATTTTTCCATCTGGAAAGATTTTGTTAAACCCTTTATTTCAAGCACAGCCATGAGTTACACCTCAACCCGATATTTTTCGAATTTTCTGAGCAACCTTCTCCATACCAGTCCTTCCATTAAGAGAACAATGGCAGCAATCACACCTAACAAGAAGAGAAGTCGTATTGGGTTCCCTTTAGGAGGGGGAAGATAACCCGTTTTGTCCAGATAAGACCCTAATCCAGGAAGCGTGAGAGGCTGGCCACCAGTGAGTTCCATTTCGTAGGGCATGTACTCTGCGAAAATTATTGTGTTCCATCCTGTTCCCCATGATAAAATGCTGCCTGTTACAATGGCGGGCAAGATTGCAGGAATGACTAAGTGAGTAATGCGTTTTAGGCCTTTGAATCCAAAAAGATGTCCCACCTCTTTCATCTCACTGGGAATACTCTTAACGGCACTAACAACGTTAAGAAACATGTACCAAATCATGTCCAAAACCAGAACGACAATTGCTGTTATCTCCAAGCCAAACGCACCGCCAAAAACTCGACTAAAAGTTACAAAGAATATGGGAAACAAAGCCAATATCGGAACTGCTTGGCCAATGTCATATATGGGATAAAAAATCACTGCAAATTTCTTGTGCTCTGCAGCCAGAACGCCAATCCCTAAGGCGATGCCTAAAGAAATCACGTAAGCGACCCCGAGTCTCCCCAAAGTCAAGACCGTGTAAGCAGGAAGATTAACAAACTCTGGATCCGCGAAAGCTTGCTGAAACACTTCGACACTAGGAATGTGTCCAATTAAAAAGTATATGATGAAAAAAACCGCAACTAAGGATAAAACGAAGGCAATGGCTTTTTCCAAACGAGTGTATCGTTTCAGCCACTTAAAAGCTAAAATTAGTGACTTGGGCCTATGTATGCGGTCTCCTAAATGCAACCATCTAGGTCCAACTGCTCCAAGTTGCCCAATACCTGAGAGGCCTATTTTGATAGCAGGTTTATATGTGCCTGCACTGGTTCTTTCCATAAGTCTGTGCCATGTCAAAAAGTTAACGTAAAGGACTATTGCAGTGATCAAAACAAGAAGTACCACTGAAAGGTTGAGATCATTGTAAATATAGGTTGCCTTAGCCAGGTAAGAACCTAGTCCAGGTACCGAATAAGTGGTGCCTAGATACTCCACGTATTCTGCTGCTATCATGAAGAACCATCCGTCGCACCAAGCGAGGGTGGCTCCCGAAATCAACGCGGGGACAATAGCAGGGATGATCACGTGGCGTGTGTACTTGAAACCCGTTAGTCCAAAGCTCTTAGCTGACTCAACTATGTTTGTAGGAATGCCTTTGATTGCGCCCACTACGCCGAAGAATATAGCCCATGCCATAGATGTGAAAAGTAGCAAAATAGCGGACAGTTCGATTCCAATCTCGCTTCCTTGAAAAAGTGATACAAAGTACAGGATTACGGCGGGGAAGTATCCAAGTATCGGAATGGACTGTAACAGGTCGATGAAGGGCACAAGTATAATTGAGGCTGTCTTGTTTGTAGCGGCTAATATTCCAAAGGACAAGCCCCAAGTTATGGATATCCCCAATGTTATCGAGATTCTCAAAAGAGTTCTAAAGGTGTAATAGGGCAGAGATGAAACTTCTGGATTTTTGAAGTAGTTTATCACTAACCAGTATGCAACAACGATAATGAGTAGTCCAGCAAAGAAGACTACTGCTTGTCTTGCTCTCTCCACACATGCGCCAGCTTACTAGGCTCTCTTGGTGTTTGGTAACCAAAGGGGTTGTTCCAAGGGCGATTTAAGAATATCGAAGGGATTCAGAAAAGTTATTTATCGAAGCGTATTCATTCTAAAACCTCATGAACTTGTGGCGTGACATCCCAACCGGCGATAGTCCCCCTGACTTGGTTAATGTTATTGTGGAGGTTATAATGGGGTCTAGGGACAAATACGAGTACAAAGCAGATTGGGAGGTGTTCGTTCTAGACCGTGTGCTTCATTCTTCTGTTGTGTTTCCAGTTGATTATGGCTTTATTCCTCAGACATGGTTTGACGACAACGACCCCTTAGATATCATGGTGCTAAGCTATGAACCCCTAGAGGTTGGCTGCGTAATCAAAGCCCGAACTATTGGAGCCCTAGTCTTAGAAGACGAAGAGGGAGAAGACCCAAAAATACTGTCAGTACTTACAGGTGACCCCAGATTCGATGGCTACAAAGACGTAGCAGATGTTCACCCTCACCTTCTGAAAGAGATTCAAGAGTTCTTTGAGACTTACAAAAAACTAGAACCGAAAAAGTGGGTTAAATTCAAGGCATGGAAAAACGCTACAGAAGCCAAGAAAATAGTCAAATACGCCATCGAATTGTACAAAAAGAGGCAGCCTTAAAATAGCGGGCCCGCGGGGACTTGAACCCTGGACCTACGGCTTAGAAGGCCGCCGCGCTATCCATGCTGCGCCACGGGCCCTTTTGTTCGCTAGGCGGTCATAGTGTCTGGACAATGCTGAGATATTAATTCTTTCACTCCATGTAGATGGCTGGTCGATGAGGCTTGGCTAATTGCGCCCGCTTCTTTGGATCGTAGCGTTTGGAATCTTCTTCATTGTAAACACTGATTTCAGCGTTTAGCTCTCGTTTGAAGAAGGTTTGAGCTTCTTTTAACGCTTGATTTTCATCTATTGCGCCAACTCGTAGTTGCCTCTGCTTTCTCTCATCTGAAACTCTGTTGACTTCTTCGACGATTTGACCTACAAATTTTGCCACTTGTTCAGCTTTTGCTCTTAACTCGTGGTTTTTCATCAACTCTTTCATCAGTTCGCTCTGAACCACTTTTCTAGATGTCGCTATTTCTACGGCTTTTAGATACGTTTGCCACTTCCAAGGTGCGGCAACATAGTAGGATATTTTTTTAGGCGCGATTTTTGTGGCTCGTGTAATATTCTGGGTGTCTTCTAACATGTTTTGGATTAGACTTTCTATTTCTTCAGCTTTCTCGTTAACCTTGGTTTCATTGTATTGAGGCCATGGGGCAAGTGAGATGAAGTCTTCTTTGCCTATTTTGTTCCATGCCTCTTCGCATACATGGGGGGCGAATGGCGCTAGCAGTCGCAACCAAATATTCAGAGCTTCAGACAAAGCTCGAGCAGTATCTTTCCCTTTTCTTCGCATATACCATCGAAAATCATTCCAAATCTCGAATAGGGCTGTGTCTAAAGCAGTCCTTGTCTTCATCACTTCAATGTTCTCGGTCACATTCTTGACACGATGCCGCAATGTACTTAACAGCCAATTTTCTAAATGCTCGGTTTCTGCTTTATCCGCTGATTTAATTATGGTTTCCACAAATCGATACCAAGTTTCGATTTTGCCATTCAACTCTGCCACGTTGCCACTTCTCCAGTCCGGATCATCCATGCCTTCTGCACCCAACAACAACGCGCAGCGGGTAGCATCTGCCCCATACTGTTCAACAGCGTTTCTCAACGTAACAAAGTTGCCCTTAGACTTGTGCATGGGTTTTCCTTCGATTATTAGCATGCCATTGACGCCGATTGCTCTCGGCCACTGTTCCTGAGGGAAAAGAGCAACGTGATGAAACAGGAAGAATGTTAAGTGATTGGGCACTAACTCTTTGGCTGAGTTCCGCAAGTCAACTGGATACCAGTATAAGAATTCGTTTCGCATCTCTTTCAGAGTTTCGGTTGAGATTTGAGACTTTTTGGCAGCTTCCTCTGGTTTACCTTTCCCTAAGAATACGTAGTTGAAAACTTCTGGAATCAATTGTTCAGGTCGTATGCTATGCTGTCTAATGTGTTTGTTGATGGTGTAGAAAGCCATGTAAATGGTTGAGTCGCTTAGGGTTTCAACTATCCAACCTGGACTCCAAGGCAAAGGCGTTCCTAAACCAGTTTTTCTGGCGCATGCCCACTCTTTCAGCCAGTCAATGACGTCTAAAAACCATTGAAAAGCAGCATCTGGGTAAATTACTGTGCCTTTCAACGCTTCTTTGGTTTTCTCTTTCCAAGCAGGGTCTGAGTATTTTAGGAACCATTGGTCCTCCAATATTTTGACTATGCAGGGCGTCATGCATCGACAAACTACTCGTTGAGGAAGGTCATACATGGAGTCGGCAATATTTTCCTTTTTGAAGTCTTGAACTAACTGGTCTTTTACTTCTTTGACCATTTTTGCAGCATATCTGCCGCAGTTTTCTTTCAAGATGCCGCTATGAAACTCCTTCTTGTACAGTTGTTTTGTAGCTTCGTCTGCTTTGGGATCGTTCTGGTCTTTAGCGCCCAATTGATCAACTATCTCTATGGCAGGGTATTCACCAAATCCTTCAAGGCGAATCAAAGAAATCGGTTTAATACCCTTGACCAAAGCAGCATCAATATGAAATTTCTCTAGTGACTCCGGCCGCGCCTGCAGGTCTTTGAGAGCCAACCAGTCATAAGGAGCATGAGCAGGAACACTGTAAACAACTCCAGTTGCTTGCTCCGAGCTGACAAACCAGCCAGGTAGCAAAATTAGTTTCTGACCGTTGATGGGGTTGGCACAATATTTGCCTATGATTTCTTTTCCCTTAAAGCTTCGGGCAATGTGAACTTTACGCTGTTGCTCCTTCAGTTTTTCAGCCGCTATTTCGCTTATGATCCATTTTTCACCATTTACGTCAGCCTCAACATAAGCGGCGTCTGGATTAATCCAAAGGTTGGTCACACCGTAAATCGTTTCTGGACGGAAAGTGGCCGCGGGCAAAAACGTCTTTTCAAACTTGAACTTGATCAGCGTGTATTTTTCTGGTGAAACTCCTTCTCCCTCTTGCCTATCCGCGTCTCCAGTGGGGCTTTGATCATGTGGGCACCAGACCACAGGGTGCGTTCCTTTGACTACATAGCCTTTTTCACGTAGCTGTTCGTATTGCCATTCGACGAATCTCTGAAAAGTGGGCATAACTGTATGGAATTCCCTTCGCCAATCAACCGAGAACCCCATTTGTTTAGCTATTTGATGACTCTCGTTGGTGTAGTAGGAAGCCATATAGACGGGATCCACAAACTTCCTCAATTCATCCTCCGGAACTCCGTCGATTTCTCTAAGCGCACGAATGAAGTTCTCGTCACGAACTCTGACACGCTCACTTGCTCCAGCCAAAGGCTGACCCGTCCAGTGCCAAGCCCATGGAAACAGTACGTTGTAGCCTTGCATCCGTTTAAAACGCGCATACACATCGACCCTTGAAGCGGTGAAGCCGTGTCCCACGTGTAAGGGTCCATTCATGTAGGGGTATGGGAACGTAACGAAGAATTTCTTCCGTTTTGGGTCTACGTCTGCCTCGAAGATTTTGGCTTCTTCCCACTTTCTCTGCCATTTTCGTTCGATGTTTCTCAAAAATTCCATAAAGGCTGATGGATTAAGCGCTACACTATTAAAGGTTTTGTCAACTATTGAGGTAGCGATCCCTCATTTTGAGCACCAAACAATGTAGAAATAATGAACTTACTTTAATTCTTTGCGTTTCACTGCTTCATTCGGTCTGTCTGGACCTGCTTTCTTATGACTCTCTCAGCTTTGCGTATAGCCTCAGACACTTTTTCGACGTTGGTTCCGCCCCCTTGGGCGAAGTCGGGTCTGCCGCTGCCTCCTCCGCCTAGAAGAGCCGCTGCTTGGTCTGCGATTTGGCGGGCGTTGATTCCTCGTTTGATTGCGTTTTTTCCTGCCATAACGACAAGCCTAGCGGTTTTGTTTGTGGCGCATAGGACAACCACAACATTGGGTTCTTCCTTGACCATTTGACTGGCTGTTTGGATGAGACGGTCGACGTTCTCCTCTTTTAATATCCGAGTCACAACTTTTAATCCTAGTATTTTCTTTGCTTTTGTCAAATACTCTCTAGTTGAAAGGTCAGCGATTTCCTTTATGAGACGTTCTCTTTCTCGCCGTACTTCTTTCCACTCTGTCACCAGTCGTTCAGTTGTGGGTTCCAGTTTTTCTAGGGGTGCACTAAGTTTTTCAGAAATCCTCATTAGCAGTTGCTCGTTTTTTTGGATTGCTTTTAG
>Ga0315307_1001553_pt1 | contig 10306 bp, 6 predicted proteins | sample TDP2_MG_FD_203079 | JGI IMG/M metagenome (GOLD analysis project Ga0315307, IMG submission 203079) | Freshwater sediment microbial communities from Lake Towuti, South Sulawesi, Indonesia - TDP2 | ecosystem: Environmental > Aquatic > Freshwater > Lake > Sediment | place: Indonesia: South Sulawesi... | reverse complement strand
CTGCGAAGGAATGCAAATAAAAGGACAATGGTTCACGGGATGCGGACACAAAGGCGAAGCAGACTACACAAAAGGCGAGGGAAAACTCGTCTGGAAAGTTGAATTTGCCGCCAGATGGAGAGCCCTAGACATACGATTCGAAGCCTACGGAAAAGACATCGCAGACTCAGTGCGAGTCAATGACCGAATATGCCAAGAAATACTCAACTATCCGCCGCCATATCATGCGCAATATGAATTGTTTTTGGCTAAGGGAGGAAAAAGATTCTCGAAATCAGCGGGAACAGTATTCACACCGCAGGTTTGGTTTCGCTACGGTTCGCCTCAATCACTTAACCTGCTCATGCTTAAACGCTTCGTGGGGACACGCGCTATATCTGTCATGGACATACCTACATACATGAACGAATTCGACGAATTAGAAGACATTTACTTTGGAAACAAAAGAATCGAAAACAAAAAAGAATTGGCTAAACTGAAAGGCTTATACGAATACTTGTGGTGGCTCAAACCGCCCAAAAAACCCAGCGTACACGTGCCCTACAACCTTCTGGCTTATTTGGCTAAAGTGGCGCCGAAAGGCTCCGAAACAGATTACATCGCACAAAAACTGCAGGAATACGGCTACCTAAAACAGAAAGAAGCCCCTTCTAACCTAAAAGAAAGAATAGAATATGCGCTGAATTGGAACCACGATTTCTTGGAAATAAAAGAAACAAAGATAGAATTAAGCGCAAAAGAAAGAAACGCAATTGAAGAATTCACACAAGCACTGCAAACCGCAACAGAAGCGGATCAAATTCAAAGTGTAATCTTCAGCATTGCAAGAAAACACGACATCCAGCCAGGACAATTCTTCAAAACCTTATATATGATACTGCTCGGAACACCATCAGGACCAAAACTTGGACCATACATAATCGCTATGGGAAAACAAAACGTAATCAACGCATTCAAAAGAGCTACAAAACCCATAAATTCTGACATGGAAAAGTGATTTCGTTCTGTTTGCCGAATAGCATCCTATTGGTAGTTTAGGCTTGCTAGGATACAATTTTTCCCCCTTTACTATTACATTTCCACATTTTTCACACTTGATTGGCTCTTCAAAGATTAACCTCCTATAGGCTGGAATCAAATTAGAAAACCACAGTTCTTACACCTTACCTTGATGAACTTCAAGGCATCAGTCAAACAGTTGGTTCTCCTTATCTTGTTCTGAGTGTTCTCTATCGAACATTGTTTCATAAGGCATAAATAGTAATGGCATCAATGATTTAACCGCTTTGAGAAGGGAGAATGAGAAGATGAAATCAAAGATTGTGAGATCTCTATCTGTGACAGCTCTATCTACATTGATATTGTTTTTGGCACTTGCACCGATATTTGTTCCAGTAAAGACCCAACTCCCAACTATAACTTTCCTTATGCATTATAATAGAGAAGAAGATGTATTGAAATGGGGCGACATCACCGCGAGATACTACGATGAAACTGGTATTACAGTAGACGTGCAATCTGTAGATTGGTCGATTTTTCGCAAGACAATATTGGATAGGCACGCATTAGGCAACGACCCAGATATGATAAACATGCACTGTTTGTGGCTGCCTGAATTTGTTACAATGGACAACGGAATAGGGATGCTGGCTACGCCGCCTGACGATGTTGTAGCAAATATAAAAGCCAACTGGACAGCTTCCTCAATCGAAGCCGCCACCTTCCTTAACCAAATATGGGGTTACCCCACCGAATACAATGTTTATGCGTTGGTGTATAACAAAGATGTCCTTAACCAGTCAGGCTATAGTGAAGGAACTCAACCCGGGCAGTATCCTCCGAAGAACTGGGCTGAGCTGTTGGCGATGGGTGATGCAACAACGCAGCGTAATGACGTTGAAGTGATAAACCGAACGGGATTTCAACCAATATCCTTTCCATCTCTTTATGAAGAAGAAAAATATCAGTTCCTAAGCCTTTTATGGTCAAACGGTGGAGAGTTCATACAGTTACCGCCTCCGGAGAAGGCAGTGAGATTCAATGAGACAGAGGGACGTGAAGTCTTACAAAACCTCTACATTGACACTATAGATGTGACGCATGACCCCGCTCACATGCTTGACATCTTTTGGGATGCTTGGGTGTGGCCATGGAAACTGAGCTTTGTGGTACTGCCAAACTGGATGGGCTACCTTTTTATAAAATCCGCTATGGGAGCAAACTTCACTTCTAATTATGTAGGAATCGCGCCGATACCACTTGGACCACATGGAACAACACCCGTGTCACCATCATACAATTGGATGGCTGTGACTACTAAAAAGGCTGAGGAAAGAGGTGTAGCCGATTTGGCATGGGACTTTTACAGATGGCTATTTAGTCCTGAGCCTGGCAAAACAACATCGCGTATGGGCGAATTCCTCATCTGGTATAGCGTTATACCCAGCAAAACAGCTGACCTAACTGACCCCACGCTTCAATCAGATTTCTGGTTTAAAGCATTCATGGACATAGGTGCTGCATATGGGAGATCAGACCTATACTTTAAGACATCTGAGGCAGTGCAAACGTGCATGGGACAGATGCTTGAAGCTGTCACCATAGGCGTCGAATCTATAGACGACCCAGAACATGGGCTTCAAGCCACAGCAACCAAAGTCTATAATCTTATTCCTGTTGAACCTGCATTAATAGCCACCTTGTATTCACCTGCAAACTTATATGTCACTGACCCTGAAAACCGACACATTGGAACCGATCCTACCACAGGAAACCCAATCAATGAAATACCGAAAGCATTCTACACTGGAACCGGAACAGAGCCGCAACAAATCATTATCCCTCATCCACTAGACGGAGTTTACGGCATCACAATTATAGGAACTGGTACTGGAACTTACACTTTGGTTGTTGAATTAGCAACGCTTACAATTACAATAAATCAAATTTATATTGGCAATATTGTTCCTGGAGAGATTTTGATAAGTGAAGCCACCATATCACCGGGTGAAATAACATCCACACCACCGTCACCTCCACAACCACCTCCTCCACCTCCACCTGAAGTTCCAGAGTTTCCAATTGGATTTGCTCTTGAGATAGCTTTCATGCCAATACTAATGTACCTCTGGTGGAAAAAAAGACAAAGAACACTCCAATAGTCCTTTTTCTTTCTCTTTTGTTTACGTAAGTATTTCCCCTTAATCTCTGAATTTATATTAGTAGAGGAGAGTAATCTAGTGCTAAGGGCCCGTAGTCTAGTCCGGATTAGGACGCTGGCCTGCGGAGCCGGAGATCTGGGGTTCAAATCCCCGCGGGCCCGCCATTGCTTTTTTTTAAGGCGTTTTTCACAAATCTTATAACTTATTGCTTAAGTTCTCAATGTGTCAAGAAATCTATGGACGGTGGTTGTTTTGGACTTTTTAGAAGTTACGATAAGGCGTAATCCCAATTTAATCAAAACAGCAGTGGAGTTGCATCAGTCTGGAAAAATATCCGCAAACACCGTTGTCATAGACTTAGATACGGTCAAAAAGAATGCGCAATTCATAAGAAGTAGCGCAGAAAAATATCGAATTTTAAATTATTTTATGACGAAACAGTATGGACGAAATCCATTGGTAAGTGAGATTATTGCAGATTTAGGTATGAAAGCAGTTGCCGTGGACATGGAAGATGTGAGATGCGTGCATAAGTATGGCATCTCTATCGGGCATGTTGGACACTTGTCTCAGATACCGAAAAATGACATTGAATATGTTCTAAAGGAAATAGAGCCAGAAGTCATAACCGTATTTACCATAGAAAAAGCAAGACAAATATCTAATATTGCCAAAAAGCTAGGAATAAAACAGAAACTGCTCGTGAGACCCGTAGCTAAAGGAGATTTCTTTTACCCAAATCAAGACGGCGGCTTTCCAGAAGAGCACATTCTAGAAGCTGTCAAAACCATAAACAGTTTTCCAAACGTGAAAGTGGCAGGCGTCACATCTTTTCCTTGCCTACGCTTCAATCTCTTAACAAGAAGAGAGGAAACTCTTCCAAATTTTGATACAGTTTTAAGGGTTGCCTCTCGGCTTGAAAAGGATTTGGGGCTAGAAATTGAGCAGATTAATACTCCAGCAGACACTTCCTCAAAAACAATGAAGATACTTGCTGAAAAAGGTTCAACTCACGGCGAACCAGGTCACGGCTTCACTGGCACAACTCCATGGCATGCATTTGAAGATTTGCCAGAAATACCCACATGGGTTTACGTAAGCGAAGTCTCACACCTACTTGGAAATACAGCTTTTGCATTTGGCGGAAACTTCATGTCTGCAGATATGTGCATCACTATTTGGACATACCAATATCAGGCATTCCGTGTTTTAACCTTAGTGGGAAGTAATCCAGAAACTGTGATTGAAAACAAAATACTTGGTCAAATTGTTCCAGGATATTTTGATTACTATGCGCCCATTTATCCCATAGAGGAAGACAAAGTTGAGGTTGGCGACACTGTGGTTTATGGTGTAAGAAATCAAGTGTTCGCATCAAGAGCAAAAGTTGCAGTGGTAAGTGGAATACAAAATAAAAAAGCCAAATTGTTGGGGATATTTGACCGTACTGGAAACATGCTTGGAAAAGATGACATTCCTTTGAATGCAAGTGAAGTCAAAAATCTGATGGAAAATGTATAACATATCTTTTCCTGCACCTTAGTAAACTATTTAAAAAACGGTTAGTAGTTATATAGAGCAGCAATGAATACCAATTTGCCTTCAATGAGATTGGAGATGGAATAATGTCCAAACTAGGTCGCAGGGAATATTTCCTCTTTAAAATAAGTGATAAGAATCTTGAAAGCCTGATAGACACGATTAAATCAGCCTTAGATCCTCCTAGTGAATATAGCATAAATATTTACCCTGGCAAATACAACTTAAATGTGGTCACTGAAATATCAGGGCCTGACGAAGAAAAAATAAAAAAGATTGATTTAGAAGTGTCTTCTAAAGTCTTGGAAATATGCGAAAAAAGGGGCATTGATTGTCACGTAATTGAACCGTTAAAGGTTCTCTAAAAATAAGAGATGGAGGTGTGTTTTTGGTTTCAGCATATGTTTTGGCAAAGGTGGAAGCTGGAAAAGACAGAGAGGTGCTTAAGGAGATTAAGACGATTAGTGGAGTGAAGAAAGTTAGCGCAACATACGGGACATACGATTTGTGCATTGAAGTTGATTTCAAAACCATAGAAGAGCTTGACGCATTTGTATTTGACAAATTACGTGTAATCCCTAAAATAAGAGAAACAGTAACTGTAATATGCTCAGAGATAATGAGCTGAGAAGTCTCCGAAGAACTCGTATTTTTTCATCTCTATGAATTATGGTCAACCCTTTAAAAAATGCAAGACTAAAAGGAAAATCACGAAGAAGATTAATGTTGCGAGTAAGGCGTTAACGATATCCGTTTTTGTTTTTTTATGCTCGTTCAATATCACCACTTTAAACATTGTTTTTCTCACTCTTCAACTATAGCAGTTATGAAAACAGAATGAAAATTGTCAGATAGGATTGTGAATGATGACTGTTTTTGAGTGAATGACCTTGGGGGGGGATCATGATGACCCGTAGAAAACCGCTGATTGTAAAATAGGGTGAGGGAATAAACCTGATTAGGTTGGTTTTATAGACAGAGTCTTTCTGTACTTTTATCGAAGTTTGAATATTGCTGTGGAAGAGATGGCTAATGAGAACCTTCTTAATAGCGCAGAGAAATTGTGATTAGGGCATTATTCTTAAATTGATTAACAGTGAAAATACAGCAGTCTGAAGTGCATACTTATGCAGTTGTCCAGACGAGAATTGGCTAAAATGATTGATTCTACGTTGATTAAGCCTGCTGCCAGCAAAGACGAAGTTATTAAGCTTTGTTTGGATGCTCAAAAATACGGTTTCGGCTGTGTTGTGGTTAATTCAACTTTTGTTTCATTAGTTCGACACATGTTAGAAGCCACCGACGTGAAAGTTTGCTCAACAGTTGGTTTTCCAATCGGCGCTGGCTTACCCGAGGTTAAAGCGTTTGAAGCCCAGAAGGTGGTTGAATTAGGCGCAGAAGAAATCGACATGGTAATGAACACAAGCGCATTGAAATCCAAGGATTACGAGGCGGTTAAGAAAGATATTCAAGCTGTTTTGAAAGTGAAAAAATCCAACCCAAATGTAATTGTTAAAGTGATAATTGAGACAGGCTTGCTGACCGATGAAGAGAAAGTCACAGCGTGCACATTGGCAAAGGAGGCTGGAGCTGACTTTGTTAAAACCTCTACGGGTTTGTTGGGCGGAGTGGCAACGGTCAAAGACATAGAACTCATGCGTAGAACTGTTGGCAAAGACATGGGCGTCAAAGCTGCTGGAGGTATACGGACACTAAAAGAAGCGTTAGCTATGATAAAAGCGGGAGCCAACCGCATCGGAACAAGCACTGGAGTCGCTATTATAGAAGAATTACTTACCTAACCCTAAAACTTCAAGACTCCAAGACATAAGCCATTATCATAGAAGAAATAATAGTCTCTGGTGCAGCTTATGGAATGTTGAAGGATATTACTATTCTTTAGATGTGGTTAGCAATCCTCTAAAGGCTAAGTAAACAACGACTATAGATATTAATGGTGGAACAGCCCTTCTAAGCAAGAAGTTTACAGTAGGGAAATAGAAATCAAAGATTGCAAATAATATCTCTAAGATGCCTTGGGCACATAATCCTAGGAACACGCCTAAAGCTACACCAGATTTCCATGTCCTTCGTTCCAGATGAGTCACCTCCTCTCTCGGATGCGTTTGATTTATTATGAGTAGTGTTTCTGTTTTATCGTTACCTATATATGACGGTTTACATCTGCTAATTATTCTTCAAACCCGTTAAATGCAAGTCAACTCGTAAAACAAAGAAGGAATAAAGCTCCAATGCCCATGAAGGAGCTCAAAACCGACGCTCAAAACGAGCTAATCGTAGAACGCCTGTTACACGCTAGGCGTTACTCACTTATCCTAGCTAAAAATCTGTGCAAAGGCTGCGAAATCTGCCAGATAATATGTCCCAGAGAAGCCATAACAATAAATAAAACTCCTAAAAAAGACGGAGAAAAAGCCAAACCGCCAACAATAGACATCAACACACAAAAATGCTCCTACTGCGGCATATGCGAACCCATATGCCCCTTCAACGCCCTACAAGTCCGCGTAAACGGCGAACACATAGTTCCTGTGATTGAAAAAGAAAGCTTCCCAAACCTAATCCGCGAAATAGAGGTTGACACAAGCAAATGCGACGTAGGCTGTGTGGACTGTGAAAAAGCTTGTCCACTCAACCTAATTAAAGTCACAATTCTCACCCCAGACGGACGAAAAATAAGAGCTAAAGACGTAAAGGCTCAACCAAAGAAAAAGAACCTAAAAGTTAAAGTTGACATCAAAAAAGACCTCTGTCCCTGCTGTCGCCTGTGCGAAATAAAATGTCCAAAAAACGCCATACACGTGCGCAAAATCTTCCACGGACTGCTCAACATCAGCCTCGAAAAATGCCCACAAAACTGTCAAGACTGCCTAGACGCATGTCCCATCTCAGGCGCATTGTTTTTGAATGACGACGAAAAGGTTCACCCAAACGACACCTTCTGCGTCTTCTGCGGCGTCTGCAAACTCGTCTGCCCAGTTGAAAGTGCATTGCAAATGGAGCGAAAGTCCATTCATCACACGCCAGTAAGCAGCGGCGCATGGAACAAAGCCCTAGAAAAACTCACCTCAACAACCGAATACTCCAAAGAGGCAAAGTTGAAGGGCATGATGAAAGCTCAACAGGTGGTTGAAAAACGACTCGTGCCCATAAAGGAGAGTCAAGCCTAAATGTCAACTAAAACACCAGTTGAGAACTTAGAGACTCCACGCGTAGGCGTCTTCGTTTGCCACTGCGGTCTCAACATAGCTGGCGTCATTGACGTGAAAGAGGTTGTAGAATATGCTAAGACTTTGCCCTACGTTGTTTTCGCTGGAGACAACCGTTACTCATGCGCTGAGCCTGGGCAAGAGCAGATTAGAAAAGCCATACGAGAAAACAAGCTCAATCGAATCATTGTAGCCGCTTGCTCGCCGCGCCTGCACGAGCCGACTTTTCGAAAGTGCATTCTGGATGAGGGTTTAAACCCATACTACTTTGAAATGGCTAACATACGTGAATTCTCGTCTTGGTGTCATCCGAGCACGCCTAAAGAAGCAACTGAAAAAGCGAAAGACATCGTTAAAATGGCAGTTGCAAAAGCTGTGTTGCTTCAACCCTTAAATGTCATTGAGGTGCCTGTTACAAACAAAGCATTGGTTTTAGGCGGCGGAATCGCTGGAATCAACGCTGCACTCGACTTAGCCGAAATGGGCTTCAAAGTGTATATGGTGGAGAAAGGCGAGAGCATAGGCGGGCACATGGCGCAGTTAGACAAAACCTTCCCAACCCTTGACTGCAGCATCTGCATCGAAGGACCAAAAATGGTCGACGTGAGCCGCCATCCAAACATCGAGATAATATCATACGCCGACGTTCTCAGCGTTCAAGGCTATGTTGGCAACTTCAAGGTGAAGATTCGCAAGAATCCCCGCTATGTTATCAAAGCTAACTGCACAGGCTGCGGCGAATGCAAAGACGTTTGTCCAGTGGAATATCCAAACGATTGGGACATTAACATGGGCGTGCGCAAAGTCATATCGGTTCCATTTGACCAAGCTGTGCCACTGATTTATTCAATTAATATGGATTACTGCATCAAGTGCTACAAGTGTGTAGACGCTTGCGGCGCCCGTCAAGCCATCAATTTTGACCAGAAACCTGAAGAAATCGAAATCGATGTGGGCGCCATAATCATCGCTACGGGCTTCGACATTTACTTGCCCAACGACAACAGTCTCTATGGCTACGGGAAATACGACAACGTCATAACAGCGCTTGAATTTGAACGGTTAATTCTGGCAGCTGGACCAACAGGCGGCAAGGTTGTTCGCGCTTCAGACGGCGAAAAACCGCACAGTGTCGCCTTTATTCAATGCGTTGGTTCTCGTGATGTCAACAAGTATGAGTATTGTTCTGGTTTCTGCTGCATGTACGCTTTAAAGAATGCTATTCTCTTGAAGGAGAAATACAAAGACGATGTGGAAGTCTATCTGCTCTACATTGACATGCGCGCCTGGTTCAAGGGCTATGAAGAATTTTATAGACGCGCCCGAGACTTAGGCATCAACTTCATCCATGGCAAAGCCTCGCAGATGATTGAAGACCCAAAGACCAAGAACCTCATTATTCGCGCTGAAGACATGAGCCTAGGCGAACCAATAGAGCTTGAAAGCGAACTCGTGGTTTTGTGCACCGCCGCTATTCCGAAGAAGGACTCAGACGAAGTGGCACGAATCTTTAACATTTCACGCGGAACCGACGGCTTCTTCATGGAGAGTCACCCAAAGCTGAAACCAATCGACACGGCTGTTGACGGAATATTTCTGGCTGGCGCCTGTCAGGCTCCTAAGGACATACCGTACAGTGTGTCACAGGGAAGCGGCGCAGCTGCACGGTCTGCAACCATTCTATCTAAGCCAAAGTGGAAGATTGAACCCATCATCGCGGTTGTTGACCCAAAGACCTGCCAAAACACACGGGTTAAGTGCGGCATCTGCGAGAAAGTTTGCCCTTACGGTGCGGCTCGGGCGCCAGAGAAGCAGGTTGCACAAGTTTTGCATGCAATGTGTCACGGTTGCGGCACCTGTGTGGCTGAGTGCCCAACGGACTCCATCCAGCAGATGCACTTCACTGACGCCCAAATAATGAATCAGATTCACGCCGCCTTAGAAAAGAACCCTGAAGAGAAGATTCTTGGCTTTTTATGCAATTGGTGCAGTTACGCTGGCGCCGACTCGGCTGGAACAAGTCGTTTCGAGTATCCGCCCACGTTGCGAGCCATAAGGGTGATGTGTTCTGGCAGAGTTGACCGTGACTTTGTGTTGGAAGCGTTTAGGCAAGGCGCAGGTATGGTTCTGGTTGCCGCTTGCCACCTACCCTACGACTGCCACTATATTTCAGGCAACGTTTGGATGACAAAACGAATGCAAGCCCTCAGCGGAATGCTCCAGAAACTTGGACTCAGCCCCGAAAGGTTCCGAATAGAATACGTGTCAGCAGCTGAAGGAACAAAATTCAGCGAACTAATCAGAGAAATGACGGAGCAAATGAACACGCTTGGAAAAGACAAGATTCTGACTGAAAACGCCAAACTGCAACCCACA
>Ga0315307_1001552_pt1 | contig 10310 bp, 22 predicted proteins | sample TDP2_MG_FD_203079 | JGI IMG/M metagenome (GOLD analysis project Ga0315307, IMG submission 203079) | Freshwater sediment microbial communities from Lake Towuti, South Sulawesi, Indonesia - TDP2 | ecosystem: Environmental > Aquatic > Freshwater > Lake > Sediment | place: Indonesia: South Sulawesi... | reverse complement strand
ACTGGCAAGAAGGCGACACACGTGTCCTGGACGCCAGAAGACACGAGCTGATCACTGTGCCGCTGAACACCCAGGCAGCCAGGCACGCCGAAGACGTCCTGAATACTCGTAGTAAAGGCCTGGTCCTGCGGCGCCGGCGCCACACAAGCCTGGATCCAGACAAGCCGGTCAGCCGCACAGCTGTGTGGTACATCTGGGAAAAGTGGACCACTAAAGCTGGGCTGCCGAACGCTCGAGAGATCTCGCCGATTGTGGGTCGCCGATTCTTTGCAGCTGAATGGTACTACGGCCAGGGGCTATCTCTAGTGACTCTCCAGAGAATCCTCAGACACAAACACTTCGAGACGACCATGCGGTACGTCCGCGGGCTAGTGTTCTTCGAGGACGTCAAACGCGACTACGATCGGTTCCAGCTGAAACTCATGCAGGAGGCTGCGATCAACGCATGACCTGGCAGCCAGTCGACGCAAAAGACGTCTTCTACGCCAAACCCAAGGAAGGGACCTGTCCAGGCTGCGGCTGTCCACTGACGCTGTATGAGATCTTCGCCTGCAGGATCCGAGGCCTCAAACGGCCCGTGTGCATCGGCTGCCTAGCCAGCGCCCTAGCATTCGTAAGAAAAGAGCTGCTACCACAATTCGATGGGCTCCAGGAGAAGGTCCTAGAGCTGGCCGAAAAGGCGGCAGCCAGGAGCTGAGAGCGAATGAGCAGCAGAATCAAAAAGGCACAACGCAAACTACGACGACGACACGGCGACCTCAGAGGTGCGTGAGCATGCCGGTCTTTTGGATGAACGAGCTGAGCGGCCGCATGCGAGCTATCGTAAAGGCCTTTTTCAGCGAGGACCAGGCGTTGAACGCCGACGAAATAGACGTGCTCAAACGCTACCTAGCTCAGTGGATCGCAGCCCTGCCTAAGCAGCCGCCCAACTGGCGCCGCGAGCTCGCAGCCTGCCAAACAAAAGAGGACCTCCGACGCTTCAACTGGGAGCTGGTAAGCAACTACGGGATCGATGCCTTCTAGGTGATGTCACATGAGCCGAGTAACCGACGGCGCTACACTCAGACAGCAGCGGATCGTCGACATGCTCACCATGCTCAAGAACGCCGACGGAGCCACCACAATGGAGATCCAGGGCTTTATGTTGGCTAGACACGGCCTCAAATTCGACACCACATCAGCCTACATAAAAGAAACCTGGCTCGCAGGCCTAATCATCGAGGACCAAGGTAAATGGGTGATCACCCGAAAGCTCGACCGACTCTTCGGATCCATGACGAAGTAGGATCCTGTTTCTACTAGTAGATAGGTTTAAGTACCTGTTTCTACTAGTAGATACCAGGAGGCGAGAACGTGAGCGTCCAACAGGGGTTAAAGAGGCTCCAACAAGTATGGGTTAAGATCTCCGAGCGGCCCGACGTCGCGGAGATAACCGGCTACGACAAATGGGGAATGAACGCTATGCTAGAGGCCCTTGAGAAGGCGATTAAACGCTACGAGGCTGAGGCTGCCAGGATCCGCAAGATTGACGCCCGACGTCGCGGCTACTAGTAAAAACAGGGCGTCCACGCCTGGAGGACACCCGACCACCGCTTAAGGTGTATTCTCTCTCTCTTTCTCTCTTTCTCTCTCTATTTCTATATTCCATTCGCGAGGCTGTCTGAAAAGGTGTTAGCGCGGGCGCTAAAGGACCGGCAGCCTAGAACGAGGTTCTAGAACACTTTTCCATCCTTTTTTATATGCTCGCGGCAACCCTCATGTTAAGGGGGTGATCTCTGTGATCGAGAAGATCGAGGTCAAAAGCTGGCCCAGCCTCCTAGGCGCGTTCATCGTCGACATGAACAGTTTAGCGGACCTTGAGAAGATCGCTGAAGGGTTGAAAATACCCTTCATAATCCACCGAGGGAAAGAATACTTGGTTTTCGGGGGGTTGCTCGGTTCGACGCCGGTTTGCTACCGGTTTAAGGAGTAGCCGCCGCCGTCTTGGCTGCCTCTTTCGCCGCGGCCTTCATAGCCTTGACCGCCAGGACCCTCTCGATCTGTTTCTGGGTCCTGGTGATCCGGTCCTCGATCATGCCGAGCTCTCTAAGAGAGTTACCCAGCTGCTCAACCGTGATGAGCTCGTCCTTGGCCAGGGCGGTGTACTCTTTCGCCAGGTCCAGGGCCTCGTCTAGGGCGAGCTCTTCGTCGGCCCACTTCATAAGCGCGTTGATCACGTGCGGCGCGTAGTTGATCCCGGTGAGGGCGGCCGCGAAGTCGGCTTTTTTCATAAATCCCTCGCGGAGACGCCGTTCAAACACGGTTCGGACCTTGCCGAGCTCTTCGCGCAGCTGGTTGAGCAGTATGGCTTGCATGGTGCGCGGCGCCCATTTCGGATCTGTACCCTGGGCTTTTAGGAGCTCCACGCCTTCCTCGGGCGCTATGATTCCCCACTCGATCAGCCAGCGCGTCTCGATCGCGCCGGGCCACTCGTATTGAGTCGCCAGCATGAGGTCGACGTCGCTTTTAGATATCCCTGGCCGCGGCTCGGGTTTGAAGTCGTACCAGATCAGAAATTTCCTGTATTCTTCTTCTGATATCTGCTTGCGTAGAAAAGCGGTCCGGGTCCTCTCGGTAGGCGGTAGGACCCAATGCGCTTCCCAATACGCCTCAGACCAGAACCTGGAAAAGCCTTGCAGGCTCATAGCCACGTGGAATTCGGCGGGCGGCAGCACCTCGCGGACGACGAACCGTATCAGGTCGCCGGATCCTGGAATCTCCGGCGTGAACACCGCGTTCAGCTCCTGGCGCACCGGTTTGCTGCAAGCGATATCAAAATAGGTCGTGAAAAAGGCAGTCTGGAGAAAGCCCATCCCGGTGAATTGATACGCAAACTGCGCGACCTCTTTAAGGCGTATGTCCCTGAAGGGGTGTATTGCGTCGACAATGGTCGCGCCGACGATTCCTCCGAGGGCTAGGACCGTCACGCCCGAGAGTATTCCGAACCACCGCAGGTAGGATCCGCGCCACTCCTGAGGCGAGTGGTGCATCGCGCCGCCGGTGATGAAGTTCCAAATGCCTGCGACGAGTCCTTGGAGGGCCTCAAAAATCGGCTTAAGAAGGTTCAGAATTGGGTCGATGACGTACGTCTTTATGGCGTTGATGATCCAAGTGCCGATTTGTTTGAGCACCTCGCCGATCGCCGAAAAGAACCCTTGCAGCTGCTGCCAGATCCATGCGGTCGCCTTAGTGAGCTCGCCGCCCAGCCAGGCCAGGCCGCCAGAGATCGCGGATCCCAAGGCGTTGACGCCAGCGCTGATCGAGGCCCACACGCCCGCCAAGGCGCCAGATATCGAGTCGACCACGCTGCGGATCCCGGAGAGGATCCATGAGAGGGCGCCGGAGAGGGCCTTGAGGCCTGGCTCGATCAGGTTGGACCACAGCCAGCCTAGAAGATCTCGGATGCGGTCCTGGATCCATGAGGCGATCTGACCGATCGGGTCGGTCCAGCCCGAGAGATGTGAGATCTGGCCCTGCCAGAAGAGGCGAACCTCAATCGCCAGGTGTTCCTCGGGTAGAGGGTGCCTTACAAAAAAGTGAGCCTGGTACTGTTCTCGCCACAGCTGCCAAGACAAACTCGTGTATTTGGCGCGCGCGGCCTGGTGATCCCGCAGGGTCGGCTGCTCAGGTGATTGAGAGCTCACGGCCGGCCCACTTGCGTCTTTCTTCAACTTCTTTCTTGACGGCGGCGGCGATCGTCCTCTCCTGGTCGGTTTCTGCTCTACCGTCCAAGGCCTCGGCGTGGAGCGTGACGACGCCGGCCCTCATAGCCTCGTCCATGTACGTGACCATGTAGTCGAATTTTCCGATCCTAGCCGGGTCCGGTGAAGGCACGCGGACACGGTCGATTATGCGGATCTTGCCAGCGCCTGGCGCTGAAGGTGTCGGTACAGCCATGTCCTAACTACCTCTTTTCTTGGGTGCTCTTAACGTACTGCTCTAGGCCGGCCAGCGAGATAAAGGTTCCAGCCCAGGTGACGGCGTAGGTCTTGACCGCGTCGAAAACAAACGCGGCTGGATCCGCGCGAACCTGGCCCAAGCTGGCGCTGGCCAGAAAGGTCAGGACCCAGGTGACGAAGGCCACGACTGTCGAGACTACCGCGGCGTCTTTGTAGCCCATGGGATTGCCTGCGTTGAATGGATTTATGTTCAGTTTGACCGTTCTCTCACCTCCATGGCGTGTTTTTCCCTGACTTATAGGACCTTGTATTGGAGGCACGGGAACAGGGTTATGGCGCCCGTGGTTCCACCGGATACGATCCTTATATCGGCCACGGAGAGGTCAACTACGCTAACCTGGGCGTCGTCGGTGAATACACCGACGGCCGTGTTGGGGATCGTGACCGAGAGGTCCGTGTCGTCGTCCTCGATCCTTAGCATTACGACGGTGGCGCCGTTTATGGTATTGCCACCCGCGGGAACCCACACTAACATTCTCTCAAAGACGCACGCGGGAATGACCGTTTGCGTGAACGCCTCGGTCCCGCTTGAGTAATTCCCGCTTAAGGTTACATAGATCGTTGAGTTGAAGACGTGGGCGAACCGGAACGCGCCAAAGAAGGCACGCCCACGCAGAGGCGCCGAGACCTTCAACGCGTCGACCCGCCTAGATGTCCTTCAGTACGTCGTCTCGGTCCCAGGCGGGAATTCCTCGATATTTGGCCCGGATCTTCTCTTTGTTCGGCCGGCCCTTTTCGTCGACCTCATCGTCGGGAACCACAACCTCGACGCTCTCAAGGACCTTTTTCTCAGGGTCCTTGTATTGCTCAGTCCCAGGGATCATGTAGTACGTCGGGAGGTTGACGCGAAATCGGTCGGCGTCGGTGCCGGCTCCGATCACTTTAGCCTTCAGTCTCGCCGTGGTTCTCACCTCGCCCAGGCTTAAGCGTCGAATTCGATAAGGTTGGCGCCGGCGTAGTAGTCAACCGTTCCGGCGGTACTCAGGTCGGCCGTTGAGATCACGAGCACTTCACCGACCAGAAGAATCCCCGTCTCGCCCTGAATGATGTTTTTCCCGCTGTTGACGGTGTTGTCTAAATGATAGAGCTCGAGCGGGATGCAGTTTGTTGACGACATGGCTATGAGGATTCGCCCAAGAGTTGTGGCCGCCGTGACGCGGATAACCTGGGCGTACGTACCCATGAGTTTAGCCTTTTTTCCAGAGGGTACGGTGTAGCTGGCTCGATTAGTCGGTGAATGCGGCGCCGTCCCGGGCAGCGTAACATACAGGTACCGCATGATAGGGTTTCGATCGTGGAGTTCAAGGCGGGGACCGCCTGGATAGCCGACGCGCACAGCTAAAACCTCACTTGTTCGACGACGTACCAGGCGCCGGCTGCAACCTGGTTAATTCCAAACACGGCGTACGCGGTCGTCTCACCGTCCTCCTCCCAGGTTACGGTGATCACGCCGCCGCTGGCCTCGATTGGCGTGCCATGCGTGACGCTGACCTCACGGTCAAACCCGAGGTAGCCGCGGTTCGCGCTGTTGTTGACGATCATCCAGCCGAACCGGTCCGGATTGTTTGGCATGACCTCCGTGACTGTGGTCTGGACGGTGACGTCTCGAGGGACCGGTTTCGTCGGGCCCTTGAAGCGTTCGCGGGTCAACTCTCTAACTGACACGTTTCTCACCTTTTCGCATTTTTATGTTAAAAAAGGGGGGGTGTTCAGGCAGTTTTGATTAGGTCGAGGTGTACGACTTCCGAGGTGTCGGCGCTCGCGCTGAAGAATTCGGCCTGGGGCGGGTTGTCGCTGGCGAACGTGCACCACACACCGGCCTGGCCGTACCTGAACCTCTCGGGACTGATGTCGCCGTCGGCGTCAACACCGGGCGCGCCTGGTCGCCAGCTGTAGCCTGGCACGATCAAGCGACCGGCTCTAGCTCCGGTAGAGCTGAACCTGGCGCCCACGATGTTATAGGATCCGACTGGCAGCGTCTGGCTGAACGTGAGCGGGCATGCGGTCCAGGCGTTGGCCACGAGCGTCGTGGACCCGGTGGCTCGAACGGTTTGGATCTTTCCGGTCACCGGCGCGATCGGGCCGTCGCTGAACCATAGCGCAGCGTTCACTCGAGAGGCTCCGGCAGCGTCCTCGGCCATGAGCGTGCGGATCGTCTCGCCGGTTGCGAGCGGGATCGGCGAGCTGAAGAGGTCGTGGAAGGCGGGCGGGCTCCCTGGCTCGTCGGCTAGGTCGGCGGGCTCCACGTCTACGAGTGTCTGCACCCTCAAGCTAGGGCTGTCGATCTGGCCCTGGGTGAAGTTGGCGCCCATAAAGTGGTATCCGGCCAGCTGATTGAGGACCGGCACATAAACGTCGTCTGCGACGACGCGCAGGTGCGTGTCGGCCACGGCGGCGATGTTGGTCAGGACCGCGCTGTCCTGGCTCTCGGTCCATACGGCCATTGTGAACGGCACTATTCCTCGCCTCCTCCAAGGAGTATTTTGCGCCGTTTCGCCGCGTCTTTCCCGAGGTCCTCGTCTTTAACGCGCGCCGGCCAATGGTCCTCGGCGTGAGCGACAGGGTCGCGTCCCTCGAGGTCGATTCCACACTCAGGACATTTCGGCGTCTTTGTCAGGCCTCCTACTTGGGTACTAGCGCCTTCTTTCTGTTTTGAAGGCCCACAGCCAGCGGTATGACCCTCTCCGTGACGTTTGCGCGCGCGTCTCTGGTCCTGGGTTTTAGTCTTGGCAGGATCGCGTCGATCTCCTTAAAATAGGGATCGACGTGGCGGCTGTACTTCTCGACGGACGCGTCGACGCCGGCGGGAAAGGCAGCCCGGCCCTTCGACTCCATGGCAGCGTTGAGCTCGCCCTCGGAGAGCTCTTTGAGGCGAACCAAGCGGAGTTTTTGGCTGGCCGGGTCGGTGACGCCGGCCACGTAGGCTTTTTGTGCGTCGTCACTGGTTGCTCTGGCGATTTTGTCGGTGCGGCGAGTGTACTCGCGTACGAGTTTCTCGACCTTTGCTTTGGCGCCTGATTGCCAATCATCTTTCGCGGCAGTTGTATCGATCGGCATAGGCATCAACCCTTAAATCACCGCCGTGAGAAAAAGACGTTTGCAGAGTTGTTACAACTATGTCTGAGACAAATGCGAAGTACGCGCGTCTCATGGCTGAGTTTGAAGAGGTCGCGGGCGCTCTGGACGCGGTTCTAAAGGATCTCGAGTGGCGTAAGCCGGATGTCGAAGAGGAGGAGGCCAAACTCGAGCAGCTGCGCGAGCAGGCCAAAACGGACCAGGACCTCGACGTCGGCACCCAGGCGGTGGTCGTGCGGGTTCTCCGCGGGGTCCTAGACGACAAGATCGCCGAGGCTAACCGCCTCGAGGCCCGCATGCTCGAGCTGAAAGCCGCCCTCGAGAGGATCCCGGAACCTGGACCCACGCCAGCAGAAGGCGGTGAAGGTGGCCAGACCGTACATTAAGAAGAGGTCCACCTGGGCCGAACGCGTCATGGCTAAACACTTCCCGGATTGGCCAACCTGGGACGAGCAGGTCCCTCTCTATGATTTCCGAGGCTGGGACGAGAAAACGATCCAGTCGGTCGGCCCGCTCATGTTCACCAGGGCCATGCCACGCGCCGACCTAATCGCCCTCAGAGGGTCCGAGATCCTCGTAGTAGAATTTGACCAAACCATGATCTTGACGAACGTCTCGCGCCTAGGCCGGTACATTGACGCCATAAAACACGACTACGTCCGACCCGAGTGGCGGGACCGGTTCATTCACGCGGCCTATGTGACGCCCGGGTATGACGCCAGGTTCGAGGCCGAGTGCCGCCGCAACGGATACAAGTATGTCGTAATGGAGGCGCCAAGGTAGTGCCGCGATCCGTATACACCGTCGTCTACATTGACCCGGCGACCGGATTCCTAAAGCGCGAAGAATTCGACACACACCGCGACCGAGAGGAACGGATCGCCAAACTCAAGAACGCCGGCGTGCGCGAGATATCCCGAGGCCATTTCGAAACCAGGTAGACCGGGGAGGCATGAAAAGATGGCACCATCTTTTTTTGGTGCAGCGTGTCGGAAATTTTCCGACTTTCCTATCGGCTTATGGCGCCGTTTTATGGGTCGGTTGGGCGCGATTTCGTGGGCGGGTCGAAGCATGCTGGCGGTGCTGGGCGTGAGATCCGGCGGTCGCGGGTTTGAATCCCGGCCGGGTTAGGAGGTGAGCGCTATGGTGTACTTGAATTTGATGATATCGCTGCCGGTCCGCGTGGTTTGTCCGGAGTGTCGGCTAGATCTGAAAGTGGCTAAGCAGGGACCGGCGCCGAACGCGGTTACGGTTAAGTGTCCAGGCTGCGGCGTGTCGGTTGAGTTGATCCAAGCGGAGCCGCCGCGAGTGTCGACGCCCGGGCTGCCCGGCCAGAAGTGGCAGCCGCCGGCGCCCAAAACCTAGAGACGCATTTCATGTCCGGATATCCGGACGCGAAAATCTGAGGCAATTCCCCTAGGGTGGCGAGCTCTGAAGTTGCTCGCTGCCAGCCAGGTTACGTGTACAAGAAGTTTTATACCCTTAGTGTATCCTCGTAGTAAGCTAGGAGTACCCAAGAAAGCAAGGTCATTTTTTGGACCTTCTGGGCTCCTAAAACATGGAGGTTGAAAACGTGAGCTGGGAAAAAGTAGGCGTGACGATTGTGACAGAGCCGAAGGCCCACGGCTCAGGAATCTACCTCCGGGTTCCTAAGAAAGTGGTTGAGGCGTACGACCTGATCGCCGCCGAGGCCATAGAGGTCACGATCGACCGCGCAAAAAGGAAATCGCCACCGGAGGAGGCGAGAGAGACATGAGTGAAGCTAAACCCAGCTCGCCCGTGGAATCTTCTTACCACATCCAACAGAGTGATAAGAAAGAGCCCATAGGCGAGCGATTAGTTTCACCGCAAAGCGACGACGTACATGGGCTCCTGGCTGTTTTAGCCTGGTCTGTCCGATGGGTCCTCTCAGTACGCGTCAGCGCTGACCTTAAAAGGGCCCAGGTCGACGCAGCGCTGATTACTACGAGGATCCAGACGTCAGGGCCCACGTTCGTACTCTACCGGCATCAGATGCTCAGGCTGCTGTCTTGGCCTAAGCCAGCGTTTGATCAGCTGATGCTGGAGCTGCCGTGTCTCATGGGCTTCAGAGAGGAGGAGCTGCGGACATGGCGAGCGGAGTACATAGACTGGCAAGAAGGCGACACACGTGTCCTGGACGCCAGAAGACACGAGCTGATCACTGTGCCGCTGAACACCCAGGCAGCCAGGCACGCCGAAGACGTCCTGAATACTCGTAGTAAAGGCCTGGTCCTCCAGCGCCGACGCCACACAAGCCTGGATCCAGACAAACCGGTCAGCCGCACAGCTGTGTGGTACATCTGGGAAAAGTGGACCGCTGAGGCTGGGCTGCCGAACGCTCGAGAGATCTCGCCGATTGTGGGTCGCCGATTCTTTGCAGCTGAATGGTACTACGGCCAGGGGCTATCTCTAGTGACTCTTCAGAGAATCCTCAGACACAAACACTTCGAGACGACCATGCGGTACGTCCGCGGGTTAGTGTTCTTCGAGGACGTCAAACGAGACTACGACAGGTTCCAGCTGAAACTCATGCAGGAGGTGATGCCACGTGTCGTCTAAAGAGAAACAGCCAGAGCCGCCTAACTACCTTGTCGTATTCATGAAGGACGGTGGTCTTGTTGGCGTCGTGTCAAAGGAAGGATACGGGCAGTACATTTGCACTCCTAGTGACAGCTTAGACGTGGCAAAGAAGTACGGCGTCATGGTTGAGAAGATCACGGGTTACAAACCACTGATCTACATCCGACTGGTGCAGGAGGTAGCCGCATGAGCCCCTATTCGACGTGCCTCAACCCGAAAGACGTCTTCTACGCCAAACCCAAGGAAGGGACCTGTCCAGGCTGCGGCTGTCCACTGACGCTGTATGAGATCTTCGCCTGCAGGATCCGAGGCCTCAAACGGCCCGTGTGCATCGGCTGCCTAGCCAGCGCCCTAGTATTCGTAAGAAAAGAGCTGCTACCACTATTCGATGGGCTCCAGGAGAAGGTCCTAGAGCTGGCTGAAAAAGCGGCAGCCAGGAGCTGAGGAGGTGACACAAACGTGGAAACGTGTCCTTTCCCTGACTGCGGCAAAACCTTCAACGATCAGCCCGGACTCCCAAGTAGAACGAGGCTCATGAGACACATCAGCGCCGTACACGGAAAAAAAGCCGTGGAAAAACTGGTCGAGCAAACCTGCGCTACCAGGGCCACGTGCACAGAGGACGATCCCACCGGC
>Ga0315307_1001550_pt1 | contig 10315 bp, 9 predicted proteins | sample TDP2_MG_FD_203079 | JGI IMG/M metagenome (GOLD analysis project Ga0315307, IMG submission 203079) | Freshwater sediment microbial communities from Lake Towuti, South Sulawesi, Indonesia - TDP2 | ecosystem: Environmental > Aquatic > Freshwater > Lake > Sediment | place: Indonesia: South Sulawesi... | reverse complement strand
TAGGCTTCTGTCGAAGAAGGAGAAAGTGATGGAGGATGTCCAGGGAAAGCGATATGTTGGAGGAGCTGAAGCGAATCAGGGAGTTGCTTACACCCAAGCCTGCGCCTCCGCCACCACCGCCTCCCAAGGGCATGTGGGCAGAGTTCATGGACTTCCTCTCCAAGTACAAGGTCATGGGCCTCGCCGTTGCCTTCATCATGGGCGTTTACTTAGGTGCCCTTGTGAATGCGCTTGTCAAAGACTTGATTATGCCGATAATTGGCCTTGGTATGCCTGGTCTTGGAAATCTATCTACCTACAGTGTTCCAGTTGGCAGCCAGCAGTTCGGCGTGGGAGACTTCCTGGTGGCGTTGATAACCTTCATCATCGTGGCCTTCGTAATCTTCATCCTCGTGAAAATCGCCAAGCGTTGGGGCATAGAATAACCTGCTCCTCCTTTTTTGAAGAAACCCAATCGTCGATCGATCGATGACTGTCAGTTAACGATTTTTCCGGTTGGTCTACTCTCTGGCTTGAACGGTGAACGACCTCTCTTGGTGGGTGACAGCTGTTCGCCGGTGTCTGCTTTGAGGAACTCGATCTCGAGCTTGTAGTGCCCAGGGACGGCGTCGTTGGGGAGCGTGAAGCGGAAGGTTGTTCATGAGATCTGTCGGAAGGCTGTGTCGGGATCATGAGATTGGATGGCCCCATCGATCGTGGTATTCAACATCCGACGGGGGTAGAGGGGGTACGCGTTAATAAGCTGCTGCGACCGGAATGGGGTGTGCGGATCTATCAGTTGGAGTTGGGAGATGAGTTCTCGTGGGTCACACCTACGCTAGGGTGAAGATCTACTCTGAAGACTCATCCAGATCTAGAGAGTTGGAATTGATGGTGGATGCCGGGTCTACTTACACATGGGTTAGGGAGGAGATACTGAATGAGCTGGGAATTGGGTCAAAGGGGACGCGAAGATCTATGCTAGGTGATGGGAGGACTGTTGAAAGGGTGTGGGGGGAAGCTGTGGTTGAGTATGACGGTGAAAAAGCTACTACAGTTGTGGTTTTTGCTGAAAGAGGCGATGCTCAGGTTCTTGGCGTTCATGCATTGGAAAGCCTAATGCTTGAAGTGGATCCTGTCACGAAGCGACTCAAAAAAGCGGAGTACATGCTCTTCATATGATTTTACGAACTGACTCATCCACAGAAGATGTGCATCGGTAAGGCACCTAGCCTTGGACGCGAAAGCCTTGCATATTGTTGGGCACGAACCCAGTCTCAGTCGATCTGGTCTCTTCAGCGGCGTCACCAAGATCTCCATGCCAGCGTCCACCCACGCTGCCTGGCTGGCGCGCCTCGATCAACGCTTCTTCGCAGCCTCGGAGTGGTCATGCCCTGTGATCCCTTGCAGACCCTTGGCTTCTTGGTGATGGTGGCCAACTCCAGCATCATGAGTTGTAGGGACTTCACGATCTTAGTCTACCTGTTTTTCATGGCGGCCGTGGGGAACCGAGCACGTCTGCTACAGGGTTCTCTGTAGGAGAGAACGGCTTGGTCAATTGTTTGCTATCTCTCCCGCGGTTGTGACGGTGCAACCGGCGCCGATAGGCGCACCCCTCTTCGAGCCTCCACCCTAGGAGCCAGGCAGGCCTACAGAAACCTGTGTAGCCTAGGGCCCCACATTGGAGGGTGCCGGCATCTACACTATGTCGTCCAGCTTCAGAGCTTTAACTTGGGTTTTTGCTTTATCCATGAGGTCCGAATCCTCAGTCACCAGTGACAGCTTATTCCGTTTGGCACAATACACGTAGGACGCATCGTAGAATGTTAACCTCAACCCTTCAGCTACACCCAGTATCTCCTCCTCATGGCAGCTTATGGTCACTACCTCCATCAAGTTGAGGATCTCCTTCACCAGCTTAGCGAGCCTCTTCAGCTCCTCCCCGGTGGCTCGTCCCTCTACGGCATACTTCTTCCACAAGATGGTTCCCAGCTCAAACCTTGCCAACTCCAAAGTGCAATTTCCTGCCACAGCCTCGACAACGTTCTCCGTCATAGCCTTGAATATCGATGATGAGTCGAAAACGTAGCTCATCCACGTTCCCTATCCTGTCTGATGCTTCTCACAACTTCCTCCACAGAGACCTCAGTGAGCGTTGGCTTCAGCTCCTCAATGACCTCTTTGACCTTCTCGATCTCCCTCCTCCTCACCTCTTCCTCGATAGCTCTCCGCAGCACCTTGGATGCCTCGATACCGAGCTCTCTCATCCTCTCCCTGAGCTCGCCGGACACCTGCACGGACACGTATCTAGTCAACACCTCCACGTCTGCAGTACTCATGGGTAGGAACATGAGGGGTTACATTTTCTGTGGTGAGCAGTGGGAGGCTTCCTATCGATCGATCCGCTGAAGATCGCCTTTCGTTTCTCCTCAGCTATGACTCATGAAGGCGCAAACGATCGAACGGCTGACGATGGAGAATTGGTCGATTCGTCTACTCTATGGTTTGAACGGTGAAGAACAATCTCCTTGTGGGAGACACCTGTCCGCCTGTGTCGGCTCTGAAGAAGTCGACCTCGAGCCTGTACTGCCCGGCCATGGCGTCGTTGGGCAGGGTGAAGCCGAAGGTCAGGATTGAGATCTGTCCGGAGGCTAGGTCCATTCCTTGGCTTTGCGTCTGCACTGCTTCACCCTGAGGGCCGTACACCCTACACTCTAGCCGCAGCTCCAGCTTCCGGGCGACCTCGGCTGAGGCGCGCAGGAACATCTCAACCTGAACCGTTTCTCCCTCTTCGAAGACATCTTTCTCACGGCCCTCCATGTCTGTGATGTTCAGGCTCTCCACGACCAGGGGGGTTGTGGCCGAAGGTTCTAACTGTAGCTGAGGGTATTTAGACAGTAGGCCGAAGTAGTTTGTGGTCACGACTGCGAGGGCGACGGGCAGCGAAAAGAGCATCAATACATGCAGGGCGAGCGAGACTGCGTGCCTGGGCTTGTTTTTCATTCTTTCACATCCTTTAGGGAACGAGTGATGTCACGAATCTTGTGGCGTAGTTGAGGTTGATGAGGATAATGAGCGCTCCCAGGAGGAAGGCGGTGGAGGTCAGATGGCGTCCCTCTCTTTCCGGTGTTGATCTTCGTCGAGCATACTCTATGAGGCTGGTGAACCCCAGTGTAGCGTAGAGGTGGATCGGGATGTCGTAGAGTACTCTGTACTGCGCCCACCGTATGGGGACCGTGAAGAGGAGGGAGCCCACGACGAGCCATGAGAGGAGTATTCGTTCAAGCTGGGTGTCCAGCTTCATTTTCAGACCGCCGATCAGGGAGATGATCAGGAACGGGATGTTGACCAGGGCGCCTCCGGCGTAGTTGTAGATGGAGAAGAAGGTGGTGTCCCACCACTGTTGGGAGAAGAGGCTCAGCCCGGATCCGCTGAAGAGATCCAGGGCTTGGGAGATGTATGATGTGAGGTTTGCTTGGAGCGAGCCGGGGGCTCCTGCGCCCCAGAGTGTGAAGAGTGCCACGACGACGATGAACGAGGTGGACAGAAGCAGCGCTATTCCTGCGACTTCCTTCTTCAGCTTCGGCCTTGCCTCCGGCCTGCGGGCTGCGATGAAGCCGCAGAGGAGCAGGTCGACGCCCAGGGCTCCTGTGTAGACAGCCCAGACCCATGGATGGACAGCTAGGGCGGATATGTAGAGTATCAGGAGTATCGGGAAGTATGCGAGCGATCGCTGGGTCCTATGGAGGAGCACTACGGAGACCAGTATCAGGCTGAGGGCGATCCAGTTCGAGTACAGGCCTGAGAAGATTCCGACGGTTGTGGTGAAGGAGAAGACTGCGAAGAATGTGGCGGTGGCTACCAGAGACTTGTTTGTCCACATCTCTTTGGTCAGAAGGTAGGTTGCGGCGATGTAGATCACGGCGCATGTGAGCGGCATGACTCTCACAGTGAAATCTACGGAAGTGTTTGCAGCCAGGATCCACATGGAGAGGTACATGAGGGGTCTGTCGTGTCCGATACTGAAGACCGCTGAGATCTGGTCTTGAGAGGACGCTATCGCCGTCAGGTGCGGGTAATATCGGGTGACGGGGTCCACGCCCACAAGCACCGATTGGGGGTTGAGCGTGGGGAGGTAGGGTATGAGTCCCAGCGCCGCGCCTATGCACAGGCTGATGAGAAGGACGTGCCAGCTTCGGAGACCTTGAGGGAGAAGTGGTCTGGAATCGTTGTTTCCACGCGGTTCCACCGTTGGGGGGGCTGGTGACCCGCTCGCTGCTCTGAGGGACTTGATGTATTGTGTGAGGTATGGCTTGAGCAGCCATGAGTACAGGAAGAAGATGATGAGCAGAGGTGTGATCACGTGGAAAGAGTAGAAGATTCCCTGATCGACTGAGGCGAAGCGTCCGAGGAGAGGCAGGGGGCTGCCGATGACGATCGAGACGTAGTAAATCAGTGAGGCTGCTTCCACGGCGAGCAGGATCAGCAGCGTGCACTTGAGCGTGGTTGCCAACAGGCTTTGTCGGTCGTCTTTGAGGCTTCGCCTCGTCAGGATTAGGGTGGAGAAGATGATGATGTTTTGCAGGAGGACGGATGACATCTGATCCGTGCAGATGTAGGCCACCAGGAATGACGCGGAGGCTACCAGGAAGATGGCTGCGGCTTTCTTATTCCTCGTGCAGAGTCGCGCGGCCAGGCAGGCGGAGGACAGGACGGTTAGCGCCGTCCAGATTGAGTTGTCGAGCGGAGGAAGCAGGTAGGCTGCGGAAGTCTTCCATACGTAGGCCCCTCCCTCCATCACGTAGTAGGAGAAGCCGTAGGTGGCGACCAAGTAACGGGCGAAGAACAGGGCTAACAGAGACAGGGCCGCGGAGAAAGAATTTGTGACTAGTCTGCTAAGATGTTTGGCATTCATCAGGGATACGTCTCCCGCGTTGTGACTTTCGAGTGTTGGAGGGGATGATCGAGTTCACGGCGACTTTCCGGTGGGGGGAGGTTGCAGGCATCGTCTCTGGTCGCTGCTGTCACATGGAGAGTCTCCGGTGTCTCGGTCGGTCGATCGGGGTCTCTCTGTTCGCGGCTTGGGCGAGCGGCTTGTCCGGTCATAAGCAAGGCCTCAGCCAAGGCAGATGCTCCCTTCTTGTTGTCTTCTGCTCAGCCTGTTTCATCCGTATGGGGGACGAGCGGAATGTCGAGCTGTGTGTCACTCTTCTGCTTTACTCTTGCCTTCTAGGCGATCCAGCTCTTCCATGCGACGCTTCTCTTGTTTGCGACGCCTGCGTATGATCGCGAAGATCAACACCGCCGGCACCACTCCTACAAGAAAGATGGGAACCCCTACTTGAACTGCGGGTTCGCTCGCCCACCATTTGACGAGCCGGACTGGGTCAAAGATCTGAACGGTCGTTGTCTCCGTCTCGGTAAGTGTCAGAGAGGTGGTCTCTTTGCTGACCGTGGTCTGTGTTTGGGTGAGTGTGAGAGAGGTGGTCTCCTTGGTCAGCTTGGTCTCCGTCGTTCCAGTGACAACGCGGACGGTGGTGCCAACGGTAACTGTGACAGCGGACTCGGTTACTGTGGTCTCTGCCACGCCGGTTGTAACAACCCTAATGATGGTCAATGTCCTGCCTGAGATGGTCATTGTCGTTGTGGTCTCAGCGGCCTGGGGGATGGTGAACTCGCACCAGGAATTTGTGTTGCTTCCGGTTGGGCTTGCCCAGACGGTGTAAACCCCGTATGGGGCAGATAGGTCGAGGCGGAACTGTGAAAGGTAGTTTCCTGAGAAATCTGTTGTGACCGTGTCGATCCAAATCGTGGCTCCACCGGGACCTCTGACTTCGACGCCGATATCCACTCCCTGATCTGGTGGGGTGATAGTTCCTGTTATGGTCACCAGGTCTCCTCTGCTGTAGGAGTTCCGGTCGGTTGTGACGGTGATCGAGTACGGTGGTTGAGCATGGGCGCCTTGCAGGGCGAAGGCGAATGCTACGAGGACCAAACAGATGCAGGCTGTTTCTTTTGTTACCGATCTTCTTGTTTTCTTCCTTCCAATCATCTTCTATCGTCTTCCTCGTATTTTCAGGTTACGGTGAAGGTTGCCTGCCTTGCCGCCGCCAGCACTTGGAACTGAGGGTTGGAGGGCCGAGTGTTCCACAACATCACCTTCACCTTGTATTGCCCCGTCGTGGCCGTCAACGGTATTGTGAATCCGGTTGTGCTTGACTGGTTCTCACCGCTGGATATCGTGCTGCTCATGAACCCGAGGTAGACCATGCGCAGGTCCGGGTCGGTTGTTCTCACGAACTGTATGTACGGGTATGAGACAGGGGAATAGCCGCCGCCGGGACAACTGAGTTTGACTTTGATCATCACTAGCTCGCCCCTCCAGAACACATTTCTCGGATTCCCGGCTTGGTCGGTCGTTTCCACACTCACTATCGTTATCACGTATGGAGCGGCTCCTACTGGCGGCACAATACTGAGCGTGAGCGGCACGAGGAGCGTGAGGGAGATCACCAAGAGGGCGCTTGGAAACCGCCGCTTCTCCTGAGGCTTTCTCATACCACTATCTGCCTCAGTGGTTAGGTTTCTCAACGACGGGTCGGAGTGTGGGCATACCCACGACCTTAATACTTTCGGTTCAAGTTTTCCAGAAGTTGGCTGGCCATCGTTTTCGGATTATGGGCTGTGAAGGGCTGGAATAGGGTTGGTTCAGCCGCCTCCACTCACCTCAGTGGGTGATCAGCAGGCAGCTGAAAAGGGAGGACCATCAAGCTACGCTGTCTGGGAAGGCTTTCTTCACGCCTAGTCTTCCTGTGTCTCCAGGAAGACGGAGAATGTTCTCGATCCATCGATTCTTGCCGTGACCTTCTGTGCACGCCGTGGGAACACTTGAGTGTGAGGGGGTTGCAGCCCGGGGGTCACGAGCAGGGGGGGAGCAGAGGGCCTTGTCTTTCGCTGCTTCTCCTCTTGGTGGCAGCCACTCTTCCGGATGCTGGGAACGTGCAAGGCGGCGCCCTCGCGACGGTCAATCATGCGCACGTAACGGTTATTAGTTGACTTGAAAAACCGGGCCACCGCTCCGCCAAAGAGGCTTTGGGTATGCCCGATCTGCAGCCAGCGGTCAAAGAGATGCGTTGGAGTCTGGGCAAGGAGGAGAAACTCTTCCGGAGATGGCGGAGGGAGGGCGTCCACAGCTTTCATCCACCAATCAAGAGGAAGATCTTCACCATAGACACTCCGCCGCCGTATCCGAGCGGAAGGATCTGGCACATCGGGGCTGCCGCCCACTACTCCGAGATCGACATGGTCGCGAGGACAGCTAGGATGATGGGGTTCGAGGTCTACTTCCCGATAGGGATAGACAGGAACGGTCTCCCGGTTGAGCTCTACACCGAGAGAAAATTTGGTGTCAGCATAAGGGACACCCCGAGGGAGAGGTTCGTCGAGCTCTGCATCCACGCCCTGGACGACTTGGAGGCGCATCTCATAGGCATAATGAAGGCCATGGGGCTGAGCGGAGATTTCGATCACCACTACCGAACCGACTCAAGGGAGTATCGAACGCTCACGCAGGCAACCTTCATCGAGCTGTGGCACCGCGGCTTGATCTACGAGGACAAGCGCCCGAACAACTACTGCGTGGACTGCGGCACAACCATAGCCGACGCAGAGATAGATTACAGGGACCTGCCCACGGAGCTTGTCTATGTGGAATTCGGGATGAAGGGATCAAGCCAGAAACTTACGATCGCGACGACGAGGCCGGAGCTGCTCTGCTCCTGCCAAGCCGTGATAGTCAATCCGGGGGATGAAAGATACAAGGATCTTCCCGGCAGGTCTGCGGTCGTGCCGATATACGATAGGGAGATCCCGATAATGGCGCACCCCTACGCCAAACCCGAGTTCGGCACGGGAGTGGTGATGGTCTGCAGCTATGGCGACTACTCCGACGTGCAGCTCTTCAGAGAGCTCGGGCTGAAGGAGATCGTCGCCGTCTCTGTGGGCGGCACGATGACCGAGGCTGCGGGCCTGCTTTCCGGTCTCGCTGTGAAGGAGGCGAGGAGCCGCATGAAGGAGGAGCTTGGCCAAAGGGGTTTGCTGGCTAAGGTTGAGAGCATAACCCACAGGACCCCGATCTGTGAGAGAAGCGAGACCCCGATCGAGATAATCCCGATGGCCGAGTTCTACCTCAAGCAGATGGACTTTCTCGAAAAGATGCGGGAGATCGCTGGAGGGCTGAAGTTTCATCCCGAGATGCATAGACAGATACTCCTGAACTGGATCGACTCGATATCGATCGATTGGCCCATCTCGAGGAGGAGATACTACGGGACAGAGATCCCCGTATGGTACTGTGGGAGGTGCGGGTCACCGAACCTGCCGAGGCCGGGACGCTACTACCAGCCATGGAGACAGCCGCCTCCCTTCAGGAAGTGCTCTGGATGCGGAAGTGAAGAGGGCTTCATCGGAGAGACCAGAACGCTGGACACGTGGATGGATTCAGCTATCTCCCCGCTCTTCAACTCTGGGTATCTTCGAGACGACTCCACGTTCAAGAGACTCTACCCGAACACCATTCGACCTCAGGGGAAGGACATAATCAGGACGTGGCTCTACTACACCTTGCTCAGGTGCTATCAGCTGACGGGCAAGGCGCCCTTTGAAAGCGCGTGGATCTCCGGGATGGGTTTGGATGCGCAAGGGAGGGCCATGCATCGGCATCTCGGAAATGTCATCGATCCCGTCCCGATCCTTGAAAAGTATGGAGCCGATTCCTTCCGGTTCTGGGCGGCCAGCGAAGCCGCTGTTGGACATGACTATCGCTGCTCCGAGGACAAGGTCGCGGCGGCCTCAAGGTTCGTGACGAAGCTCTGGAATGTATCCAGGTTCATATCTGCGTTTCCACAGCCGAGAAAGGCGAGGCTCACCGCCAGCGACCGCTGGATCCTGGCTGAGCTCAGCAAGCTCGTCAAGTCGTGTCTGGAGGGGTACCGAGGCTTTGACTTCTTCGTCCCGTCAAACAGGACGCGCGACTTCCTCTGGAACCTGTTTGCTCCGCACTACGTGGAGCTCTGCAAGAACCGAGCCTACGGCAAGGGGGTTGGCAGGGAAGAACAGAGGGCTGCGTGGTTCACTCTTCACTTTTGTCTGAAGACCATTCTCCTTCTCCTTGCGCCCGTCATGCCCTTCGTCACCGAGGAGGTCTGGTCCACATTGTACAGCCGCCGAACCATCCACACACAACTCTTTCCTAAGGCGGCGTGGAAGACCGCGTACAGCAGGTACACGAAGGACCTGACCGACTTCAACTCAGGTGTGTGGAACCTCAAGAAGAGCAAGGGGATCTCATTGAGGGCGCCGTTGGAAGTCGAGGTTCCGGCTTCGCTTGCGCCTTTCACCAAGGATCTGGCGGCGATGCACAACATCAAGGGCAAGAGGAGCTAGGCGGTGGCCTCCAGCTCGTAGAGTTCCTTCCTCTTCGCCTCCAGAAGGTCAACAGGCCACCTCAGCATCTCAGCCATGGTAACAACATCGACACTTCTCTTCTCAGCTTCTTCGAACAAGGGCTGCATCGTCTCCCTCCACCGGAGGTCCCTGAGCAGATGGTGGTCGAGGGCCAGCCGCCTCAGGCTCGGCAGGGTGAGGACAGTCTTGAGGTTGGCTATAGCCTTCAGCAGCAGGCTGTGGCTGTAGGATTGCCCCAGCATGTAGGTCATTGGGCCGTCGCACAGCACCACCTCAGGCTTCTCCCGCACTATGAACGAGGTCTGGCTTGGAAGGCAGGGTCCTTGGACGTCGGAGGTGTAGAGGAACGATTCATCCCTCCTCTTGATGCTGACCTCGACGACGTAGCCAAGGCTGACATCGGCACCGTGGGGTACGGGCTCGGAGAACTTGACCGTCGTGTCTGAGAAGTTGAAGGATCTGCCGTCCGCGATCTGAAAAGACCTCACCATCCCCCGAACTCTTCCCAGGAAGTTGCTGCACCTGCGGCTCTGGCTTCGGTTTGTCATCCTCTCCCAGTCCTTGAGGAGAACCGTCTTGCCCCTGAAGGACTCAGCCATGCCAGGGTCGTGATGGTCGAAGTGGTAGTGAGTGATCACGACGACATCACTCAGGGTGATCATGTCCTCGATGCAGCGGGTGAGCTGCTCCAGCCTCTGAAGCTCGAGGGGATGAGGTTCGTAGCCGTACCTGAGTGGACCCAGAGCAGCGGCGGGGTCGCAGAGGATGCGGACATCCCCTGTGTCCACGAAAGTCGCCATGCTCCTTACGCCGAGGCTCTCTCCCGCGAGGGGAACGATCTCCAAGCGTCTCCCCGCCTTCAGCGAACCGG
>Ga0315307_1001546_pt1 | contig 10334 bp, 10 predicted proteins | sample TDP2_MG_FD_203079 | JGI IMG/M metagenome (GOLD analysis project Ga0315307, IMG submission 203079) | Freshwater sediment microbial communities from Lake Towuti, South Sulawesi, Indonesia - TDP2 | ecosystem: Environmental > Aquatic > Freshwater > Lake > Sediment | place: Indonesia: South Sulawesi... | reverse complement strand
GCCTCCCTCATCTCCCTGCTGACCGTTGATATCGGGCCCCCAAGGATCTGCAGGCTGCCCTCCTTTTCAAGGCGCTGAAGTTGCCATCCAAATTCCGAGGCGTAGTTGTAGAGGTCCTTCTTACCGCTTTCGAGGGATACCAGTACCCCAAACTCCCCGTAGTCGGTGATGCCCTTGGCTATGTACTGCATCGCGAAGATCGACTTACCTGTGCCGATTTTTCCTGAGACGAGCACACAGCTGCTTGCGGGGAAGCCTCCACCCATGAGCTCGTCTAAACCCACGATGCCCGCCTTGGTCCTCGCTATCGTCCCAATGCCTCCTAGATTACAGGTTCGTCGACCACTGTAATATCTATTTCGATTGCCCCGATATTATCCGTGGCGTGAAGCTTTATCCAGACGATCGCGTGCTGGCAGGGGTCGGCAGGTACTGGGGGTTCTCGATTATCATCGGCTGGGAGGTTCCAATAGTGAGCTTTTTGCCAAACATTTTCCGGAACCTCGTGCCCATGGCTGTAGGGGCCATAGAAGTATGTCTCTATTTCGAAGTTATCCTCGGCGTTATCTGGGACAAATTCACAGGTGGGGGTTAAAACCCAGACCGGTATGGTCCCCGTATTATGGATCTTTAATCCGACCCAAACGTACCAGCTTGAAAACACGTTATCGGTTGTTATCGTAAGTTTGCGATTGTCGGCCGATAGCTCACTTGTTATGAGTTCATCATCCCACGGGCTGGAGACCCTGTATGAGTCTATTATGGTGTGCCTATGGGCCATTTTCACGGTGCCGCTTATGTAGAGGGTCTCGCTCCAGTGGGAGTATGCGAACCCTGTTATCGCCAGCAATATCAACATCGAGCTGATGGGGACGATGAGCTTTTGGTCTCTCAGGCCCTTCCTCCCCCACCTCGAGCCCCTCCACCTCCTGAACGACCGATTTCTGTGAGAGCGGAACATGTAGAAGATGAAAACCCCTGATGTAACCGCCAACACCGTCAGCGCGAGGTTAGCCGAGATTAACGACCATGCGCCGCTGAAGAATTCCTTGACAGCTATCGCAGCCCAGCCGATCTTCGGTATATTCAGGACGACCACCCCCCTCACCTGGCTTGGGTACACTGGCGCTGGGTCTAGCGTTGAGCTGGCGTCGCCCTTTGTCACGAAGAGCTTTCCGTTCCCTTCCCCGCTGACCTCGACCACTCGATGGATGGTCATCTCCCCGTTATTCCAGTACTGGATGATGTCCCCGACCTCGATCGAGTCAGCTGGCACATTTCGGATGATCGCCATGTCCCCTACGTCCATGGTCGGCCTCATGCTCCCGCTTATCACCGTGGTCGGCTGGATCCCGAAGAGCCCTGTCGATGCCCACACTGCTAGGACGCAGAGGACGGACGCTATCATCCAACCCTTCATGGAAGATCCTTTGTGTCTACCGAACCCCTTGGCCTGAGTTAGTATGCCAGATTTCATCAGGGTGCGTGGGGGGATGAACCAATTGATCGCCAAGAAGCTCATGGTTGGGACCATCACGCCTAAAAGGGATTCAATACCCCACGAGAGGTCAGGCAGGATGGGCGAAAACCACGTGATTGCCAAAAGTGGGGCGCGGTAGGCTAGGGAGGCGATGGGCCCGCCTATGAGGGCGAGGTAGGTAGCCAGTAGGTTTACCGCGATGATCGGCAGTAGCCCTGTGCCCATAAATCTAGACAACGCCAAAGGATCCCTAAAGCTCAGGAGCCCGATTACGGATACATTTATGAAGGAGTAGAGAAGGGTTACCAACCCTATGGCTAGAAATGGTCTCTTCCCTCCGAGACTTTTTACGATGTATGCCCTGGAGAACTCCATTCCGAGGAGGGTCGATGAAACCAAGATAAAGTTGATCACTAAGGATTTGGGCGTGAAAGATAGAGGGCTCCTCCCAAAGCCCGTGAAAAGGCCGATGTCCATGTAGATGATTATGTAGAAGATCGCCACGAGCGCCGCGACGATGGTCACTCGCCTATCGAACCACGACCTCAACGTTTTGAAGCCGCAGGCCCATACCGTCGCTAGTGCTAGGAGGACCCAGCAGGCAGAGGGAAATACATAAGCCATCAGCCCGCCGGGGTGGAAAGTTTCCATGAGCCCGTACACGGCTAAAACCATGATTAAAATTATGATTACTTTACGTGACATCTTATTCCCACCTCGGTCCGGAGGCGGAAGCCTTCACACCCAGCGCGTCTTTCTCATGGCGCACTCTTCCACCCGACCCTTCCTTTTTCATGATTTTTGACACCTTATTAGAGGGAAAAAGAAAAAAAGGGGATATTTTAGTAGTTTTTTGTATTTAGGGGCCGGCGCTGATCCACTCTATGGCTATTACCACGATCTCAAACGTGTAGGTGTGGCACTCTTCGGCTTCTTGCTTGAAGTGGAGGTCGATTTCGGTCTTATACCAGGTACATGGGTCAATCTGTTCGCATATGAGTTTTCCTATCTCTATGTTGATGATATCCTCATTTTCTCTGTCGCCATCGACATCATTTGTGAAAGCACCTTCCCTATATGGTACATCCCATCTAAGCCCGAGTTCTTCCTTGTCCGTGTTATCGTACCCGGTCACGATCACTTCTACGATGTGGGCTGCTACGTTTCCGATGTTCCTTATTTTAAAGTTTATGTAGCTGCAGTAGTAGCTTGGATATGCGTTATTGATCGTCCAAACGACTTTTTTGTATCCCATTTTTCCTGTGTGGGGATCTGTGATTAAATCCTCACGTGAGATGTTGCAGCTCCCTACATTTTTGCCACAATATTCGCCCGGCATTAGTTGACCATTGTCTGGGTCACGATAGAATTCCTGGCAAAGCGGGGTCTCATCGTAATCAATTGCTATGGTCAAGGTTCCCATCTCCACTGTGCCTCTGATCTTAACGTTGTCGCTCCAGGTGGAGAACGCAACCCCTGATATGCTGAGCGCTAGCATTATCATCAGCGGCATCAACAATATCTTTTTGTCCTGCATTTTCTTCACCTCAGTCTCTCATTGGCGGCGGTGGATAGTGGTCAATTCCCCATTCCCAAGCCATGTTCCACTGTACCGCTAAGATATCGATAGTGAACTCGTACGTGTGGCACTCCTCGGCCGTCTGTTTTATATCGAGCCATAGGTAGACTACTTCATCCTGGCACGGGTCGATTTGATTGCATATCAGCGACATCTTTGGACGTACACTTACAGATAGATCTGCTAACGGGAGGAATTTGTAAAGTTCGATATTGAGTACTTCTTTGCCGCTTCTAGCGTTATCGAGCCGCCAACCGATCGGTCTGCCATTTCCGTCCCACTTGTTCTCGACTGCTACAAGGCCTGTTCCTGCCACAGTAATTTCAACTATGTGGGCCGGTATTGTTCCAGCGTTTTTGATGTCGACAACGCATTGAGCCCAGTAGTGCGGGTATGCATTTTCAACTTCCACCACCAACGTGTGGTAGATGGTCACTGGTGGTTCGTGGTGAACGCTAGTCTCTGGATCCTCGAGCCGGCATTTTACCTCGGCCAGGTCCTTTCCAGGAAAAGGATCATCGCTATCACTGCAATCCTTGATATCCAGCCAGCCTACTATGAAATCACCCATGTGCACTGTGCCTTGGACTTGGACATTGTCGCTCCAGTGGGATACGGCTACTCCGGTCATGGCCAACGCGATTATCAGTACCATGAACATCCCCAAAGCTTTCTCCATCTTCGACCACCTTTCCCCTCTTTTTCCTAGGGCTATCATCGGTCGGCTGCTGCCTCCCTTTAACGGGGGCTCCCTTGTTTAGTCCCCCGAACCAGCGTGTTTAACGTGCCTCATGGTTACGACACGGTGCCTCCCTTGGCACTCACGTAAGACTCCCTCCGGAGCCCGAATAAGTGGGTAGGAAATTGAATTCAGAAACGCTGTTCAGAAACTCAGTTCAGTGCTCGCTGTACCTTCCAACCCGCGGGAAAGAATATTTGCAATATCGAGCATTGAAGCGCATTCAAAAGGAGGGAAATCGAATTTTAATAAAAGGGACTAGGTCAAGCAGACGAATTTTTGAAACAAACAGTGTAAATAAAAAGACATATGTTAAAAAACTGAACTAAGTGGCATAAATGTTTGAACTCATGAGAAATCCCGCGGCAATTCTAATATTCTAGGTCTTCGAGCCTGACTTGCCAGGCAACTTGAAACTGTGCTCGTACCTCACCGGGCCGTCGATCACGTAGAAGGTGTGCACTTGCTCCTTCTTCAGGTAGAGGACGGGCTTGCCCAGACCTCCGGCCAAGTAGGCGAGGTCCTCCAAGGACTTCATCGGTATCGTCGTGACCCGCTCCTTGTACGATGGTTCTTCAGCAACCTCCACCACGGCTTCCTTAAATGGTGCGATGATTTCCTCCACCATTTTCTCCGGCCTCTTGGGCCTAGCTCTCATGAAGAGCCAACCCGTGCAAATCAACCCCAAGAACGCCACCGCGGCAACCCCGTAAAAGATTCGCCTGTGGGTCAGGACCTCCCCATGATAAGTCGTTTCGGTCCTCTGGATTGTGTGGGGGGAAGTATTCTCCAAGCTGCTCATCATAATTTGGCTGCCCTCAGCACCACCGTAGTTAAAGCTCACGACTAACTCCGGGACGAGGGACTCGTCGATGGTGCCGACATCGGTCACAGCTAAGGTTTGGATCTTGGGTTTGATCCTCAGGTTATAGCTGGATGACGAGGTCCCGGTCTCGTCATCGATCGTCGCCCTCAGCCCCTCGAACCAGAAAACGCTTATGGGGAGCTCGGTCGAGAACTCTATCGTCCCCCCGCTAGAGCTGATCGATTTTTCCGGGATCACATCGAAGGACTTCACCCATTTCCCAGGGGACTCCACATCCATGTCGACCGAATATTCGGTAGTAATGCTTGCCGGGCGATCGCAAATAAATCTGTAATGGAAAGCGACATCCACATTTTCGACTATCTTGATGTAGAGTTTTCCCTCGCCGGCCCCCAGCGTCGATCGATTTTCGTATAGTGTATTGGGCTTGAGTCTAGCGACGTAATCATATTCGCTCATATGTTGGTAGCTGGCCAACGTGGTGACCCGCTCCTCCTCGACGGGGCGCGAGTGCACAACGTAAAGCCCCACCACTGCCTCCAAGCTCAAGATCAAGAAAAAAACAAGTAGAATCGTAAGATTGGTCCCAGTCCAGAGCTTTCTTAGATCGGTCCAGGTCAATAGCTTCCTTATTTTCTTCATAATCCAACCCTTCCAGCACTCTTGCGAATATATATTATAGCAACTATTTAGCCTTATGATTTTCCGTCGGTGAATTGGTGTTTTACATAGGTACGATTGTGTCTATCTTCTGTTCAGAAACTGAGTTCAGTAACGGGGTTAAGGAACCCGGTTAAGAAACTTAATTTCTCAATGGTTAATTACCCCTCAATTGCAACCGTGAAACCATGATGAAATTTGGGAGGAGGCCCGGCTTCCCGAGCAGGGGGATGTTCGAGCGCATCCCAGCCAGACGTGCGCCGGTCGATGTTGCAGAGGATATTTTGAAATTTTTGGGCGATGGCGAGCTGCATGATTTAAGGGAAGTCGCAAAGATGGTCGGCTTGCCAGAAAGGGATACCGAAAAAGTTTTGAATTTTCTCATGCAAGGCGGTTTCGTAGAAAAAGGGGTGCGGATAACTAAATCCGGCTCCAATTTCCTTAAACTGCCACACTAGGATGGCCAGAAGCGCCGCCTATAGTTTCGGTTTCTCATAAAGGGATACAAATCGACAAATCGAGAAAACTTAATATCCTGCGCAACCTATTATCCCTTGGTGTTTAATTGGCAGGAAGTACAGCCGCCGATATATCTAAAAAAATTGATGCCATGCACGGAGAACTCAAGCTAATTCGGGCTAAGCTCGAGGCCCTTGAAGAGGTGTTAAGTGAGGAGGAAGTTAGCGAGGACGACAAAAAAGCCCTCGAAGAAGCCCTCGAGGAGCATAAGAAGGGCAAAACGATCCCTCTCGAAGGAAAGCTTATCGATGATTCACTTTCTTGAAACCTTGTTTTTCTTAAATCGTCAGTCAGGGGCGAAGGTGCCGTCTATAGGTTCTTCGTTATGCCCTTCAGGTTTTTGTACATATCTAGGAACTTGAGTCCCCTTTCCGTGATCCTGTACTTCATCGTCGGACCATCGACCACCCTTACTAGGCCTTCTTGAATGAGCATGTTCAGGTACCTGTTTGCAATGTTGAAGTTCAAGTTAGCGCGATATACGATTGAGGTCTTCGCTGCGCCGTCCGTTCCATCTGCAGCGAGGGAGAGGATTTCTCCGATGATCTCAAACCTGCCTCGGCGCAAAATTCTTCCTCCGTGCCTCCGGTTTTATTATTTTCTTCTTTAATATATAAACTTGTGCATCGGCTTTTAATTTTAGTAAAAATTTTTAACTCATCACCAGACGATCGTCAACGCTTTTCTCCTTGCGCGATAAAGCGATCGATTGCCTCCGCCGCCTTTCTCCCCGCCCCCATTGCCTCGATAACCGTCGCCTCCCCAGTTACCACGTCTCCTCCCGCGAATATGCCGCTCTTGGAGGTTCGACCGAGTTCATCCACCACGATGGCGCCCCATGAAGTGGTCTTCAATCCCTCCGTGGTCTGTTGGATCAGGGGGTTCGGTCTTCGGCCTATGGCCACTATCACTGTATCGGTATCAATATAGAACTCGGAACCCTCCACGGGAATTGGTCTCCTGCGCCCCGACTCATCCGGCTTTCCCAAACTCATCTTGATGCACTCCATCCTCCTCACTAAACCCCCCTCGCCCAGCATCCGCGTGGGGAGGGTGAGCAACCTGAGCTTGACGCCTTCCTCCTCGGCGTGCTGGACCTCCTCTATTCTAGCCGGGATCTCCTCCCCCGACCTGCGATAAACTATGGATACGTCTCCCGCCCCCAATCTCAAAGCCGTCCTCGCCGAGTCAAACGCCACATTGCCCGCACCGATGACCGCCACCTTCTCGCCGACCTTGATCGGGGTATCGTACTCGGGAAATTCGTACGCGCGCATCAGGTTAACCCTCGTCAGGAACTCGTTCGCTGAATACACCAGCCCTAAGTTCTCGCCCGGCACGCCCAAGAACTGGGGCGGCCCAGCGCCGGTCCCGACGAATATCGCATCGAATCCCTGCTCGAGGAGTTCGTCGATGGTGAACGTTCGCCCAATTACCATGTCGGTCCTGATGTCGACCCCCAATCTTTTGATGTACTCGACCTCCCTCTCGACCACTTTTTTAGGCAGCCTGAATTCTGGGATCCCGTACGTCAGCACTCCGCCTGGGACATGAAGAGCTTCAAATATGATCGCCTCGTGGCCGAGTTTGACCAAATCTGTTGCCGCAGTCAGCCCGGCAGGCCCGGACCCGACAACAGCTACTCTTTTGCCCGAGGCCTTTGCTCTCCCCGGAATTTCAACCCCTTTTTTCCACTCAACATCGGCCGCAAACCGCTCGAGATTTCCGATCGCAACCGGTTCTCCCTTTTTCGCGAGCACGCAAAATTTCTCACATTGGTCCTTGACGGGGCAGATGCGGCCAATTATAGCGGGCAGATGGTTTCTCTCCTTAATTTTCCGAATGGCGAGGTCAAAATTTCCCTCCTTGATGTGGGCGATGAACCCGGGTATATCGATATTGACCGGACATCCCTGCATGCATGTTGGATTTTCGCACTGCAAGCATCTTCCGGCTTCGAGCACGGCCTGCTCCTCGTCGTAACCCAATGCCACCTCATCGAAATTACGGATGCGCTCCTGTGGGTCCTGCTCCGGCATGGGCTGTCTAGCTATCATCTAACCCCACCAATTTTTTCCTCGTATGCCTTCAATGCCAGCTTCTCCTCTGGCTCGTAAAGCTGTCTTCTGGCCGCAAGTTCGTCGAAATCGACCAAGTGCCCATCGAACAACGGGCCATCGACGCAGGTGAATTTGGTCTCCCCCCCGACCTTCACCCTGCACACGCCGCACATCCCCATCCCGTCGACCATTATCGGGTTCAGGCTCACGAGCGTCCTTATTTTGTTGGGTCGGGTAGTATCCGCCACCGCCTTCATCATGGGGACGGGTCCGACCGCCACCACCAAATCTATCCGTTCATGTTCGTCCAACAACTTTCGAAGGATATCCGTGACGAAACCGCGGTGCCCTTTGGAACCGTCATCCGTGGTGATGTAAAATTCGTCGCTCGTTTCCCGCATTTCCTCCTCCAAGATCAACAGTTCCCGATTTCTTGCCCCAATTATCGATGTGACCTTGTTTCCCGCCTTTTTCAGCGCCTTAGTTAGAGGGTAGACGGGGGCGACCCCACTCCCGCCGCCGATACAGACGACGTGCCCGTACTTTCCGATATTCATAGGGTTGCCCAAGGGTCCGACGAGGTCTAGGATTGAATCGCCCTCGTTCAGGCGCCCGAGCTCTTTGGTCGTCTTGCCAACCTCCTCGACTACAAGGGTTATCGTCCCCCTCTCAGGGTCGGCATCGGCGATCGTCAACGGTATCCTCTCCCCGCGTTCCGATATCCTTAGAATTACAAACTGCCCCGCCTTTGCCTTTCGAGCGACCACGGGCGCCCCCATTTCAAACATCTTGATGTTCGGCGCTAGCTCCTTTTTGCTAACTATTTTGCACGTCATAATTGTCACGCGCAATATCGCTTCCATGATATATGGACTTTGTCGGGTAACTCCCTAGATGTGTTATCTAAAAACTTAACCTTTTTGAGTTGGTAACCGTCTTAAATTTCGGATGATAGGGGTTGAATGGATTTGAAAATGAAAATTTTGACGATAGAGGACGTGAAGCAACTATTGACGATGAAGGATGCGATAGAGCTCATAGAGGCCGCATTTCTGGAGAAGGGGCTCAAGCGGGTTCAGATGCCCCCGAAACCCTACCTGTTCTTCAAAAAATACAACGGCGACCTAAGGATCATGCCTTCGTATCTCGAGGGGCTGGATGAAGCGGGGGTAAAGCTCGTCAACGCCCACCCGAACAATCCCGAGAAGTACGGCCTCCCGACGGTCATGGCCACGATCCTGCTCTTCGACCCTAAAACCGGTGCGCCGGTGTGCATCATGGATGGAACTTGGATCACCGCCATGCGAACCGCGGCTGCAACGGGCATAGCCACGAAATATTTGGCGAGGAAAGATGCAAAAACCGTGGGGATGATAGGCGCAGGTTACCAGGCCCCATTCCAGCTCGAGGCCCTGCGCGAGGTGATGGAGGTGGAGCTGGTCAAGGTCTACGCCAGGCGGAAGGGGAGGGTCGAGAAGTTCGCCGAGGAAATGAGGGTGAAGTTAGGATTAGACGTGGAAGCCATGGATACGGCCGAGGACGCGGTGAAGGGTGCGGATGTCTTGGTGACGGTCACGACCTCTAGGGAGCCGGTAGTTAAGGATGAGTGGGTCGCCGAGGGCATGCACATCAATGGGATCGGAGCTGATGCCCCAGGCAAGCAGGAACTCGACCCGAGGATACTCAAGCGCGCTAAAATCATCGTCGACGATTGGGAGCAGGCCTGCCACAGCGGCGAGGTCAACGTGCCCCTTGCGAAAGGTGAGATGACTAGGGAGGACATCTACGGCGAGCTAGGGGAGATAGTCGCGGGTATAAGGCCAGGCAGGACCTCGGACGACGAGATCACGATCTTCGACTCCACCGGGCTCTCGATACAGGATGTGATAACTGGCTGGCACGTCCTCAGGATGGCCGAGCAAAGGGGAATGGGGAGAGAGATCCCAGCCCTCTACCTCTAGCCTTTTATCGGACGAGGTCAACTACCCCACCCTAAAGGATGGGCTTGTCCCTGCGCAGGGATACATCCCCAGCGATTACCCTTTTCGAGGAACCGTCGGCGAGCTCGACAATCAATGCTCCATCTTGGTCCACATCCACAGCCCGCCCCTCTATTACCCCCGTATCCGTGATCCGCACCAGAGCCCCTAGAGTATTGGTTAAAGCTTTCCATTCCTTTAAAATCGGGGCCGGGCCGCCCTCCCTGAAAACGTTATATAGCCTTTCCATCTCCTCCAAAAGCCTTCTCACGAGTTCCGCCCTCGAGACGTTTTTCCCGAGTTCTTCCTTCAGGGAGGTTGTGGTCTCCCGGAATTTTGAGGGGAAATCAGCCAACTTAATATTTGCATTTATTCCGATGCCAACGATGCAATAATCGACCGCCTCCGTTTCGGCGGTCATCTCGGTCAATATTCCGCAAATTTTTCTATCGTCGACCATCACATCGTTCGGCCATTTCAGCTCGGCTTTCA
>Ga0315307_1001541_pt1 | contig 10342 bp, 10 predicted proteins | sample TDP2_MG_FD_203079 | JGI IMG/M metagenome (GOLD analysis project Ga0315307, IMG submission 203079) | Freshwater sediment microbial communities from Lake Towuti, South Sulawesi, Indonesia - TDP2 | ecosystem: Environmental > Aquatic > Freshwater > Lake > Sediment | place: Indonesia: South Sulawesi... | reverse complement strand
CCGACCTTTCTCTCCACCAGGTAGGACCTGCTCCGTGTTTCCGTGACCGTACCAACCTTGCCTTGGTACTTTCTGTGGGGCATTCCCTTATGGGTTCCGGGATCTATTTTGACCACAACCTTCTCACCTATTGAGTATCTGCGAAGCATTGTGTCAGGGCTTGGTGCGCTTCTGGACCCCGATTTTTTGGTGAGGAGTTTCCTTGAGTGTCGTCGGTAACCCTTGGAGCTAGGCATGGAAGAACCCTCCTTTAAGACTTGCCAAATTGAGCCAAGTCGACAGGCCGACCCTGTTCTGATAAGGTTTTCGGAGGGGACGGGGGCTGAGTAGCTTTGGGTTTCCCTGTGGCCTCGCCTAAAGGTGGCCGTATCCGCCATCGATCAACTCCTCTTCCGTGACGCGGTCCTTCAGCGATCTACGTCGAGAACGGTGAGGTCGATCTTCAACGCTCCGCGTCCGAGCGCCTGGCAGACATTGGGGGTTGTCCTGCCGTTGTCTCCGGTGATTAACTCCTTGATGTAGAGGCCTCCCTGAGCCCTGATCGTGAACTCAGCTGTGTTGTCATTCATCTTTCTCGCGGAGAGGCCGTAGAGCATTTTTCTTCTGGTTCTGTCGCTTCTCCTTCCGAGTACGCGCGTGGGGGTCTTCTGCTCCACGGAAACGTTGCTGAGTGAGGCCTTTAGCTCATCCAGCTTCGCTTGGTCCAAGTCTAGGTCGAACACGACTTGGGCTAGGTAGGTCTTCGCCGATGCTGGGGACCGGGTCTTCAGAGATCTCGCTTCCATCCTAGATGAGTAGCGCAGATCGAACACCTCTATTTGCCCGGCTGCCTCTGTGTCGATTCTCTTCTGGAGATCTTCGAGGTCAACCAGCCTCTTCATAGGGTTTTTGAGTTCCAGAGCAAAGGGTCTCCCCGAGCCAAGCACAGCAACGTCCACGTCCTCTCTCCCAGCGGCGTGGAACTTAAAGTCCGACGCTTTGAAGTGAGCCACTGATGGAAGCCCGATCAGCTCGCTGATGGATGCAGGGTACTTACGCCCTGTGCCGCCGCAATCGCCGCACCCTCTGCCGCGGCAACGAGGGCAGACCCAGACGGATTGGGGTAGGTTCCGCGAGAATTTTCTGTAGCGGCCTCCGATGAATAGAGGGTTGCTCTCAACCGTGTGTTTCCGGGCGAACAAATCCACGGTGACGGTTATGTCGGGGTTGTGGAAAGCTGCTTCGACACCCGTAACCTCGGAAATTCTCTTCCCGACCTCTCTGTTGATGTCTCTCTTGATGTCTTCCCCTGTCGTCACGCCGAACTCCGCTCTGATCTTGTCCTCCCTCTCTCTGACTGGGAGGGGCACCCTGCTACCCACGAGAAATGAGCTGAATTCGTAGCTTGTCAAGTCGCCCGCTGAAGATCTAGCCATCTGATCCAAGTTTTCGTCGGTGAGTGTGCCTCCGCATATGTGGCAGCTTAAGGGTTCGTCGACCTCCACCCCAAGCTGAGCGAGCAGCGCCTGAGCTGTGCTGGATCCTCCGTTAACAGCCAGGTTCCTCAGCAGCGAGAATGCTGCGTCCTGTTCCGCGGGGAGCAGGAGGTTGGCTTCCATCCCCAGCACAGTTTTGACTGCCTTCCCCCTCTCCTTGTTCCCGGTGCCCGAGAGCAAGGCGGCAAACTGTCGGCCGAGGCAGTAGTCGCAGAGGGGATATCTCGAAAGTATGCTGCGGGCGGTCCGCATGACACTGAAATCTATCTGATCCCCCTCCTTCATGTCAGAGGGAGACCTATCCGCCTGTCCGGCTTCCCTCAACCGCGCACCCTCTTGGGCAGAACCCCCGGTCTTCTTCTCCAGGCCTTCATCAGTCTTCGAGCCATGTTGTACTGTTTGACCAGGTTCTTCACGTCTCTCTCCATGACCCCTGATCCTCGCGCTATCCTCCTCGCTCGCGAGGAGTCTATGATTCGAGGCTTCTTCTTCTCGTCGGGCGTCATGGATTGAACTATTACCAGCCACTTGCTGAGCTCTTCCTCAGCCTTGTCCATCTGGTCGGGGGGTATGTTGGGTAGGCCAGGAATGGGAAGCTTGCTGACTATCTTTCTCAGGGGCCCGAGCTTGCGCATCTCCTTGAACTGAGACACCATGTCCTCCAAGGTGAAATCACCGGACACGATGGATTGAGCGGCCTCCTTGGAGAGTTCCATCTCCGCCAGCCTAACCTTCTCCAGCAGGCCATCCAGATCACCCATTCCCAGCAGGCGACCTACGAATCTCGAAGGAACAAAGGTCTCAAGATCATCGATCTTTTCGCCGACGCCCAGGAAGCGAATGTTGGCTCCTGTGGAGGAAACCGCGGAGACAGCGCCTCCGCCACGCGCTGAGGTGTCGAGCTTCGTTACGATGATCGACCCGAGGGGCGTTGCTTTGTGAAACGCCGCCGCCTGCGGACCTGCCTGTTGACCTATGCCGCCGTCGAGAACGAGCATAACCTCATCAGGCCCTATTTCTCTCATCAACTGCTTCATCTCCTTCATTAGGGACTCTTGGTCCTTGTGCCTTCCAGCCGTGTCGAAGACGATCACATCTCGGCCCTGCTCGCGCATGGACTTCAGGCCGTTTCTAGCGATCCTCACCGCGTCGCCGGAATCAGTTTCGCCGTAGACAGCTATGTCTGTTCCGGCCAGGAGCTGTTGCAGCTGGGCGTGGGCTGCGGGTCGGAATGTGTCTGTGCACACCACGCCCAGTTTGTGGCCGTCCTTCTGAAGATAGTTGGCCAGCTTCGCAACTGTTGTTGTATTGTGGATCACCGCGGTCTCTGTAAGGAAGTTGTGGTCCTTGGGCACGGTCAAGTCATAGACAAAAGGTTCTCTTGGAGCGATGAGCTGCACCCGTGCTACTCTTGCCCAGAATACGTCTGATAGAGTCATATCCTTCAGAGATTTCTTGGACTCCGGTTCGATGAGCGCATTCGCTGTGAGCAGAAATTGAGACTCGGATGCCGCTGAGTCTTGGGTAGCGTCGTTTCCCCATGTTGGTATCGCGTGCTGCTCAGCCCAATAGGACGCGGCCAACTCATGCTGAGAAAATCCCGGGGCCTGGCCCATATCTCCGCGCGGGGCTGGCTTGGACAGGGCACCGATCGATCGTGGGGCAGCTGGGTTTGGAAGGGTAGGAGGCACCATGATGTACGTGCCTATTTTTAGGCGGGCGGCAGGGATCTGGACTATCTCATTTCGGCTTAGGCTGTAGAAGGGATGTTCCAGCGTGGTGACGATGCTTCTGGACTTGCCGAGATCCACATGAACCTCCACCAAAACTGGAGGAGAGTTCAACCTCCAGAGTCTCGACACACCCCTTTCCTTGATCTTGAGCGTCTCCATGTCAACGGAATAGACCTTAAGATCAAGGCCCTCGGTGTCGATGAAATAGCCGTCGTCAGTCTTCTGCTCACTCCTTACGGCAAGAACCCCCTGATACAGGTCTCGGGCGGAGAGAGCCGTTCCGTTGGCCAGCAGTATTCTGGTATCTCCTGCAACGCACTTGCCGGAGCCCTGGATGCCCACTACCATGATCAAGTAGGGTTTCTTGGTGATCCTCAGTTTTTCCTGCTTCTCGCCCAGCAGGCCCACGAGTTCCTCGTAGACTATCTTCACGACCTGATCTTTCTTCGAGATGCCTGGGGGTGTCTTTGTCTTCAACGACCTCTCCCTGATGTTCTCGGAGATCTTCAGCACGAGCTCCGCGTTCATGTCGGCCACGAGCAGCGCCCTCTGGAGATCCTTGACCAGCTCCTCGATTGCCTTCCTGTCCACCACAGGGACGCCGATCAACTTGCCTATGGCGTTCTTTATCGCGTTGCTCAGTGAATCCAGGCTACTCACAGGGGCTTCATCTAGTCTCGAGTAGCCTTCCTGAAAAACTTTCCAAGACCGCACCGATGATTGCAGGGCTCTTGAGAGCTTAAATAGCGACTGCAAGACTTCGTCTGAGTTCTCGTGGAGACGCTCTAGAGATGAAGGGCGGGATGGACATCGCTGTTCTCTACTCCGGTGGAAAGGACAGTAACTTGGCGGCATACCGGGCGAGGCAGCAAGGGTATGCGATTCGGTGCTTGGTGACCATGATGCCCATCAGCCCCGAGAGCTACATGTTCCATTACCCCAACACTCGGTACACGGCTCTACAGGCTGAAGCTATGGGTCTACCGCTTCTGACGAAGGAGACCGCTGGCCGCAAAGAAGAGGAGCTAGAGGATCTCAAGGAAGCACTTGTCGAAGCGAAGATCGAGCATCGAATCGAAGGTGTTTTTGTGGGAGCAGTTGATAGCAATTACCAGAAATCCAGGGTGGAGAAACTCTGTCGTGTCACGGGGCTGGAGTGTTTCTCTCCCCTGTGGAAGAACAACCCGGAGTCCCTTCTCAGAGAGACCCTTCGCCTCGGGTTCGCGACGATCATAACCGGTGTGTCGGCACAAGGATTAGACGAGAGCTGGTTGGGACGTCAAATAGATCTCAAAGCCATCGAGGAGTTGAAGGAGCTGAACATCAGGTATGGAGTCAACATCGCCTTTGAGGGAGGCGAGGCGGAGACCTTCGTCTTGGACGGGCCTCTCTTCAACCAGAGGGTAGAGATAGTGGAGTCGCGTAAGACATGGAGTCACGGTCGCGGAAGTCTTGAGATATTGCAGGCTCGTCTGGCGGATAAGTAGATGATCAAAACTGTTTCGGAGAAATGAAGCGCGCTAGCCTTTCACATTCACTATCATGAACCTGTTCAGAATCTTCCAGTATTCAACGGTCACGCCCGGCTCGATCTTTCGCCTAGTTTCCTCATCGGAGGGAAGAGGGATCTCTAACATCTCGTAAGTCTCAGTGTCCATTATGCTCATGGCATCGCCTAGAGAGATCACCTGACCGCTCCTCTTGTCGATCATTGGCACCTCTACTTTTGAGTCGACAGGTGATATCATGCTTCTCTTTTGGTTGTCGAAGATGCCCATAGCTACCAATCGGGCCTTGGCCGAGCCGTGTTTTCCTGGCTTCGATTTCTCGAGGTCAACGATCTTGCATGGTTCGCCGTCGATGATCACGTTCTGCCCGACCTTCAACGATCCAACGGAGACCGGCTTGCTCATAGCCACTCGAGAATACTGGCTAGATGGCTCCTATATAAGATCGCTCACGCCTGTTTTCTGAAATTCTTATAGCCGATCGATTGAGGTGAGGGCATCTTGGGGCGGAGAGGATGCTAGGCCCACGGCTTCTTCTACTCCTTGCGGAGAAACCGGGAAAATCAGCTGAGGGATTCCAACCGTCCGAGGCCAATGGTGGGGGAGATTGCGACCAGTGAGTGGATCGATCGGATCAAAGAAGAGCTACGTGCTTGATTCATCCGCGTTGATTCAGGGGTTCACCGAGTTCGGCGATGCGAGATGCGTGACAAGCCAGCTGGTCATAGACGAAGTGCTCGGTGGGGAGGTGTTGCGGAGCGCGGTGAGAAACATGGTGGAGCGGCAGGCGATCAGGGTTCGCAGACCAACCCTTAGAAGCCTGAAGCAGGCCAAGGAAGCCGCGTATGAGACCGGTGACATGAAGAAGCTTTCGGAGGTTGATCTCGATGTGATAGCTCTGGCTCTGGATGAAAAAAAGGAAGGCTTCCAACCCGTCATCGTGTCGGATGACTACTCTATGCAGAACGTGGCGAGCAAGCTCCGTTTGTCGTCGACGGGAGCCGCGCTGCCCGGCATAAGACGGCAGCTTTCCTGGATGTGGTACTGCCCAGCATGCTTCAGAACCTACGAAAGAGTTGAAGGCGACGTGTGCCTGGCATGCGGTACTCGCCTCAGAAGGAAACCCCGTCCAGGTAAGACCAATTGTAACGGTCATACATGATGTATCAATCGATCGATCAGTAGCTCGTCGTCGGGGTATGTGTCGCATTTGGCTCATCCTCTGCTTTCAAATGGTGTGGCTGAGATCACATCGTCAGCGCTTGCCATCGCGGCCATGATTCTGTGAGTCTGGTTGCCGTCTCAACTGCAATCTCGTTTGGGCTGCTATCCATCGGCTCCATGATCCTTAGGGGGAATCGATCACCGTTGATTCCGCTCTAGCTTAGGAACTCATGCGCGCAGGAGTGTTGCCTTCTGGGTCGACAGATCGTGACCTGGGAAGTCAGATGGGTCATGCTCTAGCTACCTGCTTCAGCCGGTCCCTGACCGGTTGTCCAAGCCACTTTGAGCTTGCCGAGATAGGTCGTCGGTGTCTTGTTCATATATGCGCCAAGCTCCTCGGGCGTGAACCCCTGTGCCATACCCAGCAGCTGGGAGTAGTAGACGACTGGTATGTCGAATTTCCTGCCAAACCTAGATTCTATCTCGATCTGACCTTGGTCGAGCTGTAGATGACAGAAGGGGCACATGTTGACTACGGCGTCAACACCCACACGCTGGATGTTCTCCAGCTTCTCAAGTGTGAAGTCCAGCGCGACGTCGGGAAATCCTGAGCGCACAGCGCCACCGGCCCCGCAGCACATCATCTTGTCCTTGTAGTCGACGCTCTGTGAGCCGAGAACCTCCACCAACTCTTCAAAGAACGTGGGCCCTTCCACAACCCCCCACCTCCTCGTTTTAGAGGGCTTCATCAGGTGGCATCCGTAGTGCACAGCCAGCTTCAAAGGCAGTTCCCTCTCGATCGACTGCTTGATCTTGTCGAGGCCAATCTTCTTGTAGAGAACTTCAGCTAGGTGATAGACCTCGATCTGACCCTTGTAGCTTCGCCCCACCTCCGCAAGCTTGGCGTTCACCCTTTCAGCCACTCCCGAGTCGTGCTTGAGAATGTCGTTGGCATCTGCCAACGTGGCAAAGCATCCGTTGCAGAGGGTGATCACGTTGGCCCCGAGGCCCTCGGCTATCGAGAGGTTCCTGGCAGCGAGGGTGAGCCAGGTCTCCGTTTTGAAGGACCTGATCACGCCTGGAGCGGGGCAGCAGGAGGCACCGTTCATGTCCAGCAACTCGACGCCGAGCCTGCCCAGGGCTAGCCGCGTGGACGCCTCGATCGCTGGATACCTGTTGGGGATGACGCAGCCAAGATAGAGCGAATACTTCATTTCTTCTCGGCCACCAACTTGTCAAAGCCGGTTGAGGCCAGAAGCTTCTTCACCTCTTCAAGTGAGTGGGGGTAAGAGTGAACGGTTGGGGGTAGCTCGGCGATCCTGAGCTGCAACCGTTTCTTCCTGGTCTCTTCGTTTATCGGAACAGCGTGCCCCGTCTCAAGCAGCATCTCGGCTACCCTCCTGTGTGCGGGAAGCATACGGCCTCGCTCGGCAGCCATGTTTCTCAGCAGTATTATGGCGTCGGTTACCTTGATGTCTCTAGGACACCTCTCCAAGCAGTTGTAGCAAGTGGTGCACAGCCATATGTCGTCACCCTCCAACACGCCCTCATCTCCTAGGAGGCCGCGCCTGATCAGCTGCCTCGTCCTCAGAGCGGTCCGCCTGCCGGATGGACAGGAGGAGGTGCAGGTTCCACACTGCATGCAGGTCGAGATGTTCTCGAACCCAGCCTCTTTCAGCCGTTTCATGAATTGTGGGGAGAGCGACTTCCACGTCAAAGCCTGCTTGCTGGCTGTCGTCAAGAAGAACACCGGCTTTTCGAATGGTGCAGGAGGGCTACTAAAATCCTTTTTCCCATCTGAGCGGACGAGGGGGGCCACTATCCATCGATCTGTTGGTCGATCATTCCCGCTCAGGCTCTGGCCTCAGCTGCCTCAGTTCTTGGTGTCTCCACATGAAATGGGGTGCGCGAGGTCTGGCCTGAAGCTTTCACTCTCATTCTCAGGTCACGACGCCGACGGGCATCGATCAGTAGATCCTGCTACCTGCCCACACCAAGTTTCGTTGCTTTCCGATCGCATGACCTTACCAGCCTGAGCTTCTCGCCACGGCTCAACCTCTTGATCTCCCTTTCTCTCCTGATCGCCTCTCTACGACTGCCAAGCCTTTCCGCATAGACCAGTTTCAACGGCTTGTGCATCCTCGTGTACCTGGCGCCAGTTCCCCGCAAGTGTTGGTTGAAGCGAGACCAAACGTCTTGAGCATACCCCGTGTAGTAGCTCTCATCCTCACAGAGAACGATGTAGACATAGTAGTCCATCAACTGTCAGACTCCCAGTAACTCTCGATCGAACGTAACCCACCAACACACTTAAACCCTACGTGAGCCGACGCGGGTTTGTCAACTCGCGTCTTCATCAACCTAGTTTTGACAAGATTTCTTCTCTTCCAAAAAGCTTCACCGCACCCGGAACACAAGGAGATCAGCGACAGCGACCGATCGTCGTCTTGCCTGCGCCACTCGGTACTAGCAGACCTGAGACTTCCCCTTCCTCAACTTCGAGGCTTGGGCGGTCTACGGCTGTGAGAGGTCAAGACCGTTTCAACAATCTCTCTACCACGATCGATCAAGGCCCCGGAATTTGGCCCAGAATCACCGTCTGCGCAATCATGTCCCACCGCTCGTCCATGACCGCAGATACAACTCGGCCCTCCCGTACCACCATATACGCTATGTGCGGAGCTATCACTTCAAGGAGCGTCTGCCCTCTTCTATGACCGCAGCCCGCATATCTGCATTTGAAGATGAATACGAACACCCAGAGGTAAGGTCGATCGATCGGATCAGGGTAAAATGTCTCCACACGCTCAAGAGTCTCTTCCACACCGTCATGCCGAGAGGTGGGGATGTTCACCAAGAACTCACGAGCCATCTCTGAGCTCTCCCCTTCACTCACAGGCTTTCCTCCATTTGATAACACAAAATATGCAGCAATTAATACAATGACCGCTACGCCCGCAGCCACCAAGACAAGATGTCTCATAGTGCTGTCTTATCCAACCATCTAATCAACAAAAATCTTACAATTGAACGCTGGGTAAGTACAGCCAAAAGGATCGCAGAAACATCAAGAAACAAGAAATAACAGAGACATGACCAGCAACCCATTCGCTGCGTAGCATCAGATTAGGGACAACTATCATGCGCCTTATTGCCAGGTTCGATTGCTTCGAGAGCCAGAACATCTCTTGCGGCCTGAACGAGCGAAAACATAGGTTTATAAACCAAGCGTTAGCCTACCGAGGCGGGTATGCTGGGATGGCCTTCCGGGCATTCCGAGGATACCCAAGAGAAAAGGGGTGAAAGGAATGAGTTATGGAGGAAGGCGCAGTTTTGACCGTGGCCCCAGAGAGATGCACAAGGCCGTCTGCTCTGACTGTGGGAAGGAATGCGAGGTTCCATTCAAGCCAACTGAAGGCCGCGCTGTCTACTGCCAAGAATGCTTTGCGAAGCACAGAACAAGAAGATCATGACAAGCTCAACAGGCGCACGCCAGAGCCCGCAGGCCCCATTTACTCTCTACGACCGAGCGTGAGTTAGATCGATCGATCGGGCAGCGCGAGCAAAACAGATTCCAGTTTATTCCCCGCGCGCGACAAATAGACAGTGATCTCCAACGAAGCCTATTGCTTCATTGAGTCGAGATTTTCACTCGAATGGTGCGGGGGGTGGGATTTGAACCCACGAACCTTTCCGCGAATTTCTCTACAGGATAGGGTTCTAAGCCCTACGCCATTGACCAGTCTAGGCGACCCCCGCCTGCAACCGAAGCGGAGCTCGGCGCATATTTAGTCTTTGTCGACCGATGAAAGTAGAAGAAGATATCTAGAGGAACGGGGCGAGGTCTTGACCGAGTGGGGTAGGTGTCCGAGGGGAAGGAAAAGAAGGTAACCTCGAAGAGGAAGGTCGTGTTCGACCGTGAGCCGTTCGAAAGCATGCTGGGGATGGCGAGAAACCTCCATCCAAGAGAGTTCATAGCATTGTTGAGAGGGGAGATCAGGTGTGAGGAAACCCATGTAGCGGATCTGCTGCTAGCTCCCCTCTCGGTCTATGGCGCAGGATTCTCCAACTTCAATCCCTACGCACTTCCATTCGACGCGTCTGTGGTTGGTCTGGCGCACTCCCATCCCTCTGGGCGCGCCGAGATGTCAACGTGGGACTACAACCACTTCTACGGATCGATCATGGCCATCGCGGCTTTCCCATACAGAGGCCCCGGAGATGTAGCGGTCTTCGACGGCAGAGGGAATAGGCTGCGCGTCACAGTCACATCACGGTCCTAGCTGGAACTGCGTTACGTGAAGAAAACCGGCTAGTCCTCCAAACCGACTCCTGGCTGATGGCGAAACCGATTTAGGCTCGAGAAGCGCTGCTTGTACCGGCGTATAGGTATGAATGAGGAGTTGATGATCTATATCGATGGCCGGTTCTACCCAAAGCCAGAGGCCAAGATCTCCGTGTA
>Ga0315307_1001540_pt1 | contig 10346 bp, 11 predicted proteins | sample TDP2_MG_FD_203079 | JGI IMG/M metagenome (GOLD analysis project Ga0315307, IMG submission 203079) | Freshwater sediment microbial communities from Lake Towuti, South Sulawesi, Indonesia - TDP2 | ecosystem: Environmental > Aquatic > Freshwater > Lake > Sediment | place: Indonesia: South Sulawesi... | reverse complement strand
ATGGGTATCGAAGGTCTGCGCAGAGCCACCAATGCTCGCAGTCGCAGTTCGTCCAAGCAGACACTCATACCAAATGATCAAGGAGAGCGGCGAGTTCGTCGTGAACGTTCCCATGGAAAGCATCATCCGCCAAGTAGATTTCTGCGGGAACACTTCTGGAAAAACCATTGACAAGTTTAAAGAAACAGGGCTGACGTCCCAGCCAGCTTCGAAGGTGAAGGCGCCACTTGTCAAAGAGTGCGCAGCCAGCTTCGAGTGCATAGTGCGCCAATCCGTTCGTCTTGGCTCCCATGACCTTTTCATCGGAGAAGTCGTCGCGGTACAGGCCGATGACTCGATCGTTGACGCAAAGGGCAAGGTAGACTACACTAAGGCGAAGCCAGTCATCTATGCGGCACCTGGATACTGGAACTTGGCAAAGCAGATTGGAACATACGGATATTCAGTCAAGAAAGGCTAGACATGAAACCGAACGGTGCAAGGAGGAAATGCGAACCACCCCGCCTCTAACAATTTCTCTAATCATTTTGGTTGTCCTCGGCTGGTCAGCTACGACGTCGTTTGCCGAAGCCCAGTACACATTGAAGAATACTGTCTATGTCAAGGCTACATTCACTCAGACGGTGATCAACAGAGGACCCGGAGCCCTGTCAGCACTTGACATGTACGTGCTGCCTCCCATCAACACCTCTCGCCAGAAAGTGTTGAACTTCCTAAACCAACAACCTCCAGTCTCCATAGAGGAGGATGAGTGGGGCCAGAGAATCTTCAAGCACTCATTCCACGATGTTCAACCCGGGCAGACAGTAAACGTCAGTTGGGTCGCGCTGGTAGAGCTCTCAGAGATCAACTACGACGTATCCCCGTCAGATGTCGGAAACTTCTCTGACGTACCAGCTGGAATTCTCGAATTGTATACAAAAGACGACGCGATGTACGATATCTACAATCCGATTGTTCAGAACGCCGCAAACGAAGCAGTAGGAAGTGAAACAAACCCATACTACATGGTACAGAGAATTCACGACTATGTCATTACTCATTTGACGTATGAGATGGATACTCGGTGGGATCCAGCGCCAATAATTCTGTCGCGAGGCAAGGGATCCTGCTCAGAATACACCTGCGTTTTCATCGCCATGTGTCGAGCGAAAGGCATCCCGGCAAGGTTCGCAGGAGGATCAGCCGTAGGCAACCCTGGCCAGTACAAAGTTGAAACAGCCGGGCACAGGTGGCAGGAGGTCTACCTGCCAAATCACGGATGGCTGCCCATTGATGTAACGTGGGACGACTCCGTCAGACCGGAGCGAACCCACCTATACTTCCTTCGCATGCTGAACACACATCTAACAATGGCGACTGCCGGAGGTAGCTCGAAGTACATGGGGTGGAGCTACAACGCAAAGGTTGACTTTCATCAAGCCTCAAGCACGAATGCCAAGACAGCGTTTTCATGCATTTGGGAACCAGCGACACCGAACACCCCGATTCCAGAATATGTTCACCCAGCGCCTGTATTGGTCGTGTGCATAGCCGTCGGGTTCCTTATGATCAGATCTAGGAGGAGACCTCGGTTCGACCGATCCTTACATACTCATACAGAGCCTTGTGAGCAGCGAGATTGCTCCTCAAAGATCCTATTTGCCTCAGCGACGTAGTCACTGAACTTCCAATCTTCTCGCTCCCTCAGCTCCAGTCCTACGGAGAGATATAGCTCCTTCACGATCATCTTCAGTAGAATGCCAGTCCCGGCGCCAAACAAGCCCTCAAGCGCATCAGCAAAGTCTCCCGGCTTCGTGGCGAGATCACGCCTGCTCAACCCATGTTTTCTCTCGACATGATAATAGACACTGGATCGGACGCTGTCCCCAAGAACACTTAGTCCTCTATCGACGGATCTTAGAAAAACATCCGCGAACACACTCATCGTTCCGCCAACCATCTGGAATCTGGAGGGGAGAATCTCGCTACATTTCGGCTAGGCTCGTTCCGCCGCTACCGGCCTCGGCTTTATATAGGCAATGGACCTTCCTTTTATTTTTTCCACCAAAACGCCTCACAAGCGATAAAAAATAAGAGAGGCCCACACTCATGACTAGGAGGTGAATCAGTCCATGTCTAGGCGCAAACTACTTCTAATATGCCTGCTCCTCATCGCAATCCGTGTTGCCATCTTCGTGGTGCCTGCGATCGCTGGAGACCCGTTGGGCCCAGATCCAGGCGGCGGCTGCGATGCCATCGGCCCGATCCTAGAAAGCCTAATCTAACCAAAGCACAATGCACTCAATCCCCAATCCACCCTTTTTTGTTAAGAGATGATAATGTTGGATCGGCTTGATGTGATAGCCTACCTCAGACTGCTATCTAAAATCGTGGAAGCCTTCGACGAATTGAACATCAAGATCGTCTCGGCCATGTATCGATTCGGGCCAAGGAATCTTCTTGAGGTTGCTAGGCAAACCAAGATTCCGTGGACTACAGTGTATTCAAGGGTCCGTAAGCTAGAGAGACGATACATGCCGCTAACGTATGTAAGCCCGGCATACTCAAAGCTTGGACTCGTCCGCATCGTGGTCCTAGCGCTAGCAGCCCCTGGAAGAGAATCCACCGCGGATGAGCTCCTACGTCTACCAAACTTGTGGTCAACGACATTCTCGACTGAAGCCCCATTCACTCACTATTCAATTCATGCCGTACCATTCAACTGCTTGTCAGAGTTCAGAAAATACCTTGAAAGGCTTCAAGAACTGGGGATAGTTCAAAGATATCATACAACTGAGATCTCGGATAATTACAGAGCATTTCCAAGTTTCGAATTCTTTGACTCAAAGACAAAGACGTGGATGCTCAACTGGGATCGGTGGCTTAACGATTCAGTGGAACACAGAAAGACACTATCTGCTTCAGACCCTTCTACATATGATGTTCAGGCAGACAAGACTGACCTTTTGATCCTAAAAGAGCTTGAGAAGGACGGCCGGAAGCGGTTCTCTGAAATTTCCGGTGTTCTCGGAATAACCCTTCAAGCCGTTAAGCACAGGTTTGACTCAAACATCACCAAGAAGGGCATGATCCAGAACTACGTCTTCACGTTCCTTCCATATCCCGTAGAGTTGTCAGATCTGCGCGAGATTCGACTGGATTTCTTGGATGAGAGGTCAATGAACAAATTCCTCTCTGCCGCGACCACTTTTCCATTTGTGCATAACATCTCGAAAGTTCTGCGGAAACCCTCACTGATGTTAAGGACTCTCGTCCCACGGGCGAGTCAGAGAGATTTCTTCGGTTTTATCTCAAATCTGGCTGTGAATGGATTGATCACTGACTACTCTACTATTCGTCTCCATCCCGAAGATCAGATGAGACAGACCACATCGTATGAGCTTTACGATGACGAGCTTGGATGGCAATGGGATCTTAACAAGTGCCTGTCGGCGGCGGAAAACGTCGTGAAACGCAGCTACGTCAGGACCTAGGTCTGATCTTCACGACTTGCGTCTGATCACTCTTGAAGCAGCATCAACAGGAATCCGGCGGGATCACACTTTCGAAAACGTGCCATACGCTCTCTAAACACTCAATTTACAATGTAGAGAAATGGATGATTCCTTCATCTACCTTTTATCTGGGCAAAATCACTTTCCTTCGGTAGATTCAGAGGAGGTGAACGCATGGCATTGCCACAGAGAGCCTTTGGAGGATCACTTGTCCTAGGCTTGGTCGTCACTGTCGGAGGACTTCTCGTAACGGTCGCGGCCTTCTACTTGATCCTCAAAATCGCTGGACTTGTAGACGCATTGAAGGACAAGGTCAAAGAAATGAAAGTCTAGACGTGATCCTTCCCGGTTTTCTAGTGTAACCCCTTTTTCTGTTACGCGGATTTGGCCTTGTAATCAGGGTCACAATTCCAAGTGGACTAGGAACCGGACCAAAGACCTCAAAATCAGTCTTTTATGGCTTCAATAATGCTGACGACGTTCCACAACTTCACACGTGTATAAGCAGGCATATTCGGGTCCTGAGATATCTCATCCAGAATCGAGATTGCGTTCGATGCTCTCACACCCAGACTGTGCTCTGCCACCTGTAGGGCGTCTGCAGCCTCCTTCGCTGCCCGCCTAATATTCCTAGGAGTCGTATTATCTTGGGCAACCTCATTAAGCACAACCAACGCCTGATTGATGCGCGACTGATACTCTTCCTTTCTCTTTGAAACCTTCTGCACTGGCAAGCTTGATCTCCACCATTAATAAGGGGATTACGCATCAATCTAACGAACTGACCTAAATTCTTTCCTTGGAGTTGCTCAGGTTGAAGGACGATGCGCAGTACCTGGCAAGGGCGGCAGAGCTACTCAGATCTGGAGCAACCATGCTAGCCCAACCCTGCCCGGCCTGTAGCACTCCACTTTTCAAGGTTGGTGAACAGGTCGTCTGCGCTAAGTGTAACAAGCCAGTGATCATTCTGAAGGCGGCGGAAGACGAGACCAAGATCCTTCGCGAGAGAACTCTCGCGGGCACGGAGCAGACTTTGCTCGGAAAAATAGGGGAGGTGCAGTCAGCGATCGAGAAGGAGCAGGATCCTGCGAAGATCACGCAACTCACGGAGAGCCTATCGAACTTGCTGAACGTGCTGGAGAAGCTGAGGAAGATTGAGGGCACGTCTTAGTAGGACTATGCGCTAGCCTTCTTCCCTCGTATACTTTGTGGTCAGGATCTCACGGATCCTTTCTGAGATCTTTTCGCCTACGCCTTCGACTTCGCTGAGCTCCTCCTTGCTGGCCGTGAACACTTTCTCCACGGTTTCGAATCTTCTTAGAAGGCTTCGGGATCGAACTGCATCAATACTTGGAAGGCTAGCGACTATGAATTCCTGCAGTTCCTCAACGCTAAACGGCTTGCGTTCAGCTCTGATCCTAGGTTCACGCCTCTCCTTGATCTGCTCGCGCCTAGCAATCGAGAACAGAAGCAACGCGGTCTCCTCAGGAGTTCTCGTCCAGATGAGGGGTATTCGATAATCGATCAGGACGCTGGCGACCGCACCCATAAGTGCCTCCGAACTGATCTCCCTTGCGGTCGCAGCCCTCTCCCCCTCCACCACAAGGATGGGAACCTGATACGAATTTCTCATCGTTATCAGTTGATCGAACAGGCGCCCATCCATTATTGAGCTCGCCAAATCGTCAACAGTTTTCCGCTCTACAGCGACCCTGTCTGAGAGAATGAAGTCCGAGGTCGCCAAGCTTTCGATCTTTATCGAAGGATTGAGTCTGGCAAGTTCTCTCATGACTGGGGAGGCGCTCTCTCTTGAGTCGACAACGATTGTGACGGCCGGCTCCTTGAGCTCTGTAATCCTCTCCTCAAACTCCTCTAACCTTGGTTGCTCCTTTGCCGCCTTTGTAGAGATCTGAATATCACGTAGAGCCTCAGCCATCACACGCTCTTTTCTCCTAGCGATCCAGTAGTAGGCTTCATCTCTTGTCCCAACAGCCATCAAGATGGTTGCCTTGCCAGGCCCCTTCCTTCCTGTTCTTCCTCTTCGCTGAATGAATCTGATGGCGCTGGGAACATTGTCATAGAAGATTACTTGGTCGCATTCCGCTATGTCCAAACCCTCTTCACCGATCTGCGTCGCTACAAGCACATTATGGACGCCCTGCTTGAACTGCTCAAGGGCTGTCGCCTGCTCCTTCTGCGAAAGGCCCTTGTCTTCGCCTTTCGTGACTTGACCAACGAGGCGTACCGCCGAAATGCCTTGACGAGAGTTGAGCGTTTCAAGAAGTTTGACGGCAGTAGCACGATAGTTTGTGAAAACCATGATTCTTCTTGCTCCTCTCCCAAATGCCTCCTCGACCTCCTTGATCAGCTCTCCAATCTTCGGATGATCGATTCCCTCCTTCGCCGCTGCATCTATGAGTAGAAGTGATCTCTGAACCTGTTCATGCTCCATCATTTTGCTCAACGCAGAGGACGGTCTGGTTTTCAACTTCATCTTTAGCGAGTCAATCTGCTGTTTGAGAGACGAGAATCCCTGCGTTTCTAGTAGTTCAATCGCCTTGACTGCATGAATGCAAGAGTAGAGCCCTGACGAAACCGCACGCAACTCATCTTTTGACACGGTGGTGGATCTTCGTAGCTCGCGAATACTCTGCCTAGCCTCTAGGATCTCCCTAAGCCGGACTCTATCAGGGATCGTTTGTGTGAGTATTCCTATCTTCTGAGCAGCTTTGATCTGATCCCTTAGGAATTCTTGAAAGCCACGGCGAGTATCATGGAATATTTGAGGAAGAACTATGTTCTTCCACTCGACCTGAAGGCCACCAATATACGGTTTCACGTCAGGGCTGGATATGGTTCTTGCCTGCACCTGTCTGATGTGAAGGTTCCGACATACCTCCTCTATGGCTTCTCTCGTGGACCCGGGCGAAGCCGTGAGCCCCAAGATCAGCGAGTTCTCTTCTTGGGCGTACCGAGGACCTATGAACGTGTATGCATAATCCCCAACGGCTCTATGTGCCTCATCAAAGACAAGTAGGACAACGCCGGACAAATGCAGGCGGCCAGTGATCAGATCATTCATGAAGACTTGGGGCGTCGAGAAAACAATCCTCTTCTTCCACAGCTCGACCCTCTGATCGGGCGGCGTCACACCAGTTATCGCAACCATCGAGTCCGAGTTGACCATCAGAATCTTTGTGAAGCTCCTGTGATGCTGAAGAGTAAGTGGCCGAGTAGGAGCCATGACCACAACTCTTCCTTCTCGGAATCGCGTCAGTCTTTCCGCAATCACCAAGGCCGCCACTACAGTCTTTCCCAAACCTGTTGGAAGACAGACAAGCGTGTTTGCCTTCAGACATTCCTTCGCGATTCGCTCCTGGTAGCTTCTGCTTTCAACAGTGCTCTTCTGTACCAAGGGATGCTCCACAAACCTCTGCGCCATCAAACTTCGCCCATAGATTCAGGTAATGATTGACGTCGTCCCGCCCAAAGTGCTTTTTCCACTCGACACTACTCAACCAATATGGCATAATCGCTCATGGCATCTCAAACATCCGGAGAAGGTAGTCCGAACGTTTTCCGGCTTTGAGTCATCTTACCTGCAGTAGGTCTGCCTTCCTCAGGGCCTGAAGAGTCAACGCTAGAATCTCTTCTCTCACAATGTCGAATTTCCTATTTGAATCGACTTTGATAAGCTCTCCTGATTCGACAAGGCTAAGATAGATCTCTCGAACCTTCTTCTCCAGCTCCACTCTTTCGAGCACACTTCTCCACCTCTTCCTCGCGAGCCCTATCTCAGCCGGGACATCTAGGTACAATGCTAGGTTCGGCTTGATCGCGAAATAGTTGACTTTGCGTATCCAATCTAGCTCCAAACCCTGCGCCCCCTGATAGGCCAGTGAGGAATAGACGTATCTGTCTGAGACAACGATCTTGCCCGCTTTGAGCATGGGAAGCAACTCAAACGTTAGATGATCAAACCTGTCAGCAGCGAATAGCAACGCCTCGACTTGCGGAGAGACCTTAGCTTCACGGAGAAACTTCTGCTCTATGAATTGCCCTATCTGGAATCTGCTAGGCTCAGTCGTGTAAGCCATGTTGTAGCCAAGGTTCTGCAGCTCTTGACATAGTACCTTAGAATGAACGGTCTTTCCGCATCCGTCGATTCCTTCGATGACTATGAAGAAGCCCTTTCCGTTGGTCGACAAGTCTCCCATATCCAACAATTACGGGCCGAACGTATGTGTACAATCCAGCCGTATAAAAAAGACAAACGTCTCTTCACTGGGGCGTCATAATGGGGTGAACTGCTAAGCTAGGAGGAGATGGCAAGCGATTCGTTACCTATCCAACTCTAAACCAGAAGCAATATTATGCCCATCAAGCAAGGCTAGTTTCTAGAAGCCTTCCAGAATGCGTTTGATTCCCTCGCACAATGCACGGCTTGAGGAAGAGTAAGAATGGCTGAGTACAGCAATCAACCCACGTTCTGGGGGTTCATAAAAGACCCTCTCTACGGCTACATACGACTGAAAGAGTCCGAGAAGAACATAGTTGATACGAAGGCCGTTCAGAGGCTTCGCAGAATAAAGCAGCTCAGTGGAGCAGAATATGTCTATCCCGCTGCCAACCATACTCGGTTCGAGCATTCTTTAGGGGCCTTTCATCTTGCGGGCACTTTGGCATCCAGTCTCCCTGTGAAACTGAAGCCCGAAGACGTGACGAAGCTGAAGATAGCTGCCCTGTTACACGATGTTGGACATGCGCCCTTCTCTCACTTGCTTGAACCTACAATGAGGCAGGTTCTGGGAAAGACGCATGAAGACCTAGGCACTTGGATAGTCATGAGATCAAGTCTTTCCGACACCTTGCGGAAAGAGGGAATGGACCCTAACGAGATGGGGAAGCTTGCAATTGGCAAGCTTGCTGATAATGAGAGGCGGTTCATGAACCAAATCATACGAAGTTCTGTTGATGTAGACAAGATGGACTTCGTTGTCAGAGACTCGTACCACACGGGTGCAGGGTATGGGATGGTCGACATATTTCGCCTCATCTACACGATGGACGTATTAGATGGAGATTTGGCGGTGAACTCAACAGCGATTCCGACTCTGGAGACTTTTCTACTCGGCAGACTCGAATCCTTCAGAGCAATATACTTTCACCGGGCCTCCAGGGCAGCACAGATAATGATACAGAAGGCTCTGGAGCGGGCCGAGCCGGAACTGAAACTCCTGTCCTTTCGAACTCCCGACGAGTACATTGCCCTGGATGACTACTCCGTATGGTCCCAACTTAAGGCCTGTCAGAAATCAAGGTCACTTATTGAAGACATTGAGAGTCGGAGGCTGATCAAGTGTTCCTATGAGAAGACTTTCTTCGCGAAGGATGAGCTTCTTTCAAGTGTCTTCACCAATGACGCTGTAAGGCAGCAGATGGAGCAGGAAATAGCACTCAAAGCGAAGGTGGATCCTGAACAGGTATGCATCGACGTTCCGTCCCTGCCCTCAGTGCCGTACCATTACGCTATGGAGATAGAGCCGATGGATATTCCCGTCTTCCATGAGACTAAGGAAGGGAAGAAGGTTAGAGTCAGTTTAACTGAGCTTTCTCAAATAATAGGCGTCATGCGTGTCTTCATGAACATAATCCGAGTCTACACCGTCCAGAAGCATCGAGAAGCAGTAATGAAAGCTTCAGAGGATATCTTGGGAAAGCCTTCTATATCCTCACAAGTATCCTACTGACTCTGCTGCTTTCGAGCAAGATCATCCAAGAGAGCAGCAGCTATTCTGATTCCTTCAGGCTCAGGTATCTCCACGTTCACAGAGGCAAGGCTCATCTTCTTGAAGGAACCTGCCACCCTCTCGGCCAACGCCCTGGCTGATAGGAGGTACTTTCCCCCGAGCAACACAGAGGAGGTAGTGACTTGGCTCTCTCCGGGTCCTGGTAACGCGATCGCGAGAGTTCCAAGCTTCATGGCTCCTTCGTAGAAGAACGCCAGAAAGGCGTTGCCAAGATCAAGTATGCTTAGGCGGAAGACCTTGCCATCCTTCTCTATGCTTGCTTCCTTGAACGACATCGCAACTCTAACAGAGTTTGCTCTCAATCAGTATATGAACACGGGGGATAAACCCGGCGTCCGGCACGACGCCATTCTCTCTTGGCTTAGCTCCACCAGAGACGGGATCTCCTTTCCATCCTCGTTCAGTTTTACTGCACCAAACTCGATACTATTCGCCAGCTTTTTGACAGGAGTATAGATCCTAAGGACCCCTTCTCTCTGTTCCACTTCCTTCAATATGCCTATGCCGAGAAGAAGATCTTCGTCATTCAAGAAACCCACGATTGAGTGAAGCTTCTGAGCGGCAGCTAAGAGCCGGCCGTTTCTCACATCGACTCCCTTCAACTTTACTCTATCAAAATTGATGTGCCGAGTGACAGCACCTGTCAGATGTTTCCTGTAAGAGAGTTCTCTCACTCTTCGTCTTTCATCTCTGGTTCTTTTCCTTATGACTGTCGGAGATTGAACCTTGATCGCAGTGGTTCTTATCGCCTCCAGTATATGGTCCACGTCATAGTCAGATTGGATTACCACAACAAGGTCTGGGGAGATCTCGTTGATAATTCTGGCCTTGAAGGCGCAGGCCTCATCGTCTGCGATCCACCCATCTGTGTTTATAATGACGGGACCGTGGTGCATCGAGCACAGATCCATAAGCCTCTTTATTCCCAGAATGACTTTATCCGTAGCAGGAGCAGGACTAGTGTGCCCCACGAAAAACATCGAAACCGGATCGAGATCCCCTAAAGAGAGAAGATATCCGTCAGTCGCTCCAAGTCCAA
>Ga0315307_1001538_pt1 | contig 10350 bp, 7 predicted proteins | sample TDP2_MG_FD_203079 | JGI IMG/M metagenome (GOLD analysis project Ga0315307, IMG submission 203079) | Freshwater sediment microbial communities from Lake Towuti, South Sulawesi, Indonesia - TDP2 | ecosystem: Environmental > Aquatic > Freshwater > Lake > Sediment | place: Indonesia: South Sulawesi... | reverse complement strand
CTTGCAGTCATGATAGTCGCATCCCTATCGTTGCCAGGCCTAGCGGCTTCCGCTGTTGAGGACTGGGGGGCGCACCGTGTCTTCTACTTCTACGCGCCTTCCACCGCGGCGCCGATCAACCTCGACGTGATCGGTGTTCAGGACGACACGAGCGTCTGGTTGCTTAATATCACAAGTGGCGAGAGCAAGGTGCTCTCCTCAGGCAGAGTGGACAGGATGAAGATATTGACCTTCCTTGAGGTGAGGCATGAGGGGTTCTATAAGCTGGTCGCTGACAAGCCTGTCATAGTTGTGGCGTATGGGAGTGTGCATAACCTTAGAGGCTCGATGTTCTACCCAGCTACAAGCGGGCCGTTCGTTGGCAGGGAGTTTTTCTTCAAGACGCTCGACCCCGTCGTGAACTTCTTCGCCGTAGAGCAAGCTGACATCACGGTTTACGGCGCAGGGGGCGCCGTTGTGAAGGAGTTCAAGGTGCCTAGCGCAGGGACGGGTAACGTGACGCTGGAGGGGGACAAGCTCTACAGAGCCACGTCGACGGGTGATATCATGGTCTCGATCTGGGTGATCAACGGCTTCACGGCAAGCCCCTCGCTCTCGGGGAGCTTCGTGGGCAGAACCTTCTACGCGCGGCCTGTCGAGTGGCCTGGACAGACAAATGGGACGCTCTTCATCTTCGCCTACGCGGACTGCACAGTGACCGTCGCTGACCGTGGACGTGGAAGCTCCTATTCACTCAATCTGAGGAGAGCCGAATACTCGTACCAGGAGAACTTCGGAACCACGGACCTAGTCATCGATAGCACGGGTGACGTAGCTGTCTGGGCTGGCGGCAAGGAGGTCGGTATCGGGCCAAGGTTTGTGGGTGATGACGTCACGTACGTTGGGGGAAGGGAGGGTAGGGAGTTCTGGTTCGAGGCGCTTCATAGAGCGAAGGGCGGTGGAGCGGCCGCGGTCATCTTCACTTGGAAGGACACAGAGGTTAAAGTGAACGGCACCAGGCACAGCCTGAAGGCCGATGGCTACCTGGCACTTCCAGAGGGCTACTACCACGTCGAGAGCGACAGCACCCTCATCGTGGAGGTGCTTGCTGAGGACGGCTACTTCAACGACTGGTCTACAACCCTCATGTCGCCGTCAGACGCAACCGTTGATACCTCCCAGCTGCCCAGCCCCTCGGGCTCTCAGGAAACCCCGCTGGTCCAGTACGGGGCTGCACTTGCAGTCGTCGTCGCTATCCTGGTATTTCTCGTGGTCAAGAGAAGAAGGGCGAGAGTCCCCACGCTTCAGACGGCGAGGAAGCTCTCAGGCTTCGTATCAAGGAGCGCTTGGTTCATAGGCGCCAGGATGAGGCCGTCGGCCATGACGGGTTGCGGTCAAGCTCTAGGCGGAGGGCCTAGGCCTCCTCCTTGCATACGCTGCTGCTAACCATGCGCCTGCGGATGAGAGCGCCGCTAGGGCCAGGGCTGCAACGAGCAGCCAGGTAACCTCTCGCTCCAGCCATGACCGGGTGGCCTCCGCGGTCCCTCGGACTGATCCTAGCTCGGCGGCGAGGTCGTCGGCCTTCTCGTTCAGCGTGGAGGCGGCGGCCTCAATCCTGTTGACGGAAGCATTCACGACCGCTATGTTGCTGTTGACGGAAGCGTTCGCTAGGGCTATGCTCTCGGCGAGGCGGCTCGCCTTGGCATCGAGCTCTCGGAGCTGGGCTCTAACCTCGCTTAGCTCGGTTGAGAGCTGCCGCAGGGCCTCCCTGACTTGGGCGACCTCGGCTTTGAGCTCGTCCAGCTTCAGGGTCTCGACTCTGGGCGCCACTGTTAAGGGGCCGATCCTGTTCGACCTGTACTCGGTCCAGTTGACGTCACCGACCCATAGGCTGGCCGTGGGCAGATAGAAGGAGCCGGGCATGGAGCAGAAGACGGTGGCGGTTATGGTGATGTTCGCGGGCGGAAAGATATACGTGGTGAAGTTGACCGAGTCCCGGGTAAAGTTCAACACCGTGGGATAGATGGCTCCTATCAGGGTCTCGCCGGTAAGCGTGAAGTCAGCATCCAGGATCTCCATGAACGGGAAGACCACGGAGGCCCAGATCCTCACACGGTAGACTTTAGTCTGGTTGATGGAGGCCGTCACCTTGAGCGTGAAGTTCTCTCCCTGCTTGATAGTATCAGTTGGAGGCTCGATCGACTCCCTTATCCAGTTCTCCCCGCTGGGCAAAGCCCGGATACGGCTAACTGTCACGGAAAGGATGACCAGGAACAGCATCATTGCCAAGGCCTGGAGCTCACGCTTCATCCGCTTCTCACCACAGTTCCACAAGCCGCTAGGTTCTCGCTCCAAGGTATTTCTGCTCTTCGGCACGCTTCGCTGGTCTGTGGCAGCCAGCCGGTAGGCTTCGGTCCAGCTTTCTCACGCGTATCCTGGACTAGAGCAGGGCTGAGCTGCGAACGACGGCGGAGGACGGAAGGGGCTAGCTCACGGTCCTTGTCTTCCCAGCTTGGAACCGCTTCAACGTCTTCTCGTCGAGTTCCACGCCTAGGCCGGGCTTCTGCGGGACCTTGGCATGGCCGTTCTTGACCTCGATAGGCTCGGTTATGAGGTCGTCGACGCGGCAGAACTCGCTGAAGATGTCGCTTGTCAGGGTGGCGTTCCGGGTTGCGGCGCAGACGTGCGTATAGCTGGCCTCCATGAGGCCTAGGTCGTTTCCCGAGCCGTGCCAGACGGGGATGCCGGCCACCTCGGCGATTCCCGCGTACTTCCTGAACTCGTGCATCGTGCCGCCGGTGTTTATGATGTCGCAGGCATCCATCTTCACGGCGTTGATGACGTCCGTGCCCACTATGTGGAGCGCCAGCGGGATGTCGATCTTCCGCCTCATCAGGACGTACCAGTTTAGGTTCCACTTGGGTACGGGGTCCTCGAAGCAGACGATGTTATGCCTCTCCAGCCTCCTCGCCAGCCTCACCGCGACCTGCGGATACTGGAAGGCTGTGTTCGGGTCGCAGACAATGCCCATCTCCGGGCCGGCGGCCCGCTCGATCGCCTCCACGGTCTCCACGATGTCCCAAGGCCGGGCCTTCAGCTTGATCACGCTGAAGCCCCTCTCGGCGGCGAGCTTCGCGATCGCCGCGGTTTTCTCAGGGTTGGCCTCGCCGTGGTGAGGCGACCAAGCCGAGACGGGGACCTCATCCCTATAGGCGCCTCCTAGAAGCCTGTAAACCGGCACCTTGAGGGCCTTTCCGACGATGTCGCAGATCGCCTGCTCGAAGACATCGTCCAGCCCATAGGGCATGCCCAGGCCTTGGAGGTTCATCTCCAAGGGGTCTCGGCCTATCATCATCTGCGCAGCCTTCTGCATGTGCTCCTCCGAGATGCCCCTCGGGGTCTCGCCGAAGCCCACGAGTCCCTCGTCCGTGTGAACCTTCACCATGAGCTTCGGCACGGACGCCAGGGAGTTCTCCCCACGGTTGAGAACGTCCATCAAGGGCACGAAGGGAACTCTAGCTGAGGTAAACTCGATCCGCGTCGTCCGCAAAGCTTAACCTCCTAGGTACACAGGGCGTTTCCTAGGCAGTTGAATCATCAGAGATAAGGCTTACGATCTCTTAACGCAAAGGCAGTTGCGGGAATCCAGTCACGTTAATGAGCGGGAATGCTTATATGCTGAAGCCCCGGCAGCGTCCCTTCGTCCCTATGAGACCCGTCGAACTGATCCTTTTCTTCCTGTTGACCCTGTCTGTTCTCTGCCCGAGTTGGGCGGCCCTGGCCGTGGAGGACTGGGGCGTTCACCGCGTCTTCTACCTTTACGCGCCTACCACGGCGGCGCCGATAAACATCGACATCATCGGCGTCCAAGACGGCACGAGCGTCTGGCTGCTTAACATAACCAGCGGGCAGAGCCAGGTGCTCGCGTCGGGCCGCGTCGATCGGATGAAGATACTGACCTTCCGCGAGGTGAGGCATGAGGGCTTCTACAAGCTCGCGGCTGACAAGCCCGTCGTAGTCCTAGCCGGCAGCGATGTAGGCGGAATAGCGGGCTCCACCTTCTACCCCGCGACGACCAGGCGGTTCCTCGGCCGCGAGTTCCTCTTCAAGACGCTCGGCACGCCCGTGGTGAACTTCTTCGCCGTGGAGGACGCTGACGTCACGGTTTACGACGAGGGCGGCGCGGTCCTGAAGGAGCTGAAGCTGCCCGTTGCCGGAGCGGGCAACGTCACGCTGGCCACGGGCAAGCTGTACAGGGCAACGTCCACGGGCGACATCACCGTCTCGTCTTGGGTGGGCAACGGCTTCGCGGCCTGCCCCTCTTTCACGGGCAGCTTCGTGGACAAGACCTTCTACGCGCGGCCTTTTGAGAACGGGACGCTCCTCGTCTTCGCCTACGCGGACGCCTTCGTGGCCGTGAGTGACCGCGGGCGGGGAAGCTCCTACTCGCTCAGCCTCAAGAGAGGGGAGTACTCCTACCAGGAGAGCCTGGGCGCGACCGACCTGGTCATCGAGAGCTCAGGCGATCTGGCCGTCTGGAGCGGCAGCAAGGAGGGCGAGCTGGGCGTAAGGTCCGTGGGAGACGATGTCACCTACGCTGGGGGAAGGGACGCTAGGGAGTTCTGGTTCGAGGCCCTTCACAGAGCCAGGGGCGGTGGCGCCGCGGCGGTCATCTTCGCCTGGAGGGACACGGAGGTCAAGGTCAACGGCACCAGCCACAGCCTGAAGGCTGATGGCTACCTGACGCTCCCGGAGGGCTTCTACCACTTGGAGAGCGACGGCAGCGTCATCGTGGAGATACTTGGCGAGGACAACTTCTTCAACGACTGGGCTACGGCCCTCATGTCGCCGTCAGACGCAACAGTGGACACCACCGGCCTACCCAGCCCGCAAGGCGAGCAGGGAAACCAGCTAGTCCAGTACGGCGGGATCGCCGCCGTCATCGTTGTTGCCCTAGTCTTGCTTCTCGTGAGGCGGAGAAGACCCAGGACGGGCACGCGCTAGAGCGCTAGTGGATATCTGCCCCACTTCTGGGCTGTCTCGTAGACGGCGAGGAAGTTCTCCGGCTTCGTGTCCAAGAGCGCCTGATTCGTAGGCGCCAGGATAAAGCCTCCGCCGGGGCCGCAGGTCCTTATCCGCGTCTTCACCTCTACCTCCACGTCTTGGACGGTGCCCATGGGCAGCGTTCGCTGAACGGAGACGGTGCCGCTGAGCGTCAGCTTCTCGCCGTAGAGCGCCTTGATCCTGGCCGGGTCCATGCACTCAGGCTGGATCGGGTTGAGGGCGTCGACGCCTATCTCGATCAGGTCGGGGATGATCGCCTCACAGTCGCCGTCGGTGTGGAAGAGCACGCGGCATCCACGGCTCTTGACGGCTTCGACGACGACCTTCATCCGGGGCTTGATGAACCTACGCCAGAGCCTCGGCGAGATGATCATGCCCGTCTGCATTGCCATGTCGTCCGCTATGCAGAGCACGTCCACGCCCATCTCGGCGAGCCGCCGGCTCACGGGGAGAAAGAAGCTCTGCAGCTCGTCGAAGAGCTCGTCTGCGAAGCCCGGGTTCACGTAGAGGTCGCGCAGAAGCTCCGTGAAGCCGCGGATGTACCAGGCTTGGCAGAAGTAAGCGTCGCCCCCGTGGGAGGCGCTCACCGCATACCTGCCCTGCCAGTTCTTCAGGAGACGTTTCGCGGTGTCGAAGCGGCCTGGGGCCTCCGGGTCCGGGATGAAGTAGTCCTCCAGCGAGGCCTTGCCCCTGAGCGGGTGATGGATGATCCGGCTTTGAAGCCTCGTAGAGTTCAGGGTCCGCCTCACGCCCCACTCGTCCTCCAGGACATCAGGAGCAACCTCAAGGCCCCAAGGGTAGTGAAAGAGCGGGTTATACGTGCCCTCCTCCTGAAAGGAGCGCGGAGGGTCGGCCTTCACGGCCCGGAAATCAATGCCCAGTCGCTCTCCTAGGCGATCTTGCCGCTCGGCCATGCTGAGACCTCGGCCCTGTACTCCCATGTATTCCAGCAGCCGGAGCACAAACGGATAGGACCACTCGCCCCACGCGACGCCCTCCAGAGGCACGCGGTCGGGTTCCCGGTGCTCCAGCGCTGTTAGGGCTCTCTCGCGGGAGTTCATGGCTCCCGCTCCTAGCTCGGGCCTTATCTCCTTTACCTTTGCTGAGGCAATTGGGAGGCGCCGGCCTACCGCCCAGCGGCCTTGAGGGCGGCGCGGGCCCCATTGACCAAGAAGCTGAGGTCTAGGCCTAGGGCGACGAACTGGAAGCCCTGGTCTAGGCGCTCCTTAACCTCCTTGCCTGCGCCTGTCCAGATGCCTGAGGCTACGCCCGCCTTCCTGCCCGCCTCAAAGACCCTGTCGATCGCCGTCTGAAGCTTCGGATGCGAGTACTGGCCCATAACCCCGAGGGAGGCCGAGAGATCCATGGGGCCGATGAAGAACGCGTCCACGCCGTCCACTGCCAGGATCTCGTCGATGTTCTCCACCGCCTCCGTGGTCTCGATCTGGACCACCGTGAGAAGCTCCTCGTCCGCCGTCTTCAGGTAGTCAGGGTCGATCACCGACGGCCTCCTCGGCCCCACGCCTCTGATGCCCGCCGGCGGGTACTTACAGGCCTTGACGGCGGCTATGGCCTGCTCACGGTTGTTCACCCAGGGGATGATCAGCCCATACGAGCCTATGTCGAGGGCCTTCTTTATCCTGACGGGGTCGTTCCAAGCCACGCGGACGAGCGGCGCCACCCTTGTGCCTCTGAGCGTGGTCATAAGGTTCTGAGCGATCTGCTCATCCATAGGCGCATGCTCGGTGTCGAAGACGAGCCAGTCGAAGCCCAGCGTGGACAAGGCCTCCGGTACATCTGGGCTGGGGATCGTGATCCAGGCACCCACCGTCTGTTCGCCTCTACGAAGCCTCTCCTTCACAGGGTTCTTCAAGCCAGACATCCTCCAAGAGCCAAAGCATTCCTTCGGGCGTTGAACGATGAGGATCACCGACTAGGCGAACGGACGTATATATCGCTTTTCAGCCCTGAGAGAGCCTTACGGCAGAGGGGCAGGAGGCTGTCTCGTCAGCTCTGGGCTTCTTGCTGCAGCCTGCCGATTATGGCCTGGCAGACTGTCTTCATGGAGCCGTAGGGCTGGACCACCGAGGGCTGTCCCGCGATCTCCTCAAGCGACGCGATGTGCTCCTCAGGGCTGGGAACACTGCCTGTGGCATCGAACCCTTGGTGCGCGAGCTGGCATAGGTGCCTGAGCACCTCGTCGATGTGGACGCCGATGCCGTAGGTGACGCCTATGAAAGGATAGCCGCCCGGCGGCTTGCAGGCCAAGAGCCAGTTCGCGGCTCTCAGCGCGTACTCAGCCGCAGTCTCGTCGCCTAGGTACTTGTGGAGCATCCAGTAGACGTAGGAGGCTCTGCCCTCGGCGCCCCAGATGTAGCCCGGGCCCCAGTGGGTCTTGCAGACCAGGGCGCCGTCCGCTCTCATGCAGTGGGATCGCACGTACTCCATGCCCCTGCGGACGGCGCTGGTGAAAGCCTCATTCTTCGCCCAGTACTCGGATTGGAGAAGCCTCGAGGCCTGCCAGATGGTGACCAGCGTGTAGAAGTCCTCAGGCTCAGTCCTGCAGGTTCTCTCCAAGTCATAGGGCCAGTTGCCTGCGTCCAGCTGGCTCTTCACGAAGACGTTCTCGATGCAGCCTCGGCCTCGGCTAAGCAGCACGTCGTCTTTGAGGGCTTCGCCCACCATCCAGGCGGGCGCCGCCGCTGCCACCTGGAGGTTGAATGCATGATTGCCCGCGACCTCCTGGCCGTCCCAGCTGGCAACCTGCTGGGCGAAGACCTGCCGGCTTTCAGACCATGGCCAGGATCGGATTACGTCGCCTAGGAGCGCCATGTAGGCGTCATCGTGCAGTATCCTCGCGGCTAGGTAGGATTGAGCCCAGAGCCAGCCCTCCATGCCTGACCAGGGGAAGGGGACCGCCCAGGAGAGGACTCCGTGAAGCCTCACGGCGCAGCGTTCAAGGCTTCTCAGGCATCCCTCAGCGAACGCCTTGAAGGCATCCTGATCCGTCAGCTCGAAGTAGATCGCTGAGACCTCGGCGAGATTAGCGACCAAGTAGGGGCTGATGAACTCATCGACCGATATCCATAAGCCAGGTTTCTCGACGAGCACTCCATGCTTGAACTCGAAGCTCTCCGCGATCTGCTTGAACGCAGGCCTGACCTCGTCAAGCAGCCTTCTCCACGTGATCCTAGCCTCAGGCATGGACTCGATCCCTTACACGTAAGCATGAGCCGCATGGAAGAGCCTACAGCTCTATCCGCGGCCTCAACGCCCAGGCCGAGAGTGCGCCCAAGCCTCTTAAGCTATAGCGCGCCGCTGCCGCCACGAAGCACTCTTGGGCTGATCGATGCAGAAGGGCTTCAGGTCGCGGTTGGGAAGATGCCCCCGCCCTGGTGGTCAGATCCCCGTGCAACATCGTGGAGAGATGAGGCTCATCGCCTCTTCGTCACGTTTCCCTCACGAGCATATAGCTCTGACCTCCTGCATAGAAGCCCTTAAGCCAGCCTGCTTGTCCTCTTGGGCTGGGACCCGGGGAGCACGTTCGCGGCACAGGGGGATGTGGCGCCGCGGCGTGAGGCTCCCTGGAGCCGAGGCTGAAGCCCATGGCAGCATCGCAGGCGTCGAAGGAGGACACGTTGTCCAAGAACGTGATCTCATTAGGCTTCGTAAGCCTCTTCACGGACATCTCAAGTGAGATGACGTTCGGCGTTCTCCCGATCTTCTTCTACGAGCAGCTGGGGCTACCCAGGGCGCTGATAGGCGTCATAGAGGGCATAGCCGAGGCGGCAAGCCACATCTTCAGGATGCTCTCAGGCGTCCTCTCCGACAGGCTCGGCAGGCGCAAGGCCGTGGTCTTCATCGGCTATGCCCTGTCGAACGTGGTGAAGCCGTTCTTCGCCTTCACGACGACGTGGGTCCACGCGCTGGCGATCAGGTTCGGCGACCGGGTGGGTAAAGGCGTGAGGACCTCGCCCAGAGACGCGCTTCTAGCCTCCTCGGTCTCCGAGAGGCGCGTAGGCCGAGCCTTTGGGCTTCACAGAACCCTCGACCAGTCCGGGGCGGTGATCGGCCCCCTGCTAGCCCTGGTGCTAGTGCCGCTGATAGGCATAAGGGAGGTTTTCCTCGCCTCGTTCCTCCCAGGCCTAGCGGCGTTGCTGATACTCGTCTTCCTCGTCAAGGAGAGGGCGGGGCGGCCTCAAGGCACCAAGCTGCTCGGTAACATCGGGCAGGTTCTCCGCGGGCGGTTCCCACTGCTGCTTGCGATCGTCAGCCTCTTCTCCATCGGTGCCTTCAACTTCTCCTTCATCCTCCTCGCGGCGGACGACTGGGGCGTCCCTGAAACCCTCATTCCGGCGGTGTACCTGGCGCTGAACGTGGCGCACGCGGCGTTAGGCATCCCCGCCGGCATCACGGCAGATAGGATCGGACGCGAGCGAACCTTGGTCTTGGGCTACTTGGCGTTCGCCGCCACCTCCCTGGGCCTGATAGCCCTAGAGCCGAGCCTGCTCAACGCCTTTCTCGTAGCCTTAGCTTACGGCGTCTACATGGGCATCGTTGAGACGGTTCAGAGAGCCCTCATCCCGCGCTACGCGCCTGAGGAGCTTCGGGGCACGGCCTACGGCCTCTATTACCTGACGGCGGGCCTATCCTTCCTAGTGGCCAACTTCGCCGTCGGGTTCCTCTGGGACCACGTGGGAAGACCGGCGGCGTTCGCCTACAGTCTCGCCACCTCGGTAGCCGCCGCGGTCGCGCTCACGCTCTTCCCCGCGGCGAGGCCGAGGGCGATGACGCTCAAGAGCCCGGGATCACCTTCACCCACGTGAGTCCCCGGTCGCGGCGTGACGTGAGGCTTATCTAGAAGCAATACGACAGGCTAGGCGACGTGTTTGGGTGGCGCTTCGATACAGCCTGACGAGGGCTCTTGGGGTTTCCCACCAGCCGGCTTGGACAGAAAGGGCCAGGGATGATCCTTGAGACTAGCCTTCTTCGTCTGGGAGTATCCTCCCATGTTGGTCGGGGGCCTCGGCACCTATGCTGAGAACATCACCCGGAAGTTCGTCGAGCTGAACCACGACGTCACCGTCTTCACCTTGAACCCCGGGGGGCTTCCCACACGGGAGATCATCCGCGGCGTGGAGGTCCACCGGCCGATGATAGCGAACGCGACCAACATCTTTCCCATCTTAGTCGCCGAGGACCTGAAGCGTTGGGGGACCAACATCAAGTTCTTCAACGACGTCTTCATCTACAACGTCCTCTCTGCCACGAAGTTCGTGAACGACCTGATCCGCAAGGAGCGTTACG
>Ga0315307_1001537_pt1 | contig 10350 bp, 10 predicted proteins | sample TDP2_MG_FD_203079 | JGI IMG/M metagenome (GOLD analysis project Ga0315307, IMG submission 203079) | Freshwater sediment microbial communities from Lake Towuti, South Sulawesi, Indonesia - TDP2 | ecosystem: Environmental > Aquatic > Freshwater > Lake > Sediment | place: Indonesia: South Sulawesi... | reverse complement strand
TTCCTTTTAAGCTTAGTCTCAACATTCTCCATATGATTTATCACGTTAACCCAATCCTTGTGGCTTACTTGAAAGTTGAAGGCGGGCCAATCGCTTCCAAAAAGGCACTTTGACCGTAAATTGCTATGGACGTAGACAAGCCTTTGCATTGCATATTCCTTTCCGGCAGCAAAGATTATGCCTTGCCAGCCGCTTATATCTGCATATACATTATCCCTAAGTTGCCTCAGTCCAACCACTTCCTCTGCCCATACGACTCCACCACAATGGGCAATGATTATGTTTAGGTTAGGATACCGAACCAAAACGTCTTCTAGGTAAATTGGCTGGGAATATTTCATTTTTAACTGAGGAAAGGTTGGGCCGCTATGAACCATCACCGGAATTTCCAGTTCATTCGCTTTTTCCCAGAGCGGCGTTACAACTTTCTCGTTTGGGTAGAAGCCGCAAGGCGGGTATAGCTTCAACCCCTTCATACCCCACTCCTGAACAGCCTTCTCCAATATTTCAACTCCGTTTTTCCTTCGGGGGTCCACTCCGACGAAGGCAATCAACCTATCTGGATATTGATCTGCAGCGTCAGCAACCCATTTGTTGTATTCTTCGATGGAAACCTTTGGCTTTGACAATCCTGGAGCCAAACCATAATCATTGGCTATCAAAATTGATTTGTCTATTCCCGCTTCATCCATGTCTTTGATGAGGTTTTCCGGACTGGCTTGATATATTGTGGGATACTTTTCTAAGTTTTGCATCATTTTCTCAGGCGCTATTCCTGTTTGTCTAGCTGCCTCTTCAACAATCGTTCGTGTAATTTCATTAGGGAAAAGTTTCTTCTCGGAAATGTGCGTATGGACATCTATAACTACCATTCCACCATCCCAACCTCTTGTCTAGTGAACCGTCATTTTAAGTTTCTATCTAAAGACAAAATGCTTAATAGTTTTCTTGTTAGGTAAGTGTTTGGGCGGGTAGATCAGCTTGGAATGATCGCAGCGTTGGCATCGCTGAGGACGCGGGTTCAAATCCCGCCCCGTCCACCATTGTTTCACAATGTTTCGTTGATTAGAGTTTGAATTGGGGTTATTCGGTGTTACACAAAAACCGCCGTTGTTTTGTGTAACACTTTGTGTAATGACGCCTTTGGCTTTTAGCTCTTCAATGTGCTTTTTGTTGAGGTAACACCATCGCACGCGATTAACGACTTTTCCGCGCTTGGACACGCCATTTTGCAAGTAATGAGCAACGTAGAGTTTTGTGTAACTATACGTTTTGCCTCCGGATTTCGTCACAGTGGGTTTTTCGACTAGTAACCCTTCTTTTTCGCATCTTGGGCACGTTATAGTTTTGTCATTCATCCCAGGCTTCACCTCCTTTCATTTTGGTCGGTAAGCTTTTTGTGTAACTGCAAGCTTATAAACGTTTTGTGTAACTTCATCTCTGAAATACACGGAATTCCAAAACTAATATTTCACCCAAAAGGCGTCTTAGACTAATCCGAGCGCTTGCTCTGACTAACCTTACACGTATTTAGCTGGTTCTTGATTGCTTGATTAAGAGAGAATCAAATCTTACGTATTTCTGGTAGGAAAGGGAAAAAAGAAAAAAGGGCGTAGGGATCAGCCCACATTCCGCGCGCGACGTAGTCAGTGTGTGGGTTTGAAGCGATAAAGGACGTTTGCGATGTCACCTGTGACATATATGTATCCTGTTGATCCAACCGCCACGCCGTTGAATCCCCATGTAGGAGGATAGTCTGGGACGCCTACAGCGCCGAGCTCGAGTCCCTCTACCACCAAGCTGACTGCGCCTGTTGTAAGGTCTATTCGAGAGAGTTGCCCGGATCCGCTCTCAACTACAAGCAAGTTTCCATCCAAGTCTACAGCAAGGCCCTCTGGACCAGATAGTCCCGTCGCAACCGGAGTCATTGATGGCAACCCGTCGGTTACGATCTGCCAAACGATGCCGGTGGCCCAGTCGCTGACCCACAGGTCATCTTCGGTCGCTGCGAGGCCCGCGGGCACATAGAGTCCACTCGCTATAGGGGAACCATCGCTTGCCCAAACGACGCTACCAGTCATAAGTTCGGCGACGACAATATCTCCCTGAAATCTAATTGCGTTCAACGGTACAGCAAAGCCAGGGTAATCCTCCACCACAGTACCAGTCTCAGGGTTCCAGACCTGAACTTCATTGGCGAACCACGATGACAAAATCAAGTTGTCTCCATCGACTGAGACTGTCTGTGGACTTATGATATCACCGGGCACTGTAAGGTCATGCCGCTCAAGGCTTATCGGTCTACCGGTCCGCCCGTTGAATTCTCGAAGAGTCCAGAGGTCAGCCACAAACACGGACTCGCCTCCATGACCGCGAGGCACGACTGCAACGCCTCCAGGTGCGATCATGCCATCCTTGCTGACTGTCCGTGTCTCTCCACTGGGAAGAATCTGGTAAATGGACCCGTCTCCGGCGTGTGAGACGTACAGCCGGTCATGCGAATCGAAAGCAAGATTATCCAACCCAGAAAGGCCAGTGGCAATTACCTCCTTGTCCCCAGTGTCCGCATCAACTCGCGAGACTTCACCCAGCATCTGGTCGGCCACGTAGAGATTGCCATGTGAGTCGAACTTCACGGCTGCCGGTGTGCCAAAGCCGTCAGCGACGGTTTCCATTGGATACGTGAAATCGTCAACATCGATGCGGACCACACGGCTTTGAGTCCAGATAGGACCATACAGAAGTCCATCAGGTCCGAAGTCCATGCCATTCAAGAAACCAAGAAAAGGAGTAAGAGGAACTCCGGCAATTTGTGCAGGGGGTGCTATAAGGTCTGGGTCGAGTTCGTATAGCCCGTCTCCCAGGAAGTCCAAGGCAACGAACAGGCGGCCATCGTCAGAGAATGTTATGGGATTGACACCGAGTGCAACGAATTGCTTAGTTACAGTACCTTCTGGCGAGAGGCGGCCTACCTCACCTGTCATAATCGACGTCCAGTACAGAGAGCCGTCAGGCCCGAAGGCAAGATCGTCCGGCACGTCCACACCAATGTCGGTACCGAGCCTTTGGAAGATGATCCCCGACTTCGGGTCCATGATCACAATTTCCCTGCCGACGACGCTTGCGATGTACAGCTGGTCGTTATCGTCAAACATGATACCGTTGGCACCGTGGATAGGCGCTCCTTGAACGAGAACCTTTCCCATCCCGTTGAACGTATTCTTTGTCGTTTTCGCCTGAACGCTCAATGGGAAAAGGAACGTAACAGTGCTTACCAGAAACAACAGAGTTATCAATGCAATTGATTTTCTTTTCATTCAATCACCTCCTTTCTCTCTATGAAAACATGCACGTACTATTTTGACATATGTCGCATTAAAGATTTGTGAATGATTTCTCTATTGCGCAAGTACGCGTGTTGGTCGCAGCGTCGGTGTCGCTGTGGTTTTCACAACATTATCGGTCGCAGACGAAATCAACGAGCGCATCTACGCAAGCTACCTAAATACTATACGTTTGTATGTTTGATCAGACACCACGTAAACCAGTTCGATCTCGGCGTTTGTATCGCTGAGGACGCGGGTTCAAATCCCGCCCCGTCCACTTTCACCTCATTGGATGCATTTTGACTTTTAATTTCATGGAACTTTAGAAAACGTATGGAATGAGTTTTTTGCTGTTTCTCATGTAATCTCTATATTCGTCCCCGAATTTCTCAATGAGCATCTGCTCCTCGACTCTTATTCTGTAAAGAATAAAGGGAATTAGAAAGACCATTACGAGGAAACCGTATAGGCTATGGAAGAATAGAGGAACAGAAAAATAGAGTAACAGCTCGCCCAAATAACCAGGGTGCCTGATATGTTTGTAAACGCCATATCTAATCAACTCGTGTTCTGGCAAGATTCTTACAACGGGAGAAAAATACCTGCCCAAAGTCCTTCTAGCCTGAGCACGTAAGGCGGATCCTACTAGAAGAAGAACTAAGCCAGTGAGACTTACGAACTCAAAGTGGTATATCATCCCTTGAATCACAATGAAATCTAAGGCAGTCACTAACACGCCAGAAAAGAAGATTATCCCACCTGCGATGAGAATTGCCAAATCTGAGAATTTGCCCTCTTCCTTAATGTCCCTGAAATAGCGTTTAAGGATTTTAGCCATGCCACCAAACTTGTTCTACCTTCTTATTCTCCTTTGTGATGTCCATCCCAAAAAAGAGGAGTAAAGCGAAGAATTTAAGCGAAGGTGTAAACCTAGCCCCGTCCACAAAACTCCTTTTCAAGAAAAAAGCACATATTATGCTTATTTTCGACAAATCGTTTTATAGATACAGATCATACTTTTCTTCTGTGACCCTCTTCCCCCAAATTTCGTGCGTTTTCTCCTCGGTTTTACTGAAGCCAAAGCATGTGTAAAGATGACCGGCTTCTATTAATTCGCTTGTGGTCCAGAGAAATATGGTTTTGTACTTGCACTCCTTGCAGAACTGAAGCGCTTCCTTTAGGAGTTCTTTTCCAATACCAAGCCCTCGATAGTCAGTATGAACGAGGAACCAGCGAAGTTGAGCATCTACTTTTGAATGCCCGACAATGGCGATGGAACCAATAATTCGACCGTTTGTCTCTGCCAACCAAATTCGATCTTTATCAGGACTGAACGATTGAAGAAATTCTGCGAGTCCACCCGCAACATACGCTTCGAATGTTTGGTCATATCCATACTCTTTTGCATATAAGATCCCATGAAGATAAGTGAGGTAGCCTATATCCCCTGGCTTAATATGATGCCGTATCTTCCATTTGACTTTCATGTGAACGCTTCCCTACATCTGTCATGGCATTTCGCCTAACTACCGTCAAACGTATCGCGTTTAACTATTTAATCGGCGCGTCCCGTTGTGAATTCTGATTTAGAATTCATAATTCTCTAATAGGCATTCAGGCTTTGCTCTGTATAAACAAAGATGATTTACCATGAAAACTAAAAGCTTGCTTGGAATTTTGCCTGTTTGCATCACTTTAGCTAGTCTAGTATTACCTGCCTGTGCAGCGGATACTTTGCTTGCTTCAGACTTCAAGGAAGAAAGTTGGGCAAAAACCATCGACTTTTTCGATTATGCTAGAGCCTACGCTCTTCTTCATGGGATGCTACCGCCTCCAGACAACTACCATGCTTACATGTACATGACCTACGTAAACACTAGAGGCTTGCACATGCTCTACGCAGGATTAAGCAACATAACCTTCGGTGGAGGAGCATATTTCACCATACCTATACAAACCTTCATGATGCACTACAAAACCGAAAACAACAGCCGAGACGTTTTAACGGCATCCACTTTCCTAATGCTCATGGCCTTCAACGAAACCGAACAATCAATCTACCCGGACTCGCCAGACATGTACGACAATCTTTGGTCCTCCTTTAGCATGGGCTTCGACTTTAGTGAAAAGTTTCCGAACGCCTCCTTTCCCTCCATGAACAGCAAAACTTCAATCATCCCACTAAGTCACTCCGACGACAAACTGCAATGGTCATGGGGCATGAAATACACAAACTTGACAGCCATCTGGTGGAGAACCTACATTTCACCAACAAACCACACCTATCACAGCTGGCCTATGGCCATAACAACCTACGATGAGCTAACTTTCACCTACAACCTAACAATTTCTCCAGATACAAACATGGCAACCTTAACTGAAAACCATGTCATAGGAAGAATCCGTGACCTCTGGCATTTCTGGGGATGGTTCATAATACCTTTCTACAACCACTACAACAGCACTGGTTGCTACCGATACGGCAACAAAATATCCAACGAAACAGTCTACCAATTTCTCCAAAGAAACAAGATCAAAATGAGTATCGTTAACTTTCAAACTTCAGTAATGTTTGATCGCAACACCTACAGTCTCTCATCTGACGGTCAGAATGTGACAGACAGCGATATTCTTGTAAGCAATTCATCTATCTCAACGTATGCGGACGATGGCGAGAAGATTCTCGACGCCTCCTTTGGCACCAAAGAAACCTACAACCTGTACAACTACACGGCAGATTCCTCAGAGAACACCTTTGACACTTACAATGCAACCACTAGAACCTGCAAGATTGACGGCTTTGCACAAAACAAGAATCTGTTTGTCTTTCACATAGGCTTAATGAAGTCCCTTCCCCTCCTCGTGGCTAACATGCATTCTCAATTATTCCAAAAAGCTAAAGAGAGCATAACAAACATGACTAAAGCCAACTACTTCTACTTGATCGCTTATCCAACCTACAGCGGCTACAGAGTTGTGCACGACCCAACCCTTACAATCTACCTGACAACATCAACCACGCCTGCCCACCCATACCTAGTCCCTGTCTTAATCATCGTTGGTATCGCTGCTGTCGGTACCGTAATCGCACTAGCTGTTGTTTTTGCCATGGAAGGACGTAAGAAGAACAACAACGCCACCTAGAATACACTAGTTAACAACCTAGGGCATTCCTCCCCCCTTTTTTGTCCCGTTTCTGACGAAAAGCCGAAATTTAATTATAACAAAAAAGGTATTCCAAACCGTTAGCCGAAAAACACGCTTGCTATTTCATAAAGCTTCAAATCAACGGTCTTTCGCTTACCAACAACATCCTTTAAAGGAACAGAAACAATTCTCTTTCCATGAAGGGCAACCATGCGTCCAAACTGGCCTTCGTGAACAAGGTCTATGGCGGCAATTCCGTATCTTGTTGCCAGAACTCTATCAAAGGCCGTGGGAGAACCGCCGCGTTGAAGGTGCCCGAGATCCACAACACGGGTTTCAATGTCTATGCATTTTTCAATTTCCTTCCCAAGATAATAGCCTACGCCGCCAAGTCTTGGGTGTCCAAACTCGTCTACGCCTGGACTATAAACAATTTCTTTGCATCCTTTTGGCTTTGCTCCCTCAGCAACAACGATGAGGCTGAAAGTTTTACCGCGATTCTGCCTCTGCTTGAGGTAACCGCAAACCTCGTCAACGTCAAAGGGTTTTTCCGGAATTAGGATGACGTCTGCTCCTCCGGCAATTCCAGCCTCTAACGCGATCCATCCGGTGTATCTGCCCATTACTTCAAGGATGATTACCCTGTGGTGTGCTTCCGCCGTGGTGTGAAGCCTGTCGAGGGCTTCGGTGGCTATGTGAACTGCCGTGTTAAAGCCGAAAGTATAGTCTGTGCCAGCTAGATCATTGTCAATTGTCTTGGGAACTCCTACGCATGGAAGCCCCATTTCATAAAGTTTGTAAGCCACACCTAAAGTATCCTCTCCTCCAATGACAATTACAGCGCCAAGGCCATTTTCTTTAACATTTTTCAGAATTTTCTGCGCTCCACCTTCGTTTTTAAAGGGGTTAGTTCTCGAAGTTCCGAGGATGGAGCCTCCGCGGGGAAGCATCCCAGAAATTGCTTCTAAATCGAGTGGGATGAATTCGCCTTCAATTAATCCTCGCCATCCGTCCTTGATTCCAACAATTTCGTAACCATAGTTCCTGATTCCCTTTCTCACAACCGCTCTGATAACCGCGTTGATTCCCGGTGCATCTCCTCCTCCACTTAAGATTCCAACTTTCACTTTCTTTTCTTCCTTTATGAAGCCTTGCCTGAACTTCCAAATAAGCGCATCTTACTCTTAACAACCTCTTTCATAGCTTCTTTCGCCGGGCCTAAAATCTTTCTTGGATCAAATTCCTTTGGCGAAGTAGCTAAGACTTCGCGGACTGCGCTTGCGAAAGCCAGTCTTAGGTCAGTGTCAATGTTTATTTTTGTTATTCCTAAGGATATGGCTTTTTTAATGTGTTCGTCTGGAATTCCTTTAGCCCCGCCTAGTTCCGCGCCATACTTCGTGGCTTTTTCAACTATCCATAATGGAACTCCGGATGCTCCGTGCAAAACTAGTGGAACTTTGACCCTTTTTCTGATAGCCTTTAACCTTTCAAAGTCTAGTCTTGGCTCTGCTTTAAATTTGTAGGCTCCGTGGGAGGTGCCGATTGCAACGGCGAGGGCGTCCACATCGGTTCGTTCAACAAAATCCTTGGCTGCATTGGGGTCGGTTAGTATCGCTTCCTTTTCTTCAACAGTTGACTCCTCTACGCCGGCAAGCCTTCCAAGTTCTCCTTCAACAGACACACCTTTTAAATTAGCTGAATCCACAACACGTTTTGTCAAGGAAATATTTTCTTCAAAATTTAGGTGAGACCCGTCAATCATAACGGAAGTAAAACCAGCATCGATGCATCTTGAAACCGTTTCTACATCTGTTCCATGGTCTAGATGCAGGGTCATCGGCACTGGTGCCATTTTCTCTGCGATTTTGATCATAGTGACTAAGTATTCTAGGCCAGCATACTTGATGGCGCTGGGCGTTACTGCAACTATTAGGGGTGACTTCTCCTCCACGGAGGCCTCGACAACAGCCAATAAAGTTTCTAGGTTGTTAATGTTGAAGGCGGCAACAGCATAACCTTTAGCCATAGCAGCGGATAAAATTTCCTTATTTGTAACAAGCATGTTTTGATCCCAAAAGTATTCAGTCAACTTAAGTATTAATGAACTTTATGAATTTTACATCAAATCACAATAAAACTGCCCTCCAGAGTGCGAGGTGGAATCGAACCCACGAAAAACTTGAAAAATAGGTCACTAATCTCGAGACCCTAGATCTGTTGACCACATCCATGCTCGATCTTCCCCCAAAATCAGAGAAACAAAAAGCATTTTTGACTAGAAGATCGCTACATAACCTAATTACATACATATCTTAATATGGGACCAGGTGTATTATATAAGAGGTAGAATTCTCGTAGAGAATATTGACAAAAGGCTTTCATCGCATTTTGTCTTTTATCTTGACTATTCTACTAAAAAACGTGAGGTGAAAATTATGAAATTAGCAAATAAGCTGTTAAGCAGATCAGCGCAATCGTGGATCAGAAGAGTGGAGGGAAGGCACCAGCCTAAAGTAGGCTATCATTCTGAACTGAGAGATTGGGTGCAACATGTCATATTGGAAGCAGAAAAGGACAAAGACTTCAAGAAGAAAGATCAGTTCTTAAGTCTTCTAAAAGATCTTAACGTTGTCTAGGCTAATTGCACGTGCATAAGGGGGATTTATGATTTGTCTCTTTCTGGGCTTCAATTTAAAATGCATTACAGAATTATTTCTAAAATCGAGAAAGCGGGAGCCATTTCAATAGAGAAAGCCGTGACAATTGAAGAGGCTGGCTTAGACATGCAGGAACAACAATGGTTAAACTATTTTGCTGGAGCTTTCCTTGACAGAATAAAGAAGACAAAAGACAAAAGATATTACGTCTAGAAATGCACATACGTATTGCGAAGTACTTTAAGTTATTGTTTTTGCCGTTTAAGATAGGCAACCGTGAATAGTCTACCATCTTCTAGGCGAATATTTTGAACACTAACTAATTCCCATCCATCTTCTCCTAAAACGTTTAACTCGTCTTGGACGCTTTCTATTACCGGTTTTCCTTCTGTTGCGAAATGATCTAAGTGAACCCTTGTCTTTATCGGAATCACTTTGTATTCCCATTTTACCAATTTAGTTACACCTCAACACTAAGACCTAGCAATTTTGCGGCGTTTAAGCCTAGGATCTTATCTTTTTCTTCATCCGTCAAGTGTTGGCATCTCTTTATCACATTAACCTCATACTGCATGTCGCTCCCCATCACTACGGGATAGTCTGAACCGTAAAGCAGCCGGTCAATGCCAACGTTTTCCCTAATCCTTTCAATAACCTTATCCGTGTATATCATGTGGCTGGCAGCCGAAGAGTCGAAGTAAACGTTTTCGAATTCCTTCCCTAAATCTAGCGCCTCATCAAGCCATAATCCTGGCCTAAGGGCGCTGTAGCAACCTGTGTGGGCGATAATTATGTTTGGCTTGTACCTTTCCAAGACTGGTTTCAGGTACTTGGGATTCGCATCTTCTGATAGTTCAGGTATTTCCCAGGGTCCGGGGTCGCAACCTGTGTGGTACAAAAGGACTTTCCTGTTTTTCTCGCAGTATTCACAGATTGTCTCAAAATTCTTGTTCTCAATTGGGCTGAAAAATTGGAGGGTTGGCAACATTTTTATTCCCTTCAAATCAAGCTTGCTGATTTCCCTCAATTTCTCTTCCACGTATTCCTCGCCCTTGTTGGGGTTAACAGACCCAAACCCGATGAATTGGTTCGGATGTTTTTTCACCAGCTCTGCTATTTCTGGATTTGAGTTCTTCATGTGGGGATAGTATTCAACAGCGGCTAGAAAGAAGTCCTTGATTATTTGCTCTATTGGCTGGAAGCTCCATAGGAGTGGATGA
>Ga0315307_1001531_pt1 | contig 10361 bp, 15 predicted proteins | sample TDP2_MG_FD_203079 | JGI IMG/M metagenome (GOLD analysis project Ga0315307, IMG submission 203079) | Freshwater sediment microbial communities from Lake Towuti, South Sulawesi, Indonesia - TDP2 | ecosystem: Environmental > Aquatic > Freshwater > Lake > Sediment | place: Indonesia: South Sulawesi... | reverse complement strand
GAGCCTTCTTGCGTGGCTCAGCGGTTTTCTCGTTCATCTCGTGCTGAGTGAGTTTCCTGCCCAGCCAATAGCCCCATCGCTCGCCAACCAAGTCCCTGAATCCTCGTAGGTTGGTCATTTCTTCCTCTACTTCCACAGGCACGGTTACGGCTTGTGGTTGTGGTTTAGGCAAAAGAACCATCTCCCTCACTGTGGAAACTAACCCGAACGGCTACTTTCCGTCGGTTTGCACAAAAGGCTTATTCTCCCCGCCGTCTAATCCAGAAATAAAGGGAAGGTTTAGGGCTTCAGCTAAGCGACGGTGATTTCGATAGACGTGATAAAACCGCTTCGATTTAGAAGCCTTCAACAGCATTTTAATAGCGGTTTTATCCCTAATCCTCACTACTGCAACGTCTTCAAAATCCTTCAGGGGAACGTCTGCGACAAAGAGATAATCCAAGCCGTGCGACTTCGTGAAATGCCCTGCGATCTGCTGTTTAATCGTTGAAACGCTGACGGAAAGCATCAGAAAGTTACATAAGCGACACTTGACAACGTATAACATAGCCTTTACCTCTTTGGAGACAGCGGTTTAGAGAAGCCTTAGTTAAGCAGTAGAAACCAAATTTTAAAGGGTTTATTTTGCTTCAAGTGGTTTTTCGCACCCTCTCCTATGCAACCGCCACATTACTTAGGGATTCGGCGGTTTCCACAGCCGAAACCACTTAACCCTTTCGGTTGTGGCATAGCCAACAAATGAACAAATGCGACAACCGCAAACCATCATTATAATGGTCTGTTTCGCTGGTTGTCGGTTCGTTGATTTATTGCCTATGTTGTGTAAGATAAAGGAAAAACTCACTTATAAATGTTGTGTAAGATTTTAGCTAGCGTAATTTCACAACGTGTAAAATTCTTTATTTCCATTAATAACATTTAATAGCAAAATTAAACACGTAGTTTAATTCATTTTTCAAAAAAATAAAAAATTCAAATTAAGCGATATTTTCTTTTTAAATCCTCAAGCTCTTTTTTCGGGTGACCCCTCTCAACCCACCGCCTGTACCGCTTCCCCTTCTTCCCCCCGAAGCCGGAGAGTGGGTAGAGGGCGATCTGTGGATACGACCACCTCGGGTCCTCCTCCGTTCCGGGCACGATCCTGTACGTGCGCTTGGGGAAGCCGCCCCTCTCGCTTGGGACGCTCCGCAAGAACTCGATGAGGCCCAGCCTCTTCAGTATGTAGAAGTAGCGCCTGATGGAGCCGTAGCTGGTGGTGGGCTTGACCTCTCTGAACTCCCTGTAGAAGTCGTATGGGCTCCCCACGCCGACCCTCAGCAGAAAATCCCGTATGGCAACTCCGGTTCCAAGGAGGAGCGGAACTGCCCTCTCAACCATCTAAACAGCCTCGTCAAACTTTTCGAAAAGCTTCTTCTTTAAGGTTTCCTCTGCTTCTTTAGGATGTATGCATATATGCTCTCAAGCTGACTGAACATCAGATTCCCTTGGAGTAATTTCGGCTTGCACCTTTTCTCGATATTGTCGAATGATTTTGATGATTTCTTCAAGCTTGCCAGAAACAGCAAGGGGCTCCCTGCGCGCGCAATGAGCACTCTTATGGCTTCTATGTTCATTGAAACCAATTCTTTGATTATTTGTTTAACTTATTGATTAGCTGATATAGTAAAAAATGGGAGAAAAAAATAAAGGGAAATTTTATGCCTTCTAAGGTACCTCTAACAACAGGGAGTCTCCGAAGAACGTACCGGTATTAAACACAATAACAGTTCCTGGATACGAAGCGAGCCAGAACTGTCCGTTGTAACTACGAGGCGTAACATATAGATTGATGTGGAATGACCCGTCACCGTTAGAGTCTGTTGTAAGGAGCCCTAGAGAGAAAACGGAGGCTGTTTCTGTGTGTAGGCCTCCGTCTGCACCCTTTCTCGTCCATGTGCCATATTCCCAATATCATCACTACTCACTAGTCAATAGTTTCTAAAGCCTAGCTATCCTTCCACCTTTGGATGAAACTACGGTTCCATTTAAAACCAGGTTTCTTTGCAAAAAGATTGACTCTTTTAGTTTGAGCTTCATTACGTAATGCTTCATCGTCGATCGAATCAATGGGAAAGCCTTCTCGGCGAAGACTAATTGGGTCGTCACCTACGTAGTGGATCTTAGACTCATCAAAGGCTATCATACCTAAGCAACGATATATTGGAGCCTCAAAAAGACCACTCGGTATTCTTGTGTGCAGTAACCCTGTTTTGACCACTCCGGTAGCAACAAACTTTTGGAGGGTCTTAAAATAATTTAAGACTTTAGAAGCGTCATTTTCTGGAAGATTATCCCATCCCAAGACCAAGTAAGCGTGTGTAACCCCATGAAGGAAATAGCATAGAGCTTGACCAATGCCTTGATAAAAGCGATACCATGACGTGCCAGTTTTTTTTGAAATAGTGAAGCCATTTTATCTCATATCCAACAACTAAATTGTGTGTATCTATTCGCTGTAAAATATCAATATCTGGACTAATTTTGTTTCCCCCAATGGATTTAACTTGAGGATAAAGTTCACCGAGAGTGAAGGGGTGCGGTTTTTCGGCGCATATTTTCGCTATCAACTTGTTTTCGAGATATTCAAATTTAACTTTTTGAGATTTCAACTTAAATTCCCCCCATCTTAACTTTATTGCCTTGTCAATTGTATGATTAAACCAAGAGAACGTACTCAAACTAAGTTTTAATCTCTTGTTTATTCTAGTGACTTCTACAGTAACAGAGTAATTAAGGGAAGATGTGATGGATATGAGTGGACTATATTTTTATTTGTAGTAGTTTCTCAACATCTGAGTCTTCGACGTTTTCGGGTTCGAATACTCTGCTACCGCCTGGACCTGTGAAGATGGCCCAACCGTGAGCCCTGACCAAGGGCATTATTACCTCTGTATATCCTGCATTGACTATGGTATGTATGTTGTAGGCGCAGATGCCTTCCACTGGAACTTGAAGCACCCTATGTGCCGCATATTCGTATCTCAACAGCTCTCTTACCTTGTTATGCTCGAAGAAGCAAGCTGCCTCCCCTGTCCCACGCAGGCCTTTCTTCTGGAATTTTTTATAGGCTTCCTGTAAGTGAGCAAAAATTTTGTCGCATTCAGCTCGTCCATTTTCGATGTACCATTCATCATAGTTGCGAATCATCAGGGCGCCTTCTTTTTCGAGTTTCTTAACCTCTATGCCGAAGGCTTCCATCTCAGTGCGAATCTGTTCAGGCCTCTCCTCTGAACAAATGTATAATGCGCCCTTTCCCTTCTCCAAACCGGCAGCCAGAAAATCAAAGAGGATTCTACGCTTATTCTCGGGTGTGTCATAAAAGAGCGTTACGTGATCTGTAGGTTTCATGCTCCTAACAAAATCGATTATTTCATCACCACCCAACGGTTCAACAAATCTACGGGGTCTGGTCTTTCTAACCTTTATTTCTCCATTTTCAAATATCCAAACAATTCTGTCCTCATTTGAAACGTTCAGGATCTCTCTAACCGTTTTAGGTACGGTTGTCTGAAACCGCTTAGTCACGCCAGTCACATCAAGGATCCTCTCAGACATACTTAAGCCATCCTCTGACATGAATATGTAAGATTACCGTTGTAAAACGCGTTTTCAACATGAATATACAAACGCTTATTTTTATGCGTTCTCTCATTTTAAAGATTTCGATACACGTACCAGTATTGGATTAATTGAAATTTTTGCATATTAGTTTTGAAAATTTATACGTATTAATTTTGAAAATAATATTATATCTCTTAACCTCTCCAAGCTCTTCTCGATTTCTTCAGTCTTCATCAGCAAACGGATGAGATTGCTGATGAAAGGCACGCAGCAGAAAAAGAAATACAGAGAGGTAAAGCCAAGAACTCTGAGAGCTCACTTTGCGCTGTAAGGTACAAACTAAAGCCCGAGAGAAGAAAAATAACCCCCAAAAAAAGCATAATCCTCGGGCTTACAAACCACCGCAATTTAGGTTCACTTGCCATACGCGCTCACTGTACGCTGAATTTAGGTTTTAACTTGTTCCATAGATAACCCAGCGAAACCCGCGCGCATAAGTGTTGATTAATTCGTTTCTGGCTTGTTTCTGTGAATGGGGCAATATTTGGGCTTAACAGGTGAATGCTGCTATGCCGTTGGCTAGGTCTGGGCGGCCTATCCGCGATCCTAACCCCCAAGGCACGCACACAAAAGATTGGGCTCGTGGAAACCAAATGCATCGTGAAGGGAGACAAATACTATGAGTTTCAAACGGTGAAAGAAGTCACCCAACGCGATTAGCGAAGTTTGCTTTAAGGGCGCACAGGTTATGATCCTGCCGCATCGTGGACAGTGAACGTGGCGTGCCGAGTGAGGGGTGTCGTGTCCTGGGATCCTAGTCTCCCCCTTCGACAGCTTATAACCGCAACGATTACTAAGGTAGTCGTTAAGTATGTCGAAAAGAGAGCATATGAAGAAAGAGATCACTGAAACAGCTCAGGATACGTCTCTTTCGCTTCGTCTATGTATTTCCGTGCTTCCTCTGGGAGTGCTGATTCTTCTTTTCTAGTGCCTAATTCTTTCAGTTTTCTAGCGATCTCGTCTAAAAGCTTTTCGCGTTCAGCTTTGCTCAGTTTACCATTCTCTCTTAGTTTCTTGACACGATCGCTGAGGTAGTCGAAGGAACACATCCTATATATGTACCAATTCAAGCTGGATGTTTTCCCCATCACAACCACCTCCTGTAGTCATGTTCCACACGTATACAATATGTCCATTATTGGACATATCTAATATAGTAATATATCAGATTCTTATATAAACCTTCTCCACTTTCCAAATTAGAACACTAATCGACACCATACAGCTGTACAATTATCGTGTGTGGGCATATCCATACTCATGTCGAAATTGTAAATCTTAAAGATCAGGCTATTCCGCTACATCAAGAAAGCTTAAGATTGCTAAGCTTCGCTCTTCAGCTTTTTATAGAAATTGAAACCTTTTCGGGTTGAGAGTTTCGGATGCGAAGTACATCATCTATAAAGGATTTCGTCAGCCTTTAGGGTTGTCCCAGGCTTTGATAAAGGTCTTAAACACAGAGATTCGTTCGTTGGCCGGGTTCACCCTGTACAGCTTTCTCTTTCCGTAGTCAATGCTATTGATCAGGTCTGCTTCCTCTAAATACCTCACGTGCTTTCGGACAGTGATGTAGTTGGATCCTATTTCCTTGGCGATCCTTGATATGGGGAGAGGCATGTCTCGCTGAATCAAGGTTCGGAGGACGGCTACCGCAACCTTGGAATTCAGGAACGCATCGACGTTTGTGGCTTCAGATTTTTTCATGGTTGATCAGAATACTTAAAACTTCTATATTTAAAAGCTTACTCTAAACCTAGATTCCACAAATATGCTGCGACCCACCACAACTAGGGCACTTCATTCTTTCTCATCGATGAACCTCAATTGTAATAAATTTTTGAAAATTAAATATCATCCATTCCATAAAAGAGCCAACTTCACTTTTGCAGTGAACAGCTAAACAAACTCTTCAAGCTCGAAAGCCATGAACTCCTCTGCGTCTGGATAAAGTTCTCTCGCTGCATTGATGGCTTCAGACACGGTTGAGGCTTCAGGAAATATTCGCTTATAGTCTACATCCTCAAAGATTCTATCTAGCGATCCTCTATGAACCTTCGTGATCCTCTTTCTGAAAATGCCTCTTCCACATTGGATAGTAGCTATGTCTCCTGCCTTGCTGTTTTCCATTGAGGCCTAACCGCTCTCAACTCCACATCTTTCTTGCCAAACCTGTACAAGTCAAAGTATTCCTTCTTCACCATGAATAAAGGCATAACATCACCATTCTTATTATTGCATCTATCCTTTGAAAGTTTTGCAAGGGTGAAGAAGGAAGCATAGGCTCGTGGGAGAAAGAATCACCTCAAAAACCTATGCTCCCTTTGCCTCCACCCAAAAGACAAAGATGAGGGCTTATTCTTAAAAATTTTATTTATCACAAATCTAGGTTAGTGTCGATTTGATTACAATTCTAAGTCTTTATATCATCCAGCAAATCCGTGAAAGAAAATTCTTCTAGTGCCAAAGTGTAATATATGTGAATTGACTAAATTTTGTAGGCATTATGGTGAGGTCTATGAGTGAATACCTCCTTCTATCGCTGATAAAAATCGTTGTTGAATATTTAAAAATCAAAATGCCCATACCAACGTTAAGAGAGGCGATTGAACAGAAACGTTGGTTTTTTGGCATTGTGATGGCAACCGCATTTTTTGAAACTTTCGGATTGGAATTGTTGAAAGAAAAATTCAAAAACAAGATAAGCGAGGACAAACTTGAACATCTAGGACTTGAACAAATTATATTGTTTCTTCATGGTTCTGAGATAATTGACCAGCCGACCTATACTAAAATGATGGAAGTAAAACAGGTTAGAAACCAGATAACCCACCATCCTTTTGACGCACTACTACTACTGAAAGACAACGAAGCAAAAAACTTGATTGAAAAAGCTATAGATTGTTTGAAAGCATTAGGTTTCCCAGACGAGGAAGAGCCTGAAACTATAGGTTTCTGAAAACGTGGCTCATAAGTGGCGAAAATTGTTTTCAGCAAAATCAACTAAGCCTCTTCACAGATCCTGTTAAGTCTTTTGACCTAATCTTCGCGTGTAACTAGGATGGCATGCGTGCATTTACAAAGCTTTGCTACAAAAATTTTTGATTATTCTTTCTTCTTTTCAAAGTTACTCTTTATCCACATAGCCATGTCCCTGAAAGTTTCGTTATTGCTTGCGTCTATAATCGGTATCCTTATGTTTCCTTGAACCTTAAACTCTGGTTGATATTTTTCTAATGTTGCGTAATGAAGAAAGTTCCAGTGCAATTTGCCTTCAAGTTTTTCTTTAACTATATCATCAGTATCACGAAGAACACCAAATTCAAAAATAACGCCGTTAGCCCAAGTCAGAGGCGGACCAACACCTCCTGTCTGAACTCCCAAACTATGCCCGCTAATAAAATGTTGCAAGCGGAAACTTCACAACTTCATGAACAATTATTTTTTTCCACGGATGATACTCAAACTCTACCACGATTAACCCTCTAAACAATCGTTATTCTCATTCGATATATTGTTTGCCCCAGATTCTAATCCTAATCTTCCCCAAGACTTTATAAGAATTCCTTAACCTCTTTACTTATCGTGACCCAAATCCTTGGCATAGCGTGCTATATTCTCTTTTTTGCAATTTTTAAGATTATCCGTGCATTTTTACACCCTTCGACTACCTCAGCGATCGTGTCAAGAAACTAAGAGAGAATGGTAAACTGAGCAAAGCTGAACGCGAAAAGCTTTTAGACGAGAAATCTCCTATAATTTTGGGCAAACGAGAAATGACACGTATTCTCCTAGCCGCTTCATTCTTATGGTTAATGTGTATGGTATCGTGATTTCCTCTGGCACGTTTTCGGGTCCATGGATACGTATAATGTGCCAACCTGTTAGAGGTAGGCTTATAGAGAAGGTGCCGCTTGCGGTCACGTTCGCTTCCCACATCAAAACGGCAGTTTCGTTAGTCTGGTCGGTGGCTACTTGGGATAGTGGAATAGGGACGTCTTCCTCTCGCCACACAGACAAGGGTAAGTAAGCCTGGATTGGGATGGGGTTAGTTAAGGCAATATCTACTTCCAGCGTAGATTCACGTGTTAGGCTGCAAATAACGTATCGACTACCAGATGCGACTACAATACAACCAACTGAATGGCCCACACTGTAGCGGAAAGCAGAGCCATTTACGGTGTACTCATCCGTTAAGATGGCGTTCTCTAGATCAAGCAGCGACTCTAGGAGACCTCGTAGGCGTTCGTATTCGGTGGATAGTTGATTCAACCTTTGATGCTCAACATAACTAAAGGCCGCCAAGAGAATCAGCCCAGCCATTAACAAGGCGAAGGCTATTAGGAGAGACCTCTTCACTCTAACCTCCCCTCAGTAATGAAGTAGATAGATCAACCTAAAAGTGTTCCTCTTCCTTTTTATTACTCGTAACTATGGACTTCTTCTGAAACGAAGCGCGCGAAACATAAAATAGCCTAAAATGATGGGAAATGTTAGTTTTTAAGCTAACAGGATGCTAACATTTTTTAATCCGCCAAAAGTGTATCCCACATAGCAAGCTCATTTTAGGCTTATTTTTCAAAAAGCACGATGCGTGAGACCGCTTTAGAAAGTGTATCCCACACAGCCCAAAGTTATATCCCACATCCATCAAAAGTGTATCCCACACAAAAAAAAGTTGTAATGGTCAAATTCATGTAATTCCACGCTGTCTCAAGGGATCAATTTTTCGCCGTGAGACTGTCACACGTGCGTAAATGGCGCTATTCACTACAAACAAACACGCAACAAACACGCTTTTCTTGAGGCAATACGCTAGCCTTGTGCAACATTCACATTTTTGTGTTAAAAATCCTAACATGTGAAACGCACATCAAAATCATGGTTTTTGTTAGTAGAAAAGTATTTTAGCTTTATTGTTAATAGTCCTTGTGAATCACTATGAAAAGAAATATATCCCGTGTTTTGCTGGAAGCTACGCAAAACAAATTAGACGAATGGACAGGCAAAGTGAAGAATGCAATTGAAGCGAGAGAACTAGAAGCAAAGGCTCATCAGGAAAAGGAACAAAAATTAAAGACCTATGAAGAAAATAAGCAAAAATTGGCCACTAAATTTAAAGAAGCATACGATAAAGGAGTTCCAATAAGAGAATTGTCAAGGATAACAGGCATCAGCAGTGCGACTATTGGGCGATGGATAAAAGAACTCAAAGAAAAGGAGAAACAACAACATGCCTAAGGACAGACATGTCAAACTTAAATTGAGTGCCAGAGTTTCTCAGGTTGCTCTCAACAATCTTGAACATTGGAGAAAACATTATAACAAGAGCACTTTGTCAGAAGCCCTAGAAGACCTACTCCAACAGATCCCTGACATTTTAAAGGCTAACTATGAAATTCACATAGCTGAAGCCCGTATGGTTCGCAAGAGCTTAGAGGAAGAAGTGATGACTAGAATAGCCCTAAATCCAACATTTGAATGGGTGGGTGAAGGTGAACTATTCTTAGAACCCAACGAAGAAGACATAGCTATATTTAAGGAGTGTGCAAAGAAATATGGACTAATATGGACATCTGACTATGACCTTCTTTGTAAAATAATTAACGATCTACACATTTTCCAGAAGACGAAGAAACTGCTTCCTTGAACAAGTCTAGGTCTTTCAAATAGTCCATGAGAGCAATCCGTAGAAGTTCAGACCTGCCAACACCTAACTTCTTCTCAACTCTCAACATAAGAGGCTCAAGTTCCTTCGAAAGATACACCTTAACAACTCTTTTCAATATGCCTCTTCTCCTGAAAGTCAATGGCGAGAAACCAATCTAACCCTTCAGGCATTCGGACTTGAGGGAATTGAGGCTTTCTTCTATTCTTTTTCACCAAATTCAAAGACAGCGCCGTTCTCTAGACAAGTTTATACTTTCTCAAGTTATATATCTTGCGATAAAATATATGAACGAATTTCATGTAGATTCCATTTACTAAGCGCCATAGCAGCCATCGTATCTGCGCGTCCGAGCCATTTGTGAAACCTAGACTTAGAATTGCTTCAAGTTGTCAAGTCGCGATTATTTGATTTACGTTGAGGTTTAAAACTATCTCGGCGATGTCGCCTGCATATTCAGCAGTCCGGCGTACGCTTTCCATGATCATTCGTATACTTGACATCTTGAGTGCCTCTATCTTTTTGGCAATGAGCTTCATAGCTTCATTCTTATTGCAGCCATTGTTTTTGCTTTCGTGACAACATTGTCGGCCAACAAGTAGTCTTTCTTGAACAAAGACTTTATGGAATCGTCGAATACCGACCTCGCGAAAGAGCTCATTTCGGATATTTTCCAGAAAACCAAAAGAATCAAGCCTTAACCCCGATAATCTAAAATGCTATTTGAACCTATCCCGGGCTACCAAGCGATTTTGGCTATTTGTTCATCCAACCAACCAACGAAAACGGTACCCAGCGAGCAGAAAAAGGCAGTCACGCAGAGCAGTATACAGGATTCAGAACACAGTATTTTCAGCTCTAAAATAGAACGGGGTAGAGTACTAGATATCAGAGTCAATATAGGGATAGAGTATAGTCGGAATCGAGTATACGCTTTGTATGTTGCGGAATGGCTAATGAGAAAGATAAACATCTTTTTTGCTTCTTTCTTACGCCGCACACTTTGGCATCATTGTTTCGCTGCTTTCACTATACA
>Ga0315307_1001529_pt1 | contig 10363 bp, 10 predicted proteins | sample TDP2_MG_FD_203079 | JGI IMG/M metagenome (GOLD analysis project Ga0315307, IMG submission 203079) | Freshwater sediment microbial communities from Lake Towuti, South Sulawesi, Indonesia - TDP2 | ecosystem: Environmental > Aquatic > Freshwater > Lake > Sediment | place: Indonesia: South Sulawesi... | reverse complement strand
GGCGCTCCCCTTTATTACCGGAATCTTGTCTCCCGGAAATTCATACTTCGTCAACAGGTCCCTCACTTCCAGCTCCACCAAATCCAAAAGCTCCTTATCATCTACCTGGTCAACCTTGTTAAGGAAAACTACTATGTGCGGAACCCCTACCTGGCGAGCTAATAGAATGTGTTCCCTGGTCTGCGGCATCGGCCCATCTGCTGCACTCACCACCAAAACAGCCCCGTCCATTTGCGCGGCCCCAGTAATCATATTCTTCACATAGTCAGCATGCCCGGGACAATCTATGTGCGCATAGTGCCTCTTGTCTGTCTGGTATTCCAGATGGGCTATGGCAATGGTTAATCCCCTCTCCTTCTCCTCAGGTGCATTGTCAATCTCATCCACCCTCTTCGGTACCGCCTTCCCCTGCTTCGATAGACAGAGTAGAATTGCCGCAGTCAGCGTAGTCTTCCCATGGTCTACATGTCCAATTGTCCCCACATTTACGTGTGGCTTGGTTCGCACAAATTTCTCTTTTGCCATGATAACCTCCTTCTTTATTATCTCTTCAAGCCCACGACCGGGATTGAACCGGTGACCTCATCCTTACCAAGGATGTGCTCTACCAACTGAGCTACATGGGCATAGACAACAGCGTCAAACTATCGTTCTGATTCTTGGAGCGGGAGACGGGGATCGAACCCGCACATTCAGCTTGGAAGGCTGATATTCTACCATTGAATTACTCCCGCCTCCAACTTTCCCCCAAAAGACAATGTGGACAGGGGAGGATTCGAACCTCCGAAGGACTACGTCCGCTGGATTTACAGTCCAGTGCGATTAACCGCTCCGCCACCTGTCCCTATGTAAATCAACTCGGAAGGAGTCCGACGCCTCCATCGAGATTCGGACTCCTGTCGACCTCTGCTATTCCACTTTTCTTGGCTTTCTTAAGAACCATCTTCCCAAGTTTATGTGGTTCCACTCGGTAAATATCAAATTCGGAAATATTTCTATGTGTTATTCCTATTTGGTATTCTATCCCTCCTCTATGTTGGGGACTCAAGTATCTATTCTTCTTAATCTCTTCCTTCGACATAACCCAATATACTATCTTATCTATCCAGACGCCAATAAAAACGAAAACATCAGCCATATCCACCTTAATCTGTTGATAATTCATCCAAAAAGGTTCATGAGAACCGTATCTTAAAGCTTTCGCCATTAAATTTCCTCTTTTCCTCGTATTTATTGCCCTACAGGCTTTTACTTCTACTTTCATACCCTCAAACCACAAATCATACTGGCCTTCATAAGTGGAGTCAAGTTTTTTGTGAGGTTTCTTAAATCTATTATCTATATCCATGATATGAGGATGACCCCATATTTCTCCAAATGCACGAGGAGCGATGCCATAAAGTTCTAAGTACGGATTAGAAGACACATATTTCTCTCTTAATCCCTCATATTGCTCAAATGTAATGACTTCTCTATCAACCAAGAACATAAGAATATACTCATATTCGTTAAAAGGAAAAACTGATTTCAAACTTCCTAATCTTGCACTAAGCAATCCGTGATTTTTAGATTCCAAGTTCTGGAGCAAACCCTCCAAATATTGCTTCAACTGTTTTATATCCATTTTTGCTTTTCTTTCTTATCATCTATTTCAGGGAACGGATTTCTCCATTGCCATCCTGCTCTTCCAGTTTTTCTAAAATGTTCTAACCTTCTTATTGTAATTTCAACAAATATTGGGTCAATGTCAAATGTATAAACCTTTCTTTTTAATTTTTCTCCTGCAATTAAAGTTGTTCCAGAGTGAGCGAAGAAATCTACAATCAAATCTCCCTCAGCTGTTGCTGATAAGATTATCCGCTCTATCGCCTTCAAGGGTTTTTGAGCATAACATCCAGGGACATTTTCTTCCACTCTATAAAATACTTGCTGAACATCTACCCAGACATTCCCAGCTCTTATATACTCGGATCTACTTCGTTCCAAATTTTCTGTGCTTCTACCATTCACTTCTTTGTAATATCCTCTTAATATTTTAGGAATATCTGTGTATTCAGCCTCTACATCAAATTTGGGACTGCCTTTAACATAGTAAAGAAGTTCCTGCCTGACCCACATCCAGTTTTTCTGTGTTCCGTATCCTCTCTGATTTCTTAATGTAATAAAATTTTTGGGCTTTAACTCTCCAAATTTTCTAGTCATGATAATAAAATCCGGAAGAGGTTGGAAATTGTCTTTGTAGTCTGCACCCAGCCATATATAGAAATGGGCATCTTTATCCGTCACTAAAACTGCATTTCGCATCCATTTCTCCGAAAACTCTAAATAATCTTTTATATTTATTTTAAAAAGAGCTTTGGTATTTGCACTTCCCACTGGTACATTATAAGGCGGGTCATTCACAACTAGCTTGGCTTTTTCATTGCCAGTTATTTTCTTTACGTCTTCCAGTTTTGTGGCATCTAATACACCAACCTTGTGTCCATTTTTTGGGTCTTCCCATATATCTCCATATTTCAACCTGCACAATGGCAGTATCTTTTTTCGTAACTCCCCGTGAAGGTCTAACCGCTCAAGTCTCTCAGTAGTTTTACCTTTCTTCTCTGCGCCTTCTTGAGCAAACAATTCATCATTAAATAAACTCAAGGTATTCGTTTTATTCCGCACAATCTATCTCCCAAAATTCATTTCTCTCTTCCCCTCTTATTCACCTCTCGGTTTTTTTAACCAGCCACCCTTTGCAAAAACCCTCCAGAACCCTCAATAAATGAGCTAATGGGAGCTGGCGATAGGATTCGAACCTACGACCTGATGTTTAAGAAACAGCCAAAGCCGATTTTATTATACTAATGAAATAAATGGTTGGCAAGTGTTTTTTTAAGTTCCACAAAACTCCCACCTTTTGTCGATCTTTGCCTTGTCACCTCTTCCTTCCCTCTTCTAATGTGTCTTCAGAAATGCCCTTTGTTGATAAAATTATGGAAAGCCACCGGAGGTTTTGGCAACCTCTGGTCTGGCTGTTTTTTGGTGTCGCAGATGAAGGCACTTGCGACCTTTTTTCAATCCTTTTCAAAACACTTAATCATAGGCATCATTTAGTCTTCACATAAACCTTGCTTACTCTCTTTCTCTTATTTAAGGAAGTTGCTACTGCCTTCACACATTCCTTCTTTACCAGCCCATTTTATTCCAACCAATGGGATTTGACTTCAATTCGGGCTTTGTAGGACAAATGTAGTGGCTTTATTTACCTTTCAACACCACTTCTCTTACATCAGCCACTTTCCTGGCTGTATCTGGTTTCTTTCTTATGTGTTCAAACACAGGACAATATATAACCTCACAATCAGGTCTTTGCTTACATTTCTTTCTGCATTTTTGACAAACTTTGTTTACTGTCTCCATTTCAGAATCTCTGCTTAAATAAAAAAGGAGACTCCTCATTCTGAGTTTGTCTCCTTTCTTTTTTTCCTGCCGATATTTAATTTTTCAGATTCCTTTTATCCTGTTCGTCTTTTCTTCAGGTTGCCGAGTAATATATCCTGAAGGGTGACCTTTCGAACTTTTAACTCGAAATTTCGAAAGGTAGGTCTAATATTTTCTCCCCTAATAGCTGTCCTTATTTCGAATTCACCTTCCTTCATTGGTGTAACAATTAAAGGTTCAAATATCATATATGTCTTTGCCTGAATCAAGTTTAGTGTATAACGAACAATTTGATGGGTCTTTTCAGTATAAATTGAATAATATGTTTTCTTCTCAATGACAAAGCTAGGGTCAAAAATCAAAGCAATTTCTATATTTTTCGCCATCATATCACCGCTGTTGTTCACTGCAATTTCTATAGAGCTCTTGACATTGTTAGGCACTTTGATTTCAACTCTATCATCTTTAATGTCTTTGCCATTCACAGCTATACAGATATCCTTTACAAAATAATCTAATTCTCTTTTTGCTAATGCTGACAATAATTCTATTATTCTCATCTCTCTTTCGCCTCTATCTGTCTCTCTTTCTTTTCTATCCCCATCAATAATTTGTCTTACTTCAATTATAATCCCCAATAATTTATCCAAGCGAACCAGCACAGTTCCGAAACATCCTAAACTAATTACAATTGATACCCCCCTATAGAAGGTGCAGTCTTTACACAAAATTGCTAGTATTACTCCAACAAAAGAAACAGAAAGAAGTAAGAATAACAATAATATCTGCGTTCTTGGATTTAAATAAGATAATTTGACTTGTGCAGTCTTTTTCTTCTTTTCCAAGCTCTTTCGACCTTTCTCTAATTGTTTTATCAGTTCACCCACCTTGGCTGTATTTGCCTCTTCTGTCTTAGCAATTTGCTCTGCTTGTTTCTTTATGTTTTCTTTGGTTAAAGCAATTTCATTCTCGTATTGGGTGCTCAATTTTGAGAGTCCTTCTCGAAATGTAGATAGAAGAATCCCAAAAATAGGAGTTACAATAGCCAAAAAAGTAAGGATGAGATATCCATATAATTGAATAGCCAGTTCCATTATTTACCCCCAGTCCCAAAAATAATAATTATCAACAGCCCCGTAGTTGCCCTTTTTCTTCCCCTCTTATTTCCCTCTTGCTCTTTTTGACTGCCCATTTTTCTAAAATGCTTTAAAACCCTTTATAAATAAACTGGAAAAGCTGGCGATAGGATTCGAACCTACGACCTGAGGTTTACAAAACCCCTGCTCTACCAACTGAGCTACGCCAGCATTTCTCAGACTTTTATTCTTAAAGGGTTTTTCCTAACTTGCTATTTGTGTCCATGTATTCCATTGTCAGTTATTTTATGATTTAGTCGAACAAAAGTCAAGAAAAGATTCATCAAATTTTTTCATAAGTCTATTAGACGGTCCATTTCCTCCTTGGTTGCTAAGAATCCTAGTGACTCGTAGCGTTTCATAAAATTTGCTGATTTGCCATTCTTAGGGTCCTTCACTTTTTTGAAATAGTCTTCCTTTAGTCTCTTAAAGTCACAATAAAAATCTTCATAATTCAGGACTGTCTGTCCTTTAAGCGTTGTTAAGTGTAGTTCGGGATGGTTGTGAGTAAGCGTAAACTTACCACCATGAATAGTAAAATTGTGGACTAATCCACATCTCAATGAATCATAAATATCCTCTGGAACATACTTTTCAGCGAACCATTCATATTCATTCAAGAAATCTATGTAGGCTCCTCTTACGTGTCCCGTGGTATCTCCTCCGTAATTAAAACTTGCTAAATAATCTATAGCACAAGTGATTATGACAAAAGTAAGGCAAACCCCCTTACTCTTAGATAATGCCACAAGCCCTCCAAGAATCCATTTATCGAAATTATGCTCTACCAAGTCGATTGGCGTCATAGTTCGTTTCATAACATTCTCCTTTCAAAATGATAGGCATAATCTTTTTTCGAAGATATAAGTACCTTACCATTCTGCTCCTGTCTTTGTGGAAAATGAAATTTTTACCTTTTATATGTTTTTAAGAAGCGCTGCATTACTTCAATCCACGGTATACTGTATTCTTCCCATTTCTTATCACTCATAATAGAGTGGCCAATTTCTCGAAGTAACTCTTCGAAGCTATATAGTAGCTCTATATCATCTATTATCTCTTTTTCAGAAAACGGTGGAGCCTCTAAAGTGGCTATGATGCGACGATATTCTTTGTACATGGAGGGAATATGCTGTGTTGTATATTTGGGGTCTAAATATTTATAGACAATGACATTTCTATACAACTCCTCAATAAAATCCATAGATATTTGCGGTTGTATTTCCCCCAAAAATATGAGACCTTTTTTATTAGCTGGCGTAGTAATTATATTTACATTATGGTGATTTTCATTGTATGCATTGGCTACCATCCTACATACGAGACCCTTCTCCGCCTTATAATCGAAGCATGCCTTGGTCCCAAAGGTTAAGATAACAGCTATGAATGCTCCTATAGTAGTTACCACAACATCTCTCCAGAATCCTTTAGAAGAAATGGACATCAATAATCACCTCCTTACTCCTGCCATAGAATGTGGCCAGCTCCAGCTGACAAACTAAAAAAAGCCGGGCGACCCCGCATTAGACACCGTCTATTTCTCTTCGGGAAAGACATAAATCGCAATCGCTTTCCCTTTCCTCTCAGCTCCTGTGCCGAGGAGAAAAGCGGCCGCCACTTTCGCCCCTGCACTTGGCTCACTCATAGCATCGAGGATGATGGCATTGGCCCCAAGCTTACCAGCTTCCTTCCGCATGGAGTTCCACATTGTCTTCTCGCTGGTTAATGCGGTATTGCCAGTGGAGGAGAGTAGAGCGACCTCTTCATACCTACCGGGGACCTGGTCGGCTGAGCGATAGACGACAACATCCTGCCAGGGGACCTGGGGTCTCTGGGTCGGAGTGCCGAGCTTGAGTGCTTGAGTAGTTACACAAGCGGCGAGGACTGTGAGACACAAGAGTAAAATACCAACCGGCTCTCCAACCTCTATTAAGAATTTTTTCATGCTAGCCTCCTTTCCTTATGAGACTAAAAGTTCACTACCCGATTGCAAACAAAAAACAGGAGCGGACCCAAGATTTTGTTGAGAACTCCTGCATTATTAAATCCCTATTTAGGTGTTTACCTTGAGTCCTTTACTTCTTCAGTTACCCACGCGAGCTCATTACCCTCTTTCAAAAAGTGCTACCTTCTCTCGTTTTCGTCTGCCGTGAATATAATAATCTATGAACCGGTTTTTATCCGTCTTATAAAGTCGGATTTACTCCTCAAAATTTCACCCCGAATAAAAGTATTAACTGACTATTTTTCATAGTGCCAATATCGGTTTCGTCCAAATCTATTAGTCCCAAGCTGAACCTCAATTCCGGGCTTAATATTACGCCAGGTAAGGTAATATCTAACCCGCCACAAAAAGTAAGAGCAAAATTTATCGCCGTTGTCTCATCTCCTAAATCAACCGTTGTCTCATAAACCGAACCATCCGCACTTGCTTTAACTCTTGATTTGTGGGATAGAATAAGCCCGATTTCTGGGCCTATCCCCAAAAATGGAACCATCTGTCTCGCCGGAAACTTAACTTTTGCTAATACAGGAATTGAGATGCTTTGCAGAGTTGTAATTACATCCAAGTCAAGCAATACTCCGTAGTAAGGGTCAAATTCGCTGTAATCCCAGTTCGACCTGTGGTTGTTGTAGAGGAGATTAACCTCAATTCCAAAATTTTTTGAAATGCCAAAGTCCAACGCTCCGCCGATATTGAACGATAACCCAGAACTTAACTCGCCTAATGGCACTGGCTCCCACTTCGGAAAGTTAAGATTGCCCCCAACCTTTAATCCACCTCTAATTTGTGCGTTCGCTGTCGCCGATAACAACAGAAAAGCAATTCCCAACAATAAAATTTTTCTCATTTTTTCCTCCTTATTCAATTTTTACAACAATCTTACCTCCTTTCAGGCGGGATTTTACCAAATGGGATAAGAGAACCACCGAGTCCCACATAACTGCTAATAACCGAAATACTTACCACTCGTGCTACAAGATAAAAAGTGAGGAGACTTCCCGTAAGAGACCCCGCCTAAAAAATCCTTATTCAGTTATCCACGGGAAGTCGTTACCCTGTTCCGGAAGGCACCCGTGAAACTGTTATTACCATGTCCAAGAAGCGAAAATTGAAAGACTCTCATGTTTGGTATAATACTGAAATCTATACTTCGAGCGAACCAAATTAATTTCCTCTATATACGAGACTTTAGTTAAGGAGTGCTAAAAGAGGTGTATTCTTTCGATTAAAATGTCAAAGTAGGCGTGAAATTGACTGAAATTTACGAAGATATCAATTGCCCTTTTTATCATCGGCCGATTGCTTTTCAGAGTCAAATTCGTCCGAGGAGTGGGTAGTACTACAAAACCCCTGCTCTACCAACTGAGCTACGCCAGCATTATTGCAAGCCCCTCTTTTTGCCGTCTTCCAGGACCTGTTTACGTCTCTGAAGAGCCTTCCGTTATTATCGCAGAATACAGATTCTCTATTCGGTAATTTAATACCATATTCCAATGGCCTTGTCAACCCATAATTTGTGGGAATGAATGTAGCCATTTATGAGGTCTGTATTTAATGCTGTAAAAGGACTATCGAGAAGAAAAAAGGCGGGACTAGAGATTATGAGTCAGGTACTCGGGAGAAAACAAGGGCAGTTACTATTTTCTGGCAGACCCTATCCAAAAGTTTGACAGAAGGACTTGATCTTTTCTTTGGATTTTTCTATTTCTCTATCCTTTATCTCTAATACTGCTTCCGGTTTTGTGCTTAATTTCTCCATTTCATTAAACGTTTTACCTTTATCGGTCCGACAGACGCAGAAAAAAGCTGTTTTATTGAATTTATTTTGTGAGAGATAGGTTCGGATTGCAGGGGAAATGGTACCCACCCAAACAGGAGTTCCAATAATGGCTATGTCATATTCTTCCGGTCTCTTTTTATTTTCTATTTCTGTTAATTTCTTGAAAAGAGCGTCTTTTCCACACCCAAGCCAACCAATGATTCCGCTCCTCTTTTTCTTATCAATAATCTCATCGATATCAGCGTTCAAATTTTTGGCTATGTCTTCTCCAACTCTTCTTGTGTTAGCAGTTCTTGAATAAAATACTACAAGTATTTTCATTAAAAATTTCCTATGGGAGAGATAACAACCATTTATCTTGCTTCTTGATTTTTAAAATATGAATGATGGAAAATAAGGTCAGACTCCCCTGGTTACCCTAAAACGCATCCTTTATTAGTCCAGGCAATAGCAGCGATATCATCTCTTGGAGAGCCGATGGTCACCGCAGCGAGATGGCCTGCCGAGGACAGAAGGCCAAGCATTCCCGACAGTCCGTACATTGAGAAGCGAACATAGGAACGATGACCCAGTCCCGAGCCGCCACGCCGGGCTCCCTTCGCCCACGAGGATAAGTTCCAAACACTTTCTCCGGGCACCGATCCAGACACAGCCGACATTCCAGTGGGTTGCCACAAGCCTGAGTGTTGATTTCTATCTTCATTGTTTCCTCTCTTTCTACCATGGCAACTTGGCGAACTGGGTTCTGGGCTTGAGGGTGATAGCATCCTTCTCGCAGACCGCCCGACAGACGCCGCAACCATAGCACTGCATCATCTCGATGGTAGCCCTCTTCACGGTGTTCGAAAACCGGATCGCCCCGAACTGGCATTGCGATAAGCACTTTCTGCAGCCGTCACACAGATCCCAGTTGACCATTCCCACGTACTCAGCGCGGAACATGACCTGCCCCAGATTTGTCTTCACTTGGAAACGGTAGGCAACGCAATCTTGATCGCAGTTGCAGAGTCCGCCGATGTAGGGCGTCTTGAAGGTCCAGATGGAGTGCATCATGCCTTCCTTGTCGAAGGAGCGCAGGAGCTTCTTGGCCTCCTCCTTCTCCAGCACCTCGAAGCTATGGGCGTAGTCGGGATACCTGCCGAAGAAGCCCGTCGGATCGGCACCGAAACCGAAGCAAAAGCGAGCTTCGCGGCCCGTAGTCAGGCTGCGGCAGACACAGGGCAGCCGGACGATGGAATCCTGCAGATCCACAATTCGCTCCACATCCTCAATGGGCACCACCTGGCCCCAGTGCTCAGCCTTTTGCTTGCGGGTAGCCATGCGCCGGACAAAGCCGTAGACCACGGGATTCTTTCTGATGGCATCCAGTTTTGCCGTCGCTTTCCCAAGTTTCTCCTCGAAGTGGGCCATGAAGTCGTCTATGGCCTCCACCCGCCCTTTCTGGGCAAGCAGTTCGCGGGAGTAGTTGCGCATGACCAGATACCATTTCTGGCCCTCACCGTGTTGCGTACAGAATTCACACATGAGCATCCTCCTTCCATTGACTTACTGTCTTACCGAAACCTCTTGTCCTTCTCTTTTAAGTCATCCAGTATAAGTTCCGTCCTATCGGACTCGAATTTCGAATAATGATTCTAGGGTTGCTGAAGTCGCCGCCACAGAGGAAGTGATTCGCACGAAGCCAGCGAAGTCAGCAACCCCGTGTTAGACCATCTGATGACAACCGTCTTTGACCATTCCTAACCTAGCTCGACGGAAAGGTAGGCTACAGGAGTTACTTCCCGGCCTGCTTCCCCGGAGGGACTAACTTAAAGCCAAGCTGTTGGTACAGGCCTACCAAATCGTCATACTCCCAAACTTCGACGACTTTGCCGTCCACCCAGCGATGGTGGCAGACTCCCGACGATACGACCTCCTTGCCATTTCCCAATGGCATCCGAAAGGTGTACCTATCAGCAGTTCTGTCGCCGTCGACGAGTAGGAAGTCCATCGTGAGTTTAAACCCCGGGTAGTCCT
>Ga0315307_1001526_pt1 | contig 10370 bp, 7 predicted proteins | sample TDP2_MG_FD_203079 | JGI IMG/M metagenome (GOLD analysis project Ga0315307, IMG submission 203079) | Freshwater sediment microbial communities from Lake Towuti, South Sulawesi, Indonesia - TDP2 | ecosystem: Environmental > Aquatic > Freshwater > Lake > Sediment | place: Indonesia: South Sulawesi... | reverse complement strand
GAGGATGGCCAAGATGCTTGCGGAGGAGGGGGTGGACGTTTTGGACGTGTCGGGCGGGATGTGCGGATCTAGGCCTGAGGACCTGAAGGGCCCGGGGTTCTTCGCCTATGCCGCGAAGGCGGTGAAAGACGCAACCGGGCTCCCCGTGGTGGCAGTCGGCGGGATCACCACGCCCCAGGAGGCTGAGGATGTGGTTCTGCGATGGGGGGTCGATCTGGTGGCGGTGGGAAGGGCTCTAGCAAAGGACCCATTGTGGGGGAAGAAGGCGATGGCTCTCTCAACTGGTGGGTGAGATCGGAGATGATGGGAATGTCCAAGGGAAAGGGGCATCATTGGGCGGGGCAGATATGGGGGCGGAGGGGCAGGCTGAATGCCAGGCAGGGCGTATTGTTTGCGATTGCCCTACTTGCCATTCCGGTCATCAGTGGCCAACCGACCCAGGTACACATGACCTGGCAGTCCGATCCCAGGTACTCGATCACCATCAGCTGGAGAACCGCATCGGAATCCCCCAGCGTGGTCGAGTATGGCTCCACCGCTGCATATGGCTCTAAGGCGGAGGGCATTGCGGGCCGGGTCCATCATGTATCGCTGGATGGGCTGGGGCCCGGGACGGTGTACCACTTTAGATGCGGGTCGGACCTGGGCTGGAGCCAAGATCTGACCTTCCGGACCGCGCCGGAGGACCCACACCAAGGCTTCACCTTTGTGGCGCTGGGGGACTCGCGAACGAACTGGGATGTCTGGGGCAACTGCGCTGATGCCGTGCTTCAGACGGATCCGGAGTTCTTCCTGCACACGGGGGACTTGGTGGAAAGCGGAGGCGACCAATCACAATGGGACATCTGGTTCTCCAAGGCAGAGCCACTTCTGAGCAGGAAGGTCATAATGCCTGTGCTCGGGAACCACGAGGGGAACAATCCCAAGTACTACGAGCAGTTTGCCCTGCCCAACGTGGAGGACTGGTACTCCGTCGACTATGGCTGCGTCCATTTCATCGGGCTGACGACGGAGAAGTCGATGGCCGGGGCGCAGCGAGCATGGTTAGAGCAGGACCTATCCTCGACCAACGCAACATGGAAGTTCGTATACTACCATAGCCCCATGTACAGCTCCGCGGGGCACGGCTGCAACCGAGCCGCCTACGAAGCCTGGGGCGACCTATTCGACAAGTACCACGTCGACGTGGTGTTCAACGGCCATGATCACACATACGAGAGGACCTACCCAATGTACGGTGACTGGCTGGCCGATTCCCCCGAGAACGGCACTATTCACATCGTCACCGGCGGCGCCGGCGCGCCGCTCGGAGGGTTGGTTTCGCGCGGCCCATGGTGTGTGTCCTTTCTGGCCTACTATCACTTCCTCTTGGTCACAGTCAACCAGACCGACCTGAAGATGGAGGCCAGGTTTTACAACCAATCGGTGTTCGACGAACTGCGAGTGTCCAAGGCAATGCTCCCGGATCTCAGGCCCGGGTCCGTTGCCACAGTCCCCGCATTCCCATCTCCCGGCGAGAGTGCCCGCATAGTTGTGGACGTCGTCAACTCTGGGAAGATCCAGAGCGGTGAATGCGGTCTGACAATCGCAGCCAACGGCAATCCCCTTTCCACCGCTCGACTCTCGCCCATCCAACCGGGAGGAAGGTCGTTTGTGGAGCTGGGGTGGGTACCCACAGCCGTCGGGACCTACAACCTGAGCGTCAGGGTTGATCCGTATGGGGAGGTGCGGGAGGGACTCGGCGAGGGCAACAACGAGATGAGCTCATTCGTCCTTGTGTCGAGTCCGAAGCCCGACCTGCTGGTGGAGGGCATCGACAGCAGCACATTGATCCCAGCCTCCGGGGAGATCGTCCGGTTCAGGGTTGATCTGAGGAACAGGGGCAGCGCGGCTTCCGGGCCCTTCGGCCTAGATGTTCGAGTCAACAACCTCGTCTTGAACCACACCATCACAAGTCAGGGGTTGGAGCCCGGCGAGGCCCGGCAGCTGGAGTTCTCATGGCCGGTCTCCTGGGGAGACTGGGAGGTCGCTGTTGTAGTGGATCCGGAGGGCAGGGTGGACGAGCTCTTCGAGGACAACAACCTCAGGAGTGCGACCTTCTGCTTCCGGGACCTGTGCAAGTGGGGGGCGGCATACCTTCCCCAGGGTTTCGCGCAGGGCGAAGTGGTCCTCGTGTACTACAACCGATCCGAGGGACGCATACCTGCCAGTTCCAGCACATGCGTGGCTGTCTGGGGGATAAACGGATGGAAGAAGCCGCCCAACCAGTTGGCCCCGCGGGGGACCGTGACGCGTACCCTCTTCGAGACGCCCATGCAGAGGATTGCGGGCGATCTATGGTTCGCAGCTCTGCCGACTGCCCAAGGGTTCGACTGGATCGATCTGAAGTTCGAGGATCGCCAGGTTCTCGCGACCGCCTACGATGACAACAGCGGCACCAACTGGGCCATCCCTTGTGCGGATTGGGTTCAGTCAAGGCTCAACGAGTTTCTTGCAGCCATTGCGGATGCGGAGGCGGCCGGGGTCGATGTGGGCGGCTACCGCGGCCTGGCAGAGCAGGCCAACCTGAGCCTCACGGCGGGACGTTTGACCGAGGCACTCAAGGCGATCCATGGCGCCGTTGACCGTTGCAGGTTGGACGAATGCCGGGCTCTGCTCGACCTTGCGACCTCCGAATACCAGAAGGCAGTGGGAGAGGGTCTCCAGGTGCCAAGGGCCGAAAGCTACCTAACCGCAGCAAGAGGCCAGATGGATTATGGCAATTACCCCAGCTCGAGGCGGTGGAGCCTGCTTGTACTGGACTTGATCAAGGAGGCTCGGGCCAAGGTTCCGGAATCGGCTTCCTTGGCGGGGTTGCTGGCGGCCTCCGCACTGCTCGTGTGGAAAAAGCGGGCAAACAGTGCTGAGAACAGGGAACATTGATAACGTAGAGCTTGCTCATCGGTGGGGGCGGGGAAATATGGTGCGCCTAGAAGAAGCAGACCGTGTCTTCAGGCACATTCGAAGGCGGTACGACAAGAACCCTGAGGACGAGTGGCGCATACTGGTGGGACGCGATTCGGGGGGTCGCCTGACCCAGCTTGTCGCAGACTCCACCCACACCTGGCAGATCAAGGGTGAGATGGTCAGCCCGGGGAGGTTCGCCGGCGTGGGGTTGAGGCTCCCGGGAGTCAGGAGCGAGGACCTGCTGGAGATCGGGGGGCCCTTCTACGGGATGAGGCCCCTGACGAGAAGCATGGTGATGGAAATCCTGACGGGCGGGTCGCCGCCCACCTTGGAGAGCCTGATCTCGATGCCGCGGATGTCCACCAGACTGGCGACGAAACTTGCCCTCTCGTCAGGGGCTCTGATCAAGGGGCCGATCGTCCACTCGGGCAGCCCGATCTCCGCCATATCCAGCAAGCAGAAGGATCTTGAGACCATGCTGGACCGGGGCTTGGACAACCTCATGCTCAGGAAGCACCCAGAGACCCGCTACGCCTACGGATGAAGCTAGTCGTCCGTCATACATTTCAAGCCAGCCCGATGGCCAGATGCTTGTTGACGCCAAAACAGCTCGATGTTCGATCGCTTGCCGGATCCAAGGAGGTCTACGCTGCAAAGGACCGGGGCTACTTCCCCGTGGTGTTAAGGACGGGGCCCAGGGAGGCGGTCGCGGCCATAAGGGGCGGGGCCGGACACATCGGTATCCAGGGAAGGCTGGAGATCATCCGCACGGCCGATTCGGGCCGGACCTGGTCCCAGCCTACCGTTGCCGCCCAGAGCGAGTGGGATGACCGAAATCCATCCCTCGGGCTGGCCCGGGATGGCACGATGGTGTTGGCCTACCACCATCAGGGCAACTACGATGAGAAGGGCGATCTGAAACGGGGCAATAAGGTAGACACCTTGCTCAGAACGTCCAAGGACATGGGCAGAACCTGGAGCGAGGCGTTTCCCCTGAGCTTCAAGGAGCTGAACGGGCGATCTCCCTACGGCAGGATGCTCAACTTGGGCAAGGACCTCCTGATGCCGATCTATGGAGCTCCCCTTGGGAGACCCCCTACTGAGTGGTCCGTCAGCTACATACTACGATCAAGGGACGGGGGAAGGACATGGGGGGATCTTTCGTTGGTGGCCACGGAGATGAACGAGACCTCGTATGTCTGCCTCCCGGACGGCGAGCTTCTGGCGTTGATGCGATCGGAGAAGGATCATCCAGCGTCATTGTACTCGGCAAGGTCGGGTGACGGAGGCCATGCCTGGTCCGAGCCGGTCAGGGTCACGGCAGATTCCGAGCATCCCGGGGATGTAATCCTTCTCTCCAATGGCTGGCTGCTCCTGGCATATGGGCACCGACATCCACCGTTCGGCGTTCAGGGGCTAGTCAGCACCGACCGGGGCCGCACATGGGCGCAGGACTCCAAGCTCATCTTCGCCGATGATCGGCCTGGAGGTGACTGTGGCTACCCCAGCCTGACGGTCTTCGGCGATGGCAGCCTGCTCTTGATGTACTACTCAGCCGGGGGTCACATGGATTCACGAAGACTGGATGGCGCTTTCGCCAAGGTCGTTCTCTTCGACGAGGACAAGCTCATAGCCGCCCTTCGGAAGCGGGGCCTCAGGTAGCTCGGTACGCCATCACTAGCGGGGCCTAGGTGAGTCGACGCTGCCAGTGACCGTGATGAATCCTGAACCAGAGCAATCACGTTCGGTGTGAACGTCGAAAACCCTTTTCTCCTTTCAGCCGGGGTGGAGAGCAGTGCTGTTTGCTTGGGAGGGGAGGAGAAATGACGAGACGAATGAAACCGGAAATCGCGACTCGACCTGTGGACCCCGCGCATACCAAGACAAGAATCGTGGACCCAGCTGGCGGCGCGGGAATAGACACCGACATCCAGACCGCGATAGACAACCTCGGTGGGAAGGGGGGCGTTGTCTACGTTGAGCAGGGGACCTACACAATAACATCATCGATCAGCATACCATCCCACGTGTCGCTGATAGGGAGAGGAAACGTGACCATCCAGATCGACAGCAACTCAAACATCTCCGCATTGAAGAGCAGCAACCCCACGGATGGAAACGACAGGATCGCAGTCTCGGGCTTCCACATCAAGAGCAGAAGCACGGGTCAACAGGACTACGAACTGCTCGACTTTACCAGAGTGAGGCATTCCCTCTTCCAAGGCCTGATGATCGACGGGGTACAGCTAAAGCGAGCAGGCATATCCCTAGGGAAGGAATCGCAGGGAAACAGGGTCATGAACTGTACAGCGATGCACTGCGACACCGGCATCGCACTAATGCCCGCTGGCGCTGCGCTAGGTCCAAGCACGAACTTCATCGAGGGCTGCAGAGTCTACCAATGCCATGTTGGGATATACCTGTGGAGGAGCCATCACAATGTTGTGCGAGGCAATGTCTGCCATGATATCGTTGCCACGGGCTCGAACATAGTAGGACACGATGGGATCCTTGCCGAGGAGTCTTGCCATAACGTCTTCCAGGGAAATGTCTGCGAGTACGCTTGTGAGCATGGAATCTATGTCTCAGGAACGACAGATGGCGAATCCTGGGACAACGCACTCACGGGCAATGTGTGCTACCGCAACAGCCGCTGTGGAATACATCTCTGCGGGAACTCGAGGCACAGTGTCGAGAAGAACGTAGCCGTAGGCAACACCTGCTGCTCGAATCAGGACGGCATAGTTCTCGACAACTATGCCAAACGCAACACCCTCACGGGAAACGCTTGTACCAACAACTCCAGGTACGGCATATGGGAAGTGGCAACGGGAACAAAGAGGAATATCATCCTTGGAAACATCTGCACAGACAACACATCAAAGGGGATTAGGAAAGACAATACTAAGTCAGGCACACTGATTGGGCACAACCAAGAATAGTTGAGCACCAAGCCACCTGAGACAGCAAGTCCGTGACTCTACCCGTGAGGCTCCGGACTAAGACCGTGGCTCTCTTCAATCAAGGGGGGATTCGGTGCGGATAGCGTAACGGTCCGCTCTTTGTTGGAGGTTCGTCTGCTTCGAAAGGTCTTTCACATCAGACTGTTTTGTGACGGAAACGCTCTTCATCGATCACAACAAGGGTTCCCGCCACCCTGTCCCCGATCCGCCTTCGCAACCGATCCCCCGAAAACGCCATCACACCCAGAACATAGAAATGTGGCTGCATGTCCACCAACCTCATTGCGTTGCGGACAAGTGTCTGGATCATCGTCGGGCAATACCCATCGCGGGAGACCACACGAAGGCCGAGAGCAATCTTGCCTAGGCTTCGACCCCGAGTCAAAGCCTCGAACAGGAACATGTAGGGTATCATGAGAGCAAAGGTCACCCATGAAAGATAGATGACCAGAAAACGGATGGATAAAGGGCCGAAGAGAGGAGGTAGCGACAACACCTCCTTGAGGAAATCTGAGCCCAGGAACTGGTTTGCCTTCATCCACTCGAGGATGAGGGAGAACTCGAAGAGACAAGGCACGAGTAGCACCAACAAGTCGAGGAGAAAGGCCTCGAGCCTTCTCCAGAAGTCTGGAACTAGAATCGCTCCTGATTGCATCAGAAGATCCCCCGCCGCTTACTCGCTTGATATCCCCGGGATGTCATTCTCCCACCTACTGGATCCATCGTGTAATGATTCATGTGTGGAAGCTACTTCCCTATGTCCTCTGCTCCTCGCAGTATCAGGTCTTGGGTTCCGGTGATCCTAGGTCTTCGAGCTTGCGGCAAGGACTATCCTGTTAATCTGCGATTGGTGACCGATCTCCTCCATGAGTTCGCGGTCATGGGTTACAATGATGATCTGGCCAACCGTCTTGAGGCCCGCGATGGTCCGTGCAAGGGCCCGCACATTTGCCTCATCTAGGTACTCCGTCGGTTCATCGAGTATCAGGAAACTTGGTGTACTCTGAGCCTCGGATTCTTGGGCCTCGGCACCGGGCATCCTCTGCCCGACATGGGAAAGGGCAATCCGAAGAGCCAGGCCCGCCATCACCCTCTCACCAAGGGACAGAGCCCTTGAGGAAAGCTGTGGTCCCGACGCCGTCTCGGCCTGCACATCGTAGTCCTGCGTGAGCTCGATGTGTCTGATTGTCCCGCCCGAGTAGATGCTGGAGAAGAGAGCTCGGGTATGGTCGCTCACCGATGGAAGGATCTTCTTCCGCGCGTAAGGCCCGATGTTATTGAAAGCCCATCGGACATCCCTGAGCGTTTCAAGCTCGCGACTTAGCCTTGAATGCTTCTCCTCGGCCGCCTTGAGGCCAGCCTTCTTCATCTGCTGTTCGGCGAGCCTCTCCATGAGCACCGGTATCTCCTTCTCAAGCCTCTGGAGAATCTGTTTGTTCGCAAGATAACGCCCCTTGGCCTCGGCCAGGGCCTGGTCGGGTCCCGGGGTCGAGGGGATGGTTTTCTCAAGATCCTGCAGGAGCTTGGTCTCCGCTTCCACGTTCTTCTCCAGTTCCCTCTTCTGCTGCACGTAGGATCCCAGTTCGGCCTCGATCTCCTCCTTGGTCACCTTCACCCCGGAGTTCTGGGCCTCGGCATCCGAGATCTCCTTTCCCAACTCCTCGAGCTGGGCCCGTAGCCTTGCTGCCCGTGCCTTCGAGGCGTCATCGGATTGCTCGAACCTTCGGAGATCGGTTCGCCGCTTCTCGATGGCCTCCTGCAGTTCCCTGACCCTGACGTCAAGGGCCCTCCGCGTCTCCCTTGCGTGCTCCGGCACCAGCTCTGAGCCGCAGATGGGACACACCGTCTGGCCCTTTGCCTCCATCTGCGCAAAGGAGGTGATGAGGGATTTCCGCGACTCCAGTTCGGCCTCAAGTCTCAGGACTTCGGATCCCAGCTCTTGGAGCGCTGCCTGGCCTTTTGTTATCTCCTCGTCGACTTTTGAGATCCTGTCCAGAAGCGCCTTGTGCTCATCCTTAAGGGAGTCGATCCTGTTCTCCCGTCTCCTCAGCTCCGCCTCCATTTCCAGCAGCTTGTCGTTGAACGAGTCGATCTTCTGTTCGAGTTGAAGCTCTTGGTCCCTCAGGTTCTGGACCTTCTGGGCCTGCGCGGCCTTTGATCGCTCCAGCTGGATCAGGTCTCCTGCCTGTCCCGGCGCAGCCTCCGTCCCCGCCAGTGCCCCAAGCTTCCTCTCCGCTTCTCGGATCTCGGCCTCGATCCTGATCTTCTCCTCCATGCGTTCTGAGACTTCGGAGGAGACCGAGAGCAGGTTTTCCAGCTCCGCCTTTGCCTTAATGAGCTCCTCCTTGGCCGAGGCGACCTCCCTTTCCAAGTCCGACTCGGCCTTTCTGAGATCCTTCCAGGCGTCCTCGAAGACTCCGAACCCGATCATGCGATCGATTTCCCGCTCCCTCTCCTTGCCGGCCTCCAGCAGTGCCCTGATCTCTCCCTGCCTGATGTAGCAGGAATTGCTGTAGGAGCTGTGGCTCAGTCCTACTGCCTTCAGGATCTCCTCGTCTACTTTCGCCTTTCTGTTGGAGACCTCAACGCCGTCCTTGGTGAGGCGGGTAGCGGCTGTGGAGGCCCCCGTCTGGCCCTTGCTGATCTGCCGGGAAACCGTCAGGTTCCTGGGCTGGGAATCCTCCTGCACGGTGAAGCTGAGCGAGACCGAGGCCACGTTCTCGCCCAACCTGACAAGAGGCTCCAGGCCAGCCCGGCCCGCAACGGTCCCATAAAGGCCAAACTCGATCGCCTCTAGGACCGAGGTCTTTCCCGAGCCGTTGGGGCCCTGTAGGACGTTTATCCCGGGGGAGAGTTCGATCTCCTTTCCCTGGAAGTTCTTGAAGTTCTGAAGCGAAAGATGGGTGAGGATCACTCAGCTGTCCTCCTCCCTCTTGATGCTCTGCTTCAGCGACTCCAGTAACTTGTCCTCGATGTCCGGTTCCCTGACATACACGGGCTTCCTTGGCGTGGGCCCTGGGCCTTCGGCCTCCTTCCTCCTAGCCTCCGCCTCCATGGCCCCCTTGAGAAGCTTCTTGGCAACCTCCACGAGGCCATCAAGGTCCTTGGGCTCGTACTTGGATGACAAGTTCTCCCTGAGGAAGGATTCCAGAATGGCGTATATGTCCGGCGTTTCCTCGGGCATGGCCTGCTCCCTAAGGACTGGGTTGCACGGCTTAAAGCCTTTTCCCGAGGCAGCCGACAGCCGAGGGAGTCCGACCTGTACTATCTGAAACCTCTTGAACAGGGCATACGACCAGCCCAACGCTTATATCATGCGTGATGACAACTATGTGTGGGAGTACTACGACGTGGCAACCAGAACGGGCAAGCGTGCAAAGGCCTTGTTGTGGTGGTGGTATCCGGATGCGTACGACTCCTCCTTTGAAACCGGGAACGGCCAGATGGGTGTTCTCCCTGTTCACAGTGTGTGGGCCGACCAGCACAACATATGGGTGGCGGGTGGTGGATAGGATGTTGCTGGCAAGACTTGTTTCGGACCGGAACGCAGCGCTACCAGTTTTATGTGGTTTTCTGGCTATTCTGGTTGTGGTTCCGGGCATGGTTTGTGGGGCGCTCGCCCCCAAGGTTCCCTCCGACACAAACGTATCGGCGGTTGTCGCCGAGACCTGGACCAGCTTCCCTAAGGCGCAGGGACTTGGCGACCTTACACTGAACGCGCCTTACGATATGTGTGTGGATTCCAAGGGGAGGATGTTCATCCTCGATCAATGGGACCTGAAGCCTGAGAAGATATACGTGTTGAACCAGAAGCTTGAGGTCGAGGCGGTCATAGGAAGCACTGAGGATGTGACCGTCAGGATTCCCGAGTTCGGACACGACCTCACTGACATTGCTGTTGATTCCAAAGACAGACTGTATGTCTGTGACCCTACCATCAAGCAGGAGTATCCGGGGGGTCCACTTCTCCCGGGCAAGGTACATGTCCTGCACAGCAATCTCTCCTGGCTTGGTTCCATAGAGGTTCCCTATGGGGACACTGTCGGTGGCCCCTACTGTATTGCGATAGACTCGAAGGACAGGCTTATCGTGGGCGAGGCAAGGGCTCTCGGGGAATCGAGGATTCTCGTCTTTGCACCTAACCAGACCGGCGTGAACGATGTGTCCATGGTTCTTGAGAGGATTATCCAGCCTTGCCCACTAGGAGAGGACTGCCCCACGAACAGACACGGCTCGCCGATGGACATCACGGTGGACCAGCAAGGCAGGGTCATCATCACGGAGACGCTCGATTACGCCACGCAGTACTTTCCCTATCTTGAGAGGGTGGTGGTTCTTGACCAGGACTACCGCTGGGTGATGAGCCTGGGGTCATACGGGAAGGAGCCGGGACATTTCACCAGCCTGTCCAGCGCGGTCGTTGATCGGTCTGGTGTGCTGATTGCATATGATCCGGGCACC
>Ga0315307_1001524_pt1 | contig 10375 bp, 8 predicted proteins | sample TDP2_MG_FD_203079 | JGI IMG/M metagenome (GOLD analysis project Ga0315307, IMG submission 203079) | Freshwater sediment microbial communities from Lake Towuti, South Sulawesi, Indonesia - TDP2 | ecosystem: Environmental > Aquatic > Freshwater > Lake > Sediment | place: Indonesia: South Sulawesi... | reverse complement strand
ACATAGACACACAAATGGAACAACTAGACAAAGACTTCCGAGCTGGCAAAATCGACGGAGACCAATACGCTGAGCAGAGACAAAGACTTAAACAAGCAAAAACAGGGTTGCTCGACGAATTACACCGCATGGGCGTAGTCATCTAACCCGAAGCCGAATAAACAACCTTTCCGTCCACGATAGTCATTTCAACGCGGATATCCTTGATTTTTTCGGGCTTAACCTTCAGCGGATTGTCAGACAAGACTGTCAAGTCAGCGCATTTGCCTACCTCTATGGAGCCTTTGACGTTTTCTTCAAAGGAAAAGTACGCGGCATCAACCGTGTAAGTCTTGAGAGCTTCCTCAACAGAGAGTCGTTCCTCAAGAAACTGTTGCTGGGTCACTGCAGCCCAAATGCCCAACAATGGACTCAGAGGTTCAACCGGAGCGTCAGAACTAGCTGCGAGCCGGATCGCTTGGTTAACAAGCGATTTGAAAGCATAAGTCCAACGTGCCCTTTCAGGTCCTATTCGCTGAGGTATCCAGAAATCTGAAACTATAAAGTGTGGTTGAATACAAACGGCTAAGCCCAGAGCCTTTATCTGTTTGATTAAATTCGGATTCAACACAGACGCATGTTCTATGCGATGCCTATGCTTTGCAATTTGTTCCTTGGGCAAAGCTTCATCGAAGGCTTTCAGAGTTTGTTTCACAGCCTTGTCGCCAATAGCATGAACTGCGACCTGAAAACCAGCCTCATCAGCCTCCTTAATCATGTTCTTCAACTGGGCAAGGCTGTGGTAAAGAATGCCAGTTGTTGAAGGATCATCCGTGTACGGCTTTTGCATGGCCGCTGTTCGAGCTCCTAGCGAGCCGTCTGTGAATATTTTGATGCATTTGAGCTTGAGGAAGGGGTCGTTGAGCTGCCCACCCTTGAAGCTGTCTAGGCATTCAGCAGGAACCATAGTGTAGACTCTTAATGGCAGCCGACCTCGCTTTCTTAGCTTTTGGAGGGCATAGACTTCGTCCGGTTCGTTTGTAATGCATGTTACACTTGTTAGCCCAGCCTTAACGGCGTCTGCACTGGCTTTGCGGCAAGCGTTGAGTAGTTCTTCTTCCCTTGGTTCAAGAAGGTTTGATACCAAGTCAACTGCCTTTTCCTTCAATAATCCTGTGGGCTCATCAGTTCTTGGGTCTGTGTCAATAAACTCACTTGATGAAACTGCTGTTTTCTTGCTTATCTTTGCCATTTGAAGAGCTCTGCTGTTTGCCACGGCAACGTGTCCGCAGACTCGGGTGAGGAGAACCGGATTATCTGGCGAAACTTTGTCCAAGTCCCAACGAGTCGGAAACCTTTTTTCCTTAAGACGGTCTTGGTCCCAGCCTCGACCTAAAATCCATTTTCCCTTTCTATTTTCCTGCACTTTTGCTTTCACTCGGCTCTGGATCTCTTTGACTGAGGAAACGTATCTCAAGTCCAGCCATGGAAACGGATGCCCAAGTGAAATCATATGCATATGCGAATCAGTAAAGCCTGGCACAACCGTCTTGCTCTTCAAATCTATAGTCTTAGTCTTTTCACCTATCCATCTCTTGACGCCAGAGCTTGTGCCCACGTATACAATCTTGCCTTCCTTCGCAGCAATTGCTTGTGCATGAGGGACAGATGGATTCATCGTTAGAACGCTGCAATTGAATAAGACCAGATCAGCTTTCATGAGACTCCACTCTCAACCGTCTGCAAGCTTACACTGAGTCAGCCGTTTATTATGATTTGCTAGCTTGCGCCAACGCTATTGTCTTCATGTCAAACCTCAATCAGAAAGATGATAAAGCACAAGTGCGAAGAAGTCGAGTTAGCTCAGAATGCATCATTCATCGATGAGGGCAATGCGCAATGTGGCAGTTTAAATCAGAACAGAAAAGATACGATGTGGGAAAGGTGTCTATAGGCGGAACCATGGGTGAAAACCCCACAGTTCTCGTAGGGTCTATTTTCTACCATAGGCAAAAGAATCTAAACCTACATGAGGAAACTGGCGAATTCAACCGAAATGAAGCTGAGAAGCTGATAAAAGCTCAGGAAGAATTCTCTGACAGGACAGGATTGCCGTGTATGCTGGATGTGGTTTTGCCATCTAAGAAATGGGCAAATCTAGTGTTGGAGTTCATAACCTCAGTCACTGACGCACCCATTCTTTTGGACGCTCCTTCAGCAGAGGTCAGAATTGCAGGATTAGACCATGCAAAGCAGGCTGGAATTCTGGACAAGTGCATCTACAATTCGCTCAGCCCTGAATCCAAGAGCATTGAATATGAGAAAATAAAGGAAGCCGGGGTCAAATCAGCCGTGTTGCTAGCTTTCAACAGCAAAAACATGACAGTTACAGGTCGAATCGAGGCAGTGAAACAACTTCTTCCTAAAGCAACTCATAGCGGAATTGAAAAAATATTGGTTGATACCTGCGTGCTAGACGTGCCAACCTTGGGTTCCGCTTTCAAAGCAACCTTTGACCTCAAAAGTGAACTAGGATACCCGACGGGATGCGGAGCCCACAACGCCATAGACACATGGAGGGGACTTAAAGCCAAAATGGGTCTACAAGCCGTCAGACCGTGCGCGGCGGTAGCCAATACATTGACAATCGCAGCTGGAGCTGACTGGATACTTTACGGACCCATAGAAGACGCGCCATTCGTGTTCCCCGCAGTAGCCATGGTGAACTCTGCTTTCGCCCAACTTCTTATGGAAAAAGGACGGATACCTTCCAAATCTCACCCGATTTTCAGGACCGCCTAGAAAGGAGACTCAAGATACATATCCATTCAGTCCTTCACGCGTAGAAGTTTCTTCGCAATTCTTACTGCTTCAACTGCGTCTTCGCCGTAGCCGTCGGCTCCCGCCTCTTCAGCCCACTTTGCCGTTGCTGGTGCACCTCCGACGAGAACCTTCACTTTTTCTCTTAAACCAGCCTTCTTAAGGGCTTCAATGACTTCGCGTTGAACTGGAAGCGTGGTTGTTAAGAGAGCGGATAAAGCTACTATGTCTGGATCTAGTTCTCTTGTCTTTTGTACAAAATCATCGGTTGGAATATCCTTCCCAATATCGTATACTTCAAAGCCTGCGGTGAAAAGCATCATGGCAACTATGTTTTTGCCGATGTCATGGATGTCACCTGCAACAGTCCCGATTAGAACCTTGCCTAACACTTGTCTCCTTTCGCCTCTCTTTTTGATCAGAGGTTCCAGAACTTCAACTGCAGCTCTCCTAGCAGAATCGCCGGCTACTACCAAGTGAACAAGAAAGATTTCTCCATTCTCGAATTTCTTGCCTACTTCCTTGAGAGCTTCAGTCAGGGCATTAACAACTTCCAAAGGATCATGCCCCTCATCCACTGTTTTTCTGACAGTTGCCACGAATCCATCTGCATCGAACCTTAGAAGCTGTGCTCTGAGAGTTGAGTCAAGAGTGCTCACGGTGACCCCTTCATCATCTGATTTGCTCTAAATCGGTTCTTGTTGATTTAAGCCTATTCTTAGGCTTCTCGCAGACACGGGTAACCCACAAAATCGTTAGCTCTTTAGAACATGTTCCTGAAGGAAGGAAACCTATCAAGATCTCGGTGTGGAAAGAACATTGCTGCAGTGAACTCGCTCTGAAAATCTGGCTCTGACGCCAGTTCCACGTAATCCACTTTTCGACTAACGTTGACGGCGATGTGTCGCATTATTTTGGAAATCAGAGCCATGCGTGCTCCAGCGCCTGCTGCGTTTCCCACTAACGTTACCCGTTGTGTCGGGATGTCTGGAAGTAGGCCGATCATCTCTGCGTTCTTGAGGTTTATGTAGTTGCCGAAAGCTCCAGCTATGTAGAGTTTCTTGATGTCGCGTGGTTTGATGCATCTTTTCTTCATCAGGATACTGCACCCAGTGTAAATAGCTGCTTTTGCCAACTGAATCTCTCTAATGTCCTTCTGAGTTATCGCAACGTCCCGAGTGGCTCCTTCCATCTTTGACAGAAGAACAAAGGCTTTCTGTCCGTTCATTTTCGCAAGCCTCGGCGACTGGATGTCTTCAGTGAATTTGCCTGCCGTATCAATCAATTGGCATTTCAGTAGGCTGGCGACAGCGTCGATTACTGCTGAACCGCAGAGTCCCAAAGGTTTGACGCTACCGATGGTTCGGTAGCTCACACTGTACTGCTTAGGCTCAATGGCGAGTTTGTCAATTGCGCCTGAGACCGCTTTCATTCCAAACTTGATGTGAGTGCCTTCAAACGCTGGACCTGAAGCGCAGGAACAAGCCGTTAGCTCACGTTTGTTGCCCAATACGACCTCAGTGTTTGTGCCTACATCTAAGATCAATGATAATTCATTCGCCTCATGGATCCCGGTTGAGATTATGTCAGCAACCGCGTCTCCACCAACGAAACCTGCGATCACTGGAAATACATACACGTTGGCGGCTGGGTTGACCTTAAGCTGCAGATTTTTGGCTTTTTCGTTTATGGGGTCGGATACAGCAGGAACGTATGGCGACAAACCCAGGTGTTTTGGTTGTATGCCGAGGAATAGGTGATGCATAGCGGTGTTGCCGACGACGGTCAATTCGTAGATTTGCTTCGGATTCAACGCTAGTTTCTTACATGCTTCTGAAATCATATTGTTCAGGCATGTGGTGACAGCCTGCTGCATTTCCTTCAGGTTTGCTTCTGATTTCATAGCGTACGAAATCCGAGAGATAACGTCTTCTCCATGCTCAATCTGCGGATTCTCTGTAGATTCTGTGGTTACGATGTGACCGTTGACGAGATTGGAGAGATAGATGATTATTTTTGACGTGCCGATGTCCACTGCAATTCCGAAGGCTTCCTCCGAAGTGTCTCCTTTCTCCAGTGAAAAGACCTCTCGATCATCCCATATTGCAGCCGTAACTTTCCAGTTTGCATCTCTAAGAACCCGCGGCATGCTTTTGAGCAGTTGATAGTGAATGCCAGCAACATCAGTTCCATAAAATTCTTTTAGAGCGTCTAGAACCCGTCGAGCATCAGACCTGACATCATCCAACGAGGGCGGCGGAACACGTAAGAACACCTTGCGAACTGCGGGCTCAAGTGTCACTGACCTTTCAGTTCCTTCGACGAGAAATTTCCGAGTCATTAATCGTGATTCCTCGGGAACGTAGACTGCAGCATCAGACACAATTGCACATCCGCAGGCAAGCCTGTAGCCAGCTCTCAGTTCTGGGCTGGACAATTCGCCTTTCCAGTCAGTGGTTTCGCTGAAACTTGAGAGGTCTTTGATGATGACCTTGCATTTGCCGCAGATTCCTCTGCCGCCGCATTCGGATCTGACTGTCATGCCAGCTGTGTTCAAGGCGTTGAGCAGTCGAGTGCCTCTTTTGACGTTGATCTTGGTTCCGTATGGCTCGACTTCAAGCTGTACCAAACCTATCGTACGACACCAGTGCCCTTAATGATGGCTGTGGATGAAGTTCTTGACTTTCTGTTCAAAGATCTTTCTGGGCGGAAAACCCAGTGATGATACGTAGGTGTTGAACTCCACTTGACTTATCCTCTTTGCGAGCGCTTGCTGTTGCAGTTTTCTGATTACATCGCCAGCAATGGAGTAGCACGGTGCATAGCCCACGGTTTCAAGGAAACTCCAAGTCTCGTTGTAAATCATTTTTTCTGAGATCCCGGTTTCTTTGTGCGCCCATTCAACGAAATCTGCTACGCTCTGTTTCTCCATGTTTATCTCTACGTCGAATATCGCTCTCAAGAAGCGCATGATTCGCCACTTCTGAACAATGAATTCGTTTTCAAGCAGCATCGTCTCAAGGTCTTCCTCACCCGTCAGTATTCTTAACAATTCGGATTCTGCATCGCTGGGTTTTCTTCTCTTTGAAAGTCTTCTCAGCAGTTGCGCAAATTCCAATTCTCTGTGAAAAGAGATGCCGTCGGAAATATGTGTGGAAAAGGCTGAGGAGATCACCTCGAGAAAACTCGGTTTAGCCGCAAACTGTGTGACTGAGTTTGAGTAGTTGGCGGCGTGACCGTATTCCTCGTGTAACAGCGACTGGATGAGTTCTGGGACGTTGACTGATGATGAGACTCTTGGGTCTGTGGTGATGAAGAAGACGTTAAATGGCTTCTCTGTTAAGCCATCGAAAGGCATCATAGCGGCAGTAGGGATCAAGTTAACTAAATACGGCGGCGTCTCCACGACTCTAGTTTCGTATTTTGGGGTTATCCTGACTATGTTTTGTTCAAATACCTTTTGGGTCATGGATCGTGTCTGTTTGACGAACTCTAGTGCTTTTCGTCTATCGACGCCCTTGCGTCTGTTCAATTCTTCATCGACTGCCTCCACAGAGGGCTTTATGCCATATTTCTTTGCAAGTCTGTGCGTCATTTTCTTAAGAACTGGCAACTCCTTTTTCAACCAGCGGGTAGCTTTTTCCTTTATTTCCTTGGAAGTCTCTGCGTAACCCCATATGTCGGCGAGAAGCTTGGGGTATATGTCCTTATGCTTGACTTTGGTCCGATTCTCTTTGATGATCGGATAGACTTCGGCGAAGTCTCCCTTTTTGATGTTTTTGGCTCCAAATAGGCCTCTGTATCCGGAAGCCTTCGCCTTGAGTGGTGCCAGAGAGTTTTTGACGGATTCATCTTTTGTTTCAGCGATTATTGTGTCAAGTATTCCCAGAAGCTGATCAGTTGTTTGGCATGTCAGTATTCTGATCTCTGTCGACCATTCTTTGTTTGCAAGCAAGGCGGAATATGCATCAAGAGCCAGCGTAACCTGCACTGCCAACGACCGCATGTGTTCAGGCACAATTCCTTCTTTTACTAGATGGGCAAAGAAGGCGGTTGCCGCGCGTGAGGGGATCATGTAGGGTTCGTTGAAACTCAGAGCCGTCAAATAGCTTTGGAAAAACCTCTGTTGACCCTCGTTCTCAGCTATTTTTAGAAGACTCCTCAATTCCTTTTCTGCAATTGCTATGTTGTCTTTTGAAGGCACGAAGAATTTTCCTGCGCACTCACTGACTCCATCTATGTATGCTGATGACGGATCAAATCGTTTGTACCAATCGAGGAATCGCTTCTCAACCTTGCTCATCTTTTCTAAGATTGGGTTAGATTTCATGCTTTCATATCCTTTCTAATGAGCTACGAGATTAAACCATAAAAACCTTGAATAAAAGGCGAGGCTAGCGCAAAGTCCTCGTGCTTTCTTTTATGTTAATCCCATGTTTCTTCAAAAGGCTTGTCAGCTTCTTGAATGTGGCTTCGTTTGCACCAAGTTTCTCAGGCGGGATTATGCCCTTGTCTCTTATGATTTTCTTAGCGAGCAGCTGAGCGACGCATGAGGCTGTGTACGCGGTGGTTCTCGCCATTGCTGTGACTTTTCCGCGCTTGTCGTAGTGGTCTAGCAGATAGAAGCTATGCCTGATTCTTTTGCCTCCTTTGATCCCGTCGACTTGAACGAGCATTATCAGAATGTCTTCGACTTCAGGTTTCTTCAGCTTGCGTTCAAGGAGCTTCACGGTCACGCTCTTCGGAGAAACGCTGAGCTTGTCAATCTGCACGGTTTGCTCATCGAAGAATCCCGTGTCTCTGAGAAGTCTTATTTTCTCGATGTGTCCTGCGTACCTTAGGGTTTTTTCCGCCATGTTTTTGACACCTTTTGTTGTGTAAAGCAGTGTTCTGAGTCCGTCGCTGATGAAAGCCTCAAGTTTACCGATGCCTGGCAGTTCGATCTCTTCAACTTCGCTCAGCGGGTCAACTTCTGTTACCTTGCCGTTCTTGATGATTCTTGCCTTTCTCGTGTACTCGTCTATCAGGCCTTCCACAGACCATGTAATAGTGTAACCAAGAGGAGGAATGGGGTCTACGGGCAAGCCACCAACGAAGATTTGGGCATTTTCTACTTGATCGACTTTGCTGATTCCGCGCATTGCAAGCATGTGGCTTAATCCGGGTGCGACGCCGCAGTCTGGGATAATCGTCACTGCTGCCTTTGTGGCTTCTTCGCTTAGTGGAAGTGGGTTCTCGGGCATGAAGGAGACATCAACCATGTCAACTTTCGCGTCTATGCATGCTTTGAGCGCTCGATGACCTATCTCGCCTGGTAAGGCTCCCACTGCGAGATCAAATCCTTTCAGAGTGCTGATGAGGCTGTTGCGGTCAAAAACGTCCAGCTGAATGGCAGAAACGTTTCGTGAGCCTGTATCTGCTGCGGCTTTTTCTGCGCGATTCAGGTCTTTGTCTGCTATTGCTATTTTTGCCGTCGGCATGTTCTTGGCGAGGTCTTTTGCAATTACAGAGCCGATGTGTCCGGTGCCTAAAACTAGTATTTTCATGTTGAACACCTCTGGTTTAGAGTATTGGAACAGATTTGATCTTGTATCGGTTTGTAATTTCGAGTAAGGCTTTCTTCAAGTCGTTTTCAACGTCAGAGGGCAAGGGTTCGGGAGTGTGGTCCTTCAATATTCTGTTGACGGTTTCTCTGGCTCTTGTGGTCATTACCTTTGGTTCTTGCTTCCTTGAAGCCTCCAGAGTTAATCGATCAATGACATCTGAGGGCACAAGTTGCTCTTTCTCAAACCACTTGAGGGTATGACTCTCTGCGAGATAGTGACCCCCTGCCCCCACCTTACTTATGACATCGATCGCCATGGTATCAGGACTAGTAACTAGTCCTTTGGCGAGCCTTAACGCCATTCCGCAGATTTCGTTGTCTATGACAAGCTTTTCAAAAGACTGACAATTCTCGAAGATAACCATTCCAGGTCCAGAAACAACGTTTACGCCTGCGAGGACGCCCAGAATGGTTCCAATGCTGGATTCAATTCCACACTGTGCATCTATCGCTTTTGAGTCGCTCAGTCCTAGATACGCGTGAGAAGGCAACCTGTAATGCTTGGCGACTTGCGCAGCCGCACATGCCACCATCATGTTTTCGATTGATCCAAGGCGAGACGAGAGATATCTCATGTCGAACGTTGTTGGTGAACCTCCGTAAATGACAGGCGCTCCCGGCTTTGTCAGTTGAGATATTACCAGCCCGCTTAGAAATTCAGCGTTGAACTGCACTAAGGTCCCAGCAAGAGTTATTGGACTTGTTGCTCCCATTTGTGGCGCAGGTACGATTTCGGCTGGCAAGCCGTATCTTGCACAGTCGATTAGGTTCTGGCAAGTTGTTTCGCTCCACATGAGAGGCGAAGAGGGACAACAATCAAATATTGCCATCGGCTTTTTTGCCAATTCGCGTTCTCCACCAGCTACAACTTCCAGCAATCGTTTCATGTCGATGAGCCCCTGTTTCGTGAACGCGCCTGTGATTATGGGTTTAGGAGAGTTTCCTAGCACAAGATAAAGGCGATAGAGGTCGCCTATCTCTTCAGACACTTCGGAGGGCACCAATGCCGTGCTTTGAGCTTGAATATACGTCAAGGCGTCAACCAGTCTCACCAGTTGAACCAGATCTTCGGAGAATGGTCGCCTTATTTCTCCGGTTTCATGGTCGGTGAAATAGACTGCACTTGAGCCAGGGTTGAAAACAGTGTTGTCTGCCCCTATTTCCAGTTCATGTTTCCCGTCCCGACTGTACAATGTCACGATTGACCGTGTCTTTTCTAGGCAGTCTTTTACAAGATGCTCCGGGATGTATGCAGACCCTTTGTCGAGTCTGACTTCGCATCCTGAAGTTTTTAGTAGATTCATGGCTTCACCATTCTTGATTATGACGCCCGTTTTCTCGAGAACCGTCAACGAGGCACTATGAATATTCCTGATGTCATCGATTGAGAGAATTTGCAGTGCCGGTCTCTTGGCAGATGACGCTTCAAGCATGAATGATACCTCATCAACTTAGGGGGTGTCCTCACTATTTTGAGAATCAACACTTAAGACTTCCTTTCTCGTGCCTATTGTTTCTAGCAGGAGCAGAGAATGAAGATTGGAAGATGCTTAGACCCAGTTCTGCCCAGGCTTGCGCTGTAGAAGTAGCCGCTTCTCGTAGTTGCGTCTGACACGCATCCTCGGCACAGGCCTTCTCTTCTCCACGGGTGCGATCTTTGGAGTCTGCGATCTGACTTTTCCAGCTTTCGAAAGACTTCCGTGTGTGGGCATCTGTTGCTTCCTCTGGTGAAACCAGTTTCACGCATTCTTTTAAGGATTTTCCTTTTTCAGCCAATCTCGTCTAATGCTGGGGGCAAATCTACCCTAGGGTGTCGTAACACTTTGATGACGCCTCGGGTGAGTATGTTTTTCTTGACCTCAGAGTTCTCGTAAAGCTCAACATCTCCAACAGCGACAACAGATAACGCAACAAACACGTTCTCGCCTATTCTAACTGAACCTTCAGAATGTACTGCACCGCCGATAACTG
>Ga0315307_1001523_pt1 | contig 10376 bp, 14 predicted proteins | sample TDP2_MG_FD_203079 | JGI IMG/M metagenome (GOLD analysis project Ga0315307, IMG submission 203079) | Freshwater sediment microbial communities from Lake Towuti, South Sulawesi, Indonesia - TDP2 | ecosystem: Environmental > Aquatic > Freshwater > Lake > Sediment | place: Indonesia: South Sulawesi... | reverse complement strand
GTTTTGATGCTGCAAAACAATCGACTGGCAATCGGTTCCTTAAGCAAAGAAGTCGCCAGAAAACATGGAAAAGAATTGTGTAAACCCTTAACCAAGGCTCTGTTGAAAAAACTCTCCAAAAAATGCAAAACCCTTAACACTACAGGTTTGCCTCTAATGAATTATCCCTGGGATCTAGTTAATCAAAACAGTGACCTACTCCAAAAAGACTATGGAGAAATTAGTAAACGCGAGTCTGAAGGACTACTCGACAAGAAGGCAGCAGTGTACGGCGACAAAAGAAACGTTTACATTGGAAAAGGCTCTCACGTTGAAACCTTTGCGTTGTTAGACGCTCGCCAAGGCCCAATCTTCGTTGGAAACGAAACCGTGATACATTCGGGGTCGAGAATAACTGGGCCCTCTTACATTGGAGACAAGACGATTGTTACTTCTGGGCTCATCCGACAAGGCTGCAGCATTGGGCATGTTTGCCGTGTGGGCGGCGAAGTGGAAGAAACCATTATGCAGGGTTACTCAAACAAGTATCACACGGGTTTTCTTGGGCACGCTTACGTCGGTGAATGGGTCAACTTAAGCGCAGCCACCACCAACGCAGACCTCAAAAGCACATACGGTAATGTAACCGTTGAAATTGAAAAGAAGAGAATCAACACAAGGAACATGAAAGTCGGCTGTTTCATAGGCGATAACGCCAAAACCAGCATCGGAACCCAAATCTACACGGGTTTAAAAATCGGAGTCGCAGCCCAAGTGCACGGGTTTCTCACAGAAAATGTTCCATCGTTCACCATATGGGCAAAGAGTTTGGGCGCAAAAAACGTTGAACTCACCTGCGAATCAGCCATCGAAACTCAAGGGAGAGCGTTTTCACGCAGAGGGGTCAAACAAACAGTCGAAGACATCAAACTGCTCGAGAAAATCTTCAAAATAACAGCAAAAGAAAGAAAAGAGGCAGGGGTCCGCAAGGGAAGGTTCAAGCTTTGATGAAAAAAGGGATAACCTATGGCTTCTAAGAAGCTGGGAGAAACAAAGGGACCATTGATTGTGTGGCTATTCTTCACCCTGTATTTTGCCATACCTATCTTATTCAGTGGCTCTGGCTCCTCAAGTGGAACGCTGCCACAAAACATTACCGCATCGCTTCTCTTGGCTTTATTGATGTCAATAGCCATAGGTTGGGGAGGAATTCTTGTCTTCCTTGTTATTTTTTTGGCTCTCTGGGAAAAGCGCCGATCCTTGAGAGAAATCTTTTCAAGCGTAGGGTTAAAGAAAACTGGTTCCGTAAAAAGTGTGCTTTGGAGTTTTGCCTTACTTCCATTGTTAATTGCTATTGCTTTGCTGGGAATGATGGTGCTTAGTTATTTGCTTGGGCCAATCCCTTCTGCAGTTTCTGGCAGTGTGCAGATTCCAGCGTGGTACATTTGGTACATGGTAATATACTCTTTCTTCCCTGTTGCCGTTTTAGAAGAAGCAACTGCTAGGGGATACATGCTCGACAGACTTATGCCCCAGCATCCTTCAAGCCTTGTTAAGGCTTTACCCGCAATGCTTCTAAGTTCACTATTAATGACTCTTTGGCATATTCCCGCATATCTACGAGTATACGCCTTTCCAATCCCTTGGACTGTTGGCCGCTTAGCAGGCAACGTTTTCCCAATATCAATAGTATTAAGCATTGCCTACGTACGAGCAAGAACCAGAAACATCATTGGTCCAGTTCTCATCCATTTTCTGCTGGACGCAATGCCCATAATTCTCATGTTAGCTTAAGACATTTTGGCGCCGGGTGGAAAATGCTGTGAAAAAACCGAGATGGAGCTTTCAAGCAAGGACATCAAAAGATTAGAGGAAATGGGTTATCGTCTAGAAGAATTTGCATTTATAGATGATGGTGTGACTCGGCTCAGAAACGTCGACGGATGCTGCTATTTTTACAGTCTCGCTGATAAGAAATGCCGAGTCTATGGAAAAAGACCCTTGGGATGCTATCTCTATCCGGTTGTATATTTGGTAAATGAGGGCGCTATGGTTGATGAATTATGTCCAATGGGACAGACGATTTCAGAACAAGAATTGAGAACGAAAGCAAAAATCCTCGACAAGCTCTTGAAAAAAATTGATAGTGGAAGAAAGTGTAAATAGAACCCTATTTTTTCGCCCGTATTTTATTGTTTTTTAGGATGGAAAGGGTTAATCACCTCGAGCGCTACTAGAGTAAGAAAGCAAAATAGCTTCGAAAAAGGGGCTTGAAGAGTCCACATCTATCAGGGTGATAAACGGGAAGCAGCGGCTAGTGAATGGAAAATCCAAAACGTATTCCGGGTGTTCACTTGAGGCGGAGTTCGTCTGTACGTTGTCTAGCGGAGGCGTTTAAAAATGTCCTTTGCAGATAACGAGACGCTAAATAAAGTGGCTGCGTTGTTCGGAGAGGACGCTGTTAGAGTAGTTGAGACCCTCAAAGGGGTTCACGAGATTACAGATAATGAGATAGCGGATAAAACCCAAATACGTCTTAACATGATTCGTAAGGCACTCTACAGACTCTACGACCACTCCCTCGTGGCTCTCAGGCAGTCCCGCGACAAAGAAACAGGTTGGTTTATCTTCAACTGGAGACTCCAACCCGACCAAATGGAAAGCTTTATCCTAAATCAAAAGCGCCGTGTTCTAGAAAAATTGGAAATACGGCTTGAATATGAGAAAAGCCATGTGTTCTACACCTGCCAAACGCCAGGCTGCAAGCGATATCCCTTTGAGGAGGCATTTGAGCTTCTCTTCAAATGTCCAGTTTGCAACAAACCAATGATGCACACCAACAACGACTGGATCGTTAAGATCCTAACCCGAAAAATTGAAGAGATAAAAGTTCTGTGAGCGTTGAAATACTAGAGAATGTTCCATCCTCCGCATTTGTCAACATCGCTGAAACCATTCTATCTTATATTGTACCTTCATCAAAGAATGTGGGGTATTAATTGAGAGATTGCGTGTGCGGCGCTGTGCTTGACGAAAAAACAGCTAAATTCAGGATTAATTTTGAAGGAGAGACATACTACTTCTGCTCCACGAGTTGCAAGAAAAAATTCAAACGCCATCCAAAGAAGTTCGCTAAATAATTTACGTTTCACAGAAAATCGCTCATTAAATCTGCTGTGCATTCTAAAAACACAGTTGTAGCAGTCAAACCTGACTATATAACACGGAGACTTTCAGCGGCTTCATCAATCTATCGCCTGCTCCAATGCAAAGACGCCCGAAAATGTGAGGAAAAAGGGAGAGTAACCTATCGGTGTTAGCTCTCTATTTAGTTTTCTTTTTACTTCCTTTTTTCTTCTTTCCGGTTTGACTTTTAGACACGATTGCGACCTCAAATCTACAGCTATCAGCGATTTCTCTATATATAATTTCGTATGCACCCGCTATCTTAACACATTATCCCAGAACATCCACCTTATAGATAGATGGATGACCTTAACAGACAAAAAGGTAAGAAGAATTTTATGAAAGAATGTCACCATTCTTCTTCAAATTCTTCCTCTTCAGTTTCTTCTGATTCTTCTGGTTCTTCCTCTTCAAATGTATATCTCATTTATTTTCATCTCCTTGTTTCGTTCTAGGGGCATACCAATAGAACACGTGACACTTATAATCAATTCGATAGAATCCCTTAATGTTTCTTTCCTGTTCAACGCATCATGGATGGACCATCAGAACAGGTAATTCTAACAAGCACTTTAGCCCGACACTATTCTAGTAGATGGTGCCGCTAAGCAGACGCCTGTGCATTTTAGTTACTAGAGAATGCCAGTGGTGTTTAAGAGTTAGGTTCGCCTATTATCTTTGTCAACACCGACAACGAGGAAATTAAAATTGTCTAGAGAACCGAACGTCATATATGTGGGCAGAAAGCCCCCGATGAATTACGTGTTGGGGATTATTACAGGTTTCAGCGGGTCCAACGCTAAAGAAGTTACTTTGAAGGCGAGAGGACAAGCAATAACTACTGCGGTCGACGCCGTCGAGATAACCAGACACAGATTCATGAAAGACCTGAGCATAGGCAAAATCACCATAGGAACCGAAGAAATGCCACCAAGAGAAGGCGAAAGCAGAGCAAGAATGGTTTCAACGATCGAAATCACTCTGATGCGAGCGTAGGAAACAAGTAAAATGCGAAGCAAAATATGGACTACGCGAGGTCGACCCTCTGGTAGGTTTCACTCTTACGATGACATTCGGCTTCTCGAGTATCTCGCTAGAATTTCAGTGAAACACGAAATCGATTCAGGCAAATTTTTTAGTAGTTTTCTTGATGCTTTTCAACATGATGAAGCTGCATGTGGAGAACTATCGATTGAATGCCGTGTGAAGACACGAGATCACGCAATCTTTCTCATAACCAACACTCATAAAGTGGTTGCGCAATTTCCCATACCCGTGCATATTCTTGCAAAAAACAATCCGCTCAAAGAGTTCACCTATAGGCCGTCGTTTATGAGGAACCCAGCCCAACAGGCTAAATCAAACCACTATCAGATTAAAGACTTAAGGGTTGGAATGAAACGGATTAACATAAAGGCACGCGTTCTCGAAGTATCCCAGCCAAGAGTGGTCGCAACCCGTTTTGGTCTCTACGCTAATGTAACAAACGTCCTTGTTACTGACGAAACTGGAACCATCCAATTGCCTTTATGGAACAAACAAACAGATGAAATTTCTGCGGGTGACCTCATTCAAATTGAAAACGCAAATGTCATCGCGTTTAGAGGCGTACGCCAGTTAAAGGTCGGCAGAAGCGGAAAAGCGAGCGTCATCAAAAATAGTTAGTGCGTACACATTTATGCGATGTATTTGAAGAGACACGATTTTACAAAGCTTTTCTACGGTCACTTTCATCTCATAAGTTTTTGATGTGTCTTCCAGTGTTTGAGATACATAGGGCACTTCATTTTATCCTCACATTTTTTACATTCAGGGCGGAGGCTCGTCCAATATCGGTTGCAAGGCAGACTGGTTGGAGGAGGAGTCTTCGCTATGGGAGTCGACATCTAGGCAATCCTCTAACTTAAGAGCATTAATAGCGCAAATACATATAAATTAAGTTATCAAGTTCGCGCGAAAGAACGTCGAGCTCTCGGGTGAATAGTGAAAATGCGAGTAAAGAGTAATCGTTTCAATCACAATTATGCTAGTTTCTACTAGCAAATTGATAGTATCTAGGAAAAGTTTGAACCGAGAGTTTGAACTACCCATGTTGCCGCTTCAAAATTGTCTTTCGTGCAATCCATTTTACTAGTAAAAAATCGGCCTCCAAATTTACATCCATTACCGGTCAATTCAAGAAAGACCAAGAAATACGCTCCTTCGCCTAAAAGAACCCCGAAACTCGCTCTAAAAATGGCGCCGGGTGTGGGATTTGAACCCACGCGGCCCTTTCGGGCCACAGACTTCCTAGCTTGACGACTCCAGGCTTGAGCTTGGCATGATTGCGCTGCCTCTCTGCTCCCTACCAGACTAGGAGAACCCGGCGCGTCTGTGTATCTGAAAGAAGCTTAATGCGTATTTTAGGGTTTATGATTTTGTGCGCTTTTGTGCCACATTTTCGGATAAACGCCTCTCGGCATGAGTACTCGTTCAGTTTTGGCTACCAAGCCGTGGCTCATTTTCACTGTGTCTTCAGTTGAAACGAGCGCCTTTGACAGGGCTACGCCCTCGCCCTTCTGCGTCATGACTGCAACTGTGTCGTTGGGTTTTATTGCTGTTTCAATGGATAAGACTCCGGGCGCAGCTAGGTTTGCGCCGTGGCATAATGCGTCTACGGCTGAGTCCCGTATGATAATTTTTGGTACAAGCCCAACCACTTTTTCCATTGGTTGTACGATTTTGCGAATGGTTCCTTCGTCTCTTTTTTCCTGCCACCTCGCTTGCAGATAGGCTATGTCGTGCAGTGTGACCATGTTTTCGGCTTCGGTGAATGGACCTGCCCTTGTTCGCCTTAATTCTTGCATGTGGGCGCCCACGCCTAGGACCTCGCCTAAGTCGTAGCAGAGCTTGCGAATGTAGGTGCCAGCCTCACAGCCCACTTTGAATAGAACGTTTCTTTCAGCCAGTTCAAGCAAGTCTAAATAGTAGATTTTTCGTGTGCGGATGCGTCGCTTCACTGAAGCCCGAAGGGGTGGGCGTTGATAAATGGCGCCGACAAACTCGTCTAACGCCGCCTTAACTTTGTCTTCAGGTGCTGCACCGTGGAGATACATGACGCAAACGTATTCTTTGCCCGAAACCAATAATGCCTGAACCGTCTTTGTTGCCTCTCCCAGCGTGACTGGTAAGACGCCTGTGACCTTTGGGTCTAGGGTTCCGCCGTGACCCGCGTGGTCTAGGCTTAGGAGGCGTTTCACCCAAGCCGTGACCTCGTGGCTGCTTGGTCCAGCTGGCTTGTCCAAGTTGATGACTCCAAACCTAAGGTAATCTTGTATTGAGCGCTCGGCGGGTTTACAACCATATCTGGGGTCTGTCTCCTCCTCAGCCTTAACCAAGAGTTTGCGTTTGACTTCCCAAGGCGGCGTCAATCTAGGCATAGTTTGAAATTCACCGTTTTGAAAGAAAAGTTGTGGTTATAAGGTTAAAAGGGTTACTCGAAAAGAAAAAGGGAGAGTTAAGAGGCAGTTTCTCTTTCAAACAGCAAGTAATGCTTGACATCCATACCATATCCAGTTGCCTGATAGGTGTGGAGACGCCAGCCCTTATTCTGCCATTTCTCAATTGTTTTACCCACATCTTTGTGGTGACCGACCTGCACGCATTCATATTCTTTCAACTAAATGTCACCTCCTCTCTCCATTAACAATAATGCACTACACAGGTTATTCTTCTGGGGCTTCCTTCCATTTTTCAATGATTAGTTTGTTTTCTCCGCTTTTGAAAGATATCTTAAGCTTTATTGAGGATTGGGTTTTGAACGGGAACATGCTATCTTCTGCCAAGTCAAGTGGAACATAGATTAGGTACTTGCCATCTTTTCTTCTGAACAATCTCGCTCTTCCTTCAGAAACCATACTTTTCAGTCACCTCCTTTGAACTGAAATAGACAAAAAATAAACAAAGTCCTAAAATAAGTTGCGGACGATTCAGTCAAAAGTTTTAATCAAATGAACGAAAAGTAGAACCCTATATGAATTACATCTGCTACCTTTCAACATTTTTCACACTTGATAGCCCTTCTAAAATTAACCTCTAATAAACTAGAATCAAATTGAGAAAACACCTCGCAGGTGCGCAGTTGCGCACTTCGCCTAAATAGTGGGCTAGGATTTGTTTGGTTTTGAAGGATGACTTTGAAATGGCGAAAATTGTAAGGGAGGTTCGGAAACAAATCAAGGGTTTACAATTGGGCGATTTGATTCGTGTGCGTTGGTTCGACGCTTGCAAGGGTGAAGTCAGAATTGACGAGAAGTCTGATGAGGCAAGGGTTCAATTTGACGTTTCCGTGACTAGTTGGGGCGTGTTCTTGGGCTTGGTCGGTGAGAAGACCAAGCACGTTCTGCTCATTCGAGACCATTTTCAAATGAACGCTTCTTCAGGCGTTTACGACATAGACTTCAATGTTGTTCCCATCGGCATGATACAAGGCGTTGAAGTTTTGAAACAAGGCGAATTAGAGCCTCGTGTGGCTGAACTTTTACAGCAAGCCTTCCTGAAGGCGCGAACAAACAAGCGCAAGGGAAGAATCATCCTTCACCTAAACCAGGAGGTTGAAAATCATTGAAAAACCTGTTCAAAAAAGCCTTGACGAAAACCGTTTGGGTTCAGCAGAATCAGGAAAACAAGCTTCAGCCAGTGGAGATTCCGCCCAGCCAAAGAGTCTTGTATGCCGTGGTTTTTGCAATAGCCGCTATCATCGCTCTGACAGTTCTTGAGGTAGCCCACATGGCTTTCCTAGGCTCGTGGAACACCGAAGTCTTCGCAGGCATCATGAGCGTGGTCACTTTCATCCTAGGCATATTCATCGGACACGCAGCATAAAAAAACAAACACAACGCAGAACAAACACCAACCACGTGTGATAAAGAGCGTACTAACCCTATGGGAATCCGCGAACTCTTCAAAATCACCAGAATAGCCTCAAGATACGACAAAGCAACAAGCAAATTCATAATCAACATCAGTTACAAGACAAAAACCGACATCACAGACAGAACAATCTCAGTCGCAGAAGCCTTCGGACTCGGCATCGACAAATTTCAACAACACGTGATCTACGACAACGTGGAGTTGAAGATTGGACCAAAAGACATCGTATACATCACAGGCGAGTCGGGTTCAGGCAAGTCTGCACTTCTGAAAGAGTTGCAAAGCGAATTGACGCCAAGCGTTGTCAACATCGCAGATGTGGCAGTTGACCCTTCGAAGCCCCTCATCGAATCGGTCGGTCGAACCCTTGAGGAAGGCTTAGAACTCTTGAGCCGAGTCGGCTTGAACGACGCCTTCCTGTTTGTTCGACGCTTCGAACAGTTGAGCGACGGGCAAAAGTATCGGTTTCGATTGGCGAAGGTGATTGAATTAGGCAAGCAGTACTGGGTTGCAGACGAGTTCTGCGCCACACTGGACAGAGACACGGCTAAAATAGTAGCGTTTAACGTGCAGAAACTGGCTAGACAACTCGGCAAGGCTGTGTTGGTTGCAACTACACACACTGACCTCTTCAGAGACCTGAAACCGTCTGTTTACATTCACAAACGGTTCGGCAAGGAGATAAGGGTTCGTTACTTTCCAAACAATCTGAACACTTCTTGTTCTCTAGTTAAAGAAATGCACGTTGTTGAGGGAACAAGACGAGATTATGAGAAATTAGCTTGCTTTCACTACCGTAGTAGTCGGTTGCCTCCTCCTCACAAGATATTTGCCCTGAAGCATCGAAACCAAAAAGTCGGTGTAATCGTGTACAGTTATCCGCCTCCCGTGTGCTTTGGCAGACGTCAGGCTCTAGGCAGAGTGGCACCCTTAACCGAGTTGAACAAAGATTTTGTTTGGATTTCACGGGTTGTTCTGCATCCAAAATATCGCACAATCGGATTGGGAACCCTTCTAGTCAAGGAGACTCTGCCCTTGATTGACCGTCGCTACGTGGAGACAATCGCTGTTATGGCTAAATACAATCCCTTCTTTGAAAAGGCTGGAATGACCAAAATCGCCGAGAGAAAACCACACAAGAGCGTATTGAAGGCGGTGGAACAACTTCAAAAACTCGGATTCAACCCAGTTTTCCTTGCTTCGAAACAAATGAACCTGCAAATATTGGCGGGCATGAACACGAAACAAGTTGCAGAGGTCAAGCAAGCTTTACTTAGTGTTTCCAGCTTTTACTACAGACGACTAGCCGCTGTTGGTCAAGTGTTTCTAACACGAACTGACTTTGAAAAAACCCTCAGATCGGCAACCTTGGAGAAACTTGCGCAAATGCTCTCAGTTTTGAGTGTTTTAAACCAAACTAAAGTGTACCTATTCTGGAAAAATCCCACGGCTCAGGCGTAAGGGTCGACTTCAACATACTGAGTGAATGCTCCATTTAGGAAAGTTTATAAGTTTTGGTACCAAATGGTATCAAGGTGAGACCATTTGACTCAACGTCAGAAACTGCTAGAACAGGAAACATACCAGATGGCAGTGAGACTGTCTAAGGCAGACTACGCCAAGGTTCAGCAGCTTGTGGAAGCAGGGCTCTACAGAAGTTCCGCAGACTTCCTCAGAGAAGCAGTGCGCGACAAACTCGGGAGCATGGAAGTCGTTAGCGTTCGGAACATAAATTCGCGCAAGGCAGAAAAAATGATTGAAGACTACTTAATTAAGCATCCCGGTCCAAGCTTCGCCAGCGAAATCGCCGATGCCCTCGGATTAGACTATGGTATCACGTTCAAAACCATCCACAAACTCTTGGAAGAAGGACGCATAAGGAAGGCGAAGGCATGACAATACTAACGAAAGAAGGCGACGGCATAATCGGCAAACGTATTGTATACATTGCCCGCAAGGTTTCAGGACCCAGACTCGTCATGAAAAGCGGAAGACACAGAGGACTAGAAGGAACACTCTACGACACAGAAGCCTATATTGACATAGCCGTCCAAAAATAACCCCATAAAACTTTCAAGATTTGTTCATTCTTAGACATATTTCATTCTGCACTACGTTTCGCTCTGTGAAACAACTGATTTATTAAGTTATCAGATATAGTTTAGTTTGCAGCCACAGTCAGCGGGTGGGCAACAAAATGTATGTAGACGTTTGGAACGTGATCGCCAAGCAAGAACGCGAATTAAACAGCATACAAAAATTGTGGAAACTAAAGCTGATAACACCGAGTCCAAGAGTAG
>Ga0315307_1001520_pt1 | contig 10385 bp, 9 predicted proteins | sample TDP2_MG_FD_203079 | JGI IMG/M metagenome (GOLD analysis project Ga0315307, IMG submission 203079) | Freshwater sediment microbial communities from Lake Towuti, South Sulawesi, Indonesia - TDP2 | ecosystem: Environmental > Aquatic > Freshwater > Lake > Sediment | place: Indonesia: South Sulawesi... | reverse complement strand
TCGAACAATGCGTGCCTTTACCTGTGTGTAGACGGAAGTTGCATTGGAAGGTGCGGTTAATGTTAAATAGTCGGGTCTTTCCTTCTGTGTACAATCTAGGGGAGCTGGGGCTTAACTCGGCTGAGAGGACGACTAACGGTGTCGTCGACCCTTAGAACCTGAACCAGATAATGCTGGCGGAGGGAATGACTTGAGTAATGCTACGTTTAATGCGAATGTGGTCGCCAAGGATGTACTCTTTGTCGTTTTGATGTTGTTCTCAACGATGTTTCAGCGCTGTTGGGGGCTTTGTGAATGAAGAAGGGTGAAGCGAGACTTCTTTCTGAGCTGTTTAAGGATTCGAAGAGGAGCGATAGGGAACTTGCCAAGGTGTTGAAGGTGTCTCAGCCGACTGTTACCAGAACGAGGCATAAGCTTGAGAAGGAGGGGCTGGTTCGGCAATACACGATTATACCTGATTTTGTGAGGATGGGGTTTAAGATTCTTGCTATAAGTTGTTTCAAGTCACGGTTGAATAAGGAGTCAGCAGAGTATGAGCGGGTGGCGGCGATTTCGAAACCGAATGTTGTGTATGCGGCTGAGTGTAGTGGTATGGGAATGAATGCTGTTGTGGTTTCGTTGCATAAGAGTTATTTTGATTATGTTGATTTTGCGCGTGAGCTTCGTTCTGAAGTTGGAGATGATCTGGAAAAATCGGATTCCTTCATCGTCGGTTTGGAGGGGTTAGTTTTTAAGCCCTTTGACTTGAAATACCTCGCAGAAGCACTAGATACACAAGGTGTTTGACGAGTCTTTCAGAAGCAACTTCTTTTCACGACTCACACCAAAACCGGACACCTAATCTTCACCCATCCACAAGGCACACACGACGACCAACTCTGGGCACTAAGCCTAGCCGTCTACACAGCCAACCAGCAACCCGAACCCACACTCAGAATTGCAGCCCAACCAAGCCGCTCATGATGAACTACATCATATTTCAATTTTCGTAACATCGTTGACTATGAAACATTGCTTAAATGATATCTGCCATCTTAAGATATATTTGAAGAAAGAGAGGAAGGAGAACCCCCACACATGTTTGAGGAATTCTCAACCGGCGCCGGACAGACAATTGTGGTGTTATTCTGGCTTTTCTTGGCGATGATATTCATATGGGGTCTAGCCTGGTCTAGAACCCATATTAAAGGCAAAGCGTGAGTAGCTGCTTAAGCATTCTGCGACGCTAGCCTTATGCTGCTTCTATGTTTTGTCGTCTAATTACGAATTCATAAGAGCATATAGTAACACTTAAGAGATACGATACTTCTAATGTTCTGTAGACACGTATAACACAACGAAGGATAACCGAGTAACATGAGCCTACCCAGAAAAGTAGACCCAATATCAACAACACTCTTACAAAAAATCAAAGAATCCCTAGACCAACTCAACGAAAAAATGGAAGTCATGATCGAACTCTCCAAACACGGACAACACATGAGCCCAGAAGGCATACCCGACGTCCTAGACGTCATGACACTTCTCTCCTTACCAGATCACCTGCGCAAGACTGCTGTCACATTATGCAAGCTCGACCACGCAACAGCCGACGCAGTTGCAGAGCAAACCAAGCGTGCAAGAGCAGTTGAAAGCGGCTACCTCAACCAACTCGTTCTCATGGGATACGTGAAAAAAGAACGCCGCGGACGCAAAGCGTACTTCTACATCGAAAGAGACGAAAACCACAACAGCGAAGAGATGAAAGAACCATGGGAAAAATAATAGCCATACACTCCTACAAAGGCGGAACAGGAAAAACACTGCTATCAGTTAACCTGTCAACACTGTACGCCAACCGCGGCAAAGGCGTCGCCCTACTCGACCTAGACTTCAGAGCACCCAGCCTCCAAGCCATACTGAAAGTGCAGAACAGCGAATACTGGATAAACGACTACCTCAACGGCGTCTGCGACATCAAAAAAGCCCTCATCGACCTTTCAGAAACCCACGCCAAAAGAGGCCGCTTCCTCGCCGGCTTAGCCAACCCAAGCACAGAAGCCATCAGAGAAATGACAGCCAAAGACAGAAAATGGGAAATGAAAGCCCTAGGCAGACTCCTCTCGCTGAAAACCTCTCTCCTAAGTGAAATCGGCTTAGACTACGTCATATTCGACACCAGCCCAGGCTTACAGTACTCGTCAATCAACGCAATCGTGAGCGCCGACATCGTCCTTGTAGTAGCAGGCACAGACATCTCCGACATCAAAGGAACACAACGCATGATCAACGAACTCTACGAACTCTTCGAAAAGAAAACCGGGCTAATAATGAACAAAGTACTATTTGACGTACTTGAATCCAAAAGCCAACGCGCAGACTTGGCGAAGAAACTGCTGAACAGCAACAATCTGCCAATGATCGAAATGATTCCATGCTTCTGCGACATACTACGAACCGGCGGTGTAAGCATATTCGTAAACGACAAACCAGAACATCCCTTCGTTAAAACCTTGGACAGAATGGCTACAGCAATCGAGACCCTTTAAGACCGCTCTTTGCCACCGTCAGTTTTGCCCGCGTATTTTTCAGCCAATTTCTTAGCTCCCCCAAGATAATCCTTCAATCGTTGAAGCTCTATTTTCTTTTGCGGCAACGTCTCCGGAGCGTACATGAGGGGCAAGACAGCTAGGAAAAGAAAGAAGCTTGCAAGAGAGAAAGCCGCGCTCGCTGGAAGAACGTTGGAAATAGGCATCAGCGACAACGAGATTAGCGCATTGGCGAAGAAGGGCAAGCTGCCGATTACATAGTATTTTTCAGCGTTGCCTTTCGGAGAAAGGTCTCCCCAAAGTATCATGAGGAAGGTTATCCAAAGAATCCCCGCTGCAATGGCGTCAATGGCTAGGTAGAAATACCATGCGAGCGTGAGCATAGGAGACATTCCAATTATAGCGTAAGCAACGCCTAAGGATACGAAGCCGTATATTACTACGCGTTTTCGTCCAATTCTGTCAGACAACAAGCCTGCAAAGAGAATGGAAAAACTAGCGATGACTGGGCTAACCATAAATGACAGCAAATAGAAATCTGAACCCACGAAATCTTTCAACAGAGCCGTTTCCAAGGCGTCTATGACGCAGAACATGGACCAAGGTACAAGGTAAAGATTGAAGGACCTGTTGCGAAACACCGTTGAGAACGACACATGTTTGCGTGCTTCTGAGAAGTTCTCTTCCTTTGGCTTTAGGAACACCAGTACGATGAGTCCGACTCCTTTCCAAGTAGCCAGAATCAAGGAGTTGACGTTCAGGTCAAAAGCAGTGAAGAGAATCATCAATAACGGAGCACTCAGATTGATGAGCAGAAACGCTAAAGCACTGACTCTGCCGCGGTTCTCAACAGAAGTGTTGTCTGCCAAGTAAGCCAGGCATGATGGCATGCCCATACCGAATGAAACACCTAGAAGAATCAGGATAATGGAAACGTACGCAACTGTAACACTGTAAGCTAAAGCAAGCATCAGCGAAGCGATTGCCCCGAAAGCCATCCATAAGTAGATAAGCCGCAATCTTCCAACCGCATCGGACAACACCGCGCCTGCAAGACTGGATCCAATAGTCGCCAAATGAAAGACTACTTGAAAAGCAGAATACAAGCTGGAACCAGCATGAATGCTCTCAATCACCCTGATCGTCATGTAGTACCAAGTAAATCCATTGAAAAGCAGAAAAAACACTATGAACAGCTCTTTTCGAGGGATGCCAAGCCCAGCTAACAAACGGCTATTCTGCATTCTTCGCACTCGAAGTCTCTTATGCAAAAGATGAGCTATTGAAAATTATGTAATGGAAATCAAGATTCACTGTCATGAATTCCCCAGCAAACCAAACGATGACCCTGACCCCAATTGTATACGTGTACAACAAGCATTATATGCAGATATATGTTCAACAAATATACAGGAAAGGCACATGAAGAAGAAAATCAAACTACCAGTCAGATTCTGGTGGAACAAACCGTTATAGACTGATTTCTATCAGAGAAACTCTTCAGAACTTTTTTGAAGGCGGAAGCGTAGCTCTTATCAAGAGCTCCAAGTGTTGAGCACTATCATATTTAACGGACTTCAGTTTTGAATTCGCATCTGCTGCCAGCTTGTGCATAAGACTAAGATATTGCCTCATAGCCCTAGACTCAGAGATTATTTCCAGGATCGTTTGAGTATCCCTTTTTCGGATGGAAGCCTGCAGAAAAATGGGTCTCAGTTTAGAGTTGGCTCTTGGATCTTGCATACCATAGAGGATGGGTAAGGGCAAGCTTTCCTGTCTTGTGCGGTGACGACTTTCTTCTGGATCCATCAGGTCGATCCAGTCGTCTCTGAGTATTATCATCATACCTAGCATTCTGCCGAAATGACCCATTGCTTCGGTCTGTTCCTTGGAACCGCCGCCGAGAATAGCGCCGATTCTCGTGTGAGCTTCCACATCAGCCGCCTTCTTCTTCACAACATGTAGGTACGTTTTGGGCAAGATGTCTGTTCTGCCTCTAAGAGGCAGTTCCATCGCTTCGGCGTCTCCAAGTTCAAAGAACATGTCTTTTACGATTCTCATGATGAGAGACATCTTTTCTTCGGGCACGCCTCTTGCTACTACAGTGTTCAGTAGCGAAAATCCTTTGAACAAAAGTGCATCTCCAACGAGCAAGGCGACGTCTTTGCCGAATTTTCCATAAATAGTCTGGTATCCACTTTTGGCTTTTGTTTTGTCAATGATGTCGTCGTGTATGCTGAGGGCGCCGCTGATAAGTATCATTGGAACTCCGACTGGCGTTGTGATTTCCGGGTCTCCACCAACCGCTTCACAGACCATCGACAACAAAGCTGGCCTAGCTAGATCGTGCCAGTATCGAGTCATGAAGTAAGTCAAGGCTTCCTTTGCTTCCTTGCATTCAATCGTTTCCTGAAGCATTTCTTCTCTTGCTATTCCGAGGGCTTTTGTTCCTCGTTTCTTGAAGACCTTCTGTATCTCTTTCATTGCAGCTTCTGGTGTTTGCTCAGGTAGCTTCATGGTGCGGACTCCATGTGGTTATCTGAAGGTTGTTTTGCGTAAGTGCTCCTTTATGAGATCGTAGTATGCGTCTAAAAGTCGGGCTCCAGTCTCAGTGATTTCGTAGATTTTCCTAGTTCGACCTTTCTGTAGTTCACGTCTACTTGTTGCAAGTCCTTTCTTTTCTAACTCGTTCAGCATTGGATAGAGCGCGCCATGTCTTAATTTGACGCTATATTGTGTTTCAGTTTTCTTGATTATGTCGTAGCCCCATGTAGGTCCGGTTTTGATGAGTTGTAGTATGAGGATGTCGAGGAAGGATTTGACGAATCGTCGCCTTACTTGATCCGTTAAAGCTTCAGCCGACTGGTTGCTTTCCATTTTGCTTTTTCCTCGTCGGTCTGGTTTTGTACATATTGTGGTTTGTTGGGTTTATTTGATTATGCATTGTTTTTCATGGAGTTATGTGTCGATATGCCTATTGTATGCGGGAACGTTTATATTGCGGTTTATGTACTATACAGTTTGCATATGTCTAAAAAGGGACATATTGTATCTGTGTAAAACCGCAGAACTGTAGAACAAAACAACAAACAAAGGGGCGAAAAAAGTTGGGCGGACCGAAAGCAAGGGAGGTTCAGATGAAATTGATGAGGGGCCTCCTTGACCTCGTGGTCCTTCAATTCCTGCGAGCCCAACCCATGCACGGATACCAGATAATAACCAGCCTACGCAAACAATTCGGCGTCTACTTCGGTCCCAGCACAATATACCCATTATTGTCTGTATTGGAGGAAAACGGGTACATCAAAAGCCACTGGGACCTAGAAAACGACAGACCTCGAAAAGTCTATGGCATCACAACTCAAGGCGCAGAACTCTTAAGCTGCACCGAGGACTCGTTAACCCACATCTACCGAAAGCTGACCATAAGCGCAAACAGAATTCCTGTAGCGGATAGAAATCTGTCAATCGAAGGTCTGACAAACGGCAAGAAGCCTGCAAACGGCGGTTCTCACAGAAATATCTCAATGATACCGCCGTAAAGACAGCCAGTCTTCCAAGCAATCAGCCGTAGCAAGAGGTTAACCGGTTCCGTGCATGGGACGGGCGAATACGAGACACCATAATTGATATGGCGCCTGTCCCAGCTTGGGCTGCTGATCATTGGCTTTTTGCAAGAGCTACTTTTTCACCGTTCTGGAGAGTATATAAGATTGTTTTTTCGTAGCCGAGAACATGAATTCTCGCTTTTGTTTCTTGAAACTGGTTTCAGAATCGTTTTCAAAAATCGATAATCTCTTTATGGAGTTGCTCTGCATAATATGGAATGGTGCTCAGGTTGCTTGAGCAGAAACCGGAAGAACCCGCACAAAAACAGCCAGCTCTAGTCCTTCCATTTTCAGCTTCATCCAAAGAGCGCACACTTCCCTTCACAGAAGAAATGGAAATGGCAACAATCTTCATCATTGCGGAATCCGACCGCAAGAAAGGTGAAGGCTTAATCCTCAAAAAACCGGCTGAAGAACTGATCTTCGTCAGCAAATCGTGTTATCCGATTTGGCTCGTTCCATGGAGCGACAAAACTCTAGCATTCGACGGCTTGGGCGTGTCTGCGCATACAATACAGTACGAGGTATTACCTGATATCAAACCGTTTGTCAATGATGTTCAAGGAAGCGCCACAACCCGTCAAGCGTACTCAGCAGCTCTCTCGGATCACCTCCACTATTTCGAAACCGTGAAAAGTGTTGAAGAAAAAACGGTTTTGGGCCTCATCACGAGCTTGGGTTTCCTTCAAGACTTCCAGCAATTCTTGAAGGAAGGAGAAGAATCGGGGGAGTCTGAGACTAAAGAAGTCTGCATGACTCCAAACATTGATGAACCCTCCATATCCGCATCGTTGAAGGAGCTCTCAGACCTAAAAGCCACATTAGAGCTTGAGATTCGAAGTCTTCGCGACGCTATGAGGCTATTGAGCAGCACAACTAAACAACATGCAGCCGCAGTTCGCGAAGAAGCCAGAGAAATTCAGGTAGACTTGGACAAACGAATAGCTGAGGCTAAATCAGTTTCGATGGAGAGAATTCGTGTGATTCAAGAAAAATACGATGTCCGAATCCTTAAGGCATCTCAGAGATCCGAAAAGCAGCTTCAGGAGCTTCATCAGGAGCGAGTCAAGCTTGAGAAGGCTCACGAACGCGCGATAGGCAAAATCGAACGTTGCGATTCGGAGATTCAGGATGCAAAAGCTCGTAAGGATGCCAAGGGCGAGCGAAGATGGAAGGATGAGAGAGAAACTTGGAAGAGAGAAGCCTCAACTCTTAGAAAAAGCCTCGAAGCCCTTGACAGGCAGATCGAAGACGCCGAATCCCAGAAGAAAATCGAAATCGCAAATATCAGAGCTGAGTTTGACGCCCAGTCGGAGGAAGCCATGAAGGAAGTGAGGGAACTCGAAGCGATTAAAGAATCGAAAATTCAACTGAGCCGACAAGAAATCAAAGCCCTGGACGATTCCACGTCTATGATTCTCGGACAGCTTGACGTGTTGACAAAAAAGAAGAGAGGTTCCCTTGAAGACTTGGGCAAAATCGGAATGAGGGAGCAGCGAAGAAAGACCACCCTAGCATACGTGCAATTCTACTTATCGTGCCTTCGAAGCGAAGGCAAACGCAAGTTCAGAGTCTATCCACCATCGATCGCTGGAACCATGAAGACAACAACTAGATTGAAGGGCATGCTCGGCATGTCCAAGCTGGGGTCACTGTTTCCACCTCGGTCAAAGGCTATAGCAAACGTTCTAGACCAAGTGATCACCTTGGCTGAGCGTGACCCGGTTTTTGAGAAAGAACTCTACGACGCTGGATCGCAAACAAGCATACTGAAAACCATGGAATCTCGTGAAAGAATACTGAAGGGGCTGAACGACTTAAGGAAAGAGGAATGGGTGTCTGTTAACGAGGCTCAGACTCTGAGTGCGCAGTTGAAGGCTTGATCAACCAAGAGTGTAGGGGTTTCCTTTCTGCACGATTTGGACGTCTAGATTCTTGAACAGTTTCTTGAAAAGCTCAGGATGCTCGGTGTGAACGGGTATGAGCCTCTTGGGCTGAACTCTGTTGATTATTTGTTCAAGGTCTTTCGATGGACAGTGTCCAGACGCGTGAATTTGATGAAATCCTAAACCAAAGTGCTGCAGCCAATTGTTCATCACGTCTACGCTGATGTCTTCTTCACTAAAGGGTTCACTCATAGAATGAATGAAATGCCCCCCTCTGGACGGTTTGACATCGATCAGTTCTGTGAAACTCACAAGGTCAAGGTTGAACAACAGTTTCGATTGGTTCTCATGAACGTAATCGTAGTTGACAGCTTTTTCAAGGAAAGGGCGCTCCCAGACATAATAGTCGGATTCAGCGAATCTGCCTGTCTTCTTTCTCTTCTTATAGAACAGTACATTGTCGTCGTTCATGACATCTGGTATTCTCAACACCGGATCGCTTCTTAGCATGCAGAGTAAATGCGCCAGCTTTATCGGGATAACAAACTTTCTGTCGTTTTCCCTCGCGATTTCATAAAACGTTTTGAACCTGTCGATGTCTCTTCCGTAAAACGCAACGATCACCAGTTCAGAAGAAGCTCTCGCAACAATCTTGTTGCTTTCAGTCTTAACCCGGCTTTCAGAATGAATCACCTGCTCGTCTTCTGTGCTTACTCGAGTGCCTTCTGAAATCATCACTGCAGGATCAGTTTGAGCTGCTTTTTCAGCGAATTCTTTGGTCATGTGTGACATTGGTCCGTGCAATCTGTAGTCGCCGCTGTAGGCAATTGAGCCTTCAGAGGTGTGGATTATGAATCCATAAGCGCCTGGAACCGAGTGGTCGACATGGACGGGCACAACAGTCAATCCGCCGACTTTGACTCGTTTTCCAGTTCTAAACGGTTGAAATCCGTGTTCGCCAAGGTCGATTCTTCCAGACTCTTGCATGGCGTCAATTATGATTTTGGTGCACTCGCCGCAGTAAACTGGTATGTTTTCATCTATGAATGGCAGGTGTCCAATGTGGTCGATGTGGGGATGAGACAGGAAAACTGCGTCGAACTGGGGTTCTTCATATTTGATGTCCGTGTTCTTTATCATGTCTTTGGCGTAAAGCCCTCGCAATCTGGGGAGTAAACTGAATTCAAGGTAGTCGCCTGCTTGGTTAACGCTTCTGGGCATAAGGTAGCCGCAGAAGTATTGAGCCTCATCGGCAAAGGACATGCCGAAATCGAAGAAGACTCTCGTGTCTCTGTCCTCTAGCAGAATTTTGTTTCCGCCGATTTCGTTGATTCCGCCATAAAAAGTAAGCCTTGTGTCTTTCATTTCTGCCTCACTCTTCTACAGAGGTTTGATACGGCTAGTGTCACATGAGGTTGGGTGAAGATGCTGAAAACTTTGGTGTAGCGAGGCGACGCCGCTTTCCTAACCGTTTCCTTGCTGCCGCCTTCTTCCAAATAGCCTTGTATAAACGTCTCTGAGATCAGTTCGATTCTATCTGTAGGCGCTAAGGGTGGTACGTAGTGCCCGGAGTAGTACAGGAATTCTGCAATGTCCCAAGTGCTGTCTCCGTCTCTAGATGCCTGCTCTAAGTCGACAAAGCAGAGTTTGCCATCTTTCTTCGTGACGATTATGTTTTCGGGTTTGCAGTCTCCTAACCCGACGTCTACTTGATGCGCTTTGGCGATTTGTCTACCTGCTTCTTTGACGAGTTCAAGCTCTGCTGAAGCATCGGCTTCGGTCAAAAGTATCCTCTTGATTGCTTCTGACATGGTTTCTCCTTCTACAAATTCTTTGAAAATGAGACGTTGTTTTGTGCTGATATGCAGAATCCTTGGCACTGTTAAGCCTTTGCTCAGGAGATACTGGTTCAGTGCATATTCTCGTTCCAGCCTTGATTTTCCCAACACAGCAAACCTTTTGGTGCCCAGTGACCACAATGCCAAAGGGAACCATTTGAAGCCAGTCCAGTCTCTGAATTTTTTCACTACTATTCTCTGTTTTTCATGATCTTTGAGCAGGGTCAAGAGGAAAACTGAGTTTAGGACGCCACCAATCTCTTTGGTTTCAACCGCGATAGCTGTGGCGGTCGGAACAGTCTTATTCACGAATTCTTCAATGTTGGTGGCGTCTGATAGGGGAACGGGACCTGATGGCGTGGGCATGAGCACGTGACTTTTCGGATCCTCGAGTTTCAGGACAAGGTCTTCCGTTTCCTTCGCATCCAAGTGACTTCTTGCGTATATCTCCTCTTCAGCAGCTAGAGGTGCCAACATTCGTGGCAAGGCACTGAAAACATGTCGCAGCGCGGCTCGTTGAACAGA
>Ga0315307_1001519_pt1 | contig 10385 bp, 13 predicted proteins | sample TDP2_MG_FD_203079 | JGI IMG/M metagenome (GOLD analysis project Ga0315307, IMG submission 203079) | Freshwater sediment microbial communities from Lake Towuti, South Sulawesi, Indonesia - TDP2 | ecosystem: Environmental > Aquatic > Freshwater > Lake > Sediment | place: Indonesia: South Sulawesi... | reverse complement strand
CGGCTGTTTCCAAGCCAAGAAGCCCGCCTCCTACGATTATGGCGCTAGCCGACCTCCCCGCGTATTCATTGACTGCAATTGCGTCTGACATGGATCGCAGGACAAAGGTTCCGGGCTTTCCGAAGCCGTCTATTGGGGGGACAGAGGCTTCGCCTCCGATGGCTAGCAGAAGCTTGTCGTAGGGCACCAGTTCACCGCCCTGAACGACCATCCGCTTGCCCTTGGTGTCCAGAGCAGCTACTCTTGTCGCGAGACGTACATCTATTCCCTTGTCGGAGTACCAGTCCGCAGGGTATGCCAGTACCTGGTCAGGCCTAGACTCTCCTGACACGACTTCAAGCAATCGCGGCCGATAGTAGAAGTGATAGCTCTCGTCACTGTAGACCTCTATCTCGAAGTTGCCAGTTTGAGCCAGAGTCCTAGCCGCGGTGATACCGGCTACGCCGTTCCCTGCGATCACCATTCTCATGCTGCCTTCCACCACCACTGAATCAACGTGTGAGGACCCTTTCGCGGGTTCTCTGGAAGAGCGATCGAGATGCCGCTCAAATGACCACACGGATCTTTCTGGACACGGCTTCGGCCACGGCTTTCTCCGTTAGGCTCATCTCTCCCGCTGTGGCTGTGAGAACCACTTCGTCGAACTGAGGAGCCTCCGACCTAAGTATCTCATCGAAGATCCTTGACACCTCCTCGGGATGATCGTCGGTGACAAGGCGTCTCTCGATGGGGACTCGGAGAGAGGGTTGGAGCCTCTTTCTTGCCTTCTCCAACGCACCAGCGTTACTCTTGAAGCCTATCAGCACCACTTTGTCTCCATGAGATTCCTCGAGAGAACAAGATATCTCCTCTGCCTCAGACCCAACTGTGACGAGCTGAAGCGTCTTCAGCTGCCCTTCAGGGTGCTTCGCTTCTTCTTCCAGCGGAGGTCACCGAAGGCGATGGCCCGATGGGAACTCGCTCCTGCCGCTACTCCGTGATCTTCTCGAATTCGGACTTGGGTGCCCCACAAGCAGGGCAGACCCAGTCTTCGGGCAGATCCTCGAAGGGTGTGCCAGGGCTTACACCTGCCACTGGGTCCCCATCAGCCGGATCGTAGACGTAGCCGCAGACCTTGCAGATCCATCTGTCCAGGGAGGGTTCACCGCCGACCGACCGGCCTTCGCCTGTCCTTATATTCTTTGCGAGGAAGAAACAGGATGACAAGGACATGGATCAAATGACACCAGCGCTTTCACGCCGGCTTTTCCATTCGGAAGAAACGGAGCACAGATCGAAACCTTTTAAAGTGGAGCGGCTGGGCTCCGCCCGAGGCTTCTGAAGAACAGCTACCCAGGTGAATGAAGTGGAAGCCGCAATCATGAAGCAGGAAGACCTGGACCGCTTCATCCGCACTGCCTCCGAGGCCTATAGCGTTTTCGGGCCCAAGAAGAAGGACGTAACCCATGCCTTCGGCGAGATCAAGTTGGTGCATGAAATGGACCTCAAGTACCGTACAACGATTCTCCCCCCAAAGAAAATGTTCCATCCTCCTAGGGAGACCCTGTTCCACTTTTCGCGTGAGAACGGTTTCTCAGCCAATCAAGAAACAGAAAAGTCCGGGAGGTTACTTCTTGTAGGAGTGCACGCCTGCGACCTGAACGCCATACTGAGACTGGACAAGTTCTTCACAGAAGAATTCAGAGACCCCCAATACCTGAGCAGGAGGGAGAGCTCTGCCATCGTGGCTCTCAACTGCACGGAGATTGGAGAAAACTGCTTCTGCCACTCCATGGGAACGGGTCCCGAATGCAGCGCAGGCTTCGACCTGTCGATGACCGATCTAGGCGGCCGTTATCTTGTTGAGATCGGCACCGAGGTCGGCCGCCGGATGCTGCATTCATTGGAGCTCCCGAAGGCCAATGAGGGAGACCTCGAGCAAAAGCGGAGCAGGCTCGCGCATGCCAAAGAGAGTTTCAAGAAGTTCATTGACAAGGAGGGGCTGGCCGATGAGGCGGCCAGGAGCTTCGACCACCCCATCTGGAAAGAGCTCGGGGCGATAGACCTCTCATGCGGCTCCTGCAGCCTCGTGTGCCCAACTTGTTATTGCTACGATGTCCTCGATCGGATCGACCTTCAGCTGCAGCACGGTGAGAGGCTGAGAGAGCTCGACTCATGCCAGCTGTTGGAGTACGCGTCCGTCGCCCTCGGTGGAAACTTCAGGAGCGAGCGAAAGGACCGCATGAGGCAGTGGATGCTGTGTAAGCTCAGGTACACGGGGGAGGAGCACGGCTTCTCGGGCTGCGTTGGTTGCGGGCGCTGCATAGGGGCGTGCACGGTGCACATCGACATCACGCGGGTGGCTGCCAGGATCAGAGGTGGATGAGTTGCTCAATCTGTACGCCCCACAGAGCGTGGAGATCGAAGACATCAAGCAGGAGACGAAGGATACTAGAACGTTTCGACTATCTTTCCGAGATCCAGAGGAACGCGACGCCTTCAGGTTTTCGCCGGGTCAGTTCATCATGCTCTCAATCCTTGGAGTAGGCGAGGCAGCCTTCTCCCTCTGCTCAGACCCGGAAGACGAGGATCTTGCAACGACCATCAGGAAGGTGGGGAGAGTGACTGACGCCGTCTTCTCCCTGAAGGAGGGTGACATGATTGGAGCTAGAGGGCCGTACGGGGTTGGGTGGCCCATGGATGAAGCCAAGGGAAGAGATGTGCTCATGGTCGCCGGCGGCATCGGCCTTCCGCCCCTCCGCCCCGTCATAACGCAGATAGCTGCACACAGAGAGAACTATGGCGGCCTCGAGGTACTGTACGGCGCGAGAACCCCTAGCGACCAAGTCTTCACCTATGAGTATGAGAGATGGAAGAAGATGCCGGACTGCCGACTGCTGCAGACCGTCGACGCCGTCCCGGAGGGTGTCGGGTGGCCGCACAAGGTGGGTGTCGTGACCACCCTGTTCGACGACATGAAAACCAGCTCGAGCAACAGCCTAGTCATGACCTGTGGACCAGAGATAATGATGAGGTTTGTTGTTCGTGGCCTATTGGCAAGAGGCTTCACCTCGGACCAGATCTACGTATCTATGGAGAGAAGGATGAAGTGCGGCATCGGCAAATGCGGACATTGCCAGATGGGGGGCACCTTCGTGTGCAAGGACGGGCCGGTGTTCAGCTACAGGTCCCTGGAGGGACTGCCCGACAAAGTAGTGTGAAGTGAGGGCTATGGCCGACAAGCCAAAGGTCGGTGTGTTCAAGTTCACTGGATGCGCAGGATGCCAGATGGAGCTCCTCCACCTGGAGGAGGAGTTGCCGCAGATCGCAAAAGCCGTCGACATAACCTACTGGGTGATGGTCAAGCGCGAGAACCAGTGGGGCCCGTGGGACATCGCATTCGTGGAGGGCTCCGTCTCCACCCCCCGGGAGATCAAAGAGATCAAGCAGGTTCGGGCCAGATCAAACGTGTTGGTGGCACTCGGAGACTGCGCTGTCGGCGGCTGCCTGCCAACGATTAGAAATTGGATCCCACAGATCGAGGCGGAGAGGAAGGTTTACGAGGACCCGTCGGTCATCCTGTCCACCAAGATCCACGGTCTAGACGAGTACGTGCCCGTCGACATCTACCTCAGGGGGTGTCCTCCCAACAGAGAGATGTTCCTCGACACCGTGAAGTCGGCGATCCTTGGAGTGCGGCCAGCCCTGCGTCGCCACTGCGTCTGCGTCGAGTGCAAACTCAACGAGAACGCTTGCCTAATCACCGAGAAGCACAGACCATGCATGGGCCCGGTTACAAACGCAGGCTGCGGCGCGCTGTGTCCATCTCTGGACAGGGAGTGTGAGGGATGCTATGGCCCGATGAGTAACCCCAACGCCGCTGCGCTCGCCGAGGTCTTCAGAGAGCTGAGGCTATCAGACCAAGAGATCGGCAGAAGATTCAGGAAATACGCCGGCACCTCGCCCGAGTTCCGTCTGGAGGCGGACAAGGCATGAAGGCCAAGAGCTTCACAGTGGACTACGTGTCGAGAGTCGAGGGGCAAGGAGCCCTCGATGTCGTCCTCTCAAGGGATGGAGAGGTGAAGGAAGTCAGGCTCAGGATATTTGAACCTCCCAAGTTCTTCGAGGCCTTCCTGATCGGGAGAGGCTACGAGGAGGTCATGGAGCTGACCGGGAGGATCTGCGGCATATGTCCTGTAGCGCACCAAACGACGGCCCTGAGAGCGGTGGAGAACGCGATGGGCGTCCAGATCAGCCAGCAGACCAGAGACCTCAGGAAGCTCTTTGCGCTGAGCGCAATAATGCATAGCCACACCCTCAGCATGTACTTCCTCTCGCTGCCGGATCTAATGGGATACGAGAGCTCCCTCGCCATGATCAATGATCACCCGGAGATCGTCAAGAGAGGCTTTAGGATCAAGAAGCTGGCCAACGACTTGACAGACCTGATCGGCGGGAGGGCCGTCCACCCTGTCACCGCGAAGCTCAAGGCCTTCACCTCTCTGCCGGACAGGTCCAAGATGAACGAGATTAGGAAGAGGCTTGACGACAGCAGAGCCGATGCCCAGGAAACCGTAGATCTCTTCGCCGGGCTGGAGATACCGAAGTTCGAGAGAAGATGCGAGCATGTAGCCCTCTCGAGCCAAGATGAATATGCCATTAACGAGGGAAGGATCAGGTCAACCGATGGATTGGATATCAGAGAAGACGAGTATCGGAGTCACTTCGACGAGAAGCAGGTCCCATACTCCATGGCTAAACACTCGACCCTTGGCTCCGAATCATTTATGGTCGGTCCCCTTCCCAGAGTCAACATCAACTTCAACCAGCTCTCCCCTGCGGCACGCGAGGCATTGAGGTCAAGCGGCCTCAAGGTTCCCACCTTCAACCCCTTCACCTCACACGTTGCAAGAGCGATAGAACTGGTGCATGCCGTGGATGAGTGCATAGACATAATCGATAGGCTGCCGTACAGGGAGGAGGACAGATCAGTGGTGCCTAGGCCGGGGGATGGTTTCGCCGTCACGGAGGCACCGAGGGGTATGCTCTATCACAGCTACACAATCAACAGAACTGGCCTGGTCGATAGGGCGGACATAGTTCCTCCGACAGCCCACAACGCCAAGAACGTGGAGGGCGATCTTTGGCACTTCCTCCCGCAGATCATTGACTTGGCGCTGGATGAGATCACGCTGAAGTGCGAGATGCTGATAAGGGCATACGATCCCTGTATCTCGTGTTCTGTGCACTTTCTGAGAGTCAACATAGACACGGTGAAGAGCGGCTAGTTCGCCAGAGATACCGTAGCTAGGGCGCAGAGCAGGAAATGGCGGTGGACGAGGACCCGCAGTTCGGCTACAGATCGATCGATCGTCAGCTACGACTGCCGAATACCAAGGGCCCTGCTGCGTCGGTTGGTCGAAAAACGTTTCCCCCTGCATAGAAGGGGTTTGGTCTCAATAGACTTGTTACAAATCGTCAATTTATTCATACAGGTAACCACCTTTTCCGCCGGAAGCAGCGGGTTTTTCACGCCTCGATCCATGGAATTTACTTATATAGGACGGATCGAGCGATCGATCGAGGCACAGGTCGAAACTTCCGTTGAGGCTCGAGGTGTTGGAGAGGGGGCCGAACTACGCTAGATTCGTGGTCCACGGCGTTCCCCAGGCGGTGGCGAACTTCGTCCGTAGGTCTGTCACCAGGGAAGTTCCCACGATGGCGGTGGAGGAGGGCCTCCTCATCGAGAACTCCTCATCCATGGCGGACGAGATGCTCCTTCACAGGATATCTCTCATCCCCTTCATCTCTGACATAGACCACTACGTAGCGCCCGAGGACTGTAGCTGTGGAAGCAGCCTGGGCTGCGAGAGGTGCGTGGTCCGCTACACACTGAAGAAAGAGGCGGGGCCGGACCTTGTGACGGTCTACTCCGGGGACCTGGTTCCAGAGGATCCCTCGACAGAGGTGAAGCCTGCCAGTGCGAAGATACCTATAATCAAGCTCGCGCAGGGGCAGAGGCTGTCTCTTGAACTCTACGTGAGGGTTGGAAGCGGCAAGAAGCACGCCAAGTGGCAGTCAGGAATAGCAACTGTGATCCATGTCCCCAACATCGAGATAAACCAGGGGACATGCACGGTCTGCGGCAAATGCGTCGAAGCCTGCGCTAGAGACGTGCTTGCGGTTGGGGACGGGAAGGTCGTTGTCTCCAAGCTGTACCAGTGCACTCTATGCGGAGACTGCGTGAAGGCTTGCCCCGTTCAGCCTTCAGCCATCAAGGTCTCTCCCACAAAGGACTCATTCGTGTTCTACATCGAATCGTTCGGGTTCCTCACGCCGAAAAGGATGTTCGCGGAGGCGGTGAACATACTCAGAACGAAGGTCGCGGACTTCATGGCTTCCTTCGAAGAAGCCATCAAGGAAGGTGAAGCAGTTGCCACGCCGAGCTAGGATAGTCGACCCCCAGAGGATCCAAGTATATCATGTTCTGTCGAAGGCGGGAAAAGAATCAAGGTTCTGGAAAGCCGTGTCCGAGGAAATACTGAAACAAAGGAGAAGGAGGAGAACGGTCAATGTCATCCACATCTCCAGGTCGACGAGCCCCAACGACTCCGTGGTCGTCCCAGGAAAGGTTCTGGGGACAGGAGCGATAGGGCATCCGATTACCCTCGGCGCGTACTCATGCTCGCCGGTTGCTCTAAAGAAGATAGAGAATGCCGGAGGCAAGGTACTGCCCATAGAAGAGATGGCCAAGAGAAATCCCTCAGGCAAAGGGTTGAAGATTCTTGGATGACAGGATGATCGAGAACAGGACAAAGACGGATGAGGTTGTGATCGACGCCACAGGCCACGTGGTAGGAAGGCTGGCAAGCGTCGTCGCGAAGAAACTCCTCGAGGGGCAGAAGATAACGATCGTGAATGCGGAGAAAGCTGTCTTCACAGGCAACAAGAGAAGCATCAAGGAACACTACCTAATGTTGGCTAGGAGGAAACAGAGAACCACACACAAGAAGATAACTGTCTGGTATCCCAGCAAACCCGATACCCTCCTGAAGAACTCCATAACTAGGATGCTCCCCAAGAAGAAGCCAAAAGGACGAGATGCAGCCGGCAGGCTACGCGTCTACATTGGAATCCAAGACCAATACGCCGCCAAGAAGCTCCAGACGATCGAAAAGGCACAGCTGAGAGGAGCGACAAGCTCATCCGGCAAGATTCTGAAGAGCATGACGCTTGGGGACCTGGCAGCGGAGATGGGGTGGACAAGGCGATGAGCAAGAAAACAAGCAAGACCTTCGTTGGAAAAAGGAAGACCGCCATAGCATCCCTCACGGTCAAACTGGGAAAAGGAAACGTGTACTTGAACAGCCAGCCCATAGAAACATTCGGAACAGATGCCACAAGATCGAAAATCCTCGCACCACTCGCACTCATACCTGAAGCTCAGAAGACACACGACTTCCACATCCAGGCACGCGGAGGAGGGTACATAGCGATCGCCGATGCGGCGGCGATGGCACTAGCCAAAGCACTTGCAGCCATGAGCGCCAAGAATAAGAAAAGGATAATTGAATACGACAGAAACCTACTAGCGGGCGACGCGAGAAGAACGGAACCGAAAAAACCCGGGCGCAGGAGCGCAAGACGCTTTAAGCAGAAAAGTTACCGCTAGTTTTGCTCACCGTGCGAGTTGGCTACCCTCTGATGAATCAATGCCAATCGATCTACGAAGAAAGTCGATGAGTCGGCCGACCGGAATCCTGATATTGTCTGATCCTCATGCGGATGCCTCTGGGGAGGAGAACAACAATGTCGCGAGAGGGTCTGCTGATACGGAATGCTACAGTGTGTAACCCCGATGCAAAGTTCAAGGCCGACGTTTTGGTTGAAGAAGGTATAGTGAAGCGGATTGGCTCCAAGGTGAGAGGCGGCTCCGAAATTGTCGTCCTCGACGCCTTTGGGCGCTTGCTCATGCCGGGGTTTATAGACGTGCACGTGCAGGGAGCCGGAGGTGCCGACATACTTGACGGAACGATCGAAGCGCTTCAAACCATTTCCCGAACCTGTGTGCGATATGGGGTCACCGGCTTCCTCGGCACCACGGTTTTTCATCCGGGTGGGACGAATCACCACATAGAAGTCATGTCAAAGAGTCTAGGCTACGACCTAGGTGGAGCTCAACTGCTGGGCATCCATCTGGAGGGGCCTTTCCTGTCGCCCTCCAAGCGGGGGATGATCCAGCCACAGGCGATCTGCAGGCCATCCAGCGCAGTGGTAGACGAAATCCTGGCCAAGAGTGGCGGTATGCTGCGTATGATGACGATCGCCCCAGAGCTAGAGGGTGCGCTCGAGACCATCGGGGCTCTGAGAGGGCACGGCGTCGTCGCTTCCTTCGGCCACTCATCAGCATCGTATCAAGAGACCCGGCGAGGAATCGACGCAGGCATCAGCCACGTCACCCATCTGTTCAACGCGATGAATCCACTCCATCATCGCTCGCCAGGTCCGATCCTCGCCATCCTTGAATCCAAGGTCACAGCTCAGGTCATCTCCGATGGCGTTCACATCGACCCGGGCATAGTGCGGCTGGCTGCCTCGCTCCTCGGTGAGAACCGTTGCGTGTTGATCTCCGACGGTACGCGCGCATTCGGCGTTCAGGACGGCGTCTATCAGTACGACGGAATGGAGTTCGAGTCGAGGGACGGGGTATGCCGGTACGCTGACGGAACGCTCGTCGGGACGGCCGTCGGGCTAAACCAACTTGGAAAACGCTTCCTCAGCTTCACAGGGTGGCCTTACCAAGCACTTGCAAAGGTGGCTTCCTCGAATCCAGCAGGGGTGCTGTCTCTAGCCAAGAAAAAAGGCAGCATTGCGGCTGGGAAGGACGCCGATCTTGTGCTTCTCAACCGTGACCTATCCGTTTGGAAGACGCTAGTAGGTGGCAGAGCCGTTTACGAATCGCCTGACCGATAGGATCTATCGAATCCCGGCTCGGTCTATTCCCTGGTCACGACCCTGACGAACCACACCAGAGCCGCGATCAGGGCGGCGATCCAGCAGACGGTGAGGAGAATCATGGAGATATGCGTAACTGTGAAAGCCCGAAGACCCAGGGGCAGCCAGAGAAAAGCAACGACTAGGAGGAAAGTGGCTATCACCAGCCTCAGGATCTGTCTTCTCAACGGGGCGATATCTGTCATAGGCCTACCTCGGGCTTCACGCGTGGTCCAGCGAGCTGAGGTTTTCTTGAAGGGGAATCGAAGCACTTGGTATTGAGGGTTTCCTGTCTGTCTGAGGACGTGATGATCCCATCGCTGTTTCACTCCGGGTGACTTAGTCCACGCCACAAGGGGTCAGGTGTCGCGTGCAGCTTATCCTTTCGAAAGTATTTATTGGGGAGAAGGAGCGAACTCCGGCAAGGGAGAACCAAAGCCTTTGATGATTCCCGTTCGATGCTTCACATGCGGCGCGGTGGTGGCTGACAAGTGGGAGGAGTACAGGAGCCGCGTGGAGGGCGGCGAGGATTCCGGGAGGGTTCTCGACAGCCTGGGGCTGAAGAGGTACTGCTGCAGGAGGATGCTCATGTCGCACGTCGAAGTTTTCGATGAAGTTGCGAGGCTCGACTCAGGATACGGGAGAGTAAAACCCGGAGTGAAGGCTACTTGAACGAGCTCTCCCTGATTCAGGATGTTCGTGCGAGGAAGGTTTTCGACAGCAGGGGCGCCGCCACAATAGAGGTCGAGGTTGAGACCTCGAGAGCGATCGGTAGGGCCTCAGCTCCAGCCGGCAAAAGCAGGGGGGAGGGTGAAGTGGTACCCTATCCGGAAGGCGGTGTGGACAAGGCTCTCAGCCAAGTTGAAGACCTGATAGCCTCCGAGCTCACTGGGATGGATTCATCTGACCAAGCGGCGGTGGATGGAACCCTGCATGAGATCGATGGGACCGCGAACTTCAGCGTGATCGGAGGGAACACAGCCTGTGCCACCTCCCTTGCGGCGGCGGAGGCTGCGGCCAACTCCATCGGCGTTCCCCTTTTCATTCACCTGGGAGGGGTTTTCGCCAACACGCTTCCCCTTCCGCTCGGAAACGTGCTGGGAGGCGGTGGCCACGCAGGTGAGGGAGCCCCAGACATACAGGAGTTTCTCGTGGTGCCGCTTGACCCCAAGGACGCGACACAAGCGGTTGAGACAAACGTGGCTGTCCACCGGACCCTAGGCAAGCTGCTCTCTAGGAAGGTCAAGGGCTTCACAATGGGCAGGGGGGATGAGGGAGCCTTCGCCCCGAACCTCGACAACAGATCCGCCCTCGAAGCCGTCAAGGAAGCCGTGGAGACCGTCAGCCGAGAGACGGGAGTGAAGATAGGCGTGGGATTGGACATGGCGGCCTCTTCACTGTGGGTTCCCTCT
>Ga0315307_1001518_pt1 | contig 10388 bp, 18 predicted proteins | sample TDP2_MG_FD_203079 | JGI IMG/M metagenome (GOLD analysis project Ga0315307, IMG submission 203079) | Freshwater sediment microbial communities from Lake Towuti, South Sulawesi, Indonesia - TDP2 | ecosystem: Environmental > Aquatic > Freshwater > Lake > Sediment | place: Indonesia: South Sulawesi... | reverse complement strand
GGAGGGTTGGGTGTAGGTCCTGCGGTAGTATTCGATGGTTTCTCGGGCGAGGGGTAGGCAGTCTCCGCAGACCCAGACGTAGGTCGGGTTTTCGGGGAGGATCGCGCCGCAGAAGTGGCAGGTTAGAGGTACTTTGGCGGGTTTTCCTTCGGGGGTGAACGTGGTTTCTCCCTCTTTGGGTTCGACGTCGGGGTTGAGGATTTGCCAGACGCGGACCTTGATCTGGTCGGCTGTGTATTTGTAGAATTCGGCGTCTCTGGCTACGGCGCTCTGATCTTCGGCGCGTGGGAGGTCTGCGATGTATGCGGCTCCTGTGACGGGGACGCGGCCTATTTTGATGAGGTCCTTGACCTCCTGGGGGAGGGTTGCGATCTTCATGAGTTTCCTGGCCCAGTTCTCGCTGAGGCCCAGCTGCTTGGCTGCCATGGCGAGGGGGAAGCCTTTTTTCTCGACCAGGAGCGCGAGGACCTCCGCCTCCTGGGCTGGGTTGCTTCGTCCCCTCTGACGGTTTAGGATTATGTTGCAGATCATGAGGTCCTCGAGGGACCCCTTGACGATGCGGGCTAGGATCCTAGTGAGGCCTAGCTTCTCGGCGGCTTGGAGGCGGTGGAGGCCGTCTGTGAGCCAGAGCTCGCCGTCGATCTCCATGAGGTCCACGGGGACCAGGATCCCCTTTGTCTTGACGCTCTCCATGAATTCCTCTTCTATGGCTGGGTCCCAGACGGAGGTCACGCGCTCCCTGGGGACGCTGATCTTGTCGATATCGACCCAGCGGGTCTCTCCTGTTTCCTGGGTTGTCATGGCTGTCCCTCTCTGGGGACGGTCTCTAATTTGAGTTTATCGGTCTCGATCTTTATGGCGTCCAGGATCCCGACCATGTCCTGGTCCAGGAGATCCACCAGGCGGTGGAGCTCGTGGAGGCGGGCTGCAAAGCCGATCATGAAGTCGAGGACCCCCCTGGCGTCTGTGACCCTGGTGGCGCCGCACGTGGGACATTTCTCGACCTTATGGGTCATTTGCGGCCCTCCAGCCAGTCGAGCTTTTCCAGGATATCCATGCTGGCCTCGCGCATGGTCTCGAGGAGCGCCTTTTTGTCAGGGTTCCGGCTTTCTAAGATGTGGGTGAGAACGCAGACCCGCGTCGCTGCGTCTCTGAGGTCCTTGAGGGTCCTCTGGACGTCGGCCACCGTGTCGAGGTCGCTCACGTCAGCCCCTCCGAAATATTGAGTCTCGGGTGAACCTCTGGCCGTAGCAGCTCAGATGGTGGGGTCCCTCCCCGGCGGACCAGACGATGGGATCCCCCTTATGGATCGACCCATGGCAGGTTAGGCAGCGTCCAGGATATCTCGCGTCCATGTATCGGACCATGCTCCCGGTCCGTCCTCTCGCGATCATGTCACTCTTTCACCTTCCTAATTTTCAGCATGAGTTTCGCGAGCTCGTTCTCCAGGATCAGGACCTCGCGATAAGCCCCCTCGGCCTCTCCTATTCGGTTGATCCCGTCGGCTAGCGTTCTGAGGTACCTCTGCCTGGCGTCTGTGAGTCGGATCTTCGCCTCTAGCTCCTCCTCATGGTAGGGCATTTCTTGGGTCATTTATTGGATCCTCTCTACCTCTGGGTGGTTGCTGAGGAGGGTCTGGATCGATCGACGGACGGCCTCGCTCCGGTCTGTGAATAAACCCCGGTCGACAAGGCTGTCGAGCTGCCTGAGCCACCTAGGAGGTACCAGGAGCTTAAGCAGCTTCATGTTCTCCCGCTTGCGTTTGACCATGCTATGGACCTAGATCAGGTCCCTATTTAGGTCTTATGTTGGGTCTCGACGCTCGAGGCGCACGGCTACGCATGGGATCCTGTCTGTGCTCTAAAGGGCTTAAATAGGGGGTTTCCAGCTATTCCCAGCTCGATCTAGGCCGTTTCGCTGTGCGAGTATGACGTCGGCGTTTGACCATGGGTCCACGGCTCAAAAAGATCGCTTCGGAGGGGGGTCGAGGGCCATGTCCGGGTCCTCCAGGTGTTTCCTGTAGGCCGCGGTTAAGCGCGGACAGACCTCGCGGCTGCAGGGCTCGAGGAGGACCCGGCACCGTCCCCAGGCGTTCCTCAGCTCACACGACAGCTCGGGCCACTCTCCGTCCTGGAGCGAGGTCAGCGCGTCGACGTTCCGAGCTGCCAGGTGTCGGTCCAGGATGGTCTGTGGGTTCCCGTGTTTGTGTTTGTCCACGTATGCGATCACCCAGTCGCGGATCTTTTCTGAGGCTGAGGTCCCCTCTCGGGCGCAGATCTTGACGAAGTCGTCCCAGCGGTCGCGGACCTTCGGGGGAAAATAGACTTTGACCTCGTTCGTCTTTGCGCCCATGTTTCTCGGGATATGGAGCTATAGCTATAGCTATAAGGTTTCTCTAGTGTACGCGTAGGTAGGTAGGTAGGTAGGTTATCTGCGTTTTCCGATGAGGAACCCGACCAGCCCCGCCATGAGGCCGATGAGGCCAGACTGGACGGCGCTGTCGATATTCATGGTCCACGCTGAGATCTGTAGGAGACAGATCATTATGAGGGCTGCCAGGATTATGAGGTCACGTCTCTCCTCTGCGCTGTTCATGTCCAGAGAGGGGGGGCTAGGCCTTCTTAGGCTTTTCGCTGGGCTTGGGTTTCGGCGGTACCTCGAGGATCCTGGCGAGGCTAGCCGCGGCCTTGTGGGGGTCGGCCTTCTGTTTGCTCATGGATCCGTCACGCCTTCGGCTTGGGGAGCCGCTTATAATAGGCTAGCGCGACGCGGAGCTTGACGATCTCCGGGTTCACTATGACCTCTGCGAGCTTCGTGGCGAGCTCCTCCTCGGTCTCTATGACGCCTTTGTTATAGCCGTCCTCGTAGGCCTTGACGCTCTCGTCTCGGATCCACCTCTTTTGATCCTCCACGGCGTCCGTGACGTGGTAGTCGATAACGTCCTGGGAGAGGTTGAGGACCCTGAGCGCGTCCCTGAGCTGCGTCTCGGTTATGTAGCCGCTGACCAGGTCCTTTTTCGCGTTGTCCCTGACCAGGTTGATCTCGGTCGAGAGGGCGGATCTGGTCGAGATCTCGGCCAGGAGGGGAGCGTCCTCGACGTAGCCCGCGGCCTCGAACCGCGTGATCAGATCCCCGCCAGGTATGAGGCCGAGCTCCCAGCCTGTCCTCACGTTTGCGTCTGACAGGATCCTCCTGGCGACCGGGGCGCCTGGCTCCTTTGCTCTCTCGAGGATCCTCTGGTCAGACTGATCGAGGTATCCCTGGACCGCGTCCTCTGCGTAGCCCAGGTTTGTCAGGATCCCCCTCAGCCAGTCGGCGGTCCTCCTGCCGTGTTCGTAGAGGTATTGGGCGTCTGTCCTGGTGAGCGTCCTGGCCTCTGTGACAGGGGGCTCGGTCTTTCGGCGCTCCCTCTCCAGGTCCCCTCTCTCGAGCCAGAGGGGGATCGCGGCCTCAGCGGTCTTTATCCGGCGTAGGGCTGCCTCGAAGGCCGATCGATCGATCTTCTCCATGGCGTAGAGGTGGAGGTGCTCACGTCTGACGGCCTCGCGCTCAGCCTCGGTTCTGTACGCGACCATGGCCTTCGCTGCCTTTGCCGCGTCCTCGGGGCTCAGGCCTCCCCAGCGTCGATATCGGGTTATGTCCTCCTCCGTGTATTCTGCGACGTCGAAACCGTACCCCATTTCCCTAATGCTTGGAGGCCTGAAGGCCACCCTCTCGATCGCGTCCCAGTCTCCAGGGTGGAGATCTGCGAGGCGGAGGTACCTCTCAAAAGCCGGGATATCGAAGTGTCCTCGCCAGAGGTTCTCGTATGCCTGTCTGAGGTCCATGCGAACTTTCGCAGAGGTCCACCAGCGGTCGGCGTCCACCTTCTCGTAGCCGTACTGTTTAATGTAGTCTGTGAACAGGGGCGGAGCCTCGATAACCTCCTCCGGTACGAACGCCTCCCTGACCATCATGCGGATTAGGTCGGGCAGAGGGTAGAGGGGTCTCTTTACGGCCTGGAGGCTGCCGTGGTATTCCCTTGGGATCCTCAACTTGGTCAGCCCTGTCGTGAACCCGACGTCTGGGAGGATCCCACGCCTCCAGAGCTCGAGCAGGGTGTCCAGGTCCAGGTATTTCCAGCCCGTCTTTGAGAGATAATCGACGTCCGCCGCCGTGTAGCCTAGCCGCGTCAGGGTTCCGTTGAAATCTAGGGAGGAGATCTGGCCGGTAGTGTTAAGCTCCATCAGGGCCCCCTCGCTCATGAATTTCCGGGTAAGCCTCATGAGGGTATCCGCTGTAGGCCTCGGGATCTTGGAGAGCTCCAGCCAGTCGGTCGCTCCGGTCCTGGAGAGCTCTCCTCTCCGCGTCAGCTCTAGGATCTGCTCGAAGCTAGGCATCTTAACCTGGGTTCGAGCTATGAGGCTGCTCCGTGTCTCAGTATATCCGTGGTAGAGCATTTGACCCGTGTATAGGGTCTGGGGGAGGATCCCCATGTTCACGGCCTCGACCAGGTACGCCTCGGGGATTATGGTGGGCTGGTGGTCAGCATTTACCTTATACCTGGCTGCCTTCAAAAACGCAGCGTCGAACACGGTTTTCAGAACGTCCGCGCCCCCGTCGAAGAAGGCCCGTAGAGCAGGGTTAGAGGACGCCATGGTGGCCGGGGTTTCAAGCTGTCCCATGCCAGCGACCTCGATCGCCGTAATTATCGCGGTTAGAGCTGCGTGGGCCCCGGTTGCGGACGCGGCGAACGCGCCAGCCCTCTCCCAGCCCTCCTCGGGCGTCAGGGGGCTGTGAGGTCTGACGAGCTTATCCCACTCGAGCTTAAGCTCCGCCCCTCGCTTGGTGAGAGCGTCCTCGGGGGTCGTGATCTGTAGGTCTCTCAGAAGCTCGGAGAACCCCGGATATGTGAAAATCGTCTGACTCTCGGGGGTCGCTGTCTTGATCCCCATGGCTGCCTTATCCCACTTGTCCCAACCGATCTTATCTGGACACATGGCCTCAGCGGCTCCTCATGACCAGGCCCTTCTCCTTGACGTGTTCGATGAACTTAGTGACGTTCTCGGTCAGGGCGTCCAGGTTCTCGTAGATCCCCGTGAGGTTGTTGTTTATGGCGTCGAGGGTCCCCGCTATTCTGGCGAGGTCTGCGGGGACGCTCTCGACCGGGGGAAGGTTGATCTTATTTTCCTTTTGGCTCAGGCTCCTCCTCCTCAATAATGCCGAGGAGGGGGTGAACCTTTAAGCCTTTTCGGAGCTCCTTGACCTGGTCCTTCATGTGTTTCCTGGCGTCTCGCTCGATCTTCTGCCAGTCGGGGACCTCCTCCCCGTAATGCTCCCGGTCGAAGGGAAGCGTCTCGAGGAGGAGCGTCTCGCTCCCCCTGGGGTCCTTTGTCGAGTATCTGATCTGGAGCCTTATGTTCTGCGGGTTCTCGATAACGGCCTCGACCTGTCCCTGGATCCTGGGTTTCTTCTCGCTCATGTCAGGGGTATCCGCCGTACTCGATAATAGCCTTTACGTCGTGGTTGTCGCTGGCGTCGTCGTTATAGTATCTGAGGAGGAGGGAGGCGGTGTATTCGACGTCAGCCTCGAACGTGACGCAGATCCGGCTCCAGACCGGGTCGCCGTCCTCGTTCGCCGGGGCTGTGACCAGCTTGAGGTACGGGACGTTAAAGATCCTCTGCGTGGGGGTGGGGGGGTACTGGTTCCCCGCGGCCTTCCCGACCAGCCAGGATATCGCGACGTTTCCATGGTAGAGGTCCAGGGCCTTGAGGTCCGCGTAAACGACGTCCGTCCCGTCCACCGCGAGCCGGATCAGGGCCTCACTCATGGCGCTGTCGTTCGTCATGGTCCTCGCGAATACGGTCAGGCGTCGAAAGCGTCCCCTCCCCGAGACGGAGAGGAGCGTCGCGTTTCCCCCGGCGGAGACCGTGGTCGCGGGCGCCTCCCAGATCCCTTTGATAACCCCGATATTGACGGCCTTCGCCCCTGGGGCCAGGATCGTGAGGCTCGAGATCGTCTGAGCCTTTATGTCCATGGCGCGATAGAAGTCTGGACACTCAGCCATGACCTACCTCTCCCCCAGGATCCTCTTAAGGAATCTGTCGAGCCGCCGGAGGACGGCGTTCACCAGCTCGACGTCCAGGATCCTCATGGTTTTCCGCTGGACCCAAAACTTGACGTAGAACGCATGGGGGTAGAGGCCCTCGTTCCAGGCTGAGAGGGTGAGGGTGGTCGGGTCGGTGGGGAGCTCTCTCTCGGGGTCGTACTCAAAGACCTCGCCGTCGCCCTCGATCCACTGGTCGTCTCCCCATGGGATTATCTGGGTCTCTCCGTCCAGGATCCCGAGGTGGGACCTGTAGGCGGATCCTGGAGGGACGAATACGCGGACCAGCTTGAGCGTCCCGGCTCTGAGCTTGACGTCCTTCTTAACGGCGTTGAGCCTCGGGGTCTCCGCTGGCGCCGTGATCGAGGCTGTGAAAAGCATTATGTCACGGCCTTCGGTGGGATCCCCCAGAGGGTGAGGGTTATGGCTGCGAGGAGATCCGTCTGGTCTTTCGCGCTCCATTTCTCCGGGTCCGTCGCGTTCATGAGAGCGATCTTGTCCTCGGCTTTCTCCCTCTTGATCTCGTCGTCGCTGACCCAATAGGTCTCGACCGCGATGAGGTTTCCCTTGCCGTCGTAGATCTCGCGTCTCCTCTCTTCAGGCATGGTGGTTACCTCTAGGCGCTCAACCTCACCCAAGGACACGCCATGGCCCCGGATCCAGGGGACGCCCCGGCTGGGAAGGTCGAGGGGTATGTCGTGTAGCTGAGGGTAGCCTCGTATCGGTTATAGACCGCCGCGGCCAGCGTGTTGTCGAGGCTGAGGATCGGGTAGGCTCCCCCTCCCGCAACCCCCCTTATCGTGGGGGCTCCCCCGGACCAGACCACAAGCCAATAGAGGCCTGGGGTGAGCTGCTGGCTGATCGTAATGGTTTTCATGCCTGTCGTGCTGACGTCGACCGTCCCGGCGTCCAGGACCAGGCTGCCGGGGTATGTGGTCCCGGCGTCCGCGTAGATCCCGAGCCTCGCTGTGGCCCCTGCGGCTACCGTGGTGACGTTAATCGCGATCCTGTCCAGGGTGATCGTCCTGACCACGGCGAAGGGCGACGCGTAGATCACGTTTGCCGTCATGGCCGCGGTCGCGGTGGCCCCGGCGACCATGGGGCCATAATAGCGGTCGGCTGTCGCTCCAACCCTTCGATAGAAGTCGAGGGCTGGGAAGGGCTGGAAATCTGCGAGCCTCCCCGAGAGAGCGGCCACCGAGATCTCGTCTCCTCCCCCGTCCTGGTGGCTTGTGTTGTGGAGCTGGGCGTGGCTGTCAGCGTGAAGGCCTGAGCCCCTCGATCCGTGCTGAGTATCGTTTATCGGTCCCGTGTGGTCTGAGCCGCTGAGGGTGTGGACCTGGGCGTGGTGCTGGTCGGCGGTGACGCCTGTGAGCTCTCCGTGACCGAGGACCTGGGTCGCGTTCGCGGTCTTTGCGAGGTATGAGGCCCCGACGCCGTGGACCCCTGTCGCGACGTTGTGGCCTGGGACGGGGTCCGTGGGGGTTCCGTGCGTGTGGTCTCCTCGACTGTAGGTGGTCGCTGATCCAGGAGCCTCAGACTGTCCGAACGTCTTTTCTGTGACCACGGTGTCGCTGGGGCTCGGTCCCGCCCCTGTTGAGGCGACCGTGACGTCCACCTCCTCGTTTGCGGGGTCGTCCGCGACGGTGAGGGTGACGTTTGAGCCCTCGATGAGGTTGAGGCGTCTCCTGGATCCGACGTCTGTCCCTGTGTTCTTTCGGACCGTCGTCTTAGCGGTTGCGTCCAGGAGATCCCCGGCGGCGAACGCGTCCCCTCCCCCGGTTTTGTGGCTGTCCTTGTGGAGCTGGGCGTGGCTGTCAGCGTGTAGGCCTGAGCCCCTCGATCCGTGCTGAGTATCGTTTATGGATCCCGTGTGGTCCAGGGCGTCGGTCATGGTGTGGAGCCTGGTGTGGCTGTCAGCGTGAAGGCCAGACCCCCGGCTCCCGTGCTGAGTATCGGTTATGGTCCCTGTGTGATCGCTGACGGAGTCGAGGGCGTGCTGACGTGCATGGCTGTCGGCGTGGAGACCGGAGGCCCTCGAGCCGTGGCCGCTGTCGTTTATCGACCCGGTGTGGTCGCTGGCGCTGTCCAGGGCGTGGCTCCTCGCGTGGCTGTCGCCGTGGAGACCGGAGCCCCTGGATCCATGCTGGACGTCTGTGATCGATCCGCTGTGGTCGAGGGCGGCGTCGAGGGCGTGGAGCCTCTGGTGGGTCGCGTAGTTGAGGGCGAGCTTTGCCTCTGCGATCGCTGCGGCTGCGTCCACGTTAGCATTTACCAGGAGGCCCCAGAGGGGGTCGACCCCATCCGTTTTCAGTATGGCGTTAGAGGATCCTATGGCTCCCCTGGCCCACTTCGGCGTCGAGTTTCCCAGGAGGAGGTCGCCCCTGACAGGGGAGGCCGGGAGGGTGTCCGGGTGGGTTGTCGAGAGGAGGTTATGGTCGGCGCCGGCAGGAGGATCCGCCCACGTGGGGAGGCCTCCGGTCAGCTTAAGGAATTGTCCGTCTGTCCCCTTTACTTTTCGGATCCATTTTGGCACGGCGTCCCCGATGACCAGGTCGCCAGCCTGGACGTCGGCGGCGCTGGTGTCTGTGTGGGTCCCTGACAGGAACTTATGAGCTGCCAGGCCCGTTGATCTAATGGGCGTGTCCGAGCCACCTCTTAACCCTCTGGGCCAGCCTGGCTCTTAAGGAGGTTGGAGGGGGGAGGAGGTGACTTATCTCGACGTCGATCCTCTGAATGAACCAGACCTTGTGACCCATGGCCTTCGAGCTAGCCTCGACCTCGAGCCTAGCCTCTGGCCGGATCAGCTTGTAAAAACGATATCCTGTCGAATCCTCAAAAAGATAGAGGAGGAGCTCCATGAGGGGATCCCTCACGGAGCCCCGGCTTTAACTCCGATCTGTTGGTCACACACCAGTTTCAGGGTTACGCCTGCCTGCGCTGTGTTGGTGAGGCGGAGCTCTGCGATATCCCACTCAAAGACGTCCTTGGCCGCGACCTCCGTGTCAGCGAGCTCTAGCTGCGTCCCGTCCGGGAAAACAAAGATCAGGGTCCACGTCCCGGTGCCTTTATCCAGGACGGTCACGGCGACCAGGTCAGCGTCGATGAGATCCCGGTCTTTGGCGTCGTCCAGCTTTACGACGTGTTTTCGCGCCCTGGTTGCGTATCGGACGTAGGTCACGGGTCAGCCCACCGTAGGATCCTATGGGATCCACGCGATGTAAAACCAGGTGCGGGCTGCTCCGTCCACGGCTGCGGCTGTCGGGTTGAACAGGCGGATCCTCAGCGTGTTGGCTGCCGAGCAATAGGTGGCCTGGGGGACGAGACCGGCCTCCAGGTCGGCCTGGCAGACCGCGATGACTTTGTGGGCTGTGGTCAGCCCTGTCACGGTGACGTCCGTGTTTCCGCTGGCTCCGGCTCCTATGCTGGCGGGGTCCACGGAGACGGTCCCCATCATGACCCCGGCGAGTTTCCGTCTGGGTAGGCCCATGGCTTCGACCTCTCAGGATCCTACTTTGGGGGCCACTCGGCCACTTCTGTGACCAGAGAGATATCGTAGGTCTCGGCGGCGCCGCTGTTGTTCGTGAGCTTGTAGTTCAGCTTCGATCCGGTGACGAGCTCCTGGTTAAACAGAGGGGCCTGGGGGTTCACGGGGTCCAAGATCTCGGCGGGCATATCAGGCGTGATTATCGGGGTCCCGTCACGGTCGAGGTAGAACTGGACGTTCGTCATGGGGCTGTTACCCCTGGGCGTGACGTGGACCCTCTTGAGCGTACAGGGGTGAGGAAACGGATAGCTGTCCTCCTTAAAGCCCCCGTTAGCGACGGATCCTGTGGTCAGTCGAAAGATCTTTACGAACGGCGGCACGCTAGCCCACCTTCTGGTAGTCTGCGACGGCGTAGAGGTGGAACTGCGCGGCTGTCGTCCCGAAGAGGCTGCCTCCGCTGACGTTCATGGCCTTCATGGTCAGCGTGTGGTCTCCCAGGAGACGGATCGGGTACCCGGCCAGGCTGAAGGGAGCAAACCCCTTGTTGTCTGTCGTATTCGGGATCTCCAGCTCAAACCTGTTGATCCCCCTCCTCCCGGTCGCTGCCAGGATATGATCGAGAGGAGCGTCATCTATGTAGGGCCTGACCCCGAGGTTTCCGTCGGCCTCAGCGGGGGCTCCTGTGGCGACCTGGTCCACCAGGAGACGGTTCGCGAAGAGATAGACCTCTATGCTGGTCGGCGTCAGGCTGTAGAGATCCACCGTCACCCCGTCAGCCATGGCGGTCCCGGTGCTGACGTCGCTGCCCTCCACAC
>Ga0315307_1001516_pt1 | contig 10394 bp, 9 predicted proteins | sample TDP2_MG_FD_203079 | JGI IMG/M metagenome (GOLD analysis project Ga0315307, IMG submission 203079) | Freshwater sediment microbial communities from Lake Towuti, South Sulawesi, Indonesia - TDP2 | ecosystem: Environmental > Aquatic > Freshwater > Lake > Sediment | place: Indonesia: South Sulawesi... | reverse complement strand
TCGCTGAAGAGCTACATTGATCCGCGGATCTATCGTGCGTGGAGCGAGGGCTTGGGCTTCGACTGGAAGCTGTACTACCCGAGATCGCTTCAGCGCAAGTTCTCGTGGGTCGACAGCCAGACAGCACAGGGTTAGTTAGAACGCGGGTCGGCCGCTGGGCTTTGCTGCGTCGCTGCGGTTTCGTTTTGTCTCTTGGGGCCTTCCGCTGCTGACTGCAGGAGGGCTTGAACGGGAGGCTCTGACAAGCGCAAAGGCGATCAAAGCACCTGCGATGATTATCGAAACGCCGACTATGAATGTTCCCTCCAGGGCTCCCTGAATAGTGGCGGTCTTGGTATGGGTTGAGACAAGGGTCCAGGTCAGGGATTGGGTGGAGGTCTTCGTCTGCGTCTCGGTTGTGAGCCGGGTTAGCGTCTCCTGGGTGGTCTGCTCAATCATTGTCGTCGTCATCACGGTCAGCGTGACGCTCTTTTGAGTGATGGCGGTCGTGGTCGAGGTGGTTGCCGAGGTCACTGTAACGGTTGTCGTGGGCTGGGTCGTCGTGGTCACGGCTACCAGGATGGGTTGATACACCACAAAAGAGGTGACGTAGTGGGGTTGAAGGGGTCGGCCGTCCGTGATCCAGTAGACCTCTATGCGGTATGCGTCCTCTTCGCCGGGGCCGAAAAGGACGTACCTTGGGAGTCTATATTGATCCAGGGGAAACGTGGCGTCCAGGAACCTGACATTCCTCGAGTTGAAGACCATGAGCTCCACCTTCTGTCCCGGCAGGGTGGAGGTTATGTTTCCAGGGGCAACGGTGATGATGACCGTTTCCCCCACGACGTACGCTGGCTTGTCCGTGTACGCGTAGTAGAGATAGGGGATCGATAGATCTTCGGCGTGAGCGAGGGGAGAGAGGAAAACCGTGAGGGCGATGCAGCAACTGGTAACCAACAGGAACGATTTCGCCGTGTTCATCACGCTGGTGATCAACCCTGAAGGGGCATTATAAGAGGAGCGTTCGACAGAACTGTAACCGAATTTGCGCGACGACATCGAGCAAGGCTGCCTAGACAGTGTCTTGAGACGCCAGGGGCGTCTTCTCGCTAGGCGCTGGTTATGGAGACGTCCTCCAACCCTATGTATGGAAGTACGTGGCTCATTATCGTCCTCCTTTCCTTGGAGATGCTTGAAATCTTGAGGAGGAGGTCGAATGCGTTTCCGGTTATCAGCGTCTCCTTGAGGGGGTGAACCATCTCCCCGCCCTCGATCATGTATCCGCCCTTCACGACCCCTGAGAAGTCGCCGGTCACTGGGTTGGGGAAGCCGGAGAACCGGGTTACGAGGACCCCCCTCCTGACGTTTGAGATCATCTCTTCCCTTGAGACGGAGCCTTCTTCCACGAGGACGTTCGTGGGGTTCACCGAGGGTGTTGACCTCCAGCTTCCTGAGGCGTGCCCTGTGCTCCTTCGACCCTCTTTTGACCCTGTGTAGCTGTTGTAGAGGTAGGTTTTCAGGACTCCCTTCTCTATGACTGTGAGGAGGCTGTGGGGTACACCCTCTCTGTCGAAGCTGCCGGCTGCGGTGCCCTGGATGTATGATGCATCGTCGACGAGGGTCAGGCCTTCGGAGGAGACCGTTTGGTTCAGCCTTCTTTGGAACCTGCTTCTTCCTTTCTGTGCGTTGTTGGAGCTTATGGCCCAGGCTAGGGGTGGGGATAGGAGCTGTTCCGCGGCGTAGGGGGCTAGGACGAGCGATCCTCTGAAGCTCTCGCATCGCTTGGCGCCAAGTGAGCTTACCACGTTGTGTGCGAAGTCGAGGGCTGTGGACTGGACGTCGATCCCGCTCACGGTGCGGCTTGAACCCAGCTGGTAGTCGAAGCTGGAGACCTCCTGGCCTTCCCTGGCCATGCCCAAGATGTACCAGAAGAACATGCCGGACCTTTCTTCGCGTCCGACTCCCTTCGAGTTTGCGACTGCGTATTGCTCGACTGTAGCCGTGAAGAATCCGGTGTCAACGGTCACCTTTGGGCTGTATCCCCTGGCCGCAGACAGCATATCGGAAGCCTTCGAAACGACTTCCTCCAGGGCGAACTGTTGAACCTCTGGGTGGTAGAGTCCTTGAAGGGTGGTGGCCGCTGCCGCTTCGGGAAGCGTGTTGTAGGGGCTGGGTGGGCTATGGTTCGAGATGGATCTTGCCTCCTCGACAGCCCTGTAAAGGCCGCTGGGGGTCAGGTCGTTTGTGCTTGAGAAACCCATCCTCGAGTCTTTGAACACCCTTACCCCTATCCCTGCTCTCCTGTGGCTCCTGCCCACCTTGACATCGTTGTTCTCGATCAGGGCGTCGGTCTCAAGCGACTCCGAGGCAAAGGCCTCGGCATCGTCGGCTCCCAGCTTGAGGGCTCTCCCCACGGCTTGAGTGCAGAGGTCCAGCGGCAAGGCGTCATCCTCCATGCAGTCCGCCCACGATGGCTTGGCATCTGAGGAAGGGTCCGCCGGCGTCGATTTTCGCTGCCTGAAGCTTTCCGCAGTACCCCGCCCCCAGGTCGTACCGGAAGTCTTTGCTCAAGGCGTCCACGCCTCTCAAGATCTCGAAGGCTTGCCCGCTTATGGCAACCTCCCTGAAGAGGTCTACGACCTCGCCCTTCTCGATGAGGTAGGCCTCCTGGGCCCCGAACATGAACTCGCCGTTGGCGTCTGCCTGTCCACCTGTAGGTCCCTTCAGGAGGTAGCCGTGTCTAACCTCCTCGATGATCTCCTCGAAGCTGAGGTCTCCCGGCTCGATCGAGGTGTTCCGCATCCTTATCATCGGGTCGTCGGGGTACTCGAAGGCTCTGGCGTTTCCCGTCGGCGAGACGCCGAAGACCTCTGCCGTCTCACGGTTGTGGAGGTAGGAGACGAGAACTCCTCTCTTTATCACGGTGGTGGTTTGGGCTAGGACCCCTTCGTCGTCCACAAGCACGGTTCCCGCTCCGTGGGGCGCGATGTGCGAGGGCCCGCTGTCCACCAGTGTCACCAGGTTGCTAGCAACCCTTGAGCCGATCCTATCCTTGGCGACGGAGCCTGATAGGACGAAGTCCGCCTCCACGGTGTGGCCGACGGCTTCATGGGATATCTGACCCACCATCCCCGGATCTAGCACGACGGTGGTTCTCTCCCCCCTCGGCCTCTTGCAGTCTATCAGCTTCAGAGCCAGTGCGGCGGCTTCATCGGAGATGTCCTCCGGCTTCTTCTCCTTGAAAAGATCCTTCCATCCACCTGTGACAGCGAGGGACCTGTACGCTGAGGCGATCTCCCCTCCACGAGAGGCAACCGCCGTAACAATGAACTCGGGCTTCGAGTCGAAGACCTCGGCCTCAGCCCCGTCACTGGTCACTATCAGCTTGTGGTCCAGCATCTCGTCGTAGTGGCAGCTCGCCGACGCTATCACGCTAGACCGTTCTCGGGCTCGCTTCTCAGCGGCAACGACCAGCTGTATCTTCTCTTCGACGCCGTGTTCCTCCAGCGGACCGTTTATCGGAGGCTGAAAGCGTCCCACCGCAAGCCTTGCCTCGGCGAGGCCGGCAACCCTCTTTCTCTTGGCTGCAGCAGATGTCCTCGCCATCGACACCGCGTCTCCTATCGCCCTCTCGAGGTCCCCAGGCGAGGTCTTCGACGTGCTGGTGAAGCCCCATGCCCCGTCGGCGAGAACCCTGAAGCCGACTCCCGAATACTGCTCGGACTTCGCCTCCTCAAGCTCTCCCTTGACGACCCTCACATCGACACTGCGTCGACAATGATACCTGGCCTCCGAATACTGCGAGTCAGCGGACTCGACGACTCTCCTCAGCAAATCAATGGTGGGAGGCATCAACCGTTTACCTTCCTGCGCACACTGTTAGCTTTGGATCCTCCGGGAAAGAATGCGCAGGGTCTTAACGGTTTCGGAGGCTTAACCTCTGCCCGCAAGCGATACACAGTCGCGGAATCATATCCATCCATGCCTCGGAAATCCGCTCTGAACCTTCGAACACCCAACCCTGCCACCTGAGCACGAGCCGGCCCCCCCGGAGTCAAGGGATGCTCGTCTCAAAGCGGTCGATCAATCGATCTTGCTCATCTCTAGGTACCCGGTCATGAATCTGGTATAGGAAAGAAGAAGCCAGCTTCACTGGATTACGTCGATCGAACAGCGTCAGCGTGACGGCTACAACCAGGGCGGTCCAACGTGCTCATGGGTAGGGCGGTCAGTCTTTAATCAGCATAGCAACGCATAAGATTGATCGCCGGAGGGAGGAAGTCTTGAAACAGGGGACGAGGATTGCCTTGCTCTTCCTGCTTACGTATGCATGCCTTGCGCTGTTGGCTGTATGTGGAATGATCTTCTTGATCGGCTATCCTCGATTGATCGATGTTCCGCTCATCCTTTTTCCACTTCTTCTGCTTGGGATGTTCACGGCTCTCATCCACAATGAATACCGGCGTAGGCGAAGCAGGTCTCTGACGATGAGGCTGCTGACGGCGGCAGGCGAGTCTTGTGGTCGGTTCGTTCGTAGTCCCCTTCGTTGCGAGGAATCCGTTGTGGATGATCACCCTTCTCAACATTGGAGCCACCGTGCTGCTCCCCTTTGGGGAGGTGGCCACAAGGAGGTTCGCTAGTTCGATCTACCGATGGAAGGTTAGGCAAGCCTACTGGGCAATCGCGGTGGCGGTGGTGATATGTTGGATCGAGCTCCTCTACATGGCGACTCGATATTGGCCAGAATTTCTGAGGGAATTGGGCTTCCTATGAACGAGCCGATCGATCGATCGGTTAGACCGCGTATTTCAGGCGGCAACTGCGCGCTGAACTCGGTATTTCAGGTAGCAGCCGCGGGCGGGGATGAGCGGATTTCAGACGCTTCAGGCGGTTCAGGGCCTCATGCATAACGGCCAAGGTTTGGGCGAGGCTTACAGCTAAGGGGAAGGCAATGTCGATCGATGGTTTTATAACTACATTGCCCTTCGATTTTTTTCTGGAGCTGTTTCGATCATCGGTGGACAAGCTGTGCCTCCCTGAAGAGCCCGTGGGACTCGGGCGAAACCAGAGCTTTTCTGGTCGGAGGTAGACGGGAAAAGTTGTCTGAAGAGAAGATCCTGAGCCAGCCGAAAGGCATGGTTAGCCTGAAGCCGAAGCGTGGGCTCGGTGGCCGGTTCTTGAGAGGGTTCTCTGTGTTCCTCGGCGGAATGCTGCTTCGAGGGATGCAGACCGGTGCCTTCTTGGATGCCTTCGCGAAGGGCGAGGTTGAAGCAGGGGACATCAGTGACGTAACCGACAAAGTGTTGAAAGTTCGGGAGCTAATTCTTACCAACAGAAGCATAGCCATGCGGTACCAGAAAGGCACCTTCTCCAAGAAAGACAAAGCAATATCCCTGCCGCTGGAGTATGCGAAGTCGGTCGAAGAGAAGAGCGTCTTGGGGACAAAGCACTTGGAGGTCAAGTTTGTGGTGCCGGGCGAGGAGAAGCCGGTGGAGTTCGCGCTGACCCTTGCTGACCTACAGCAGCGGGACGTCTGGCTAAGGGAGCTAAGCCGAATCATATCGAGTCCCTTTGGAGCATGACCTCCCTGACAAGCCCTAGAGAGGGCGAAACCGTTTTTCTGTGTCGAGGGGCAGGTGGATCGAGATCGATCAATCGATCGATATCCTCTCTTGGGGTTCTCTTGATGTTTTCCATAGGGCTCAACAAGGATTACATGCAGGTGAAATTGAATGTGAGTGCGCACGACAACTCTGAGGATTTCAGAGCAACGCGTTGTCGATTGCCCCGATGCCTCCGCGGGATCGGAAGGCCCCGCGCTACCGCCACAAGACCTGATCGATCAATCCAAATGGACCCTGATCATGTTTCTACCTGACGATGTCGATCTCCGGACCTCTGATAACCATGGCAGCGAGCTGAAGGTGATGCATGAGTTTTGGGGGTCTTGGCTTCAGCCTGAGGGTTGTTGTCTAGATTTTTATGCTGTTGCTCATGGGATGACCTCGTCGGCTAGGAAACAAGCGTTGAGAGCACCTACGCCATCTAGCCAGAGGTCCTTGATCGCGTCCCAGAATTCCGTCTGAATCATGCCGAGCGGGTTGTAGTAGAAGTAGAGGCCTTCCGCGATCTCCCAAAGGATGTAGAAAACGTATGCCGAGCCAATCGCGATGGCGTAGTATCTCTTTCTTGAGCGGGAGAGGTTGAGGTTCAGGATGATTGCGCCCACAGTCATACCTGAAAGCCAGTGGGTGAAAGTGTCGATCTGCGTCACATCATAAATGTGCAGGACGAACTCAGCGATCAAATGGACGGTCAGTGCGACTATACCGAGGATTACAGTGAATAGGACCCAGTTGAGGTTGGTGTCGAGGAATTGGTTCTTGATACCTCTTCTCATCTTGTCCTTTCTCGATAACAACCTCTTCAACCAGTCCTTCAAAACGCCGTCTTGGAGGCGTAGGTCGAGTGCCGAACCGCCCCTCCTTTATTTAACCATTCTTGCTCGCCCGGATGCCCTAAACCAGGGGAAGGTGCCGGTTCTGACATCTTTGATCTGCCGGGGTGCTACGCCTTTTCATTGGCCAGGTGTTTCGGAGGCGACAGGTGCTCATCGACCGTGCGGGGCCGACGCCAGCATTCTGGGTCGTTCGATCTGTAGGAGCGCCTACTTGACGGCAATGACGACGGAGGCCCGACATCCCGCACCGACACCATAGTCAGTCTTGTATTCGTATTTCAGGTCTAAGGAGATGGGAAACAACGCGAAGGCGTCAAGGAGGATGCGTCGAGCGAACAAGTAAGAGGGCCATGCCCACGGCTCCTTCCTGAGATAGGTCCAACCTGAACGAAGAAACTAGCGAATGGAAACGAGAAAGACATAAGTGAACGAACGCCCTGGTCTTTCACGAGGTCATGATAGATGTGGAAATGTCCTAAGTGCGGTAGGGGGTTCAAGAAAAGGAACCAGCAACATTCCTGCACCGTTTATCCGGTGGACAAACATTTCAGGGGGAAGGAGATGATAGCCAGGCCGCTCTACAACAGGTTGACGGAGCTGATCAAGAAAAACATAGGTTCCTTCAAGGTTGAATCCTTGCCCTGCTGCATACATCTCGTGAGCAACTACACCTTTGCCGCCGTGTACGCTCTGCGGAAGAAGATCAGGATACACTTCACGACCGATCATAGGATCAACAGCCGAAGAATCGACAAATTCAGTCGGATGTCAGCCAACCGTTATCTCCACAGCATCGACATCGAAGACGAGAAGGAGATGGATGAAGAGCTGATTTCTTGGCTCAAGCAGGCTTACAACCTGAAGAGGGCGTAGAGGTTTGGTGTAGGATCGATCGATATGCCTCTCCATACCATGGATTCGTGGTGATCTTTGGATTTCCGCTTTCCCTCCTGAGTTGCAGCTGAAGAATTTTCCACAAGTCTTAAAGCCTAAGGCAGAAGATACGTGTGCATGAAATGACTTGAGAAGCGTCGAGAGACTCGAAGAGTTCTGGCGCAACCTTGTTTTGGGCCTTCCTTCCGCTAGAGCTGTGGATGGAGCGGTCGTTGTTTGTTATCGGGAAGTTCCTGTGTATCCTGTCAACCACGCTGCGGGCATCAGCGTCGACGAGGGCGAGGCCGAAGATCTACTTGGTAGGATCACCGAATACTTCTTGTCGAGAGGCTCTTCGTATGCGTGTTTTCGAACCTCCCCAATAACTCGACCGAGATGGTTCACTTCCCTTCTTCAAGAGAAAGGATTCCAGAGAAAATCGGAGAGCTCAGTTATGGTGTTCAAAGGAAAACACTTGGAAGATAGACTCAGCCCTGATCTGGAGGTGGAGCAAATATCGGAGAGCGAAATAGATGTGTATAACAGAGTCCTTCTCGCAAGCTTCGAGATGCCCGTTGAATGGAAGAAAGGGTTTGACAAACTTATTCGCATTCTGATGCGAACAGGGTGGAGATGCTACCTGGCTTACGTTGAGGGGAAACCTGTGGGGACCAGTGCCTTGGCCTCCTACGGGAGAACCGGCGGAATATTCAACGTTGGAACACTGGGAGAGTACAGAGGGCGAGGTATAGGAACCGCCTTGACGGTTCATGCCATTATGGGCTCCATGGATGAAAAGAACGAGCTTCACATGCTGGAAACAGAAAGGGGGGGAGACGCGGAGCATCTCTACAAGAAGGTCGGGTTTCGAGTTGATCACACAGTTTCGTATTTTGTCAAGGGATTTCGCGGCAAAAATTGATCTGTCGATAGACCCAGCACACCGTCTCATGTCAAACTAAAGTCGCATGTAGTTGTAGAATCCATCAGACCTTGACTCCTTTGTAACGCCTCACCAAACTCTTGCGATCATAACAAACGTTCCATCGATCGATCGACCTCATCGATCTCGTGGAGACGCGTCTTTGCGCAGAGCATCCCGCCTACGACTATGAGGAGAACTCTCGCCTGGAAGATCCCTCCACGCATCTTCCCTGATTAACAGCACCAGCGTGCCCGCTATCACCACGGGGACCCAACGCCGCCCAAATCAGTCGATCGATGGAGCTATGCGGTAGGTGGGGGTGCGAGATGTCCGTAAGTGAATTGCGCTGCTTGGATGACCCAAGCCAGTGCGAACAAGAAGGCGAAGACTGCGAAGAGCCATCTCAGCCATTTGTTGTCCGAGTGGGTAGCGGGAACGGAGAGAAATGCTGTGACGGCGAAGGATAGATACCCTAGAGCTGAAACTAGTGGTTCCTTAGTTAGTCCGTAGCTAACCATCGCATAGGCGCCTACGACCGCGTACAGGCCGACGACGACAGCGAAATAGGAAACTGGGGCTAGGCTCGAGTTTAGAAACAGCACGATAGAGACCGCCAGAAGCAGGAGACCGCCTAGTGCAGCTACGCCGCCGAAGAGTACGTTGTAGAGACCACCTGAGATTGCGCCGAAGGGCCATATGAGGCTTATCGCGATCCCGGTGAGAAATAGATAAAATCCAGATGCTCCTATGGCGGCTGCAAGTCCTATTCTCATGTTTCTGCCTTCGGCATCCACCGAACCTGAAGATGCCTTGTAGGGAAGTTTTAGCATGGTGACTCCCAACAGCGCTGCGGCTGCCACGACGTCCCACGCCATGCTGTCCAGAAAGTCAAGTGGCGGTACCAAAACTCCATACCTCACATCTGATGTGTTTCTCTCTCGGCACTTGAAAAGTCCGTCCCATATAATCCTTGTGCTATCGACCGATTCTGGACGAATTTCGATCGATGTGGAATTCAAGTTGTTCCATGCTGTAATTGTCGAGTTCATGCTCTGTCTCTGGAACGACAAGTCTCTTCTTTACGCGGAACACTTCGGACAGAAGACGCGTGCCTTCAGAGTCGTTAATCATCACGACAAGACGCCCGAGCTCGGGATGTTTACTTGACAGCCCCATTGCAGCAAGGATGCTGCAACCTGACAACATGCCGCAGAAGATTCCCTCTTCTCTTATGACACGACGGGGTCATTCTCCCTTGGAGAGTATGGTCTCATCATGAACGCCGCCTTTTTTCTTTCGGATCGGTTTGAATGTGATCAACGGTCTCTCAGGGCAGAACCGTTCCTTCAACTTCCTCTCTACGACTTCAGGAAGGGTGAAAGCATAGCCGAGGTCGATCGATTCGAGAAAGCCGGGTTTCGTCCCAATGCTAGATCTGAGTTGCTGTTGGATAGTCGCTTGGGACGCCTCAGCCTCTTATACTCGGCTTTCAGCCTGAGAAGCGGTGGGATGAGCAACTTGCCACCGTTCAAGACGAGTGAGCGGGTGAGCTGGGTGGATACCGATGCTGCTCAGGTGATGCATTTCTCCAACTATTTCCGGTTCTTTGAGCGGGCTGAGGAGGCGTTCTACAGGTCTATCGGCATCAACTTCGATCAGGTGCACCAACGCCACAACATCTGGCTGCCGCGCGTGGAAGCTTTCTGCCGTTACAAGTCTCCATCTCGTTTCAACGATGCGCTCGAGGTCGTGTTGACGTTGGATAAGATGGACGATCGATCTATTCGCTATGGTTTCGCTGTGATGAATACTACGACTCAGCGTCTCGCCGCTGAGGGGTATGTTACGATCATGGCATCTGACCTGGTCACTCGTAGGGCGGCGCGGCTTCCTGAGGACCTTGCCAGGATGGTTCGGGATGCGCTGGGCGGTCCCCACAAGTAATCAGAGGCAGAGATATCGCATCCCCTCATCTACGACATCGGGGCTTGGCGACCAAGGATACTGGCGGTCGACCCGCTCCCTCTCCAGCCTGCTTTACCGCAAATCCTTAATATTAGTGCCCGCGCAGCTGACTCGTTCCCGGGGTAGCTCAGCCTGGTAGATCAACAGGAGCCAAAAGCTTCCGGCTGTAGATGTGCACCCTGGTGGTGCGCC
>Ga0315307_1001515_pt1 | contig 10395 bp, 5 predicted proteins | sample TDP2_MG_FD_203079 | JGI IMG/M metagenome (GOLD analysis project Ga0315307, IMG submission 203079) | Freshwater sediment microbial communities from Lake Towuti, South Sulawesi, Indonesia - TDP2 | ecosystem: Environmental > Aquatic > Freshwater > Lake > Sediment | place: Indonesia: South Sulawesi... | reverse complement strand
TGCTCTTACTCAATTTCTCTCCCTTGTATGTGACGAAGCCATGGATGAAAATCTTCTTTGGGAGTGGAAGACCGAGGGAGAGCAACAGTGAACTCCAGATGACACAATGATGCCAACTTATGTCTTTACCTATCAAATGCACGTCGGCGGGCCAAAATTTCTTGAATTTATCAGCGGGATAATCTAGGGTAGTCAAATAATTGCTCAATGCATCTACCCACACGTAGAGGACGTGTTTTTTATCTATCGGTAGCGGTATTCCCCAATCAAAATCGGTCCTCGAAATGCAGAGATCTTTTAGGGGTTCCTTTAACCTATTTAAAATTTCATTTCTCCTGCTTTCCGGTTGGATGAAATCTGGGTTTTTCCTTATGGCTTCCAAAATTTTGTCTCTATACTTGCTCATCCGAAAGAAATAGCTCTCCTCCTCTACCCGCTCGGCTTTCCTCTTATGGACGGGACACTTTCCGTCTATTAGCTCTTCTTCAGAATAAAATGTCTCACATTCAGTACAGTACAGACCCTCGTAAACTCCTTTATATACATCACCGGCTTGGTGAAGTTTCTTAAAGATGAGCTGGACCACTTTTACATGTCGTTCCTCCGTGGTCCTGATAAAATCATCGTAAGAAATATCTAATTCGTCGCACAGTTTCCTAAATTCACCCGACATGATGTCTACAAATTCTTTAGGCCGTTTTCCCGCTCTTTCAGCACATCTTTGTATCTTTAAACCATGTTCATCTGTGCCAGTACTGAAATGCACATCAAATCCCTTGAGCCTATGGAACCTGGCGATGACGTCCGCACAAATCTTCTCGTACGCATGACCTAGGTGTGGGGTTGTCGAAGGGTAGTCGATCGCAGTTGAGATAAAAAACGGGTTTTTCATACTTTTCCCCTCGGGCGATTACCGAACCGCTTAGGCATTTTGTATTCCTTGCCTGCCTTTTTACGACGTTATTTCCTTCAAATTTATTAAGATTTTAATGCAATAGGTGTCTGGGGCCGGATGAAGAAAACGCTTATCAAGGTAGCATGCGTGGCATTCATTGTGGCCTCCGTCGGGGGCTATCTTGCCCTACGGATAAGTGAGGAGGTGCCAAACTTGGCTGGGAAAAAGGTGCTGATGGTGATTGCGCCCGAGAACTTCAGGGATGAGGAATACCTACATACGAGGGAGGAGCTCGAGCGCGCCAAGGCGAGCATAACCGTCGCGAGCACGAGGACGACAACTGCGCGGGGAATGTTGGGGGCAACCGTCACGCCCGACCTTAAGCTCGAGCAGGTGGATGTCGATGATTACGATGCAGTGATTTTTGTGGGGGGCGGTGGATCGGCGGTTTACTTCGATGACGACCGAGCCCTTTCGATAGCTAGCGAGGCCTTCGACAAGGGAAAGAAGACATGTGCGATTTGCATAGCACCCGTGATCCTGGCGAATGCAGGGGTGCTCGATGGGAAGCGGGCGACCGTGTTCGACGGCGACTATATCGAGGCAATCGAGGTCAAAGGAGCGACGTTCGTGAACAAGCCCGTGGTCGTCGACGGCAATGTGATAACTGCGAATGGGCCGGGTGCAGCACGGGATTTCGGGCGAACCATAGCCAAGGAGCTCGCGCATTAGAGGATGTGAACTTGGCGGATATCCTGATCAAGGACGGTTATGTAATCACGATGGACCCTCGGCGCCGGGTCTTCGAGAGGGGGTCGGTGGCGATAGATGAGGGCAAGATCTCTGCAGTTGGGGAGGACATCAAGGCCAAAGCTGAAGAAGTAATAGACGCTCGAGGCAAAGCTGTTCTACCTGGCCTCATCAACGCCCATACTCACCTCTCGATGACTTTACTTCGTGGAGTTGCCGATGATATGCCGCTCATGGAGTGGCTCGAGAAAAAGATCTGGCCCATCGAACAAAACCTGACGGCGGACGATTGCTACGCCGGCGCGTTGCTCGGTTGCCTCGAGATGATAAAATCGGGCACCACATGTTTCGCCGACCAGTATTTTTATATGGAGGATGTCGCGCGGGCGGTCGAGGAATCTGGCCTCAGGGGCGTGCTCTCCCGCGGCATCATCGAGCTCGACGACCCAGAGAGGCGGAAGATGACTATTAGAGAAGGTGAGAGGTTGGTCAAAACCTGTCACGGGATGGCGAACGGCCGAATTCTGACGATGTTTGGACCCCATGCAGCCTACACATGTTCGCCGGATTGCCTGACGCAGGTGAAGGAGCTAGCGAAGAAGTACAAAGTTGGCATTCATACCCACATCTCAGAAACTCAGGATGAAGTCGATAGAATCGCTAAGAGGTACGGCAAGCGCCCCGTTGAACACCTCGACTCGATCGGATTCCTGGGTCCCGAGGTGCTCGCGGCGCACTGCATTTGGCTGACGGCACGCGAATTTGAAATCATCCACAAGCGGGGCGTCAAGCCCGTCCACAATCCCGTAAGCAACATGAAGACGGCCTCAGGCGTTGCACCCGTACCAGAGATGCTGGAGGCAGGCATTCCCGTCGCGCTTGGCACGGATGGGGCGGCTTCGAATAACTCTCTCGACATGTTCAACGAGATGAAGTTCGCCGCGCTTCTCAGCAAGGTCCACAAGCTTGACCCAACAGTTGTGCCGGCGCAGGCAGTTCTCGAGATAGCGACGATCAACGGCGCAATCGCTTTGGGCCTCCAAGATGGAATAGGCTCGCTCGAGGTCGGTAAAAAAGCCGACATCGTGCTGGTCGACATGAAAAAACCACACCTCGCACCCCTGCACAACGTGATATCGCACCTGGTCTATAGCGCGGTCGGTAGCGATGTCGATACAGTTATAGTGGACGGAAAGGTCTTAATGCAGGAGCACAAGGTTTTGACGTTAGATGAGGATGAGGTTTTAGAGGATGTTCAGAAAGCTTCGGACGATTTGTTAGCACGAGGGGGATTCAAGTGAGGTACAAGGTCAAAGACATCAAGCTCGCGCCCAAGGGCAAGCGCATGATAGAATGGGCGGAGCGATACATGCCCGTGCTCATTACGATCCGTCGAGAGCTCGCGCGGAAAAAACCGCTGAAGGGCCTGGTGGTGGGTGCGGCGTTGCACGTCGAGGCCAAAACAGCCACGTTGGTTAGGACGCTCGTCGCAGCGGGTGCGAGGGTGACAATAACGAGCTGCAATCCTCTTTCGACTCGCGATGAAGTGGCATCGGCCTTGGCAAAGGATGGGGTAAGCGTCTATGCTTGGCGGGGCGAGACGACCGACGAGTACTACGGCAATCTAAATCTGGTGCTCGATAGCAAACCGGATGTCCTCATCGACGATGGGGCGGACCTAATTTCGCTCGTCCACGCTTCCCGCCGGGAGCTGATCCCCCGTATACGGGGTGCTTCCGAGGAAACCACGACGGGAGTGAACAGGCTTCGAGCAATGGCGAATGCAGGCAGGCTGAAATTCCCCGTCATGGCCGTGAACGACTCGCCCGCGAAGCGGCTCTTCGACAATCGCTTCGGCACGGCCGAATCTACACTCCAGGCGATCATGGGGATAACGAACACGCTCATCGCAGGCAAGCAGGTAGTTGTGGTGGGCTACGGTTACGTGGGCCGGGGAATAGCCTCGCGCGCGAAGGGGCTGGGAGCGATCGTGACCGTCGTCGAGAGCGATGCTATTAGAGCCCTCGAGGCGGCGATGGACGGCTTCAGGGTCATGCGCATGTCCGAAGCGGCAAGGATAGGAGACATATTCATAACTGCTACAGGAAACCTGAATGCCGTTCGAGCGGAGCACATGCGGAGGATGCGCAATGGGGCGATTCTCTGCAATGCTGGCCACTTCAACGTCGAGATCGACATCGAAGGGCTGGCGAAACTCGCCGTAAGGCGGCGAAATGTGCTGGAGGACATCGAGGAATTCCAACTCAAGGACGGCAGGCGGCTCTACCTGCTCGCGGAGGGGCGGCTGGTCAACCTCGCTGGACTGAGGTCGCTCGGGCACCCCATCGAGATCATGGACATGAGTTTCTCGCTCCAAGCGCTAAGCGTCGAATATCTCGCAAGGCATGGGCGGAAGCTCGAAAACAGGGTGCACGATGTTCCTCCGGAGATAGATCGAAGGGTGGCCGAGCTCAAGCTCAAATCTCTGGGTGTTGGGTTGGAGAAGTTGACGGGCGAACAAGTCAGATATCTGAGGTCATGGCAGCTCGGCACTTAGGATACAGCGGTGAATTGGTGAGATCATGAAGGGGAAGCTTGGGGATATTCAAGCCGTGATTTTCGACCTCGATGGTACGCTCGTGAGCGTCGAGGAACGTTTTTATCACGTTTTCTTGGATACCCTCAAGGCCTATCATCTACCTCCCGTGGAGAAGGATCTCTTCATGGAGAAGTTTTCGACGAACCAGCTGAGCGACTTCCTGAGGCTTGAGGATGAACACGCCTTTTGGGTCGACTTCTTGGAGGCGTACAACGGTTCCCACGGGGAATTTTCGAAAGCCATTCTAGGTGTCCGTGAGGTCCTGGGGAAGTTGAGGGAAAACGGGATCAAAATAGGGGTGATAACTGGTAGGTTATGCGAGCCGGAAGAGGCCTTAGCCGAACTGCGTGGGCTGAATTTTGGTGATTTGGTCGATGCGGTCGTGACGAAGAAGCTGGTAATAGCCCAGCTCAAACCCGAGGAACTTTTCTCCCGATCCCTTGAGCTAATTCAGGTGCTCGAGGGGCTCGGCACAGACCCAAGCAGATCGATTTTGGTCGCGGACTATGTCGAAGATATCAAATCCGCCAAGAGCTTGGGTCTGAGGGCGGTAGCAGTCTTGTCCGGTTCCTCCAGTTACGAGAGCTTAAGAAAAATTGGCCCGGATGCGATCATAAAAAACATAACTGAGCTGCCACCCTTACTTGGCTTATAAACTTCCCACCGACGTTTTTCAAACGCTGCTTTTAGACGACGGTTCAGCCCCTAACCGGATATCTCGGGTGTGCACGGCCGTGAAGTACCGAACATTGCAAGTTCAGAAATAACGAGTGCGTACGCTATCGGGGTTTTTGCTAAAGACTTTCGGCGAATCTTAACAATTCTCCGTTGATGAGCAAGGACGGCTCGACCACTATTTTTTATATAATAACTTTACTTTATATATGATTGCACATAAGGAGGCAAAATAATGTGTTGTAAACGTTGTCTGGCTCCTATCTTGCTAATTTTTGCCATTGTACTTTCGGTGGTCGTTATTAAACCAGCGTATTCAACCACCTCTACTGGCCCCGGGGGCACCATCATCGAGGTCGATCAGGGTGAAGTGTTTCTCCTGAGGCATACAGTGACATTTGACCAGCCCGGTGAAACGGGATACTTTTTAATGGTAATTTACTGGTATGACAACGGTAACAGGGATGAGAACTTCGCGCTGGAGAACGCTCCCTCGATTTATTGGGAGGACGGCTCGCCCGTTGAGAACGTGTACTACGATAACCACAAGATCTCTAGTGGATGGCAGGTCGAAGTAGGCGATAATGATAGCGGTATAGCAGGTGACGGGACCTTCTACATTGATATATGGCTCCGAGCTGCGAGCGGTGATGGTACCCCTCACCGCCCAATGGATAACCACCCGATCTACTATGCGATGAACACGATAAAACTGTGGGAGCCGAACCCAGTCGACATAACGGCTAAACCGATCAGCGTACGTGTTCGTGAGCTCACGGCGATAATTTATCCAAGCGATGACGCGGACGTATATGAAAGATATCCCGACAAAAATTATGGAAGCAGCACAAGCATCTGGGTTTCCCCATATGACAATAGGAAGAACCGAGGATTCCTAAAGTTCAGCCTCAGCGAAATCCCCTCGAACGTAAATATTCAACAGGCGAAGCTTCATCTCAACTGCTGGAAGAAGGAGTATGACAATTTTGACGCTTCATGTTGCTCGGTCGAAAATGATGGCTGGTCCGAAAATACCATCACCTGGAACAGCCAGCCTAGCTACGGTAGAAACCTTGATGTCGTTGAGATAACAGGTGTGGGCTGGTATACCTGGGACGTCACGAGTTTCGTGAGCCAAGAATTCGGCGGCAATAACATCGTAAGCTTTTGTCTGAAAGGTGCTATTGAGCCCCACGGTGGACGCGCTTTATTCGACTCTAAGGAGTGGTACAGCAATCACCCCTACCTCGAGGTCAAATATGTTTTATCGATAGATAATTTATCATCCGCCAAATCGACTGCTGTTAATGCTGACAAATTAAGTGACTCCCTTCGACAACAGCTTAAGCTAAAGTCCGAAAACGAGGTAATTAGAGTTATCATTAGGTTAGAACCGGTTGATCTTAAAGGTGTTAAAAAGGACTTTATTGTGGATGCACTTAAAGACCATGCGGATAAAATCCAGAAGCAAGTGGTCGAATTTTTACAAAAGAATGGCGCGAGGGTGATCAACAGATTTTGGATCGCTAATGCGATACTTGCAGAAGCGAGAGTCAATACCGTTTTCGAGGTCACCTCCCTTCAATCCGTTCAGAGGGTTCATGAAGACTTTCAGATTAGCATCTCCGAACCTATCGAGGTTTCTACGGGCTCCTCTACCAGTTTCTCCTCTTATTCAACAGGCGTAACTTGGGGCTTAGATCGGATAGGGGCACCGAACTTATGGAAACTAGGCATTGATGGCTCGGGTGTTCGGGTTGCAGTAATTGACACAGGGGCCGACATAACTCATCCAGACCTAAGAGGCAAACTGTGGACAGATAATGAAAACGATCCGACCTATCCAGGAGGTTGGATGAGGTTCGACGGGGATGGTTTACCCATAGTTGGTGAGACACCTGGTGATTATGGAGAGAAGCCATACAACTATGGGCATGGAACCCATGTCTCAGGCACGGTGTGCGGCGACAACGCAAGCGGCACAGTTATAGGCGTTGCTCCAGGGGCTAAGCTAATGTGTGCTGCATTTGAAGGAAATATTGCGTCGTGCTTGGCTGCTATGCAGTGGACGTTAGACCCATTCGATCAATATGGCAACTCAGCTGGTCGGCGTGCGGATGTGATAAACCTTTCGGCTGGAACCCGTTATAGCTATGAGAGAGAATTTATAGAGCCTGTCAGAAACATTAAAAAAGCTGGTGTAGTGCTGGTTGCAGCGATAGGCAACAGTGGAGAAGGGACTTCTAGTAGCCCAGCTGATGTGTATGAAGCCTTTGGGATAGGCGCGATTGACGAGAATGAGAACGTTTGGGAAAATAGTGGTGGTAGGATTATGGATTGGCCGGAATCCTATCCTGAGAACTATGTAAAACCTGATTTTAGCGCTCCTGGAGTCGAGGTTTATTCCTCATTTCCAGAGGATAGGTGGATATTTGCGACGGGTACATCGATGGCCACGCCTCACGTCACCGGTGCTGTGGCACTTATGCTGGATGCTAACCCTGCTCTTACAATCGATAACATTTACGAGCTTTTAAAAAAGACCGCCACTGATTTGGGTGATAACGGTAAAGATACTAGATATGGGTGGGGCATCGTAAACGTGTACGACGCTATAACAATGGGACATAATTCAGGCATTCAAGGCCGGGTGCTGGATGCAGTAACGCTAGAAGGAATAGTTGGAGCCAATATTACTGTTCAAGAGATGGGTTGGGTTTGGGGGACGAGTGAAAATGGATACTATAGGATCTTTTTGGCCCCGGATAATTACACGCTGACAATTAAAGCATTCGAATACGACGAAAACGAAAATGTTGCCGTAGTCGTTTCTGAGAATCAGTGGACAACTTTCGACATTGCACTTGTACCTAGCCCGAGGGGTTTCTTAGAGGGGCGGATAACAGATAACGCTTCTAATCCGGTTAAGAATGCGACCGTAACTTTGCTAGAAACAACTCTTAGCACCACGACGGATAACTTAGGCAACTACGTTTTAGAAGCGCCTATTGGCTCATATAATGTTAAGGTTTCAGCTTGGGGCTATAGGTCAGCTTTCGCGTATGATATTGTATTACTCGAAAATCAAACTACCTTACTGAACTTTCGGCTTAAGCGTACAATATTTGTAGGGGTGCTGGGCGACTACATCAGGCAGTTAACTGAGTTGTTGGCAAAGAACGACGTGGCCGCCCGTGAGGTAAATTGGGAGGTCATTTCGGACATCCAAAATTTTGATGCGATAGTAGTGAGCTGTCCTACGGATCCTAGCAAAAGCACATTTGATCTCTTGCTCGAATCTGCTGATCAACATGGTGTAGGGCTTGTTTTCACAAGTTCTTATGTAGAATATGGTGGCGGGGAATTTGGAATAACCATGCTCAACAAATACGAGAACGATCCAGCAACTATAGGTTCCGGCTGGGGACGTATCTGGGGAGGCCGCGTAAATTATGAAGTGCAAAGCACGCATTCCATCTTCGCTGGGTGGAATCTTGGCGATATTATTCCACTTGTTACGTGGGGAGAGGCAGACTTCGCTTGGTTTGAAAATTATTCGGGCAAACGGATAGCGGATGTCGAGACAAATAAGAGAGAAGGGAATGGAGTTGGAATTAGTCAGAGAGAGAATAATAGACATGTCCTTTTGGCTAGTCTTGCGCCAACGGCATACACAAATGTGAGACATTGGACCGAAAATGCAAAGCTGATCTTCCTCCGTAGCGTTTGGTGGGCAAGTGCAAAGCATGTTTCAGTGCTAATCTCGCCAAGAAATCATCAAAGCGGTAAGCCAGGAGAAATACTCCGTTACACTATTGTGATTACTAATTGGGACAATGCTATCGATAATTACAGTTTAACCGTTAACGACGATGCGGGCTGGGAACTGATGATCGAGAATTCATCACTTCAAGTTCCGCCTGGCGAGAATAGGTCTACTGTATTAAATGTTAAGATACCAGAAAATGCCAGGCCTGGTACCTTAGATAATGTAACCATTAATGCTGTCTCATCGGAAAATGCCGAGGTCTGGGACTCCGATAGCTGTATAGCGTACTCGCTTCCGAAGGCTGAGTTCGTTGGAATCTCATACGGCGAATTTCCTAACCCAGGCTACGAGATTCCGTATGGCTTGCATGTCATCAGGGTGGACATGAACTATCTAGTTGAGAACTCAGAGTTAGTGGTCAAGTTCTATGACTATAGCGATGATTTCGAGAGCGAAAATGTCTTCTGGAGAGGAACCGGGCATGTCACATTATCAACTGCAGTAAAACATCCTTCCCAAGGTTCACCCCCGAAGAATGGGGTGAAGAAAGCTGAGCTGATTCTAAGATCTCAAGACCTTACCCTAGACACTTGGACAACGTGTCAGAGCCACCTCAGGGATAGGGACAAGGCCATCCTCATAGCTTGGGGAGGTCACCCGGAGCTGCATGACGCGTTCAGGGCAGAGGACAAGGATATCCTAATACAGTGGGGGAGCGCGCCACCATGAAAATTTTAAATGGGGGCCTGACGTCAATTTTGCTCGCCTCAGCTGTTGTCCTGTCGCTAGCGTTAGCCGTGCCAGTTACACCTCCTTTATCCAGTAACCAGGCTCTCGCGCAATTTGGGTCAAACTCGCTTGTCCCACATGATCCGATCTACATCGACGGCAACAACAGCTTTATACCCGCGAACGGAGTTACCTCAGGCGCGGGGACGGAAAATGACCCCTACGTTATTGAAGGTTGGGACATTAGTGCGGAAAATGACCATGGGATTTGGATAAAGAACACGACCGCATACTTCATCATTCGAAATTGTTACGTACATGATGGAAGGGAAAACTACAATGATGGGGTTTGCCTCGAAAGCGTAAAAAACGGCAGAATTGACAACATTGTGAGCGATAATCAATTCGTGGGCATCCTCGTCTTTGGAGTAAGCAATGCTGTTACGAACTGCGTCATTTCGAACAGTCAAACTGGTATCCTTATCGGGCAAGATAATAACCTCATCGCGGGATGTGTGCTCAAGAACTGCGATTACGGTGTCTACTTGGGTAGATCGAATAATCACGTGGTCAAAGAATGCATGATCGAGAATAACAAAAATTACGGCATTTCGCTCTATAATGCCAAAAACTGCCTTATCGTGAACAATACTGTTTTGAATAATTTTGAGGGTATTTCCCTCGATCAGGGGTCTGACTATAACCGCATTTTTCACAATCGCTTTATGTATAACAAGTACCAAGCGTCCACTGACTCGATAAGTGATTGGGATAATGGGTACCCATCGGGGGGTAATTATTGGAGCGATTATAAGGGCGCTGACAAATATCAAGGTGAAAATCAAGATATGCCCGGAAGCGATGGGATAGGTGATTCCCCTTACGGCATCCCTACGCCTTATTGGCCCGTTTATGACCATTATCCCTTGGTCGTGAGGGAAGTCGATGTGCAAATATCGCCGAGCTATCAAGACGGCC
>Ga0315307_1001514_pt1 | contig 10397 bp, 10 predicted proteins | sample TDP2_MG_FD_203079 | JGI IMG/M metagenome (GOLD analysis project Ga0315307, IMG submission 203079) | Freshwater sediment microbial communities from Lake Towuti, South Sulawesi, Indonesia - TDP2 | ecosystem: Environmental > Aquatic > Freshwater > Lake > Sediment | place: Indonesia: South Sulawesi... | reverse complement strand
CGGAGGTCGAGGTGAGCATCAAAATCAATTATGGCGACGTTTTTCCCCACAGCTCGAGCCGCGCCCAATGTGACTGTGTGTTCTCCACCCATCAATACTGGAACCTTCTTGGCGTCGAGGAGTTCTTTCACCACCTGTTCTACTCGCTTTAAGGTTTCAACGGCGTCGCCCGTTGTGTGGAGGTCGCCTAAATCATGCATTCTGAGGTCTTCGATGTCGGTGTCGGCCCTAAAGCTGTAGGTTTCTATGTTTAGGGAGGCTTCTCGAATGGCTAAGGGTGCAAAGCGCGCGCCCACTCTATACGTGCTTGTTACGTCGAAGGGCACGCCTAAAATAACGTAGTCGGCTTCGTCGAAATTTTTTTGATAGCCACTGAAAACCGCAGAAGGTGAAACGTAGAGTTCACGATGGCTCATGCAGTCTGTTATGGAATTGCCTTGCTCTAAATGTTTTTGCCTAGAATTGTCAAGACTTAAAACTTAGTAAGCCATGAACAGAAATACGAGTTGCTGGAGGAATATGACTTGATTTTGGCAGAATGGTCGTGTGAACTGCCCGAACACTTGCTAGATGACTTCTTTCAGTTTGCCGAACAAAAGTTGAAGCCATTTTATGAGTCGCATGGTTGTAAAGGCTATGCTCTGTTCATGCCAGTGGAGAAGAGATACTTTCCCTATCAACTCAACAGAGAAGACCAGATATGTTGAGCAAATATTGTTTTCAACTATCCAATGCTTTGAAAGGTTTCTGAAAAAGGCTGAGACAGACCCAAGCGTAAGTGAGATGTTGGGCAGCTGCAGAAAGAAAGTCCGTGTGAAATCTGTAAGATTTAGAATTCTAATGCAAAAGGTGTGATTGAGAGGGATTAACTTGGACCTAAAAGAGATTTTTGAGATTCAAAGAGGCTTCGGCCGAAAGAGATGTTGGAATCAATATGAAACATGTCAAACTCCATCGGAGATCATTGATTTCATGCAGCATTTTGTTCTGGTCATGGTGGAGGAGTTGGGCGAGGTTTCGCGGGTTAGGAAACAGTTTCTCAGAGACAAACGAAGCTCAGATTTGAAAGCTTTGAAAGATGAGATTGTAGACCTGTTCGTTTATCTCATACAGGCTAGTATGGCGCTTAAAATGAACCTTGAAGAAGAATACCTTCGGAAAATGAGCGAAGGCGAAGAGAGGTTTCCGGAAAACAGGATGAAATAACGTAATAGTTATGGCGAAACAGATTTATTGCTTGGCTTGCACTAGCAATAGGCTAAAAAGAGGCATGATGTCGTTGGCTTCAAGGCTCAAGGTGAAGCGTCGAGATGGACTGTTGCTGGCCGTTTTCTACGCTGTTGTAGGTGTGGCCGAAATCGTTGTTTTAGTAACGTCAAAGTTCTTGCCAGTGGCTGGAGCCTTAGCGTTGCTCAGTTTAATCGCTGCATATGGGTTGCTGATGGCTAAGAGGTGGTCAGTTTGGCTTGTTATCGCTCTGTTCTTTCCGCAGCTTGTTTTCGGCGTCGTATCATTGTATGCCAACATTGTATTTTACGGTATTTCGGAAGTTAGTGCGCTGTTGCTCAGTAGTGCCTTAGTCGTGTTTATTGTTCTATCTTTCATCAGTTTTGTTTACGTGACGGCTAAGAGGAAAACCTTCGAATAAGCGTTAAAGAAATCTGTGAATAGTTTATTTTCAAATACTGTCACATAATTAGCGGTGGCATGTTAACATGCGGAAGGCTCTCAAGAAGGTTCTCGTAACTGGTGGAGCAGGCTTTATCGGAAGCCATCTTGTAGATGGATTGATGACCCAAAATTATGAAGTGACCGTGCTTGACAATCTCAGTAGTGGAAATCTAAACAATCTGAAACAGTGGCTTCACAACCAGAACTTCAGGTTTATCAAGGGTGACTTGAAAAACCCGCAAAGCTTAGAGCATGCGACTCAATACGCTGATTTGGTGTTTCATTTCGCGGCAAACCCGGAAGTGAGGGTTGGAGAGACCGACCCACGTGTCCACTTTGAACAAAACCTGTTAACTACTTTCAATTTACTTGAAGCTGTTCGAAAAAAGGAGTCAGCACAAGTCATCGTCTTTGCTTCAACATCAACGGTTTACGGTGAAGCCACGATTTTGCCCACGCCAGAGGATTACGGGCCTTCGATTCCTATATCAACCTATGGCGCTTCAAAACAAGGCGCTGAGGCGCTAACGACTGCGTACGCCCACACATTCGACATGCGCGCCTTAATTTTGCGTTTTGCCAACATTGTGGGACCCAGAGCCACGATTGGAGTAATATTAGACTTCATTCGAAAACTGCAAAAGGATTCTAGCCGCCTCGAAATTTTGGGAGACGGCACACAGAAGAAGTCTTACCTCTACGTTGACGATTGTATTGACGCCATCTTCTGCGCTGTTAACAGATTTCTAAAAGGAAAAGAAAAGGTAGAAATCTACAATGTAGGCTCAGAGGATCAGGTGACGGTTAAACGGATTGCACAGATCGTGACCGAAGAGATGGGTATTACGCCGCCAAAGTTGATTTTCACTGGAGGTGTAGACGGTGGACGGGGATGGAAAGGCGACGTCAAAAACATGCATCTCTCTGTAGAGAAACTGCTCAAAACCGGATGGAAACCCGTCTACAACAGCGAAGAAGCCGTCAGGGTAACCGGTAGGAAACTCTTGAAGCTTCAATAAGTGTATGGAATGTCTCCTTGCATAAATGTTGCATAAGCGAGGAAAAAAGACAACGTTGCAAGAATGAACAAAGCTAAGAGTGGCAAAACTTTTCTCCGATATTTGCTGAAAAGTTTCACCACTCCTCCCCTAATTGCAATCGACATCCGCATTGTTGGCACGTCATAATTGAAGTGCCTTTTCATGTACAACTGACCAGCAAGTGTCCTCTTCTGCCACTTGATGAAATCACCAAAAGAGTGCGGGTCCTTCGTGAACACCAACGCGTTTGGAACGTAAACAATTTTGTAGCCCTTCCTTTGAGCAAGCCAAGAGACGTATTCATCGTCGGAAACGACTAATGGTGGGAAGGAGTTTACGATACCCCCTCTGAAGGCGTAGAAAGTTCCGTTTACTTTAGGCGCGAGACCTTTACTCATCAGATAACTGCAAAGTTCATGATGTAGTTCTCGGGTGAAGAAAGACGCAAACTCAAAGAAGCCTTTTTGACTCAAGTCTTTTACGGGCATTACGTTGCCGCTGCAGACGCCTATTTTTTCGTTTTGCAGCAGTGGAGTAATTAGATTCTCCATGGAATTCTTTTCTAAGGTAACGTCTGCGTCTATGAGCAGAACCAAGTCGCTGTTAACACGTTGGAGAATATCGTTGAGTGCAGCCGCTTTTCCTTCTCTCCTTGTTCCAGAGATCAGTTTGGTTCTGGAATCGACTCGCATCATTGCCTGAACCTTTGCGTCTGTGTCGTCTGTTGAACCGCTTGCATTGACGACTATCTCTTTCAAGACTAATCCGTCTACTGGCTGTTCTAGAATGCTGTGGAGAAGTTGTGAAATCGTTTTCTCTTCGTTGTAAGCGGGAATACCTACGCTAATTGTTACTGCCTTTCCGCTTTGAGAAGTGGGCGAAGGTTGTTGTTTCACTTTCGATAATCCCTAAATCTTTTGCTCACGCTGGGGCGTCACTTTCTAAGGCGAATTCTTAATTCTGTCCTCAATGCTTGCGTAATGTTTGCTCTGGAGAGTGTTGGGCGGCTGAACTTGTTCTTAAGGTTGCCCACATCATCGCCCAAGAATTGAATCTTTTGCGGGTCAATTTCACCCATGCCTCGCTGATGCGCCTTCCAGAGCGCTTCTACGGCATAGGGATTGAACCCCATTATGTGGCAGCAGGCCGCGTCAACAGTAAACGGATTTTTGCCCGAAATTATCAAGCCTAGGTTGACGGGTTTTCCGTGTATCGGACCTAAGCCTTCCATGGCGACGAGGCCGTCGGCTATGATTAAATGCTGTCGGATTGCATGGTTTAAGTAAACGAGAACATCTGAAAGTCTGCTGTGAAAATGGCTCTTGCGTTTGCTGGCTATAACGCCGAACATGTTTTTCATGGCCCCAGAAATCATCACAAACGAGTTCGTCTTGACCTTGGGCAGATTTATGAAGTAATCGGCTTTTAACACAGTTTTGGGAATCTGGATGGTTAGATCCACAACCTTGTGCTCTACAACTTCGTCATAGCTCAAGTTGAGGAATTCGGCGTCGCACTTTTTCACAGTATCCATGGCTCCTGTGCCAATCACGCGCTTTTCAGCTGTGCCCGAGTGGGAGTCGGACTCCACCACCAAGACGTTTTTGCTTGCTTGTTTTACTATGTTGATGGTCGTTTCCAAAACTCTGAGGTCGGTTGTGACCATGTTTTCTATGTTTTTCGGAAAGCAGACGTTGGGCTTTATTACCACTAAACTGTCTTTTTTGATGTCGGTTAAGCCACCAAGCAAGTCAATGGACTTCTGAATGGTTGCTTCAATATTTTCTCCTGCTCGCAAGATGGCAACAGTTTCAGTCTGAGGGGTGAGAGAGCAAGATTTGCCTTGGAAGCATTCTGTTACTTCGTTGAGGGTGCGTACCAACTCTATGCCGTCGTCCACCGTCACTTGGGGCTGAGTTTTGCCTTCTGCGCAATTGAGAAAGTGAATGTGCTCATTAGCGTAAGATGGGTGTTTAAAACGGAAAGCATCAACATATTGGCGAAGTCGTCGTCCCATCGTAGTTGTTTTGGATTCTCCGTCTTTCGTTAGAGTGATGTTGTATGGTGTGCGCAACAAGTCCATGCTTACTTTACCGTGGTCACCAGTCAAATCAAACCGCAGTGTAGGTATAAGACCCGTCCATTTGGCCGTAAGGTCCGCTAAGATACCTTGCGCCAGAGAGACTTTGACGTTTACATCGCTTATGGTGCCTCCTTTCAGCCGAGGCTCGATGCATGACACCTTTTCTAGTGGTCCGCCTACACGGTGAACTAAATAAATCAGGTGAGGCAGCAGGTCTTCGAGTACGCCGGATTTGGCTTGGTTTCGAAAATCGGTTTTGGCTCGGTAAAACTGCAGATTTGTGGTGGTGCAGGCGTCTATTCTTTCGATTTTTCCGATTTCTCCCTTCTCAACCAGTTTCAGTGCCTCGGAGAAGCAAGGTGTAAATATGAAGTTGTGGGCAGGCATAAGAAAGAGAGGTTCGGGCGCTGTTCTCCGTTGCATATCATATGCTTTTTTTACAGTTAATCCATCATTAACGGTCAAGGCGAGAGGTTTTTCACACAAGACGTGTTTGCCCCATTCAAGGGCGTCCATGACTATTTTGAAATGTTCTTGTGGTGGAGTGCAAATGAAAACAGCGTCGATGTCAGCCTTGATCAGCATGCGTCGATAGTCATTGTAGGTATCGTTGATGTCAAATTTCTCTTTGACTTCTTCAAGGCGTGTGGGGTTTACGTCGGAGGCTGCAACTAGGTCGCAGCCTTGAATTTTCTTAAGAGATGGCATGTGCACGACGGTTGCGATTCTCCCGCAGCCCACCACGCCGACTTTCAATTTGCTCTCTCACCTCATTAGGGAATAATACACGCTGGGCTTAAACAATTCTACCTCCACATTTTGACCTTTATCAATGAATTGTTGACTTTCATGTATAACTGTGAAGCCGTCTGCCTTTGCCAATGTTGTGATGGCCCCAGACAAACCCGTGGGCACAGGTGAAGCCACAATTCTTCCAGATTTGTCCTTTTTGAGCGTAACCGTGATGTAGGTTCGGCGACCTCGAGAAGGAAAGATCCTCTCAGATGTTACAGCGTTCACTGTTAAGGGTATGTCTTCTTTTCTTCCACCCATGCGAACCAATGCAGAGCGAACAAACAGGTGGAAGATCAAGAGTGCAGAAGCTGGATGTCCCGGCAAAGAGAACACGGGTTTATAATTAATTAGAGCCATGGTTGTGGGTTTCCCTGGTCTAATAGCTATACCGTAAACTATCACGCCCGGTTTCCCCAAGGTGTTTAAGACTTTTGGGATTATGTCTGTGGGTCCAACCGAAACTCCGCCTGATGTGAGGACTACATCCGCCGTGTTCAATGCTTTTTTGAGCGCTGTGTCCATTTGTTTGGGCTCGTCTTGAACTATGCCCATGTTCTGTGGCTGTCCGCCGCACTCAATGACGGCTGCGCTTAGAGCATATGCGTTGATGTCGAAGATTTTTCCCTCTTTTAGAGGTCTTCCCAGTTCGACTACTTCAGCGCCTGTTGAAAATATGGCCACTCTGGGACGCTTGTACACTTCAACTTTGGCTGAGCCGATGGCGGCTAAGACACCAATTTCATGAGGCGATAAAATGCTTCCTTTCTTCAACACGGTTTCGCCTTTGCGTATATCTGAACCTGCCTTCATTACGTTTTCACCAAGCGAAACCGACTGATGAACTAGAACATTTTTGTCCTTTTGCGCTGTGTGTTCAATCATGACTACAGCGTCGGCGCCCTCCGGAATGGGTGCTCCAGTAACAATTTCAGCGGCCGTGCCCCTCTCAACTTTGATCCTTGGGGCTTCGCCCGCATTTACCTTGCCAACCAATCTAAGCGGAATAGGGCGGTTTTCTTCTGCATCAAAGGTGTCTGTAGCTTTCACGGCGTAGCCGTCTACGGTTGAGCGATTGAAAGGCGGAATGTCGAGTGGTGAAACTATGTCTTTGGCCAAGACACGGTTATAGGCTTCAGAAAGCGGAACAGGTTCCTTTCCAATAGGCTTGGGCGTGAAGTTCTGTGCTAAAATCTTTTTTGCTTCGTCTACTGAGACAAGTTTTCGGAACACCAGGGTGCAATCCTCCTAAACGCCTAATGGACTGAAGAGATGCACAACCACGGTCTCGCCCTCTTCAAGCCCCTCTCGGTCTTCGGGAATAATGACGTATCCGTTTGCCCTAGTCATGGAAGAATAAAGGCCAGAGCCTTTAGTGCGAACAGGCTCAGCGTAAAACTTGCCAGCCTGCTCAAGGGTTTTGACTCGAAGATAAACCCTGCGCCCAAGAGCCCCGGCTACACGCTTAGCCAATTGCGCCCTAATAGTGGTACGAGGCTCATGGTCAATTCCCAACAGTTTGAGAATGGTTGGGCGAGCGAACACCTCAAAGCCCACGGTGGCTGCGACTGGGTAACCAGACAAAACAAAAACTGGTTTGCCTTTTAGAATTCCAAGCGCTGTCGGCATGCCAGGTCGCAACCCTACACCATGAATTACGATGCCAGGCTTACCCAGTTTGTCTACTGCTGTAGGTACAAGGTCTGCAGCGCCTACGCTGGTTCCGCCTGTTGTGATGACGGAGTCTGCCTTCCTTAGGCCTTCGAGGATTTTTGTGCCTATTGCTTCTTCGTTGTCTCTTGCTATGCCCAGGTATAGGGGTTCGGCGCCCAGTTCTTGGCATAGACCTGCGATTACAAAACGGTTAGAGTTGATTATTTTGTTCGGCTGCGGTTTTTTGCCCAGTTCAACCAGTTCGTTGCCAGTTGATAGAATGGCTACTTTGGGCTTTCGCACAACATTGACATGGATTATGCCTAAGGCCGCCAAGAAGCCGACGTGGTGTGGTTGAAGTCTGGTGCCTGATTTTACCGCCGGTTCGCCTTTGTTGATGTCTTCACCCCTTTTTGAAACGTTTTCGCTCGGTGTCACCGCAACTAAAGTTTGAATTCTACCCTTCATAGCTCTTGTGTGCTCCAGCATGATGACTGCGTCAGCGCCCTTCGGAAGCGAGTTACCAGTCCAAACCTGCTTAGCCTGACCTCTGCCAATGCTGTCTTTTCTAGTCAGCTTGAGTGTTTTAGGCTTAAACTGCGAAGCGTTAAAGGTGTCTTCTGCCCTGACAGCGTAGCCGTCCACTGCTGAGCGGTCAAACGCTGGCAAATCTATGGGCGCAAGTATATTCTCAGCTGTGACTCGTCTCAAAGAATCCTCAACGGAAACGTGTTCGGCGCTGAGCCTTTTTGGTTTAAGTGCCTTGAAGAAAATGGACAATGCCTCGTCCACGTTTGTGAGTTTTTCAAATCCCTTAAGTCTTGCCACGGTCATCGCCACAAACAGTTAAACAACAATGTTAAGCAACTAAAATTTAAACTATTTATCTCAACACTTAGACCAGTTTAAGCCGTGTTAAGCCAAAATGGAGAATGACCAGGCTTGGACAGAACCATCAGTTTTGGCGACTTTCTGAAAGTGGACATGAGAGTTGGAAAAGTAATCATAGTGGAAGACTTTCCCGAAGCTCAAAAGCTAGCCTACAAGTTAACCATTGACTTTGGAAAATTAGGCGTCAAAAAATCTAGCGCTCAAATAACTAAAAGATACACGAAAGAACAGCTTCTAGGTCGGCAAGTGGTGGCGGTTGTAAACTTTCCGCCAAAGCAAATAGCCAACTTTGTATCCGAGGTCTTAGTTCTAGGCGCAGTGACAAAAAACCACGAAGTGATTCTCCTCAAACCAGATGAAGATGTTGAACTGGGCGACAAAATAGCATGATGTTTGTCCTGTCCTTACATCCATCAACTTTATTTTCTTAAAGATTGATTTCTGAATCATACAACCGAAGGTGAGAGTTGAATGATTTATCTTGTAATTGCAGAAAAATTGACGCCTGAAGGAAAAAAGGAATCAAAAAGGGTTTCGGAGTGGCAGAAGCGACTTGACGAATACCTCATATCTCATGGTGCCAAATGGAAATCTGTAAAACATTTTGTCACACTCGTCGGCGAACCGTTCTATGAGACTTGGCTTGAGTACCCAAACTATGTGGCATTTGATGAAGACGCAGAAAAAACCAAGGAATTCGCCCAAGATCCAGAATGGCAGAAACTCATATCTCAGATGAATCTGTTCTTTGAACGAGTTCATAGCAGGGTCTTGAAAGAAATATGAAAAATGAAGCCTGTTCCTTTTGTGTCATCTATGGCGAGTTATTACTTGCTTTTTCTTTTTAACTCTTGAAGAACCATGTCGCGCAGTTTCACTGCGTCAACATCAAGGTTGGGTGTTTCACATGCAACAACTGGCTTCAGGTCGCGTTCTGCCACCAGCGTGGCTAAAAATTTGAAGTCTGGTCCGTACTCCGTTCTGTCTAGGTTGTGGTGGCGTCTTTCACCCTTGTCGGTGAACTCAATGTGGCTGTAGTGGCAGTGCAGATTTTTCAGAGCGTTTGTGCCTAACCGCCTTTCGATTGCATCCATCACCTTGCGCATGTCGTCGACTGTTTTGAATCTGCCACGGTCTCGGGCGTGTAAATGCGCCCAATCAACGTTTGGCTCGGTCAAATCGACCCGTTCACACAACCCTAACACTTCTTCAACGCTTCCAAACTGCGAAGGCTTGCCCATCATTTCGGGCGCCAAATTCGCTCGGGTTATGCCTAAAGAGCGCATGGATTCAACTACTTCTTCCATGGCTTTGGCGCATGTCTCAAACACTTCCCTAGGAGGTCTGCCAGCGTAAGAGCCAGGGTGAAAAACCACAATGTGGGCTCCCATCCAGTTGGCGCCTATAACGCAGGCCAAGAGTCGCTTCTTGCTTGCCTCAAGTGTTTCCTTATTTGTCGAGGTTAGATTGATGAAGTAGGAGCCGTGAGCGGTTAACCAAACATCGTGTTCAACCGCGTTTTTGCCCAGCTTTTCAGCCATCTCCTGCCTAATCTGCGGCTTCGGACCCCACCGTACCATTTGATACTCAAAAGAATCCAACTCTTCACGGTGTAGATATTTTGGCACCTCAGTAACAGGTTGCTTCAAAAGCTTAAACTCCAGCGGCATGCCCGCGGGACCAAACCTTGGGCGGTCAGCCACTTTCAAATGCACGCTCCACACTTGTCAGCTACTTTAGTTACAATGCTTGACTTAAGAATTGTTTATTCTTTAGCGCCCCTTAGGTCGACGAGAAGGACGTGAAGAGACGTAGGCTCCATACGCCAGTGCAACTAGAGCGGAGATCCAAGCAGCCAGATTCTGGCTCAGAACATACTTGCCCACAACATCTAACTGAACGATAGGTCCGTTAATAGACCACCCAGCACCCTCAAGTGAACGCCTAAATCCATGTGCTGACCCAACCAGTGCATTATTTATTGCCGATCCCAATCCGCCAAGCGGTGGCACAGCTTGACCCAATCCGTGAAACCATTGCATAGCACCGGAAACAAAATTCAGGAAAGCGGGAGAACCCCTGTACAAATTCACGGTCCAACTGTGAATCAAGTCTGGGTACTCAACTGAGATAAGTAGGAAGACCACGGATATGAAAATCATCACCACCGTCACAGCGCTTCTAACCACGGCTCGAGTAAAGGACAAACGCTGCGAGATGTAGGAGACGCCGCGAATCCTCTGAATCCCCGCCTTCAAGACTCTGCC
>Ga0315307_1001513_pt1 | contig 10398 bp, 9 predicted proteins | sample TDP2_MG_FD_203079 | JGI IMG/M metagenome (GOLD analysis project Ga0315307, IMG submission 203079) | Freshwater sediment microbial communities from Lake Towuti, South Sulawesi, Indonesia - TDP2 | ecosystem: Environmental > Aquatic > Freshwater > Lake > Sediment | place: Indonesia: South Sulawesi... | reverse complement strand
TATCCTTTCTTTCAACGTTATACCCGCGGAGATTTGCCCCCAAGAGCCTTTCTTGACTATGCGATAAAGGTTTTTCTCGGAACGATCGCGGTGACCATATTCGGGAATCTTTTCTTAGACGCCTTCCCGGCGGCGTATCATTTCTCCGTCGCAGCTGTCTTAGGATCTGTGCCCTTTCTGATCATGACTAGAGCCCGCGAGTACGTATTCTCAAAATTGAGTTGGCCCGGGTCAAGAAAAGTAGTTGGTGACCAAGACGTTTCGAATATCACGGGTGTGACCTACGATTACGCAGAAAGACTTCACGAGGAAGGAGTAATGAACATTCAGAACCTTGCATTTGCCGATACTGAAATTCTGAGCACGCGGACCATGTTTAATAGGAATATGCTGTTTGATTGGAAAGATGAAGCCATTCTGCGCCTATTGACAGGAGACGTGCCGATGAGAAGGCTCTTGGGCGAAAGAAAAGAATCTGGGGAAGATTCGGAGAAAAAACTCTACGACGCACTGGCGGAGGTTAGCATCAACAATGTCACGACCTTGGCTAACTACCTTCAATACAAGACCGAAAATGAGGGAGGGACATACAAGATCAGCCTCAAGGCTGCAAAATCTCTCGCTGAGCTGTTGGGCTTGCCCAGTGGGGAGGAAAAATACCCAATGTTGCTAGGCAGAATCTGCAATCAAGGAAAAAAGATGCTCGGAGAGGTCATAGAGCCATCAATCACAGCGTTTGCGTTCAAATGGGAGGAGGAGTGAGATCGATCTATACTGGAAGAATTCTCGCTTTTTCCAGAACGTCTCGATCGATCGAATGATCAGCGAAGCAAACAAAGAAGCAACCAAAGACACAACGGTAATCACAGTGTTCAAGCTTAGCTCTTGCACCTCATCTAGATCGATCGTTCACAGGAACTTCATTTGGGGACTTGAAAAGTTGAAATAAACTTGCCGAGCTTTTCAGGGGTTTCCAAAATCTCAGCCAGCATCGCCTTTCTTGACTCAGGAGACATAGGTGCTCTCTCGAAGAGTTCCTCTCCAAATTTCTCAAAGAACGCTCTGACATCCTCAACACGCTCTTCCGGAGGCTTTCCGCCAGCGCCTAGGGAGATGAGTATGGCCAAGTCAGGTCGATTCCGAATCAGGGATGAAAACCCCAAAGTCATGTTCCTTAAGTCCTCTATGATCGTTGGTAAGAATAAGTAGCTAGCTGGTCCTTCTCCATATACGATGGCTATTTCCGCAATCATGTTGAAGATGATGCTCACCCTTCGCTGCACAACGTCCTGAACAAACCTTCTAAGGTCATCGATCACATCGGCGGGTACTGTCCCAACTTCGAGTGCCTTCAAGACGCTCTCATTCTTCTTTGCTACGCATTCTTCGATTGCTTTGACTCGTTCCTTCGCCCTTCCGGTATGCCACATCAACATCCTGGTAGGGAGGCTTCCTCTAATCCACGTCAGCTGCTTTGTCTTCCCATCTCGGAGCTTCTCCACGTACTTCAACCTACGAAGGCGCTGAAGCCTGACCGCCAAAGTGCTCCTGGAGATGAAGTCCTTCAGCTCATCAACGAGCTTGTTGAAGCTCTGCCCCTTCCTTCCATGCCCACAGACGGCTTCCAGAATCAGTCTATCCCTCTCGTCCAGAGGTTCCGGCGGAAAGAAGCTCATGTGAACCGAACTCATTCAAACTCATCCCTCATAGGTTCTCAAAGTTCTCAATATTAGTCTAGTGGTCAAATCGCTATACCAGTTATGCGACTGCTAAACATCTCTGAGGAGGTCGACCGACTCCGGCCAAAGGGCCAGAACAAGGCGAACAGGGCAGCGAACATCGAAGCCATCAGCGACATAACAGAAATCATCGTACTGAGGCTCGGCCCGGTCGATCCAGCGACCCAATTGCGACAATAGGCAAAAGAATCTACCAGAAGAACCCCGGCTTTCTTCCAGAAGACCCGCGATCGATCGAGTAGCGTAATCATCTCTGTCCTTGTTCTGGTCTTCTTTCTAATACCCGGGTTTTAGCACAATCATAGACTTTGCATCACAGCAAAAGGTTTTATAGAAAATAGGTGACAACGCAATCGGTGAAATTGAAGAATGGGGGAGACAACTTTATCAACCGAAGAGATGGTTCACAGGAGGAAAAACAGAACCAAGGAAGCGGCGAAGGTGTTTCTTCTGCTCGTTTTCCTGCTGGCGTTCTGGCCCATTCGAGAGCCGATATCCTCAGTTTCTGCCGAACCGGATCAGGGTATGCTACATGTGGAAACCATGACCGCATACCGCTACGACACTGAAGGTGATGCCATATCACATTCCGTTGCGCTGACAGGAGAACGGAGCGAGATATCAGATTTGCGTAACTTCGACTCGCGACCTGTGCTCAATCCGAAGGCAAACTTCACCACGACCCTCCCAGTCTCGAGTGTTAGTGAAGGGTACCTTATTCCAGGATCTAGGTATCGGTGGCAGTTTCCAAACCTCGATGTAGGAAAAGACTTCGGTCCAACGGTGTGGTTTGAGGGATCTCTTTCCTTCACACCTGATCTCTCAGCGTCGCGAGTCATGACCCCGAGCAAACTCGCCTATCCCGGAGGCACGCAAACGATTACCCTCTCAGTCACACCCCGAGAGACGGAAATTGCTGAACAGATGCGGTGTATCAGTCTCACCGTCTCTGCGAGCGAAGACGATAGCATAGAGTCATCTGTCTTTTCTGTGACTTGGCCAAGCATGAGCGAAGGCGGAGAGATCACGCATCGGAACCAAACTGACGAGTACGCAACCTGCGACATAGCAAAACCGAAAATCGGTATCACGTACACTCTCGTTGTTGCCATCAACATTGACCTGAAGGACGGGATCAAAGCGGTTGAGTACAAGCCCTATGCCTACGTAAGGGATCGGGTTTACCTACCCTCATTTAAAACCATCAATGGAAGCAGCGCAACTTCCGAAACCGAGACCGGCACCTGGACATGGAAGACAACAAGCCAACATACATGGCTTTGCTGGAATAGCATACAAAAGGAGGTAGAGTTCCTATCCTATTCGCGTGCGCTACAGCCGATCGAAGCGACCGCGGATTTCACTCCCAGCACCTTGTACCTAAAGAGCAAACGGAAATCCGTCACCTGCTACATCGAGGTTCCAAGGGGCTACAACGCTACAGACATCGATTCCAGTTCTGTCTCTCTGACCAATCTCAATGGCGAACTGCTCGACGCGCCTCTACATGCCATGGGTCCTTCCGAGATCGGAGATTACGATAGAGACGGCGTTCGAGATCTAGCGGTGAATTTCGATAGGCAGGCATTGCTCCGCTTGCTTGAAGTCGGGGAAGCAAGGCTGACGGTAGAAGGCTATCTCAAGGATGCAACACCTTTTGAAGGCACCGACACCATCAGAGTATATCGATCGATCCTTAAATCGTGTCGCGGCTTCGTCTATCGATATCGATGACGGCCGGCATAGGCCCAGTTGACCTCAGGGATAAGCTCAGAGCATTCCTACGCCGGCACACCCTCAACGTGCTCTGGCTCATCCGCCAAGGGAACAGCACACAGAAGGGAATAAATCGATCGATCGACTTGTGTTTCACGGGTTGTGAGCAGAAAGAATGGCCTTTGTGCTCTTTTTGACTTGTCCAAGGTTTCTCATACCGATCACCATCGTGTCGACGAAGTCCAGCTGGGCGATCGCCTTTATGGACGACCCGTAGTTGTTCACGACGGGTGGAGCCGCGGATCCGAGGACTTTCATCGCGATGGTTCCCTTTCCGCTGTTGTGTGCCAGCTCAGTCGCGCTGAACATCTCCTCGATGGTGCCGTCTTCTAGCGGGATTTTCTCGGGGAATTGGCTGATCACCGCCTGGTCTGCTTTGCAGAGGATGGTCATGATCACGTCCAGCTCCTCGAATTGAGAGGCTTCCTTCACGACGGTGACGCTGTGGGTGGATAGGCCGACTGCCTTGACGATCCCGGTCGTTCTTACGTCGTTCAGTTCTCTCAGCACCCGGTGACACTCTCCGATCCAGTCGGACTCAACGCAGTGCATGAGAAAAATGTCTATGTAATCCGCGCTCAGCTCTCTGAGGGAGCTTCTGAGGCTTCTTATTGCCTCTTCCACCGTCTTGGCACCCGTCTTGGTTGATATGACGACATCCTTTCTCGTTACGCGTTTTAGGGCTGAGGCGACGTGAGGGTGACTACCGTAGTCATCGGAGGTGTCCCAGAAATTCACTCCCAGCTTGTATGACTCGGCCAGAATCCGGCCGCCTTCTTCCGGGCTGATGTTGAGAGACGGGGAACCAAGATCGAATGTTCCAAAGCCCAGTCTCGACACCTTCAGCCCCGTGTCGCCAAGAGCCACCATAGGTACTCTAGGCATACTCTTTCACCGATCACTGCTCGGTTTCAGGTTGTTGACCCTATAACCATTGCTCTGAGGATCGCCGTCGATCGATAACATGACCCAGGTCTTCTAGCCCAAGAGGGAGAACAAGGCGAACAACGGAGCGAGGGTTGAAGCCACCAACGACGCAACAGCGATCATCGTGTTGAGGCTCGGCCCCGCCGAGTCCCTGGCGCGCCGGCGACTCGATAAATCGACACCCGCAAACAGATGAGCACCATCGATCGGTCCGACGAGCGCTGCAGATCATCAGTTTTTTAAGTGATCCATGAACCACGTGTGTTAGACAGGAGGGGGAAGCATGGGAGTTTTGCCGGGATTTGGAAGGGATTTTCAACCTCGAGGTTGGGCTGCCTGGCGGAAAAGAGGTATAGGCACCGCATCTTCAACCGCTGCATGCGGGCACCATGCGCTGGGCTGGGCTAAGAAAGCGGCATCGTTGTCTCTCCTCGTGCTCTTGATGATCTCCATGATCCCTGAAGCCTCGGCAACCGTGATCGAGTACTGGACTGAAGGTGAGGATGTGGAATCTATTGCCGTCTCAGCCGATGGTCGATACGCAGTTGCCTCCATAGACGACGAACATCTCTACCTATTGGACTCATCCGGTGACATTGTCTGGAGGAATGACTTTCCCAGCCCCTTCGTTGGAGCGGTCGCGATCTCGGGAGACGGCGGTCTAATCCTGGCTGCGTACAGAGGTGGTATCCAGCTACTCGACGGGAGCGGCGGTCTCATCTGGGAGAAGGATCTCGACGCCACCGTATGGGATGTCGCCATCTCCTCCAGCGGAACCCACGTGGCAGCCACACTCTCGCCAACCGGAGCCCAGGAGTACAACCTCTGCCTATTCGATCGGAGCGGGAATGAGCTTTGGCGCTATCGTCTTGGAGGCAGCTCCTACACGGTAAGCATCTCTTCCAACGGTGACTACGTGGCCGCTGGGTCGTTCGACCAACACGTCTATTTCTTTGACAAGAACGGGAACCTGCTCTGGAACTATGGGACGGGGTCGACGGTGGGCTCGGTCTCCGTCTCTCCGGACGGTGACTACGTAGCCGCCTGCGCCTACTCCCTATACTTCTTTGACAAGAACGGCGAGCTTCTCTGGGGCGGCGAAGAGGCGAGGGAGACGTGGGGGTCTGACACCGTCTCGGTCTCGGCCGGAGGCAACTACATAGCGGTCAGCGACTCCAAGGATATCATACTGTATGACAGCAATGGGAAGCAACTCTGGAGCTTCACCGTGGCCGAGGAAAAGTCGGTGGAGGACATAGCGATCTCAGCCAACGGTGAACTGATCGCCGCCGCAACCCGCACAACCGTCGTCCCAGGCTTCGGACTGATCTATCTTCTGGAGAATCCCCCGGGCGACGTTGTTATACGGAAGCCATCGATCGGCAGGCCAAGCACAATCACGTGCTGGACTTCACCAAGTTCGGCCCTAATAGGAAGCACCATCACGGTATCAGGGAGGATTGACCCTCCACACGCAGGGGTCAAGGTCACGCTCACCTACAAGAAGCCGGACGGCAACATCGTGACGAAGGAGGTCCTCACAGACAGCGACAGCTCATACAAGGACGTACTGACCCCTGACCAGATAGGCTGGTGGCAAGCAAACGCCTCATGGACCGGTAGTGAAGAGTACTCAGGATCAACAACATCATCAGGGTTTTACATGGACATAGTCGAAGAGAGGGGGGAGGTCCAGTCGCTCCAACCCGGAGACAGGGTCAAGATGGAGGTAGGGGAGAAATGCACATTCCACACCTACAAGTCCGGTCAAATGTGGTACGACTACAAGGTTGATGAGTGCCCAGGCTTCATCAAGTACGGAGGCTCTTTCACATACGTAATCGGAGGCTCAAGCTACATAACGTCAACCGTCAGGGTTATGCCGTACGCAGAGCTCGGCGTCCACAAAATCGAGGTGGAGTACGGTTGGGGCGGCCCAGTCGGAAAGGTAGACTACACCTATGACCTCACCTTCGAGGTAGAGGTCCTCCCACCGCCGAACAAATATAACACAAGCATCAGCATCTCAGCAGCGGACAAAGTGACCACGGTCGACGTCACCGGACGCGCCTACATCGACATCAAGGGCTACCTGACAGCGTTTCCCGGCTTGGAGGTAACGCTTCAATACAAGAAGCCTGACGGCACCGAGTTCACAAGGACCACTACAGCCCAAGAGGGCGGAACATTCCAGGACGCCTTCGCGGCCGATGCACAGGGAATGTGGAGCGTAACGGCACGATGGGACGGCGACCCCGTCCGGAACGGCGCCACAAGTGAAACCGTGTCTTTCATGATCACGGCGACACCACCCTCGACGACCACTACCGCACCCATCTCCAAGGTCACCTCTACACCTTCCCGTACTCTCACCACCACATCCCCTTCGACGGTCACCCCTGAGCCTCTAACCTTCCTCAGCGTTGTCATAGTTGTCTTGGCTGTGGCAGGGGTTCTAGGATTGATCCTCCTGAGGGCGAGGAGGCCTACGGTCCCCAAACCCGTCGCGCCAATATAGCGATCGATCGAACAAGGATAGGTCGGTTGAACCTTCCAGAGATAGAGTGGTTGGTTGACGCTCGAAGGAACAGACACCATCAGAGTAGTAGACGAGGGCAAGAAATAAACCCAAAACCGGGACAAATTCCAGCAATCCCCCTCTTCCTATTTCTCATTGTCACAGCCAACTAGACGTTCGAGTCTTGGATCGGATCGATCGATCGATCGACTGCTCTGAAATCAAACCATGACTCCCCTCCTTTTCTCCCCATTTTTCGTCGGTCGCTGGATCGAATGAATTACGCCGCAAGGTTCAGAGGCAGGATCAAGACGATAGCGGGTTGAAAGCCCTGTTTCGCAGCCTTGTCCAAGAGCATAGCGCCCAGAGTAACCAGGTTGATGAAGAGGAGGTACACCAGCAGGCCCGAAGAGAGACCCAAGGACCCTCGATGAGCCGCTCACCCCTCCGCCATCAAGATCCCACCCATTTCAGTCGGTGGACCGGCAGACCGGTTCAGGAGCAGTTCACCTTTCCTTGAGCGCAAAGCTCTTAGAAACGCCCTAGACCATGGGTAGTGATGAGCGGAGAGAAGAAGGTGCGCTGCCGAAGGTGCGGCGCTGAACTCGACACCGTGACCGATGACCTGGAGGAAAGACTGTGCGCAGACTGCTCAGAGGAACTTGAAGAAGAGGAGTACTACGAAGAGACCCAGGACGCAGACGAACTCGACTCAATGCTGGGCGAATACAAAGGAGACTGGTGAACAGCCTGGAATCGACGACAAAGCCTTTTAAAGATCCATCCGCAACACTGTTCTCGTGAGCACCTTGCCCGACGAACACCTGATAATCTCCGACCCCGACGTATGCGGAGGAAAACCCGTCGTCAAGGCAACCCGCGTCCCGGTCCAATACATCCTAGAACTATGGGACAAGGGCTACAGCCCCGATGACATACATGAGCAGTACCCGACGGTTCCCAGCGAACTCGTCAAGAAAGTTGTCGAACTGCTCAGGGAAAACCGAACGATCAAGATCCTACGCTAGTCGGTCCACCGACCCCGTAGCAGAGCACCGGTGAAACACCGTGACCACCAAATTCATCGTGGACGAGAACATTCCCTTCCAAGTAACAAGGAGGCTACGCGAAGCAGGCTACGAAGTGGCCGCCGTAGCGGAAACCGGTAGACCAGGAATGAAGAACGATGACCTCGCCAAACAATCCATCCAACTCCGAAGGACAATCATAACCCGGGACGCCGATTTCACACACCTCAAACAACCTCTAATGAAGAGAGTCAAGGTGGTCTACCTAAGGCTAAGCGGAGACCCCGAAACCATAGCCCAACATGCATTGAAGAACATCGAGAAATGCATCAAGATCCTCCAAGACCACAACGTAGCCATCATAGATGAAGAAGGCTGCCGCACACCCTAAACAAACGCAGGGAAACCTGCCGAACCACGACCAGCCAGATCCCAAGGCAACCGGTACCCCGCGCGATTCCGGCCGGGTCTCTGGCCGAAGATCTTCTCGAAAGCGTACGCCTCCAAGATACGCTTTTCGATCGATCGATCGATCCAAGACGCGAACGAACTGGACTCAATGCTAGAAGAATACGAAAGCGACTGGCAAACAACCCGACGCCCGATCGATTGAATCACACACATGTGAAGGACTGCAGGTCTCTCGGTTATCAATCATTCTTGACAAGAACGTATATAGAACACCTGAAGGGAAACGACTCCTGGAGCACCATGGAGGAGGATGAGGTCGCCGAGCTCGCGAAGGCGCTGTCGGAAAAGACCCGCGTCGACCTGCTGCGGGCTCTCTCAGACGGGAGGGTAAGGTCCTACAGCACGTTGATGAGGCGCCTCGGACTCGATCCCCTCGTAGACTCGGGAAAGTTCGCGTACCACGTGGGCGTCGCCACGGGCGCCGGCCTCCTCGAGAAGGTCGACGACGGCTACCAAATCACAGCCGTCGGCAGAGAAACACTCTCAGCCATGCAGCAAACCACGCGAAGACAACAGCTCTTCCGACTAGTCGACGCAGCGGCCAAACTAACGGCTGGAGAGGTCGCTGCGCTCACATGGTTTATGCCTCTGCTCCTCTTCGCAGCTCCTCTGGGAGTGTTCTGGGGACTCATCCTAACCGCCCTAAGACCCGGAGCTTCCCCCATCGGCGCGCTTCTACTCTTGGCATCCATCGCGTGCTGCTTCCCCGGCCTCCTCTGCGCCGTGAGGCTCAGAGCAAAGGTGGGAGGAAGCCTACGGGATGCCATCCTAAGCCTCGAAGGATGCGCGCAGCGCCTCGGCGAGGGCAACGCAGGCATAGTAAGCCTCATCGCCGCGCTGGTAAGCCTGAGCGTGATGGACCTGCAGATAACTGCGATTCTCACAGAGCTGGGCGTCCTCGCCGGAGGCCCGGTGTCCTATGCTCTCCTTCTTATGGGAGGTCTTCTATTCGCCGCCGCCCTACTTGTTACGAGAAAGATGCTTGCAGCCTGGGAGGCCACGTCGTCTGGAAAACCAGCGATGGATCTCCGCTCCCTGACTGCGCGAGGACACAGAGTGATCATCGCAGGCCTCCTTCTTGTCGGAGGACTTATCGCTGCCTACGCACTGTTTTCAAACACCATCAGTTGGAGCGTGAAGGCAGGATACCTTGGCAGCGCGGTCGGCCTCTTCGGCGCCGCGCTCGGTGTCTGGGCAGGCTTCCGATCGATCGATCGTCGACGCGTTTGGGCTCGATGAAATGCGCCTAGCTGGGCGTCTGGATCGAAAAAGCTGGGTCCCTGTGAGCAGTGCCAGCGTGGCGACGATGGCCACGGGGACCCAAACCATTCGATCCCCACGTGCACCTTTCTATGCAAACCTCGGCCGTTCACTCCCGGAGGAGTCCTTTTATGCCAATTTCAGCCTTTCTTAAGGCAAAGATTCTTAGCAATGGTTGAGGTTAAAACGTGCCGCGATTCATCGACGAATGACCAAGAACCTCCCTGACGAGCCCGTGGGACTCGGGCGAAACCAATTGTTTGGGTCGGAGTAGATGGGAAGAAGATGAGTGAGTATGGTGTGCCGATGCCCCCTCCCAAGCGGGGGAGGAACATACGGGTTCTCGTGGGAATTTGCGTTGCCGCGGCCGTGGGGTTCATGGGACTTACTTGGCTGAGTGTCAGGTTCGGCTTGATACAGCTTGGAAGCCCGAGCTTCATGGTCAAGAAGGCTTGGTACCCCGATGGAGATGTCTACGTCGACTTCAAGAACACGGGCTGGGGGACGGCGCACGGGTTCACCTTTAGTGCTGGTCCTGGCCAGTTCTTGGGGCTTCAGCAGCATCCGAATGTCCAGCCAGGCGGAATGTTTCACCTGAGCCTTTATGGCGCTCACAAGAAGGACGTTCACTATGTCATCGCGAAGTACGATGAGGGCAAAGACACCTTCATAATTCCCT
>Ga0315307_1001510_pt1 | contig 10413 bp, 10 predicted proteins | sample TDP2_MG_FD_203079 | JGI IMG/M metagenome (GOLD analysis project Ga0315307, IMG submission 203079) | Freshwater sediment microbial communities from Lake Towuti, South Sulawesi, Indonesia - TDP2 | ecosystem: Environmental > Aquatic > Freshwater > Lake > Sediment | place: Indonesia: South Sulawesi... | reverse complement strand
AGGCGAAAGCATCGCACACGTCATATTCTATCACATGGACAAGAAATATTCACTGAAGAAACACGAGATCTTCGAAAAGCCTGATCGGTTCGTTGAGGTTTTGCAAGACATGTTCGGCTCTGGTGCGGCAACCCTGGAGAACCTCATCATCCAATCCATATGTTCAACAATCGGCCTCAACCCAAGCACGCTGAACACGCTTACCCTCTCTCAATGCATAAGGGACGCTGAAATGGCGGTCAAGATCAAGAAGACAAGAACCGATTTGCTGTAGGCTATCTCGTGATGGCAAACATAGCAAGAAAGTCCTGTGGCGTCCGTGAGCAGAAGAGATTCGAAACCTGAGCCATTCCTCCCCGCTCTTCTGCTCAAGCCTACATTCTGATTCCAAGATCAGTCAATATGAGCCCTGCACAGAATTCTCCTGTCATCGTTTAAATTGATCTTGCGCTACCATTGAGCTTGAGCAGTGCCCAAGATTCCATGTCTTCTAGAACTCAGCGAGTAAAGGACTAAGGCATAAGAAAGCGGAACGAAAGAGATAACAGGAGGCCAAAAAGCAGAATCGTCGACATTGAGCGAGGTTCCAGACATGTCGACTCCCAAAGAAGCAGCACCCAGAACACACGATGTGGAATTCCCTCCTCAATTGAGATTGATGCTGAAGAGAGCTCTTGATACTCCGGAGAGCTTCTGGGGAGAGATAGCCGACGAGCTTCATTGGTTCAAACGTTGGGACAAAGTCTTCGAGGGAGACTATCAGAAATTCACTTGGTTCAAAGGCGGAATGACAAACATATCATACAATTGCCTAGAATATCAGGTCACGAAAGGAAGAGGCAACCACACGGCGATAATATGGGAAACCGGTGAAGGCTTACCTACTCGAGTCCTGACCTACAATCAGCTTCTACATGAAGTCAGGCGGTTCTCATCCGCCTTAAGAGCGCTAGGAGTCAAGAAAGGCGACAGAGTAACAATCTACATGCCAACGATTCCTGAAGCTGCAGTTGCAATGTTGTCTGCTACACGAATCGGGGCGATTCACTCCGTGGTCTTTGGAGGATTCGGATATGGAGCCTTGGCCGAAAGGATAGCAGATGCTGAGTCGACGATTGTTGTCGCCGCAGATGTTGGCTATAGACGCGGCGAGGAGGTTAACCTCAAAGGAGTCCTAGACAAAGCTATTGAGACAATTGGAGGAGGCGTAGAAAGAGTCATCCTTCTCAGAAGAAAGGAAGGATACACTCCTCTTGTTCCAAGCAGAGACATTTTGTGGGAAGAGGCGATAGAGAAGGGAAAAGGAGTAGACGCTGAAGTTGAAAGAGTAAATGCCGATGATCCCGCCTTCATACTGTACACTTCGGGAACGATGGCCAAGCCCAAAGGCACGGTTCAACCTCATGGAAGCTATCAAGTGTTCATCTACGCGATGGGCAAATGGGTCTATGACATGCGGGAGACAGACATTTGGTGGTCAACCTCAGATGTGGGCTGGATAGTAGGCCACAGCTACGTCGTCTACGCTCCGTTGCTGTTTGGCTGTTCAACAATAATGTACGAAGGCGTGCCAGATTACCCGTCTCCTGATGTATGGTGGCAGATAATCGAGAGAGATCGCGTCACTCAAGCTTGGCTCTCTCCAACAGGGGTACGCGCATTGATGAAGTACGGTGAGACATGGCCTAAGAAGCATGATTTGAACTCATTGAGGCTTGTAGTTTGCGCAGGAGAAGTTCTCAATCCCCCAGCCTGGGAATGGCTCCAAAAGAAAGTCTTCGAGAACCGAATCCCAGTGATTGACCACATGTGGCAGACTGAAAGCAGTGGTCCTATGGTAGGCAACCCATACGGAATCGCTTTGCTGCCGATAAAGCCGGGGTCTGCGACAATACCTCTCCCCGGCATCGACGCAGACATAGTCGATGAGGAGGGGAAATCTGTTCCCATTGGGGCTGAGGGAACGTTTGTCTGCAGACGTCCCTTTCCTGGTTTGACCCCAACCCTTTGGCGGGACCATGAGCGCTATGTGCAAGACTACTGGAACCGGATTCGAGGCGTATACTATAGCGGCGACGCAGCAATGAAAGACAAGGACGGCTACTTCTGGTTCCTTGGCAGAGTTGACGAGGTTATCAAGATCTCAGCCCACAGAATCGGCACAATTGAAATAGAAAGTGCCCTCCTCCAGCATCCAGCTGTTGCCGAAGCTGCCGTCGTCGGGCGTCCCGACCCGGTGAGAGGTGAAGTAGCCTCTGCCTTCATCGTCCTGAAAGGTGAACATGTGCCCGATGAGGCTCTGAAGCAGACCTTGAGGGAATTGGTCAGAAAGACTTTGGGTCCAATAGTCGTCGTCAGCGACATAGTCTTTACCAGTAAGCTTCCCAAGACCAGAAGCGGCAAGATCATGCGTCGGCTCATAAAGGCAATAATAACCGACAAACCTTTGGGAGACTACTCAACAATCGAAGACGCAACAGCATTGGATGAACTGAGAAAAGCCGTAGGAATGCCATAGGAAACCTCTGCCATGCCGCGTACCCGTCATATGGAAAGCAGACTTGGCTTTGGGCGTGCAAAGATCATTTCCCACCCGCGATACATTGAAAGCGCATGGCTTGAGCAATATGAAGGACTCGCAAAACGATTCGCTTGCCTTCTTCGCTCCAACATTGGAGATCTAGTTGAGATAGGTTGTGGAAGGGGACAATTGACGATCCCTCTTTCAAGACTTGTCGCTAGTGATCGTATCACGCTCGTAGACAGGTTCACTGGGCCATACTCCAAGGACCATAGGCGCCTCAAATCAACGTTGGCACGAGAGAAACTGCGCAAAGTCAGCGTAGTCGTCTCTGACTGTGCTCGCTGGCTATCCAGGCAACCCCGCGGTAGATACGATGCATTGATTTCGAACGAGTTTCTATGTGAAATCGACTCCGCGGAGATGGGCAGTTTTCTCTCGGAGTGCTACCGAGTGCTAAAACCAAAAGGAATCACAATCCATGGATTCCTTTCGCCGCATGCGAGGAACTTCTGTCAAAGATTGACGATTGAGGCGGATTCCAATCCCAGATGGACCAAGTTTCCTCCGAAAGAGTGGTTCTCTCCAGAACCAGAATCCGTCGCCTATCAGCTTGGGCGAACTGGATTCAGAAGAGTCAGGACGCTCAAGATCAGAACCAATCTGAGAATCAAGGCGAGCGCTGCAAGAAAGCTTCTCAAAAGGTGGGGCGTCAAGGAAACCTTCTGGAAACTTCATGAGGAACAGCTCAAACGGGAGGGATTGGAAATCCCAGACTGGATCTTGGTAACAGGGCTTAAGCCTCCGTGAGAATCAGCCCAGCGATAGCTTTAGCAACGGCTGCACGAACCATGTTCGAACGTGGGAAGCGTTTCTTCTGTCCGCATAGTGAGTATGTTTCGAACAATCCTGAAACAAAGGTTAAGGAGTCCAGAGTCTGTGGGATGGGATATTGGAATGACGAAAGCGCGAAGAGGGGCAAGTAATGAGAAAGCACCAGAAGAATACACGGATATTGAGGCCGTGGGATTCGACGAGTATTGCTCCTAAAGAAAGAGAGTATTGGCTAATTCCATCAAAGGATGTTTTCGAATTCGTATTTCACCTAAATCGTCGCGGGCAGAGAGAACTCTATGATCTTGGATGTGGAATCGGAGAAATCTGTTCTTCCTAACAGATATGGGATTTGACGTGCGTGGCTCTGACTACTCACTGGATGCTGTCAACGAGGTGAACAAACATCTCGAAGAGATCAAGTATCGTCATAGGGTCTTGAAGCCCGGTGGAAGTCTCCTCATAACATTTCAATCCAAGAGATCCCCATCGTACATCAAGGAAGAAGAGGTAGAGCCAAGCATAGTCGTCAGAAGGGATGGACCCGAGACCAGCATACCACACCACTTCGTCGACAGGAACGAAGTTCTTGAGATGCTTTCGGGCTATTCCATAGTCGAATTGAACCATGTTGAACATGAGTATGATGAGCTAAAGTCGAAGAGCTGCCATTTCACAGCCACAGCCACGAAGGCTTGACTCATCATGTCAAGCTAGGCAGAGTCAAGAAGACTACATTGGGATAGCAGACATCATGGGTGCAGGGCTCAGCTGAAGAAATGGAGCTACAATTGTGCAACTGTTTCCCGGCTGTAAGGGATAAACGGGCCTTTTGGATCTTCATTGGGAACCGTCCCCGCTTGGCTGCTATGTGGGCAGGATCGCTTGCAGCCCTACCGTTTCTCAAGTGCGTAGAGGAGAAGTTCTCGGGGCACATTAACCGAAGTGGTCCGCCTCAACGCTTGCCAGCTTGGAGAGGCGTTAACCTCGAGCACGCAGTAGCCTCTATCCGGTATCTCGGCGACATCCACCCCTGAGTATTCCAGGCCCAGAGCCTCTGTAGCCTTAATCGCCAACTCACTCAGCTCGGAGTCCGGAACGACAGCGCTCACCTGTCCACCTTGGGAGACATTGGATTTCCATCCGCCAGGAGGCGCCTGACGGGTCATGGCGGCGGCCACACGCTGCCCAATCACGAAGATTCTCGTGTCCCTGTTGGCCGACGGAAGGTACTCCTGAACCATCATCGGCCTCCCTATCATCTCGAGGCTCTGGAAGGCGTTGTAGGCGAGATCCGGGTCTTCGAATCTCAACGACCCGTAACCCATCGAGCCTATGATCGGCTTGTAAACGATTCTCTTCACAATTCTGGCATTCCTATAGGCTTGAAGGGCGCTTTCAGTCACAAATGTGCGTGGAATAGGGATTCCGACGCGAGCCAGATTGCACATAGTCAGATATTTGTTTCTAGCGTTGAGCAGAGGGTCGACGGGGTTTATCACTCTAACACCCGACAGTTCAAGGTGAGTTAGCACTCCGATCCGCTTGGTTATCTTTTCACATGTTCCTCTACCTAGTCCCCTCAGAAAAGCTAAGTCCGGCCTATCGAGCTCCTCACTCTTCGCATAGAACCTTGAGCTTTTCCCGTCAATACATCCCGAGAGGTCGACGGCACTTACAAGCGTGACATTGTGGCCAAATTCGCGCGCTTCTCCCGAAAGGTCTTCAATGTTCCTGTCAACATCTTTCCCATGAACTATCAAGATGTTCATTCCGGCTCGCTTCCTCCCTTGGCCTTGACTGTGAGGAGGCCATTGACGTAAGGGTCTATGGAGGAAAGGAAGGAATTAAGCTTGAGCGCCGGAACGATCGGAACTCCGCCTATGGAATTTGGGCCCGCGTCAATCAAGCTAACGACAGCAGGAACGAAATATACAGTCTTGTCAGCGGAAATGCCAAGTCTATTCCTAGTCGTCCTATCTGAAGCTAGGCTCTTGACCCTCTCAACTTGTTTTGCAACGATTTCCGTGGCTAGTGCTCCGCGTAGTCCTTTCATCCAATGCTTACAGTCCAGACAGATGACAAGCATATGCCCAACCCCCACCACATCGATCTCTCGGCGTCGATCATTTGCCTTAAAGGCAAAATGCTTGATAGTTGAGAACCCATTTCCCTCCAAAGACTTAACGGTGATGTCCTCAAACTCCTGCCAACTCAGGAGACGGCATATCCTTTCGAAGTCAGCTCCTTCATCCAAGGCCTTGACCGCCAGACTGAGTCTCTGCTCAGAGCCGGCTGCCACGATATTCTTCTGAAACTCAAGCATTCCCGCATCAGAGAGCTGTCTCAACTGAATTTGCGCTTCGGTAAGAGGCAGCTTGCCTATCCTGCAAACTTCCTCAAGTGAGCACGCGTTGCTGCCCTTGGTGAGGCTTAGAATTGAGGCTAGAAGACTTCTCATGAATGTGAAGCCTTCTCCTCGCCCTTATCCATATACTGAGTAAGCGTTGTTGGTGTCGGCTTCGTCCCGATGGAATTGAAATGAGCTTTGATCCTGGCCTGGGCTTCTCGCTGCCGAGGCGTCAGTTTTCCGAGCATTTCAAGTACCTGGAGACAGTTTTCGACCGCGTATCCATGGAAGTGGTTGTTGAAGTAGCCATACACCCTGTTAACATTCTTCGCTGCATCCTTGATCTTCGGTACCCACGGCGTTAGCTCTTGTGCGTCATAACGATAGTCGTACCAGAGTCGTGATCCCTTACCATGCCAGCGAAAATAGGCGAAGTCAGTTGTGAGATGTACGTCTGGAGGAAGTAGTGGCTCGTCAACGATTACGTAGCCTATCCGATATCTTGTCAAAAGGTCCGAGGTTTCCGGTCGCATCCAGGAAAGATGACGAAATTCCGCAGCGAATCTGTACTCGGCAGGCAAGACCTTGAAGAACTCTTCCATTTTCTTCAGATCGAAGTCAAGGCTTGGCGGCAGCTGGATCAGTATGCAGCCCAGTTTCCCGTCTTGCTGAAGCGGAGCCATCAATTGGCAGAAGCGTTTCACATCCTCATCTACGGTCCTTGCCAAATCAAGTTTCTTCTTGTGGGTTATCACCTGGGGCATCTTTGCTGCGTAGACAAAATCCGGATTAACGTGTCTCAGCCATCCCATCACTGTGCCCCGCGACGGGTAGGCGTAGAAGGTTGAGTCTATCTCCGCAGTAGCGAAGACCCGGGAGTACGCTCTCAATTTGCTGTCCTTTTTGGTCTCGTATAGAGGCCCGACCCACTCGTCATACGACCAGCCAGAGGTGCCTAGGTAGATTTCGCCCACTTCTCAACCACAAGATATAGGTCCATTTCACAGAATATAAGCAGGGCGCGCAATTGACTGAGATCCTAATCGGGGCAGGAGGATGGGCCTATTTCCATGTTCCGAGAGAAAACTCTCTGACAGCTTATGCTAGAGCCTTCGATTTTGTCGAGGCCAACTCAACGTTCTACGAATATCCAGACATGCGAACTGTTAGGTCTTGGAGGAGAAAAGTGCCCAAGGACTTCGAGTTTGCAGTTCGTTGCCATCGGGACATAACTCATGAAAACAGGCTTGAGCCATCAAGCGCGAACGTTGCCTCCCTAGAAAGAATCTTGGACATATGCGAAGCATTGAGGGCGCCAGTTCTACACGTCTTGACTCCAAGAGACATGAAGTTCAGCAAGCAAGCGGCTGAAAAGCTTCACGATCTTGTCGCGTCAGTCAACCTAGGCCAAGTAAGGATCGCCTTGGAAATTCTACGGGCAGACGTAGAGTCAGTTGACCAGAACGCAATAAACGTCATGCAGGATCTGAACATCGTCCACTGCGTCGATCTATCTCAGAGAGAACCAGCGTACATGTCAGATCTCCTATACACAAGACTCTTCGGTCCTAGAGAAGACAACATCTACCAGTTTACGGACGAAGAGCTTGAAAGGATCGACGCTAAAGCCTCAAGGCCGGAATTTGAGAAATCCGTTCTAGCCTTTCACGGCGTGAAAATGTATAAGGACGCAGCTAGACTCAAAGTCTTCAGGAGCACTGGAAGCTTTCCCTCCGTCACCTCAAGCGTCGGTCTTGAATCCTTGCGTGAGGTCCTCTCAGAAGATCAGTCATTCCCAACCTCCAAGGCAACGTTGATCGAAGGTCAAGGCTGGAAGATTGTTGACTTGACCTCAGACAGAAGGGTTGCAGCTGCCAAGGTGCTCGCAGAACTGCCTGACCGCCAATATCTCTCGTTGGATGACGTATTAGTGACACTCAAGAATCAAACCTTGGGTCGAGATCGTAGGGCTTCCTAGACCTTGGTCTGGGATGGAAGGCTCGACGATCAGAAGGATTAAGTCACCTTTATAGCATATTGGTTAGCGGTGACACACACATGTTCTGTTCGAGGTGTGGCCGGGAATTTGCTGAGGAGGCTGCGTTCTGTCCGAGCTGTGGGGCCTCGATGCGCACACGCGCCTCGGTTTTCCTGATCGTCACAACGCCTACGATTCCAGGATACAGGATCAAGAAGGTGTTGGGAGTTGTTACAGGGTTAAGTCCCAGGACTCGGGGGATCCTCGGAAAATTCCTAGCTGGTTTTCAGTCGGTGGTAGGCGGTGAAATCACAGCGTTCACGACGGAGCTGGAGAAGGCTAGGGAGGAAGCCATGGAAAGGGCGAAGGGAAAGGCTATCTCTATAGGAGCGAATGCGATCGTGGGATTGGATTTTGAGACATCAGACATAGGTTTGCAGGCAGGAATCACAATGATATCAGCAACGGGCACGGCGGTTCTAGTGGAACCAGAATCGTAATCCGCTTAGTTATTCGCTTACCGATGATTGCTTACCAGTCGGCCAACAGGTCCTTTCACGTCAAGTCTTTGAACCCTTAGGCTCAATTCACATAAGTGGCCGGTGGCGGGTCTTCAGCGCATACTCGGCACTTTCTAAAGAGGCTTCGAGTTGGACTCTCACAAGCTTCCTTATGGGGATGACGCCATACCTTAGCTGGTCCAGTAGCTTCTTTTCCTCGTCTTGTAGCTGTTGTTCCACTGACTCCATTACGTTCCTAAGCTTTGATTTTTCTAGGCTATCTCCGTGGTCAAGCTCGTACTGAATCATTCGGTTGAACATTCCGTAGGGAAGTAATCTGTAGAATCTTTCTGTCACGTAGCTGTCGAACTTCTGGGCCACAGTGGCCGATAACTTCGGGTCCAGTGTCGCTTCGGCCCAGTGTCTCTTTGCCTTGTTGAAGTCCTCATAACTCTTGAGGTTGTCTATTACGGATTCCTTGAACCTAGAAAAAACAGTCAGGCAATCTTCTATATGCTCGTATTTCTCCTTCAGGAATCGATTCAAGCGATCACTTATTTCAATCGACTCTAATACGGCATCTCTTCTAGTGACGTCCGACTGTGAGCTGTCACATACTCTTCCATCGTAGAAATATGGGACCTCGCATATCAGTGCGAAGACTTCTGAGAATTGACGCGCGTACTCAAAACTAGATCCGCCGTGATTGATCATAGTCTTAGGATCTTTGTGGGTATTTCTCTCCAGGTAGTCATACTTTCCTGATGTCGTAGGCATTAGGTAGACCGCTTCATCCAGCTTCTCGGCGTATGGAACCTCAGGCTCTCCGAGTTTCAGCGGCAGGTCTTGATCACGCGGTATGGTCTGATAGAGAGTGCATAGCTCTGGCGCCTTCTCGGAGACATAGAAGTAGACTCCTCCAAAAGCTGAGTTGTGAAGGCTAAACATAAAGTCTGTTCCCTTACTTATGATGTTCATAAGGGCCTTCGTTTCAGGCATGGGACTGTTGAACCTCACTGTTTTGTAGTCAATCGGGAAGGACCACTCTACCTGCTGGAAGTGTGGAGGTCTATAGAAGTTCTTTATGTAATTGATCAGTGTGAAGGGCCCCTTGAACCAACCTTCATTGAGTCTAGTTCCATCTGGATCAGCACATTTGACCAAGTACCAAGTGAAGTCGAGACTTCCTAGTGGCTCCTCCTCCTTGGCCAATCTCATAGACAGGTAATCAAGCATTATGCTTCCGACAGGTTCGTTGGGGTGAGGAGTTCCAAACATAAGAGCCCTGTATCTGCCCTCGCCTATCTTTAGGCACTCTATTGCTTCGCCGTTTCGAGATGTTCCTATCGTGATGCGGCTCACCCTGCCTGGGTATTCTTCTGCCAACCTTCTAGAGCTATCTTTGAGCTCATCTACCGTAAGGAAGGTTTTGTAATCGGGGACATCGGATAAAATTCTAGAGTACCTTTTGCCTGAGCTCAGTCGGCAGGCACCTCCTGCGGCTGAACTGAATGTATGACGAGCTCGCCTGTGCCTAGGCAACCCGGAATTGCGATTCTTGCGGGTTCCGCTATCACATGTGTTCTAACCGCTCTCATCTTAATCATTCTCCGTTTCTGTAGCAAGTGAGGACATCTGGTAATGAAAGTCATCGGATGTATATTTTGAGAGTGCAGAAGATCACTGAGCGAAGTAGCATGCCGCAAGATGTTCACGGTCAACTTCGGCCAGTGCGGGTTCCCGTTCTGAACAAACGTCCTTGGCCATAGGACATCTCGTGTGGAATCTACAGCCGGTAGGAGGGTTGATCGGGCTCGGAATCTCGCCCTTCAGCAAGACATCCTGCATCTTGACCTTCGGATCTGGAATCGGAACTGCTGATATTAGCGCCTTAGTATACGGGTGCTTTGGCGACGCAAAGATCTTCCTGGCCTCCGCAAGTTCTGCTATCTTTCCCAGGTACATCACAGCAACTCTGTCGCTCATGTACCTGACAACGGAAAGGTCGTGGCTTATCATCAGGTATGTGAGCTTTAGCTGTCTCTTGAGGCTCTGCATGAGGTCGAGTATCTGGGATCTGATTGAGACGTCAAGAGATGCTACAGGTTCGTCGGCTACAATGAACTTAGGTCTCAACGCAAGCGCCCGGGCTATTCCGATCCTCTGTCTCTGCCCACCACTAAACTCGTGTGGGTACTTGTCAAAGCACATTGGAGCCGGCTCAAGGCCT
>Ga0315307_1001508_pt1 | contig 10428 bp, 15 predicted proteins | sample TDP2_MG_FD_203079 | JGI IMG/M metagenome (GOLD analysis project Ga0315307, IMG submission 203079) | Freshwater sediment microbial communities from Lake Towuti, South Sulawesi, Indonesia - TDP2 | ecosystem: Environmental > Aquatic > Freshwater > Lake > Sediment | place: Indonesia: South Sulawesi... | reverse complement strand
AACTTGAACCCGTAGTGGTCTGCCACGTTTACCCAGTGAGGGTTTTCACCCACCATCTTCAGCTCTATGAGCCTGGGAACCGGCGCGTCCAAGAGGAGGTCAAAGGTCCCCTGTCTCATGTCGATGAGGTGGATTCCTATTGCCTTTGCGTCTTTAAGGAGGCGATCACGCATTTCGCTTTCCTTCTCGAAGTTGACCAAGGCTAACTCACCCTCTGCCTGAGACTGGCACTAGGTAGGAAAGATTAGCTAGTTTCTCGCATATATGGTCTACTGACAGAATGAGGGAGATGTGAGGAACACAGGACTGCGGGGATGTCTTCGTGGCTCACGTCATATTCCTCCATCATCTCAGCCAGTGAAAGAAGGGATTCCACCGAGATGACCCGGAGCTGATCCTGTCTCTTCTCTGCTACGATAGCGTGCTCAAGCTGTCCTACCTCGGGGATCAAGGTGACCGACGACATACAGCCCTAGTGCTGCGTCCCAGCTTGGGATCACTTTCTCAGAGATCAACTCGTTGACGTAGAGCATATGACACTGACGCTTTGATGGGCTCGGGTTTTCACCTCTCGGGGCCTTCCTTCTCAAGGAACTCCCTTATGGCCTCCCGTGCGGCTTCTGCGACCGAAACATATCTCCCCTTCGATTCTTTCACGAACCTCTCCAACTCTAGGTAGAGCTGCTCCGGTATCGATAGGTTCCGGTAGCCCTTTCTGACCAATGCCTTGCTTCCTTGGCGACGGGAGCGTTCGGATGGGATAAGACGGTTTTCAAGCACCGGTCCAGCACACAAAGCCTTAAGTGCGATGCACCCGAAGATTCGGGACCGGCGTGCTGCTCTTGAACACCTCTCGCCTCTCTGTGCTCTCTCTGGTTGTTCTGGCCACCTTGCTCATCCCGCTCGAACTCCGGACGCAGAACGTAGTCGATTACCCGTCGGCGGTGAAGGCCTCTCCAGCAGTGAAGACCTGGACTTTCAGTGAGGAAACCGGGTATGATATTTATGTTGTTCGCTACCTGGTCAGCGTTACAGCAAATGAAACATGGGAGGTTGGCACAGAACAAGAAGTCACCATTAACGTCACAGTCGCCTCGTCCCCTAGTATCCTCAAACTCCAGTCAGTCGAACTCGGTGTGGTAGGAAATACCAAAAAGGATGTGGTAAACGCAGTCGTCCGGCCAGCCCAATCATATAAGTATACCATGAATTTCTACGTGACTGAAGACGATTATGGCATTTACGAAAATAAGGAATACCAGCGGTCCCTCTCCTATACTCTTGACGGCACCGCTGTTGCATGGGCTGGAACTGGACGCGATACGAACCTTCCTCTGTTCAGCTACAACTATTGGACGGTAAGTGTCCGTGGGATCAAACCGCTCATGGGGGCGACCTTCTCTGCAACGAGAGTTGAGGTAGGGAAGCCGCTATCAGTTGATGTCAGGGTCCTGTATCCGTCGGGTCGTCCGATTGAAGGTTGTGACGTGTCGATAACCATAGGGTTGAACAGATTCTCATCCACGTATCTGGGTAATGGGACATACTCCGTTGTGATAGATACGAGTCGTTTGACGCCGGGCGAAAAGGAATTCTCCATTGGCGTGAGCAAGACCCTTTACTACAACTACGCTTTAGTTCCACGGCTGGGTGAGAAATACAGGATAACAATCGCCAAGATTCCGACCAACATCTCGTGCTCTGTCTCACCCTCCGAGTTCAAGCAAGGTAGCTCTGTAACCGTTTCAGGCAGCATAAGCCCCGCTCTCTCGGACAAGAATGTCACGTTGACTTACAAGAACCCCGACGGAAGGACAGTCACGAGAACGGTCACAACTGGCTCAGACGGGAGCTACAGTGACTCCTACAAGCCCGACTCGGCTGGCTCGTGGAGCGTAGTGGCTTCATGGGAAGGAGACTCGATACATGATGGTGCGTCCAGTTCGTCCATGTCCTTCAAGGTCCAGTCGGCGTGTCTCATAGCCACGGCAACCTATGGGTCGGAGCTGAGCCCCGAGGTGCAGTTTCTCAGAGGGTTTAGGGACAACGCGGTGCTTGCGACTTTTGCGGGGAGCAACTTCATGGCGGTCTTCAACGCCTTCTACTACTCCTTCAGCCCCACCGTAGCGTCGTCTATCTCGGGCAATGAAGCGTTGCGGGCAGCAATGAGAGTAATTCTCTACCCATTGATGGGCGCTCTTCACGTTAGCTTCACAGTCTTCGCCGTCTTCGGCTTCAACTCCGAGCTGGGCGTCGTGATGGCTGGCTTCGTGGCAAGCTCCCTCATCAGCCTCGTCTACGTTACGCCTTGGGCTCTTCTCCTCAGCTTTCTGAAGAAGTTCAGGCCGTCGAAAAGGATTCTACGCCTGGCTGGGGTCATCTGGATTGGCAGCATCGCCGCAATAGCCTTGGCAGAGGCTGCCATATCTCCGCTGTTGATGATGGCGTCCACAGGGGCGTTCGTCCTCGCAACGATGTCCCTAATACCTCTGGCTCTGGCAAGGACGATCATGAAGCGATACATGCACTCCCCTCTAGGCTCGCTGGCAAATCAGGAAGAGTAACCGCCCTGGACCTCTTGGTGGGCCCGCACTATCTCTCGACTTGAATGAGCTTGCGGACCTTCTCAGGTCTGTAGTTGTTCTCAGCAGTTGAGCCTATCTCAGCACTGGCTTCCATAGCCAACGTGATCGTCTTACTAACATACAGGCTGGCGATCTGCGCGTTAGATGCAGCCTTTCTCCTTTCTGCTCGATAGCGAGGAGTATTTGACTTTGCCGTGAATACCCACTGCGACCATGCCGACGCGAGCACGGATAGCGCCCACATTTGGCACTCTAAGCTATCACTCTCAAGCAACGGGGCCTTTCCGTTGACCATAGCCAGCGTTTCCTTACGGCTGATCTCTCGTTTCAACTCGGACGCAAGCTCTCTCGCAAGTATCAGAGCCCCCTCGTAAGGCTGTCCTCTGCTGACCCAGCCTTCGAGTCTTGTCAAGTAGTCAGCGATGTCAATACCGCTTTGCATCGCTCAACCTTCATGATGAGCCAAGGACCGCTAGGCACGAGTTCGCCCCTTAAGTCTTCGCTCTCCACCGTTTTCGCTTCACAGTGGCCCTCTTAGCAGCGATGCTATGAAAATGAGCAGTAGGCAAATGACCACGCCCCAGGCAATGAATTAGTAAGCCAGGGTTGAGCTGGAATGACCCTATCCCGCCTCCCTGCTAAAGCTCTGCCACCACATAGCTGCTTCAAAACTGTTCTAGAGTCCTACCTCGTCCTGTGTCATCTCATCGCACCCGGTGCACAGTCCACTCGGCGTCAGGCAGGAGGGACAGCACATTCTCCCACACATTCTGCATGGTTGGAGATCGCCGGATGCCTCGCCGCAGACTTCGCATCTTCTGTCTCCCTTACCTATCCATTTCCTCCTTCTGGCCTTCAACACTGCCAGACCCACCTCCAGATCGATTTGGGACTTCTCGGGGAACCATTATCCAAGTCAGCACTCCACGGCTGTCGATGCCTGCCAGTCCAAAGCCGTGATGCTGGAACACCTTCAGGGCTATGCTCTCAGCCTCCCTCCTACCGGTAACCATGACCACCTCGTCGTAGCCCCAAGCTGGCGCCTCTGCGAGCTGACCCAAACCACGTATGAGATCGTCCCCCGTCGCCTTGACCTCGATGGCTACCTTCTCGCCCGTCTTTGGGTGCGTAGCGGCTAAGTCGATAATGCAGTTGCCGAGCTTCACCTCACGCTCGACCTCGTAGCCCCTCAGTCGATAGTAGTGGGCGATCCGTTGTGACAGGAACCTAGCGGATACCAAGCCTCGTCACCCTAGCGCTGACTTGGAGGGGCTGGAGAGCGGGGCGTCAACTTCCTGAGCGTTAGATAGTATCCTGAGATCAACGCTGTCGTATATATCCCTCAATTCACCCTCATAGGCAAGATAGTGCTTCCCCAGTATGCTCTTCTGCGAGCGCCCTGCGAAGAAGTCGATGTCCTCGCTGGAAACCCTGTGCATCCTCATCCTGTTCTCAAACCACTTTCTCAGGTCGTAGGGGGTGATCTCAACCCCTGTCCGCTTCGCGTTCTTGTGGAACATCGTATCGAGCGTGGCCGTAGACATAGGCTTCCCTCTTACCTGAAACAGGTAGTCGTCCTCCTTCCTCTGTCCGAGATGCTGAGCCAGAAAGTCAAGTCCCTCATGGTCTAGGAAGGTAAACCACATCTTCGCGCCAGTGTTCTTCACTTTGAAGTCGGGTCTTTCGTAAACCGTGATAGTGCGGCTCGACAGGTCAACGTTCTCAGGTTTCAGGTGCAGCGCCTCGTAAGGTCTTAAGCCAGACTTAGCCAGCACCATGAACACTGCTTGGTCGCGCGGGCTCAGTCCAGCGAAGAACATTCTCATCTGGTCGATAGACGGCGGCTTGACCGGCTTCTCTGGTTCCCTGATGAACACGAAGTCTTTCGCCAGATCGAAGCCTAAGCATCGCTCCAAGAGCCTGACAGCTCTGAGACACATGTTGTAGCCGCTGACAGACCGCTCCTTCAGCCTCAGCAGATAGTCCTCAAGTGACTGACCGGTGCTCAGCCACTTTCTGATCGCATACAATCGCTCCTCAATAGTCTTCTCAGCCTTATTCCGCTTCCGGAGCCACAGTTCAAACTCTTTCAGCCTTTCTTCCCCAATCTGGGCTTCATTCACCGAACCGGCCCCGCCGACGGGAGTTCGAATCTCCCCCGGGCTACCTCTTCCCCGGGTTCTCAGAGTTCGTTCCAGTCTAACTGACTTCTAGACAGTCTAAGCAGCCTTTCAGGGCGTTTTCGAGGATTTTTGGGAATTTCAGACTGTAATGGCGACCTCTGTCGACCAGCTCTGGAGGGAAGTTGGCGGTGACCTTCAGCTTCGTCCTACCCATCAGTATTCACTCATCGGTACACAAGAGAGGGTGGTCAGCTAACTAGGCTGGGTTTCCTTGGCATCCTGAGATCGGTAGACGATCGACTATCCCGTGGAACGGGCCAATGGGGCTCTCACATACGGGGAGCCCAACCGTCGTCTACTTTGCTGTCACAACGTTTAAATAGCTCCGCAGATGACACCGTCTACAATGAAGACGCGGTTGACAGAGATGCCGGAGCCAAAGGGTGTAGTCACCTCAGTCAGACTCCCCCAAAGCACCAGTCAGGCTTTCCAGAGGGTTTGCGAGCTGATGAACATCGATAAGACTGACTTTATCCGCAAATGCATCGACAAATTGTGCGACGACAATAGGCTACTCCTAGACCATTCAGATAAGGTCCAAGACTATATGGTCGAGCTCAGGAAATCCTTAAGTAATATCCCAACCGACAAGATAAGGGTCAAGAACGGTAACTGGGACACTGTCGATGACAAGTCGGTGTTATTCGTTGCAGACACACTCTTTCGCACTAGAACCGTGTGGGAAGCTCATAAAAACTTAAGTGACAGGTATGGACTCAGTTCGGAAAGAGACCGTTTCAAAGACTATACTGGTGATGAGTACTTTGATGTAGCTGACATAGGATTCCTAATGGTACCGCGCTCTGGCGGGTCAATACGGAGTTTGCTAGAGGAGAGTACGTGGATCGATCAGTTTGAGTTCGTGAGGATAGCTCTCATACTGTCTGTCCGGGAAGCTCTGACAAAATGCTCTCTTGAGAACATTGTCGATGAACTGCTTGGGATGGAGGCGAAGCAAAGGGGAAGGAAGCTGCGACTTGTTGTCGACGCGAGCGCAGGAGTTCGTCGGAGCGGGAATACTCTGGTTACACCCGTGGATTTTGAGGAGTTACCGAGTGAGGGGACAAGAAGAAGACAGAGGAGTTGAGCCGTCGTGTACATACTCTACATGGATGCTTCTGGCGACCCGGGTGAGTATCAACCCGGAAAGAACTCACGCTACTACGTACTTTGCGGGCTGGCGTGCCAACCGGGGACAGTCCAAACGGTAGCTCCTCAGTTCGAGGCCATCGTCGCCACGAGCTTCGGAACGGCGGGGGTCAAGGCCCCAGCAAGGCTGCACTACTGGGAGCTCATAAAGGGAGATAATCCGTACAGCAAGATTGACCGAAAGAAGTTGGCGGACGATGTCTTCAACCTAGTAGTAAGGACGCGTTGTGACCTGTTGGGAGTGTGTCTCGACAAACCGGAGTGTCGACGAAGATATGGCGGGCGTATGATCCCTCCAGTAGACCACGCGCTCGAAGCCATAGCAATGAAATTCCAGACATATCTTGAGACCAAACGCGATTTGGGCATGATTGTCTCCGATCGTGAGGACGCATCCGTCGAACGTTCCCTTAGGGAACTCTTCCATAGGTTCAAGAGGCAAGGGACGAGGTTCAAGAAGATTCAAGACATCCTAGATGGCCTATACTTCGCTCCATCAAGCAACGCTCCCTGCCTACAGCTGGCAGACTTCTGTGCCTATGCTATTCGTGTCGCATATGAACGGGGAGACAGGGATCGCTTCAGTCAGATCGAGTTCAAATTCAAGAAAAGTGGCGGCCTTAGAAACTTACCTTGACCGCCGGGGGGTCGACTCGCGTCAACCCTGCGAGTAGCCTTTCGGCCGCTCTCCCGGTAGCCACTATTCAGAGTTGGGCCTCGCGATTTAAGTCTTTCAGTCAAGAGATCTGGATGGGATGGTCTGAAGCCTGACTTGGCGAACACCGTGAACACGCCCTGATCCCAGTGGCTTGATCCGGCGAAGCACCTTTACATCTCCTCGATCGCAGGCGGATTAGCCCGCTTCTCAGGCTCTAGGTACTCTGGCGACGCATGGAAAGCAGTGCTTTCGCAGCGAAGTGAAAGCTTGTGGATTGCCACTCATGCTGTGAACTCCTTCTGGCTCAAGTTCGGCCCACTCTCACTACCTCATTCCATGTGAGTCGATGGATGACAAAGTGGGTGGACTCACCCGGTCCACTTCGTCTAACTGTATATGAGAGCATGTGCATTGGTGTCCCCCGCGCTACCATAGTTGAACCCCTTGGGCGAGCTAGGGTCGTGCTCGGGTTGGCCGTTGGGGATGGCTGGGCGTTGCTGGGAGTTTGCTCAGTAAGGCGTAGGCCGGGCTTGGCGGCCTGGGTTAAGCCCGGGCCGACTTGAGAGCGGATAACGTAGGCGAAGACCTTCAGGTAAGATTTATATGACTTACAGTTTCTGTAGGAACTGTGGTTGCCGGTGTCCACGGTTCAGGTTGAGGACGGTGTGAAGAGGGAGCTCTTCGCCGTGGCTGCTGAGCTTCAGTCCAAGCTGGGCAGGAGGGTCTCTCTGAGCGAGGCGGTGAAAGTCTTGCTGGACGCTTACAGAGCCAGCCGGAGGGATGAGAAGAGGATGCTCTTGCTCTTCGGATGTCTTGAACCGACGCCGGCTAGAAGGCTTCTCCGCGAGATCAGAGCCGAGGAGGAGACCGCTCTTGAGCATGCCACGAGGAAGCGTGACACTTGACACCAACGCTATGATAGAGTACTTCATGGGCACGGAGCTAGGCCGAGCTGCTTTCCTTTCCCATCGCTTCGCTTGGACAATGGTTGTTTCCGGCTTTCTTCCTGTCGCGGTTCTGGGTTGCAGCAGGACCCTGATCTCCGTGTCTTGATCTCCTTGTCCTTCTCTTCGGCTGGCCGGAGCGTAATGCTTATAGGTACGGCTCCTCGGTATGTACTGTGGGTAACTATATGGGTGGCATGTCCTCGTTGACGATCAAGGTTCCGAAGGAGTTGAAGGAGGAGATGAGGCGGCTGAAGATAAATTGGAGCGAGCATCTGAGGCAGGCGATCCTCAGGAGGCTAAGGGAGGAGGAGATGCGGCTGGCCTCCGAGGAGCTGGACGAGGTAAGAGCCAGAGCGAAGCCCACGCCTACGGATGAGGTTGTCGCCTGGATCAGAGAAGACAGGGGCAGGTAACGATACATGGCGCGGCTTGTCGTCGATGCCAGCGTCGCCGCTAAATGGGTTCTTCCAGGCGAATCGGGTATGGAGAACGCCGTAGGGCTGAAGAACGATCAGGCGTCCGGGCGGGTTGAACTCCATGCCCCAAGTCTCATCACCGCTGAGGTGGGGAACGCGCTCTGGAAAGCCACTAGGCTTCAAAGGCTAAGCCTGAGCGAGGCTGAACGCGCGCTCAAGGCCTTGGAGAGGATACGGATCGCCCTTCACGAAACTACGTGGAGCAAGACCGCCGATGTACTGAAACTCGCCTCTAGGCTGAACCTGACCGTCTACGACTCATGCTACATACGCCTTGCAGAAGAGCTGGGCGCACGCTTCATCACGGCGGACCGAGAGCTTCTGGATAAAGCCGGTCGCCACGTGAAGACCCAACACCTCACGGAATACCGATCGACGTGACTGACACCAGGGCCGGTGGGCTACTTTCATATGCGCAGAATGGGTCGATCGCGGCCTAGAATGATGCAGGAAGACTACTAGAAGTCGCTGGTATACGCGCCGGGGAGAAGGTTCCGCGCCTCCGTTTTGAGCACCTTTCCTTCATTGACGAAGATCACCATGGCCTTCGGCGCGTAGTCCATCAAGAGCTGGCGGCAGTTGCCGCAGGGAGAAAGAACAGGGTACTCGTCTCCGCGCTTGCACACTGCGACAACGCTGATTATCTCCCGCTCACCGTTGGTGAACGCCGTGCCCAACGCGATCGGTTCCGCGCAAGGGCCGTAGCCGCACGCTTCCACATTGATTCCCTTATAGATGCGGCCTGAAGCACAGCGCACAGCAGCCCCTACCGTGTGCTGCACAGGATGATAGTTCCTGCGCAGAACCTCCCGAGCAGCCTCGATCAGCTCCAAATCCCCTGGATCCAGACGCGAAAACGCCCTCATGTGCCTCGTTGAGCGCTAAGCTAACGCCGAGACGCTTTATCTCTTTACCTTTCCTCTACGGCCGTACCAGCGGCATGCCCCTCTGGCACGGACTGCCACATTCCCAAGAAGATCCCCTGAAGACAGGTTCAAGGCTGCCACAGAGGAGGCTGAGCCTTCACGAAGCCGACTCCCTTCAAGGTTTAAATCGCGTCCCCGTGGCGTCTGGGAAAGACGCTGGGACGGAGCCAGGAGAAGGCTGCGTTTGAGCTTCCCGGAGCTTGAGACCTTACGTAAGTATTCCTTTGAGATGGGCCCGATCAGGCCGACTGCTGAGGGTGGACGACAATCGCTGCTCATACGGGCGACGAGGAACTGCCCCTGGAGACTCTGCGGCTTCTGCTACGGCATCCCGTATAACCGCGGGAAGTTCCAGCTCAGAACCGTTGACGAGATCAAAGCGGACATAGACGCAGCTAAAGCCCTCAGCGACGCTATACTCGCGATAGGGAAGAAGCTCGGCGGCCTCGACTGGGCGGCGAGGCTACTCGACTCCTACACCCTTTACGGGAAGGAATTCCAGGAACTCGACCAGAGCGAGATGAGGAACTACCAGAGCATCGTCGGGGTCTTCAACTGGCTCTACTCCGGCGGAACCACCATATTCCTGCAGGATGCGGATACGCCGATCATGCGGACCGGAGACCTACTCGAAGTACTAGGCTACCTGAAGCAGGTGTTCCCGCGGACGGAGAAGGTAACCTCCTACGCTAGGTCAAAGACCCTGGCGCTCAAGAGCAACGAGGAACTCACGCAGCTACGCGAGACCGGCCTCTCCCGACTCTACATAGGCCTGGAATCAGGCGACGACGAGATACTGAGGCACATCTGCAAGGGCGTCACCGGCGAAGAGCACATCCTCGCCGGCAGGAAGGCGAAGGCGGCGGGCTTCGAGCTGTCAGAGTTCTGCATCGTCGGCCTGGGCGGAAGGAGCAGATCGGAGCAGAACGCGAAGAACACAGCCCGGGTGTTGAACGCGATAAACCCTGACTACGTAAGGATCAGACGCTACGTGCCTCGCGAGGGGTCACCGCTCTTCGAGGAGTGGAAGAACGACGACTTCCAACTACTCACGCCACACGAAGAGCTAAGAGAAATGCGGATGATGATCAAAGACCTGAACGTGACGAGCAGGGTCTGCTTCGACCACTACATAGACCCCGCCTACAAGGTGGGAGGTGAACTCGTCTGGCTGCTCAGGCAGAGTCACGAAGGCTACAAGCTCCCCGAGGAGAAGACCCAGGTGCTAGACACAATAGCGAGAGGCTTGAGGATCGACGAGTCACTCTACGTCCGGGCGGAAGAGCTGATCAAAGGGTTCGTCTAAGACGCCGGATGCACGTCACCTCTTGGCGAGGATTCTGATGGCTTCAGCTACCAGGTCAGCTACGGTCAGCCACTCTCGCATGGAGCTCGTGTTGACGACCAGGTCGTAGTTCGTGGGGTCAAGCCAGTCCTTCTTGAAGAGGCGCTCCACCATGTTCCTCCTCTCCTCATCGCTCCGCTGAATGTCCTCGAAGCCTTC
>Ga0315307_1001507_pt1 | contig 10428 bp, 7 predicted proteins | sample TDP2_MG_FD_203079 | JGI IMG/M metagenome (GOLD analysis project Ga0315307, IMG submission 203079) | Freshwater sediment microbial communities from Lake Towuti, South Sulawesi, Indonesia - TDP2 | ecosystem: Environmental > Aquatic > Freshwater > Lake > Sediment | place: Indonesia: South Sulawesi... | reverse complement strand
TTCCTCAATTATTGCAATGATGGATGCTCCTCGATCTTTCATTTCCTTGACGTCGCCCACGACCTTTTCATGGGTTTCATCTTTGGGGCAAATGAAAAACACAGGGAAACCTTGCTCAACTAGACTGATGGGACCATATTCTTTTTCTCCAGAGGGGAAAGTCATGGACGGGATGTAGTTTGTCTCCAAAAGTTTCAGCGTGCCCTCAAGGGCAGTTGCTACACTTATCCCACGTCCCGAAAAGAGAAAGAATTCTTTATCTCGGTATTTCCTAGCAATCCGTTTTATTCTCTCCTCTTGGGTCCGAAGAACCGTTTCAACAGCGTCTGGAACCTGTTCTATTTTTTCTTCAAGCCACTCCATTTCCGTGTGGGAAACCTTTCCCCTCTTTTTAGCGAGTCTTAAAGCGAGTTGAACAAGCACAGAGAGCTGGGCGGTGAAAGTTTTTGTGGCTGCAACCCCTACCTCAGGACCTGCCTGTTGACAGATATAAACGCGGGAAACACGGGTTAAGGTGGATCCAATCACGTTGGTTAGTCCCAGTATGGTTGCGGCGTGGAGTCGCGCGTGGTCAACAGCTGCGAGTGTGTCAGTTGTTTCTCCAGATTGGCTTACAGCAAGAATTGTGCTGTCAATGTTGATGGACTTTCCCTGTTGTTCAATAAACTCTGATGCGGCGACAGGGTGAGTTGACAAGAAGGCTAGTTTAGAAAACATGTAGGAGGTTGCAAGACAGGCGTGATAGGAGGTACCGCAAGCGACCAAGAAAACTTCTTTTGCGCGATCAAGGAACGTGGTCATCAGGTCCAAATATTTGTCCTGCAATCTAAGTGTGTTCCGAATACATGAAGGTTGATCGTGAATTTCCTTGAGCATAAAGTGAGGATAACCCAGTTTTTCAGCTTTCTCAGGGATCCACTCAATAAGCTTTGGTTCCCTTAGCACCAAGCTCCAGTCAGTAATTTTTCGGATCTCATATTTCCCGTCGCTCACAATGGCCAATTCCCGATTTTCAATCGTAACGGCCTTCTTTGTCAGAGGAAGAAACATTGGGATGTCAGACGCGGGGTAAGCAGCGTTTTCGGCGACTCCGATTGCGAGAGAACTCTCCCTTTGAACACAAATAATCTTGTCAGGCTCTTTAGCGTAAATAACAGCGATGGCATACGACCCTTCCAAACGATTTATGGTTTCACGGGTCGCTTCGATGAACGACAAGCCTCTCTTCAAGTTTTCTTCGATGAGGTGGGGGATGATTTCGCTGTCGGTTTTGGACCTAAAGACGTGCCCCAGGTCCTCCAGCTCCCTCTTTAGCTCTGCAAAGTTCTCGATTATTCCGTTATGAACAACAGCGATTTGCTCGTTGCAGTCGACATGGGGGTGGGCGTTCTCTCTGGAAGGACCTCCATGTGTGGCCCATCTTATGTGTCCTATTCCTATCTTGCCCGGCAGATCATTCAAGTCGTGCTGCGCGTGAACTTCGTCGATTCTTCCGCGATCTTTCTTGATGAACAGCTTGTTTTTGTGGGCGGTTGCTTCCCCTACAGAGTCGTAGCCTCGGTACTCAAGTCTTTTTAGGGCTGAGTGGATGACTGGCGCTGCATTACCGTCTTTGAGGATGCAGCCGAATATTCCAACCATGGGGTGTTACCTCGAATTTTTGGTTAGATTAGTTTCTATCAGATCTCCCTATTATTTTTTGTAGGTCCCCCCGCCCCTATGCCCCCTAGGCGTTGTCTCAGGTTTTCTTGCCTAGGCTGGTTTCATGTTCCCTGACGGTTTTCGGTTTGTCTAGCGTATATTTTAGTTGAATAGAATTCCTGTAATCTTTTTTAGAAAGTAGCTTAGTATAGTGTGAATGTTGAAGTTTGTTAGGAAGGGTGAAGAAGATGATTATGGCGTTGTTTGAAGATGAGGGCTATGTAAATTTTTTGCCGCTCACCTACACGAGGCCTGTTTTTGAGTGTAGAAGCGGGATGTTCAGTTTTCTCGAGCGTGCTCATAGAGTGTTTTCCGAATCTCGTTTTCTTTTTTTCACGAGAGACTACTTGGTGCCCACTTTTAGAAGGCGGGTTTCATGTCCGGTGAACGAGCTTAACTCCATTGATGACGATGTCCTTCTGATCAATGGGACTTTGATGGTGAATGAGGAGTTGAAAGGGTTGGTGGAGAAAAAACTGGGGAGAAACGTCTTGATTACGCAGCATGGGAGAATTGCTCTTGCTCACCTCGGCGAAAATGTTGCTAGGAGGCATGGGAAAGAATTCTGCAAGCCCCTTACTCGTTTTGCATCACGAGAACTGATTAGGGAATGCAAAACTTTGGAAGCCTCCAACCTGCATTTGTTCACTTATCCTTGGGATTTGGTTAACAGCAGTGCGGAATTGATCAAAGAAGACTATTCGGGGTTGGGTAAGAAGGAATGTGAAGGAACGATGGACGAGAGGGTTGTAGTGTACGGTGATGACGAAAAGGTTCACGTTGGTGAGGGATCGTTTGTCGAGGGTTCTGTTGTGTTGGACGCTAGAGATGGTCCCATATACATAGGCAGCGAAACCGTGGTTCATGGAGGCTCAAGAATCAGTGGTCCAACCTACATAGGAAATAAGACCATCATCGCCAGCGGGCTGATACGGGAGGGCTGCAGCGTCGGGCATGTCTGTCGTGTGGGTGGTGAACTTGAAGAGACTGTTGTTCAGGGTTATACAAACAAGTACCACACGGGATTCATTGGTCATGCTTACATTGGGGAGTGGGTGAACCTAGGGGCTGCTACCACCAACTCTGATCTTAAAAACACGTATGGCACGGTGCAGGTCGTGACTGGAGGGAAGAAGGTGGACACTGGCCAGATGAAAGTTGGATGTTTCATAGGCGATCACGCCAAAACTTCCATTGGAACGCAGATTTATACTGGTAGAAAGATAGGTGTAGCGGCTCACGCGCACGGGTTTGTAACTGAAGATGTGCCTTCGTTCACTATCTGGGCGAAGAGTCTCGGAGCAAAATCTGTGGAGTTGGAGCTTGAATCAGTCATCAGAACACAGGAGAGGGTTCTTTCTCGGAGAGGTCTAAAACAGACCAAAGAGGATGTTGAGTTGTTGAAAAAGCTCTTTGAAATCACGGCTGGAGAAAGAAAAGAAGCGGGAGTGGTAAAGGAAAAGTTTGTTTTGTGAGTGGGCCGGGCCGGATTCGAACCGGCGACCTTCTGCACGTCAAGCAGATGTCCTAACCGGGCTAGACTACCGGCCCCTTTTCTAGTCTTGTAGGGAAGTTTTGGTTTATTTAGGTTTTGAGGGTGCTTGCCATAATGTTTAATAGTTTTCTTGTTGCGTAAGAGCTTGGGCGGGTAGATCAGCTTGGAATGATCGCGGCGTTGGCATCGCCGAGGACGCGGGTTCAAATCCCGCCCCGTCCACCAGACAAAGTCAGAGAAGGAGAATCCGCCATGAGTGAGACCGAGGTTAGGAAGTGTTATTCTTGTGGCGTACAGATGCAGTTTGCGGGGAAGGCTCCATTTAGGATAGGTGGCACAAGCGGTGGATGGAAATTGCTATTTGGAGAATGGGCTGAGCTTGGAGAAGAGATGCTTCCTCTCTACATTTATGTATGTCCTAAATGTGGGAGAATTGAGTTGTTCGGAGACGAAAAAACTAAACAGCGCCTATTACAGCGAAGGGAATAAAACCACATGAATAGAGGAAGTTCAAAGCGACATAGGTTCAAATCCCGTCCTATCCACCATTAAAGATTGGGTTTTGTTTCGCCTGCCAGAGCCGTTCTACTTCTGCTTTGGCGACCAACTATCGACTCGCTAGTCCGCCTACAATTTCCCCGCCATCAATCACGAAACAATGTCCAGTAATGAAGCCGGCATCGTCAGAAGCAAGGAAGGCGAAGAGCCCCGCAACCTCTTCAGGGCGCCCCACCCGCTTCAAAGGCACCTTGCTCTCGAAGGCACGCAGCATTTCAGGTGTGTACTCTGCCTCCTGCATCGGTGTGAGGATGAAGCCTGGGCAGACACAGTTAACCCGCACCTTCGGAGCTAACTCAAGCGCCATTGAACGCGTCAGTTCGATAACGCCTGCCTTCGAGGCGTTGTAGTCAGCATATAAGGGATAGCCCATTATCCCATTGGTCGAGCCCATGTTCAAGATCACGCCACCATCACCCGCCAGCATCCGTCGAGCAGCTTGTTGGGCAACGAAGAACATCCCGTTAAGGTTAACATCCATCACCCTACGCCACTCTTGAGGAGTGATGTCCAAAAAGGAATGTCGAATGCTAATCCCAGCGTTGTTGATCAGCACATCCAACCCACCCAGCAACTCATCCAGTTCCCCGAAGGCACGGGCTACAGCATCGGCATCAGACACGTCAGCGCAGATGGCACCGCTCAGAGAGGGCAACACATCCTTAATGCGATCAAGCGCCTCAACATTGCAATCCAGCACAACAACGCGAGAACCTTCCTCCAGAAAACGCTTCGCTGTTGCAGCACCGATACCGCTGGCTCCCCCAGTAATCAGAACTCGTTTACCTTTCAAACCGCGCATAATATACCCCCTCATCCTGACCCTGCCAGCCCGCCGCCGTCCACCACCAACGCTATGCCGGTGACGAACGATGCCGCGTCACTGGCCAAGTACAATGCTGCCTGAGCAATCTCTTCCGGGCGACCAATCCTCTGCAAAGGACGCTGGGCCGATTCGGCTAAGAGCTGCTCCTCAGGTTTGCCAAGTTGTCGGGCTTCATCGCGTAGCATAGACGTGTCCGTACTACCAGGGCAGATGCAGTTGACACGAATATTCTGCGAACCATGGTCGACAGCCATGGCCTTAGTCAGCAACACAACAGCTCCCTTAGACGCGCAGTACGAGGCCGCTTTCCACCCACCGACCAGCCCCCATCCTGACGCGGTGTTAATAATCACGCCACCTCCAGCTTCAGCCATGACAGGGATAGCGTACTTCGAAAGCAAAAAGACCGACTTAACATTGGTTGCCATCACCAAATCCCACTCCTCTTCACTTGTCTCCACCACCGATGCCCGCCGAATGATGCCAGCATTGTTGAAGAGGATATCTAACTTGCCCAGTTGTCCAACAGTCTGCCTCACAATTAACTGGCAGTCTGCTGCTCTGGCCACGTTACCGCGTACAAAGATAGCCTGCCCTCCCTCGTCTATGATTCTTTGGACCACGGCTTTCCCCTCGCGTTCGTTCACATCGACTATCGCCACCGCCGCTCCTTCTCGGGCAAAGAGCAACGCTGTCGCTCGTCCAATGCCTGACGCACCACCTGTGATTAGGGCGACTTTTCCGTCTAATGCCCCACGAGGTTTCCGTTTAAAATCTGGCATTGATCGAGGTTCACCTCCTTAATATGCTACCCTATAGATGACATGTTCATTGTATCCGGTTACCACTCTTATATAGCCACTCAGCATCCTATCAACTGCCCGATTACCAGTATCGACCAAAAGAGGGCGTCCTCTCAATGAATTGATTTTTTCGGGAGTAGCCACAACTATTATGTTATCTCTCCCCACCTTTCTAATAACTTCCGGGCTTATCTGCTGATTTCCCCTTCCAAATATGTAGCCTTGGCCCCCTATTGGGGTGATTATTATCTTTGCGTCGCGTTCTTCAAGAAGCTTCAGGAGCTGAGCCTCATTGACATCAATACCAACCAATCTTCCTTTTAACACCACATCTACACCAATCAATGTCTTATTCAACCCCAATTCAGTCATGATAGCCCTGGTCGTGGTCCCGGGCCCGATAATATAAAGATAATCGCCCTTCATCCCATCTACGATTTCACAAGCTATTGCCGCCATAGCTTCCTTCTCTCCACCTCCACTCGGCGTCTTCAGACCCTGAACTAGCCTTTTCTGAAACGGAATCCTAAGATAGCCATATAGTTTCGCGGAAACGATGCCCTCTCGAAGAGCTTCCTCATCTATATCCATGACCTCAGCCTCTCGTATGCCACATTTTCCTTGCAAAAATAATACGGCAAGATCTCCAGCGCTTCTAGGGTTTACCGCGAAGACGGCTGAGTGCATCTTAACCCCCGTTGGTATCCCAAGAACTGGCACGCCTTCCCCAATCGCGTCGTATATGTCTCTTGCAGTGCCATCCCCGCCCGCAAAAAGTAAGAGATTCACGCCCAGACGTAGCATTTCTCTCGCTGCATTTTTAGTATCCTTTGCAGTAGTTTTGCCTTTTCTGATTAGACCAACCACAATGGGGTCAAAACCACATTTTTTGGCTGCGTCTTCTCCCATTTCACTTGGATATGTTACGGTCTCAAGGTCGTCTTTTAGGGGTGTGACCCTTTCTAGTGCTTGAACAGCCCGATTTATCGATTGCGGCACAGCACCCAATTCTAGGGCTCTCCTCTGTATCTCTGTTCCGTCACTTCCTTTGAGTCCAACCCTCCCACCTAACCCCGCAATTGGATTGACGATTAAGCCTAGTTTTCTTTTCCCACTTCGGTCAGCACTTTTGTCCATAAACTGTCTCTCGCCGTGCACTGGTCTCTATTTTTTTATTTATGTACTTTTTTGCGATACGCCCTCCAAGTCATTGACCATTGTGATGGATCGTCCAGTGGTGTGTGGTCGATTTTGTGAATGGTGCTGTTGTGGGGGGCGGTTTTGACCAGTTCAGGGTTCGTGTATGCTTCGTTGGATACATGTCTAAGTATTTCAACGTATTCGTCGAGGTCATCCTTAGAGTATGATTCGGTTGGTTCAAGGGTACATGGCTCTGGAACTATCCACGGGTGGTGGCTGGTCCAGTAATGGACACCGAAGTCTGCTGCCCTGATTCCGATTTCCTCAGAATGAACCCCCGTACCTCTCGCCAATTTCTCCCAGCTATACCTGACCTGCTCAATTCGAGGTTTGCCTTTGGCGTAAGGTGCACTTACTCCCCGTATTTCTACCAACTTCCTAAGCAGATAATTGTTGTTGAGAACAGCGATCTCAGCGACTTCTCTCAGACCTTCTGCGCCGAGACTCATCACCCATGCATACGCTTTTAAGACCACTGGTGCGACTCCGTAAAATGATCTTACCTTTCCAATGCTCTCGGGCCTGTCATAGTTCAAATGATACTTGTTGCCGTCAGACTCGATAACAGGAACTGGCAGGAATTTTGCGAGTTCTTTGGTGACACCAATAGCGCCGATTGCCGGTCCACCACATCCGTGGGGGGCTGAAAATGTCTTGTGCAAATTGAAGTGGCAAAGATCAAAGCCAGCTTCCTTTGCTCTAGTTATGCCTAATATTCCGTTAGCATTTGCTTGGTCGTAGAAGCACAATCCTCCCGCTTCGTGTACGACCCTCACGAACTCTTCGATGTTTGGATTGAAGATTCCTGTGTCCTCTGGGTTTGTTATCATCAGCCCAGCCGTATGTTCTGAGACCGCTGTTTTTAGTGCTTCGAGGTCGGGATAGCCGTCCTCATCGGGATAAAGAGTTATGACCTTGAAACCGGCTGTTTTGGCGCAAGCCGCGTTTGAAGGGTGAGAGAAAACTGTCGTAATGATTTCAGTTCTTTGATGCGCTTCCCCCCGAGCTTTGTGATGTGCTCTTATTATCGACGCATTCGCGTAGATAGCTTGGGAACCTGCGCCAGGTTGGAGTGAAAATTGGTCCATCCCCGAGATTTCTCTTAGGATTTGTTCGAACTTGTACAGCACCTCAAGTATGCCCTGAACAGTTTCTTCATCTTGTAATGGATGAATCTCCGTCATTTGGGGCATTCTGGCAAGTTGTTCGTTGATCTTTGGGCTGTATTTCATGGTGCAGGTTCCTTGCCCTACGTCAATGTTTAGATCTGTCCCCAAGGTTTCCTGAGAAAGCCGAACATAGTGTCTTAGTACCCGTGGTTGGGCAAGTTCTGGTAGCTTAGGTGGCTGTTTTCTCCGCATGCTCTCTGGTATGGTTGATATAACGTCTCCGACTTCCTCTTTTACATCATCCTCAATTTCTGGGATAAGAATGCCTCTCTCTCCTTCGTTGCTCAATTCAAAAATTATTGGTTCATCCCACTTGGCTTGGTGAAACCGCCTTAGTTTTGGTTTTCCATCCGTATATCGTTTTTTGGTTATGTCTTCCATCTTATTGGACTGCCTCCTTCACTGCGTTAGCTAGCCTATCAATGTCATTTCTAGTGTGAACTTCAGTGATGCAGTAAAGTGCGCTGTTTCCCAGCTCCGGAAATTCTTTCTTCAGGTTCTTTCCACCGAATATTTTGTGCTTCCTCAATAGAGTCTTGTTGATCTCTGCAACTGTCTTACTGGCACCATCAAAATTTACAACGAATTCCTTGAAATGGGTTGACTGGAAAACGGGGCACTTGACGCCGTCTATTTTAGATATCTGCAAAATGGCATAACGTGATCTTTGCATGATGCCTTCTCCGATTTCCCGCATGCCTTGGGGTCCCATAAGTGCTAAGTAAACACCGGCTGTTATGCCCCATAGGGCAGCGGCTGTGCCCACGAACTCTTTGCCCTCCTCCCTTAACGCGAAGGAAGTTCTCTCATAAGCAACGTCACCGAATCCGTATTCTCCTTCAACTGAAGTCGGAGCTATTCCAAACAGCCTAGAAGGATACTCCATTACGTACTTCTCTTCATCTCTGGTGGCAATGAATCCAGCATGACCGCCGCCGAACTGCATGTGCATACCTAATGGCTGTAGATCGCCGCACACTATATCCGCACCATACTCGATCGGGGGAGTCAATATTCCCAGTGAAATGGGGTCAACCCCGACAATGCTTATCGCGCCATGACCGTGAGCTATCTTAGAAATTTCATCTCCATGAGCCTCAATGAAACCGAGGTAGGAGGGATTTTCAAAATAGACGGCGGCGGTTTTCGAGGAGATTTCAGCCTTGAGGGAATTGAGGTCCATTTGCCCAGTCTCACGGTCATAGTTTAGTAGCTTGACCCCTATCTCAGGCTTGCAATAGTCTCTGATTTTCGATAGTTTATCGGCACTGATTGTTCTAGAGACTAATACTTCTCGTCGGCCGGTAATTCTTGATGCCATGCGGATGGAGGTGGCGGCTGCTTGCAACCAGTCGTATGTTGGAACATTTACAACATCCATGTTTAGAAGTTCTCCCATCATGCTCGCGTACTCGAAAAGCGCCTGCCACCTTCCGTGATCGTCGTAGGGCTCGCCTGCGTAGGCAGTTAAGAACTCACCTCGCTGATTCACCTCGTCGCATACTGCTGGAACATAGTGTTGCCAGCATCCAGCTCCTAAGAAGTTGAGATGTTCCTGACAAGTCTTGTTTTTTGAAAGAATCCCTTCCATGTGCCTTCTTAAGGAATATTCGGACAGGAGAGGTTTGGGCAAATTCATTTTTTTCTTGAGCCTGAGTTTCTCAGGGATATCTTGGTAGAAGTCCTCCGCGCTCTTTGCTCCAATCTCTTTGAGCATCTTATTCTTTACTGTGGACACAGAGTTCGGGATGTACGGATAAGCACTTGGTTTTCCTTTGCTCATACTCAATTCCTCTATTGGTCTTTCAAAGGGTTTACCTTATATTTATGACGTATCCCGCGCAAGACCCCGTTTTCTGTTTAGACGAAAGAGGAGGTTAGACAAGAAAATGTTTTAGAATTGGCTCTACAATGTAGAAGCGGTGTCTCGTTGAATCGATGGACGATATTAAGTCGAGGCGAGGTTGAAGAAATCCATTATGCGTCGTTGGAAGTTCTCGAAACTGTGGGCATGGTTGTACGAGAAGAAACTTCGCTCAAACTGCTCGAAGAGGTCGGGGCAAAAGTAGACGCTAAGAGGAAACTCGTGAAGATTCCTCAACACCTAATTCATGAAATTCTCAGGAAAATTCCAAAGGGAGGGAGAACTCACTACGGGAGAAACCCAAAATACGACGTAAAAACAGGGTACCACCTGTGCTTCAGGGCAGGTAGCCCTGTGCCATACACCTATGACATTGACACAGGTGAGCATAGGTTTGCGACCAAGAAAGATTTGGAAGATACTGTGAGACTCATAGACGGATTAAGCAACCTTCACGTATGCTTTCAGCCGTATACTATCAGCGATGTGCCAGCGGAGGTCATACCTCAACATACGGCGGAGGTGATGCTGAGAAACACGGAAAAACCCATTGGCATGGTAACTTTTGGGCGAAAGGGTGCGAAAGACTTCATCAGAATGGCAGCCGCAGTCGTAGGGGGAATAGAGGAGCTCATTAAAAGACCAGTGATAGAGGTGTGTTGCGAACCCACAAGTCCCCTGCAAATCGATCAACTGCAACTTGAGATGCTAATAGAGTTTGCAAAGCACAAACTTCCGATAGAAATCGCTGGTATGCCCACTGCGGGTTCCACGGCGCCCATGAGCCTTGCTGGGACATTAGCCCAAGTTAA
>Ga0315307_1001505_pt1 | contig 10429 bp, 9 predicted proteins | sample TDP2_MG_FD_203079 | JGI IMG/M metagenome (GOLD analysis project Ga0315307, IMG submission 203079) | Freshwater sediment microbial communities from Lake Towuti, South Sulawesi, Indonesia - TDP2 | ecosystem: Environmental > Aquatic > Freshwater > Lake > Sediment | place: Indonesia: South Sulawesi... | reverse complement strand
CAACACCTGAGACCGTAGTGTGATTGACATCTATGGACACTATTGGGTCCTCAGTGTACTCTAGTATTCCCTTCAATTCGCCTTCAGCAGCCTTCTTAAACGCAGCGTTCACCACCTCTTTCGTGACGCTTTTCTCGAGCACTGCTGTGAGGTCCACTATGGAAACGTTTGGAACAGGAACCCGCAAGGCAAGTCCATCCATTCTTCCCTTAAGCTCTGGCAACACAACAGTAGCTGCGACAGCCGCGCCAGTGGTTGTAGGTATGATCGAAAGAGCGGCGGCTCTAGCCCGACGCAGATCACTATGCACTAAGTCCAAAATCCTTTGGTCATTAGTGTAGGCATGTGCTGTGGTCATAAGTCCAGCTTTCAAACCGAAGTTTTCATGTAGAACTTTGGCTACGGGAGCTACGCAGTTGGTTGTGCAGGACGCATTTGAAAGTATGTTATGGTTTTTGGGATCGTATTTGTCTTCATTCACGCCTAGAACTATGGTTATGTCGGGTCCTTTGGCTGGAGCGGAAATTAACACTTTTTTGGCTCCAGCTTGCAAATGCTTGGAAGCACCGTCTCTGTCAGTGAATCTGCCTGTAGATTCCACCGCCAAATAAACGTCCAAATCCTTCCAAGGAAGCTTTGCTGGGTCTGATTGCGCCAGAACTGGTAGTCTTTTTCCATCGACGATTATAGCGTCTTTTTCAACTTTTACATCAAAAGGCAATCTTCCATGCACTGAATCGTACTTTAGAAGATGCGCCATTGTCTTGGCATCAGCTAAATCGTTTACTGCCACAAAGTCGATTTTTGCCTTTCTCTCCAGTGCTGCTCTGTATAGGAGTCTTCCTATTCGACCGAATCCATTTATACCAACTTTTATTGCCATTCTAAACCACCCATATTTTAAGTTGTCAATGTATTTGCGTTTTTCCATATTAATTTTATTGCCTGCGCTAGGAAGCTGAAAATGAAAAAATAACGTAATGGAATTCCGTATATTCGTTAAGCGCGTTTGGGAGCGTTGCTTATTTGAAGATGGTTCGTTGTTGGAGTATTTATTGAGGACTTTATCGGTCTTTATCTCAGGGGTTTCGACTTTGCAAAATCTGCGACAGAACAATAGACACAAAAGAAAAGACTTTGAAGACAATCCATATTTCTGACTGCAGGGACGTATATATAATATATAGAGAGTTAATTTTATTAATGCGAGATATTCTAATGAATAAGGTTTGAAGGTGGTTTCTTGCCTCACGTAGAAAAGACGATTGAAATCAAAGCGCCTGTAGAAAAGGTTTGGGCCCTCATATCTGATGCGGAGAGAATTCCTGAATGGGCGAAGGGATACACCGAGAAGGTGACGATCACCTCTAAGCAGCGTAGAGGTGTAGGCGCAGCTACCCATGAAGTCGGCGTTGCTTTTGGCAAACCGTATGAAAAGGACTTTGTAGCAAAAGAGTGGGTGGAAAAAGAGAAAATTGTTTTCGAAAAGACTACTGGCTGGCCTTGGAAGGGTTCATGGATCATGAAACCCACCAAAGAAGGAACCCTGTTCACGTATGCCGTGGACTTTGACCTGCCTTTCGAAGCGGAGAGACTAAAAGAAGTTTTCCGCAAGAGATATGAAGAACTGCTTGAACAATGGGTGAAAAACATAAAAAGCATTGTTGAAAAGAAGTAGATCGTCCAAGAACTGCGAGCGCTCTCGACATCCTTTAATTAGATTTTTTAACGAAGAGTAAAGTGCAGTATCCATCAAAGTTGTACAGAAAAATTATGGTTATGCAGTTTTATGTGGCAGAAGGCGCCCTATTTGGAGGGTTAAAGGGCTTCGGCAACTAGCTCCATGATGTCTTTGACTTGGATTTTTTCCTCGTTACCTGTTGTTTTAATGGCATCGTCGAATGTTAAGAGACAGAAGGGACATGCCACAGCCAGTATCTCTGCTCCAACGCTAAGTGCTTCTTTAACACGGGTTTCGGCGAGACGTTCCCATTCCCTTGAGACATCATACCACATCCTTCCTCCCCCGCCCTCACAACAAACGCTGCGTCCCCTCGACATGTTTAGTTCCACAAATCTTACGCCTGGGATGCTCTCAATTATTTTTCTAGGTTCTTCGTAGATGTTATTGTGTCTGCCTAAAAAGCAGGGGTCATGATAAGTTACCACTTTTTCGATTTTTCCTGAAAATTTGACTTTTCCTTCGTCGATTAAATTTGCGAAATATTGCGTGTAATGTTTGACTTCCAGATTTTTTCTTCCGTATCTGTTTTTGAACGCGTTGTAGCAGTGGGGGGATGTGGTAACAATTTTATTTATGCCAAACTGGTCGAAAAGGCCTAAATTTTTGTTAATCAACTCTTCGAAAAGTCCTTTTTCTCCGAGGGAGTATACTTCATTTCCGCAGCAGTTCTCTTTATTTCCAAGTATCGAAAAGTCGACGTTTAACGCATTTAGATTTTTAACCATCGCTCTAGCTACTTCCTGTGCTCGAGAATCATAGGATGCGGCGCAACACACAAAATAGAGCAAATCAACCTTCTCTCCTTCTGAAACATACTTCACTTTCAAGTCCTGCGCCCAATCAGACCTCTTACTTCGACTCATCCCCCACGGATTTCCATAATTATAAACTCCTTCCAAGGCATCTCCTAATGTGCGTGGAACCTGCCCTTCCTCAACGACGAGGCTACGCAGACCAATAAGTATCTCCATCGGATTTGCATCTCTAGGACAACGGGATGCACAGGTATAACATGTTGTGCATAACCAAAGATCTTTATCTGAAAGGACTTTATCTCGAAAACCCAACTGCGCCCTTCTAATCAGTTGTCGTATTCGAAAAGGCGTTATCCGCCCAAATGGACAGCTAGCTGAACAAGTGCCGCATTGAAGGCAGAGATTTATCCTATCCCCTCCGGCTTTAGCCACTGCTTCTGCAAACTTCATGTCCAATTCGTCGAGGCGCACGATGCTTTTTTGAGGTCCAGCCACGACCAAGCCTCCACGTTTTCTTTTTTCTAGTCCTTTTTAACAGAGAATAAAGTCTTGTCTTGTTGCAACTTAATAAGTGTTCCTTTAAAAGCCAAATTTATTCAAGAGACAACTCATAGACATCCTTGACTGCCTTCTTAACTGAGATCTTTCCGCCACTGATGACTATGTGAAACTCGTCTTTGAATTCAATTATTACGCCAAATCGCTCCGCAACGTCCTGCGCTCTTTCCTCAGCTATTGGTTTTTGTAGGGTTAGTCTTATCCATCCTTCTTCAACATCTTTAGGGAGACCTGGAACAAACTCGGAGGGAGTATGGATCATCGTGTAGTTTGATTCAGCCCGCTCAGCTTTGTCAATTTTTTTCGTCCAATCCATTACGTAGCCTTCATTAACAGTCATAGCCGCTGAAATCAAATTAGACTGTATTTTACCTAGAATTTGCTGTAAATTTTGTAAGGAACTATCGATTGCTGTGGACTCTTTGGGAGGATGAGCCGTGTTCGTTTGGATAAAATGGATTAAGGTTTTGCAGCTTCTCAGTTCGGAAGCAACATCAACACTGATGTTCTTTCGATTTAGATCCTGAAAGAGGTCCGACAAAACAAGCCAAAGTTGTTCCAGTCTTCTGATTTCTTCTGAAACCAATGCGATGCCCAATATTCTAGTGTAAACGGCTAAATTAAAACCTAACGAAATTTTCTAAAGCAGCAAAGATCGCTCTGGAAAGCCGAAAATCGAAAATTTAAGAAACATATAATTAATTCAGTATACTCGTTGATGAGAAGAGGAGAAAGATAAGCGTTGAAAAAGGCTATGCAAACAGTGAAGTTTGAGGAGATGGAAAAAAGGACTTTTGAAGTTACGTTGATAACGGAAAGATTATGTGAAATCTGCGACAAACCAATAGACACTAAGGAAAAGACTTTGAAGACTATCCATATTTCTGATCGCAGGGATTATGACAATTTGTTAACGAGGGCGAAGGTATATGATCGCGTTGAGGTAGACATTGAAAATAACAAGATTTACTTTTACAACCACGACTATCCAGGCGATGTTCATCCAGGTTGCATAGAAAAATTATAGCGGCAACTGAGTGTTAGTTACGGTAGATTACGTGACGGCGTAAAGATATCCGTGCTCCTTTTCTCCAACTTCCGAAATTGTGCCAGCCTTTCTGAGAGCAATAATGTGCCGCAATATTCTGCTAGATGGGATGTTTGTCGCTTCTGAAATTTCTTTGATGGTTAGAGGTCCTTTTTCCTTAATCGCTTTGATCATCATCTGGCGCTCTATTTCATCCGTCATCACAGTGCCTACAAGTGCGCGGTATCTTCCCTCATCTATTTTCAATTTTGTGTCAACCTGCGATATCCCCATAACCCATCTAAGCCTCTGCATCTTCAGGGCTTCGATCGCTGCGTCAGTTGTCTTTTTTAAGGGACTAGGGCCAAGGTCTTTAATTTGCCGGGTTACATCTCTAATCAGAGCTGCGAATTTTGCTCCCTCACCGGCTGAAATCCATTCGAGGATAAGTCTCTCGGGTTCTATTCCTAGGTGGCTAAGAACTTCCTTAACGAAGTTAAACCTCTTTTCCATAGCGTAGTTCCCTTTAACGTAGTGGCAGTCGCCTGGGTGACAACCGGCTACTAGCACTCCGTCTGCGCCCCATTTAAACGCTGAAAGAATAAACGTTGGATCTATTCGTCCGCTACACATAACTCTAATTATTCTCACGTTTGTTGGATATTCAAGGCGGCTTGTTCCTGCTAAGTCTGCTCCGGCATATGCGCACCAGTTGCAGCAGAAGGCTACGATGACCGGTTCGAATTCGGCTTTTTCAGTTACGGCTTCTACCATTAGGTTCCCCCCTCCTCCAATCCTTTTGGAACTAGTGCGGCTTCAACTTGAGCGAGAACCTGTTGATCACCGTAGTGACGCATGGTTATGGCTCGTCTTGGACACTCTGCTGCACATACGCCACAGCCTCTGCAAAGAGCCTCAATTGTTTTGGACTTGCCCTCTTCGACCCGAGGCGCACCAAACGGACATAGTTCCTCACATAGTCCACATCCGATGCATAAGTCTTCGTTTACCACTGCCGTGACAGCTTCAGTTCTCATCTTTTTGTTAGCCAGCAGAATGGCCGCCCTCGCCGCCGCAGCCTTAGCAGATATTATGGTTTCAGGAACGTCTTTTGGTCCTGAAGCCGCCCCTGCGAGGTATATTCCATCCATCGTAGTGTCGACGGGTCTCAACTTCAGGTGGGCTTCCATGAGGAAACCGTCTGGGCTTATGGGTATTTTGAGCATTCGCGCCAGCGTTACCTCGTCTTTGTGGGGAATTAGAGGCGTTGAAAGCACAACGTAGTCAGCCACGAATTCGGCTTCTTCGCCGGCGAGCGTGTCATACGCTAAAACTTTAAGCCGCTTATCCGGCGTCGCGCTGACCTCAGGAGTTACTATCTCAAGGAACTTTATGAATTTAACCTCGAGATCACGAGATCTTGCGTAGAAATCCTCGTATTCTTTGTAAACTCTCAGATCTGAGTAGAGTACGATCACATCTGTTTTAGGAGATACTGTCTTAATTAGAATCGCGTTTTTTATAGCGTTCATGCAACAGATTCTGGAACAGTAGGACCATCCTTCTTCTTTCTTTGCCTTCAGAACCTTTCGTAACAGTTGAGCGGTGTCAGATTTGGGGAAACTCTCAAGCTCGTATCCGCGTATTTCTCCTTTCCTGCTCCCTACACATTGTATCATTACAACTCTCTCAGGCTTTCCGAGCTTTCCTTCCCTTAACATTTCGTCTAGCTCTAGCTGTGTTATGACATTGTCGTAAACTCCATATTGATAGAGACCCTGAGGTGGCTGATAACTTAGAGCGCCGCAAGCAACAATGATTACGCCCACATTAAGTGGGACTTTCTCGCCTTTCTTAGTAACCGTAACATTGAAGTTTCCGACGTAACCGCCGACTTCGTCCACGGTTGCCGAGGTCAATATTTCAATGTTTTTATGCTTCTTCACCGCTTCGGCAGTAGGTCCTACAATTTTCTCCGCTTCTTCCATGGTTGGATAAAGCTTATAGAGCCTCCGAACATTTCCACCTATCTTATCTTCTTTCTCAACCAGATAAACCTTGAAGCCTTGTTTAGCTAACGTGAGCGCAGAGGTCAGTCCAGCCATGCCTGCGCCAATTACTAAGGCAGAATCCTTAATTTCTACTTCAGGCTCTATCTGCGGCTCCAGCCACGCTGCCCTTGCCACCGCCATCCTCACAACATCTTTAGCCTTATCTGTTGCTTTTTGTGGTTCCTTTGGGTGAACCCAGCTGCATTGTTCACGTATGTTAGCCATCTCAAACAGGTACGGGTTTAGTCCAGCTTCATTACAAGCTGATCTGAATAGTGGTTCGTGGGTTCTAGGTGTGCACGAAGCCACTATCACACGGTTAAGATTGTATTTTTTTATGGCATCTTTGATGCTATCTAACCCTGCTTCAGAGCAGGTGTATATGTTGTCTTCGGCGTACGCAACGTGTGGCAAAGTTTTCGCATATTCAACAACTTCTGGAACTTTAACTACGCCGCCTATGTTGACTCCGCAATGGCATATGAACACTCCAAGTCTAGGTTCCTCTTTCATGAAATCACGCCTCCCCAACCACGACTTCAGCCGCCCTAGATGCTGTCGCGCTTCCTTGCGTTATTGAGTCCGGAATGTCTCCGGTTTTGGGTCCTAAACAGTAACCGCACGCAAAAATTCCTGAAACCGTAGTATCCACAGGATTACTAATGCTGCCTGACGACCTGAAAAATCCATACTGATCAACTTCTATTCCCAAGACTTTGGCTAAATCTTTGGCATCCTTTCTCGGTATTAAAGCTGGGCAGAGTACAACCAAGTCAAACTTCAAGTTTTCTATTTTCTTCGTCACTGTATCTTCATACCATATGCTGAGGTCTTTACTTACTGGATCATAAGTTATTTCGCCAGGACTGCTTCGGATGAACTTTATACCATATTCGGTTTTGGCTCTGTTGACAAACTCTTGGAAACCTCTCCCGAATGCTCGAAGGTCTATGTAGAAAATGCATACTCTAGCGTCTGGGACATGTTCTTTGATCAGAACGGAGTCCTTAACGGAATATTTGCAGCAAATGCTGGAGCAATAAGCGTTTCCAAGTCGCCTATCTCTTGAACCCACACACTGTATGAAAGCAATTGTTTTCGGTATCTTTCCGTCAGAGGGTCTTATCAAGTGTCCGCCGGTTGGACCAGAGGCACAAAGCAGGCGCTCCAGCTCTAAAGAGGTTATCACATCTTTGTGGCGTCCGTAACCGTATGGCGGAATTTGAGAGGGGTCAAAAAGATCAAAACCTACTGCAACGATAATTGCGCCGACCTTCAATTCGACTTCCTCGGGTTTCTGGTCGAGATTGACTGCTTTGGCTTCGCAAACTTTTTCGCAGAGTCCGCATTCTATGCAGTTGTCCTTGTCAACTGTCATTGCTCTAGGTACCGCTTGTGGGAAGGGCATGTAGATGGCTTTTCGCATTCCAAGTCCCTCATCGAATTCGTTTAGAACCTCTGATGGACAGTTGTCTGCGCATGTTCCGCAGCCAGTGCATTTTGTTTCGTCTACGTATCTGGGTTTTCTAAGAATCTTAACTTTGAAGTTGCCAGCTGAGCCCTTGACACTTTTCACTTCAGAATACGTAAGCAATTGAACGTTTGGATGGTGAGAACAATCTATCATTTTGGGTGCTAGGATGCACATGGAGCAGTCCATTGTTGGGAAGGTTTTGTCGAGTTGAGCCATCCTTCCGCCGATGCTTGGAGATTTCTCTACCATATAGACTTTGAATCCTCTGCTTGCTAGATCCAACGAAGCCTGTATGCCTGATATGCCGCCACCAACAACTAATACAGCTGGTTGTTCCAACTTTATCCCTCCTTTAGTCGACCCTTCAGAATAGGCTCTAACGGAGTCCTATGGGACTTTATTTCCCAATCATCTAATTTCATTCCCATCGCCATCCTAAGTAACTCTGCAAAGTGTATGACAGGCAAATTATATTCTTCTTTAAAGTGCCTTCGGATTTCTAACTGACCTAAATCAAACTCTACAAAGCAGAAGGGACAAACCGTAACTATGCATTCTGCCCCTGCATGTTTCATGTTAACAAGCTTTATTCTCGCTACATCTCTGGCGAGTTCATCGTTTATGCCTCTTAGGGGTCCTCCGCAACACATTTCCCTCCGCTCATAACTAACCGTTTCAGCGCCCGTAGCCTTTACAAGTTCATCCAGTGCATCAAATTCTCTTACACCAAAATGTATCCTCTTGGGTTTCGTTAAGTGGCATCCAGGTTGTGTTGCAACCTTTAGCCCCGTTAAAGGATTCTTCACAGCATCTTTGACTTTCTTCACCCCTACGTCTTCGTAGAGGACATCAATCATGTTTTTTACTTCCACCTTTCCCTTGTACTCCTTCCCCACTTCCGCAAGTATCTCATTCACCTGTTTCCTAATTTCCGGATGCGCCTTCAAGATCGTGTTTACCATCAAAAGTGACTCGTAACAGTCATTACATAGGGTCATAATGTCGACGCCCATCTCTTCCCCTATACAAAGATTCCTTGCAGCCAGCGCCAACCAGCTTGTATAGTCTAGCGACTGAATACCAAAGGGCGCACAACAGTTCGTTTCCTCCATTTTGACCAGCTCCACCCCAAAAGCTGGCATGACCTTTGCTACCGAAACCTCGTAGCTGAGTTCTCTTGCAGGTATGAGGCATCCCCAATACATGCCGTATTTCATTCTTTCACCATCCTACTTAGAGGCAATTAATTTGCTGAACCCTGTCTTTTTCAGGATTTTTTGAACATCCTCTGTTGCTGTTGAATGCTCTTTAGGTAAGCCTATTTCCACTCTTTTCCTAACCATACTCTCAACGGGAGTTACAACACGTCCTGTTTCAACAAGATTTTTTGCTTGGGCTGCAAATCCATCAGGCATGTTTTTTTCCTTCACAGCAAGGTTTCTGATGGCGAACATGACTTCAGCGACATCGCCGCCTTGGGGACACCTATCTAAACAGGTGAAACAGGATAGGCAGTACCATGGTAATTGACTACGTATGACTTCGTCACGTGAACCCAAAATGATCATTTCCATCAGTCGCCTTGGATTATGATCCGCGACTAATCTTGCAACGGGGCAGCTACTTGAGCATCTTCCACATTGAATACATGCCAGAATACCTCTACCCCTTGGAGTATTCGCAACTTCATGCATAAAGTTAGGTTCCAGTGCGCTCAGCTTCGTCACATCTCCTAATTGAAATACCAGAAATATATTGCAGTGTACTTAAACTTAATATACTTTATCCCAAAGACAATTTTTGAAGCAAAATTCGTCACACGACTACTTTTCTGAGGCGTAGGCGGCTAAAAGCATAACCGTTCGGGCTTCTGTTGAGGGTTTCTCGGTTTCCTCCTAGTTTCATTGGTGGAGAAAGTGTCTCGGACTTGCTTAGTTCCTTAACTCTGCGCATAAAGATATCGGTTATGATATCGGGGATGTTGTCGTAGACTTTCAGAACAATTTCCACTATTTTAATAAGGGAGTTGTTAAAAGTAATAACCTTCTAGAATCACATCTCGAAGGGCTAGTCTCCTTCGAGAGGAGTCCGTTAGAATTGGGGAGGACATAAACTTGAGTGAAATGCAAGGAGTTCTCATTATTGGAGGGGGAATAGCAGGGATGCAAGCGTCTCTCGACCTCGCGGACCAAGGTTTCACAGTTTATCTTGTCGAGAGAAACCCCAGCATAGGCGGAAGGATGTCGCAACTGGACAAAACTTTCCCCACTCTTGACTGCGCCGCCTGCATAATGACCCCCAAAATGGTGGACGTAGGAAGACACCCAAACATAAAAATGCTCACATATTCTGAAATAAAGGAAATCTCCAGAGCTGGAAAGAAGTTCAAAGTTAAAGTACTCAGAAAGCCCAGATACGTGGACGAGACAAAATGTATCGGCTGCGGAATATGCGCACAAAACTGCCCAATCGAAATCCCAAACGAATTCGATGAAAGGCTAGGCCTCCGAAAGGCAATATATGTTCCGTTTCCCCAAGCTGTTCCGCTCATATATACGATTGACAAGGACAACTGCATAGAATGCGGACTCTGCGAAAAAGTATGTGGGGTGAAGGCAGTTAATCACAACCAGGAACCAGAGGAAGTCGAATTGGAAGTTGGCGCCATCATCGTTGCAACAGGCTACAACTTATTTGACTCAAGGAAAAAAGAAGAATATGGTTACGGTATTTATGAGAATGTAATAACAGGATTGCAATTAGAGAGAATTTTGAGCGCTTCTGGACCAACTGGCGGACATGTGTTAAGACCATCTGACG